>Ga0268264_10002606_pt1 | contig 15772 bp, 12 predicted proteins | sample KBSSwiS32_FD_190357 | JGI IMG/M metagenome (GOLD analysis project Ga0268264, IMG submission 190357) | Switchgrass rhizosphere microbial communities from Kellogg Biological Station, Michigan, USA - KBS Switchgrass S3-2 (SPAdes) (version 2) | ecosystem: Host-associated > Plants > Roots >...
CCTTCCACGCGTTGTAGAGGTTGGCGAGGCCGTTCGCCACCCCGTGGAGCATGTAGAGCATGGTGACAGCCCCGCCCGTCACTCGAGAATAGCCATCGGCCATTGCGACTGCCACGGATTCGTGGATCGCGGGCACGTATGCGACATCGCTGCCCTGCAGTTCGTAAAGGATCGAAACCATCGAGCTCCCGGGCAGGCCGAACACGTGCCGGTGGCCATGATCGACCAGGAATTGCACGACTTCTCGGGCGCCGCGCTCTTGGGTTTCAGCCTCTTCCATCCTCATTTTTCCTCTTATGATTGCCCGTCTTCCTGGAAGGTACTGCGAACTGGCGGCTTACGATGCGGTCGGGCCAAGCAGCCGGGGCGAACTCGAGTGCGAAGGGTGGATGATAAGCGCTCTTGCCGCCCTCCCCACCAATGGACGACCTCGTTGAGATCGTGACCGACCTCAGTGCGAAATAGCCAAGCAGATTGCCGAGAACGTGTGTGGCAATCACAACGCCTTCGCTTTCGTAGATCGCCAGAAATCGCTCAATATCGGCAGGCGCGAAGGCATAGTTGCGCTCTTCCACGATCATGTCAGACTCCATCGCACACCGTCGGCGCCGTCTCTGAAATATCCGGTCGCTTGCTTGAATCCTCGCGCTTCAAACCTGTGATATCGGCGCAGACGGAGACCAAAGCGGTGTAGTCACGCGCTGCTGAACGCTCGCGGGCAAGTTTCGCTAGACGAGCAAGCCGGGCCGTTCGTCAGTATAGGCGCCCTCTGAAACGACCATTCTCCCATTGACGAAGACCCGGTCGATCCCAGCGGCGGTGTTCATGTAACGACCGGAGCCGTCGGGCAGATCGAAGCGTCGTTCCAACGGATTGTTCGCGATGCTGTCCGGATCGAAGACCACAAGGTCCGCAAACTTTCCGGGTGCGATCACGCCGCGATCCTTGAGCCGGAATTCGGTGGCCGGCACGCTGGTAAGCCGCATCACCGCCTGCTCCAGCGGCATGATCTTGCGTTCGCGCACCCAGTGCGAAAGCAAGTTGGTCGAATCGCCCGAGGTCGAGAATTGGTAGACATGTGCGCCGCCGTCCGAACCGCTGGCGGGACGCGTGTATGGATGCGTAAGAATCTCCGTCAGGCATTCCGGATCGGTGTGGCCGAACCCGCGTAAGGCGAAGACGGTCTGCAAATCGTCCTTCAGCGCGATGTCCAGCAGTGCGTCAAGAAAATCGACGCCCCATTCCTGCGCGATGTCAGAAACCAACCGGCCTTCCAGCGCGCGGACGGGGTCCGACTGCGCTTCGAGCACTTCTGCCTTCATGAAGCGTGGCAGGTAACCGTTCTGCTCCAGAACGTCCTTCAGCGGCTGCCGCTTTGAAGGGTCGGAGAAATACGCGATCCGGTCCGGAATCGACAGGCTCATCACATCCTGCCAGACCGGCAGCATGAAGAACACGAAGAAGTTCGCGTTGAACTGGAGAAATTGGTCGAAAGGCTTTGATGTGGTCTGGAGCACGACATCGGCACCGGCGGCCTGCACCTCTTCGACCTTGCGCAGCAGGCGGCGATAGACCGGATCGGTCTTTGTCGGGGCAAAACAGCCCAGTGCCTCGACGTGGACACCGGTGGCAAGTGAGATGCGGGCCAGTTGCTCCACTTCGCTCTCGGGATCGGAGCCAGGCCCGAAGCAGAGATTGGTCTGCAGAACGCCCCGGCCTTCTTCGACCAGCACCCGGGCCAGCTCTGTGCGTTCGTGCTCGTCGGCCCACCGGCTGCCGATCGGCACGTTGTTCTCATCCGTGTCGAGAAACGACATGGACAGGCCCACCCCGCCCGCGCGCACCGCGCTTCTCAACAGTTCGCACATTCTGGCGAGTTCTTCGGCAGAGGCGGCGCGCTTCTGCGCGTCGGCGCCCATGACGAAATGCCGAAGCGGCGTATGCCCGACAAGTGGAGCAACATTTACCGCTAGGCCATCGCGAATGAGATCGAGGTAATCCTCAAACGTGGTCCAATTGAAATCGACGATCTCGGTATAATTTGCCAGCCGCAGGTCTTCCGCCTTGAGGAACAGCGAGTGGATTACTGGCACCGTTTCTTCGCGCGCGGGTGCCAGAGTGAACGAGCAGGATCCAGTCACCACGGTTGTTGCGCCGTGCAGTGCGACCGGATCGATCTTTCTGTCCCACATGACCTGAGCGTCGTAATGCGTATGCGCGTCGATGAAGCCGGGCGCGAGCACCTTGCCGCCGAGATCGAGCACTTCTTCCTCGGCACCGGCGATGTCGACGCCGGCAGCGGCGACCTGCGCGATTCTGTCGCCCTCGACCCTGACCGAGCCGGTGAAGGCAGGCGCACCGGTGCCATCGATTATTCTGGCATTGCTGAGGACGAAAGATTTCAGTGCCATTTCAATCTCTCCGAACAGACGTTCGCCACGAGCTTTCTCGTGACGGATAAATGTGCCTAATAGTCATTTTTGATCCCCCTGCAAGCGCTCTCACGCCGACTGCCGTGATTCCGTGCCGTCATCGAGCGGGCATGGGCGACGCGGAGTGCGGAGCGGAAGGCGGTACTCGTTCCGGTCTGCTTAGAGGTAGGCGGGAGCATGACGAGCGGCTGAGGCGCTGGCGCTGCCGCTCAGTGCCCGGGCCAGTCGAGGCACGTCGGCGAGGGCCCGCAATACGTCGTTAAGATGAGTGCAGCCCAGCACGTCTGGCAAGGTCTCACGAACCGAATTGCGAAAACCGCCCACAGGGAGCCCGGCCATGCGTTGCGCCTCTATCACCGCTGCTGGGCATTCAGGGTGCGGGAGAATGCGGGCTTCCGGTTCGAACCTGGCCAGTTCGCCAGTGGTGCGGTCGATCGCGCCGGACAGCGCATATTCGTGGATCGCGATGCGCCCTTCTTGCGGATGCATGGCGCCGTCCTGGAAAGCGCTGTCGGCCGCAATGGTCCCCGGCTCCTCCAGCCACAAGTCAATCCGCCGGGAGCGTCGGCTCTGTGGTCCGGAGGTTTCGGCGAAGTCATGCCATCCGTGGGGATCGAGCCGGTTGCGCAAGTCGGGGACCGGAGTGAAATGGTTGAGCAGCGTGAAGTCTCCGGTTCGTCGGTTCGTGCTGGAACCGCCCGCAAGGCCGATGCACACGTCGACCTGGCGACCTTGCGCTGCCTCAATCTTTGGCAGCTGCAGGCGGAATGCGGCGGGGTCGGTTATTTCCTGCCACAGCAGCTTGGCCCAGACGCATACCAAGCTGGCTCCGGAAAAATCGTCGAGCAATTGATAAAGCAGGTCGCCTTCGCAATTTCCCAACTCCGCCTGCAGGCGGGTCCGGCTGGACTTGCCGCCGCTGCCACCACGGAGATTGGCGGCGTTCGGGTGCGGGGGCGACACTTCGATTTCGAGGATCTCGCGCGCGTCGGAAACCCGCATGCGGAACTCCGCTTCGGCCAGCACGACCGGCGCTGAACGATCGGCAGGCGTCAGGAGGTCACAACCGCGCCCGACCATGAGCGCCGGTTGATCCAGCCCCTCGGGCCAACTGGTTTCGATCGTTGTCGTGCGGCGCACCGAGCCCGGCCGACGTAGCGGGGCAGGGCCGGCCGGGTTTCGAATCAACTCGACAACGGCCATGCGCTCACGCGGCCTGAGGCGTGGTAGGAGGGAGGTCGTAGAACGATTTCTGCCATTTGCGCATGGCGGTGTAGGGCTTGATGTCCTGTTTAGCGTAAATGGGCCGGCTGACGAAGTTCTGAGTTCGCCAGATCAGGAGGTCTTCCTCGAGCGTATAGAGGAACTGCTGCTTGACGCGCTGGCGCAGGTGAGGCGGCATTATTGCGCCGCTGTCACCGGCCTCGCGCGGGTACCAGATCGTATAGTGGAAGTCCGTGGTCTGATCGTCGATGGGAGTTCCGGCGAAGATGAGACGGTAGTGGTAGGCGCCTTCGAACGCGCTGAAGGCAATGCCGACACCATGGGTGATGTTGTGGAGAGTCAAGGCGACTTCGCGGGTGGCAGGAGAGATGAATCCCACTCTGGTGTGGAGTTCGGCATCCTTGATGTCCCATTCTTCCAGGATCGGGTCGATCGGCGCGCCATGGGTATGACGGAAGTGCACCGAATCTACGGCGTTCTCCATGGCGAGCTGCGTATGCACGAACTCGGCGCCGAAGCGGGTGGTGCTGTTGCCGTAGGGGGGGTAATAATCGTCTTCAGAGCCCGCAACCTGCGGGAAGCTGTCGAAGACATGGGGAAGTTCGGAGCGGGGCGGGGACCCGGTCGGGTCGTGCCAGAGGAAGATGCAGCCGTGCTGCTCACGCACGAACCACTTGCGCAGGCGCATGCCGGTGGGCGTGTCCTGATACGGAATGCGCGCATTGGTCCCATCGGCATCCCATTGCCAGCCGTGGTACGGGCAGGCGATGCAGTCGCCCTTGACCTTGCCGCCATGACCGAGGTGGGCGCCGAGGTGGGGGCAGTGGGCATCGAGCACGGCGAGCACGCCGGCTTCGGTGCGAAAGGCGACGAGGTCGTGCCCGAAGTAGCGCAGAGGCTGAGCGGTGCCGGCCGGATACTCGTCGCTCCAGCCGATCTGGAACCAACCGACCGGCTTGTTGGAGAAAGGCAGCGAGGAAAGGTCCATGACGGAAGCTCCGCAAAAAGGGGGGGAGGCGTCAGCAACTGACGAATGATAATTTAACCTGCCAGGACGCATACTGTCAATCTCCCCTGAGTCCGTGCAGCTACCGTACCTGTGGAACGGCTGCCGGCTAACCGGCATCAAATGGCTTTTCTCCTCATGTCCCTGCCGTGGCCGTTCTCCAGGTTCGAGCTCCCGAAGTAACGTCGCATCGATAAAGCAACCCTTCAGCGGCTCCCGCCCAATATAGCCCCCGCTCCGCTCTGGACAGACGCGAAACAATAGCTAATGGTGCGTCAACTTTGGTGAGGTAAGGGGGAGTACGAGTTTTGAGCATCGACCACGATCGGTTGATCAATTGGCCCATTCCCGAAGCAAGGCAGGATTACGCAGAAAAGGACACAATTCTCTACGCGCTTGCGGTGGGAGCTGGCAGTTGCGATCCCGCGGCGGACCTTGCAATGTTGTACGAACGCGGCCTCAAGGCGTTGCCAACCATGGCTGTGACTTTAGCGACCGGCCCGATGTGGGTGGCCGATCCTAAAACCGGTATCGACGTCACGCGAATGCTTCATGGCGAGGAATCGCTGGTGGTTCACAATCCGCTGCCGGCCGCTGGCAGCGTCGTCGGACGCAGCCGAGTTGCCGCGATCTATGACAAGGGTGCCGACAAGGGTGCGGTCATGGTTCTCGAGCGCACATTGCATGACGAGGAAAGTAGCACGCTGCTGGCTACTTGCCGGACATCGGTGTTCCTGCGTGGCAATGGCGGTTTTGGGGGGACCGGGATCGGACAAGCACAGCCGCATCGGATCCCGGATCGGCCTGCGGACGCGTCCATCGATCTTCCGACCATGCCTCAGCAAGCCGCCATTTATCGCCTGACCGGCGATCGAAACCCGCTACATATTGATCCGGCCTATGCCGCCCGCGCGGGGTTCGAGGCGCCGATCCTTCATGGGCTATGCACGTTTGGAATCGCCGCACGGGGCGTGATAGCGCTTGCCGCCGACAACGATCCGTCGGCGCTGCAGCGGCTGGACGTGCGGTTTGCCCGCCCAGTTTTCCCGAGCGACACCCTCCGGCTGGACCTTTGGCAGGAAACTGGCGGGCAGGTGGCCTTCCGCATCCTTTCACGGGAACGGCAACAAGTGGTCATTGACAATGGACGTGCCAATTTCGTGACATGAATTGTTTGCCGAGCCGCCGATCACAGGTGCCGGACGGGAGAACTGAGGATCCGATGAGAGAACAGATGACAGACCAGGGCGCGACGCCGGGCTACGCCACGTCGCAAACTCGTTGGAGCATGGTCGTACTCCTCTCGCTGGTCGGTGCAGTGTCGGTGGTCGATCGTAACGTCATTCTCGTGCTGGTGCCGGAGATCAAGGCGGATCTCGGCATTTCGGATTCGCAGTTCGGTTTGATGCAGGGCTTGGGTTTCGGCCTTGCCTACACAGGCTTCGGAGTTGTGACGGGGACGCTGGTTGACCGGGTGTCGCGAACTCGATTGTTGGCGGTTAGCATGATGTTTTGGTCTCTCGCCTCGGCTTTTTGCGGGATCGCACAAAATTTTGGTCAGATGCTGGCGGGCAGGCTTTCGGTGGGTGTCGGCGAATCGACCGCGGCTCCGGCCGCCCAGTCGATCATCACCGGCATCTTCCCGCCAACCCGCGTGGCAGCCCCGATTTCGATCTATGTCGGGGTGGCTGCCCTCGCGACGGGGCTGGCAGTCGCGCTGGGCGGTGTGCTGCTCGATTGGCTCACACATCATCCGCTCGCCGTGTTGGGCGGCCTTGCGCCTTGGCGCCAAGTGCTCGTGCTATCGAGCCTCCCGGGCTTTGTGCTTGTAGTGGTGCTGATGTTCATGCCGGAACCGCCGCGGCGGCCGCGCGCACAGGTCGATGAGGGCAATAGTTGGCGTGCTTACTGGAAGTTCGTGACGCTGAATCCCGCGGCCGTGCTCGGGCTGTTGTTCGGCAACGCCTTCGGGTCCATGGCAAGCTACGCCGCGCTGGCGTGGGCACCCACATATGGGCGCCGCGTTCTCGGCATGTCTGCACAACATGTGGGCGAGGCGTTGGGTTTGATCATCGGCGTCGGTGCCGTGTTGACGACACTGCTGTTCGGGTTCGTTGTCGATCACCGTGTCCAGCGGGGGGACTTTGCTTTCGCGCAGAAGCTGATGATGGGCTTGCTGGCGCTGGCGCTGCCTGTTGCCATGTGGGCCTTCTTGCGGGACGATCCGACGTTCTTCTTTATCGCCATTGCTTGTCTTCAGTGCGGCGTTTCGTCCTGCGTGGGACCGGTAATTGCAGCCACCCACATGATCTCTCCGCGGCAGATGAGCGGTCGTACCGGCGCCGTTACCATGATCGTCACGAGTGTATTCGCCTATGGCGGAGGGTCGCTGATTGTCGGAATGTTGACCGATTACGTCTATCGCTCGCCGATGAAGCTTGGCCTATCGATTGCGACCACGATCTTGATCGCCGTGCCGCTGTCTTTTGGGTGCTTCCTAATGGCGCACAGGGCGTTCTTGCGGCGCGTCGCGCTGCTAGCCGACGGATCAGAAGGATTGGCGGGGAGACATTCACCCGGCGCGACCGCCCAGAAAGTCGCCATCGCCGCGCGCAGGGGATGACGCGGCGATAGCTCTACACCCTCAGCCTTCTCCGACCTTCGGGCGATCGACAGAATGAAACCAGGGCGCGGGGCATACAGACCATCTAGAGCGTGCTGCGAATAGCTTGAATCGAAGTGGGATTCCGAAGTCGCTTGGGATGTGATTCAAGCTGTGGGCTGGGTTTGGAGGCCAGCCCTTATGCCACGAGCCTATTCTCAGGATTTACGTGATCGGGTGATCGATGCGGTGGTGCGCGGATGCGAGAGCCGCCGTTCGGCGTCGCGTCGCTTTGGGGTGAGCGAGGCGTCGGCGATCAAATGGGTCCAACGCTATGAGCGCGCAGGCGACCGGCGCTGTGCGGGCACCGGCAGGCACCGACCATCGAAGGTGAAGCCGCATCGCGAATGGCTGCTGGCCGCGATTGCGGCCGAGCCCGACAGCACGCTGGCGGCCTTGTCTGCTCGGCTGCTGACGGAGCGCGGCGTGCGGGCGGACACAGGCATGCTGTCGCGCTTCTTCGTCGGCGAGGGCATCAGCTTCAAAAAAAAGCGTGCTGCCCTCCGAGCAGGATCGCCGCGACGTCGCCCGCCGGCGGGCGAGTTGGAAGCGCTACCAGGGCCGGCTTGACCCCCGGCGGCTCGTCTTCATCGACGAGACCTGGGCCAAGACCAACATGGCGCGCACCCATGGTCGCTGCCGGCGGGGCGAGCGGCTGCGCGCCAAGCTACCCCATGGCCATTGGAAAACGCTGACCTTCCTCGCGGCACTGCGCCACGACCGGATCGATGCGCCGGCCGTAATCGACGGCCCGATCAACGGGCTGAGCTTCCTCGCCTATGTCGAGCAGTTGCTGATCCCGACGCTCAAACCGGGCGACATCGTCATCCTCGACAACCTCGGCAGCCACAAGGGCGAGGCGGTCCGCAAAGCTGTCCGTGCGGCAGGCGCGAGGCTGCTATTCCTGCCGCCCTACAGCCCGGACCTCAATCCCATCGAGCAGGTCTTCGCCAAACTCAAAACCCTGTTGCGAAAAGCCGCCGAACGATCGGTCGAAGCAACCTGGCGCCGCATCGGATCACTCCTCGACGCCTTCTCGCCGCACGAATGCGCCAACTACCTCAGAAACTCAGGCTATGCGTCAATCTAATCACAGAATGCTCTAGGTGCGATGCCGCCGCAACGCACCGACAATCAGGCGGTGATGCTGTGTGTGGTGAGAATCCGCTGTGCCAGCGTTTGAGCGGTTCAGGTCGCCGGCGGCTTGGCGCAAATGCACCGAGCCGCCGGCGCGCGAAGCTAATCGGCGATGAGGATCGAGACCACCCCGGCACCCCCCAAGCCGAAGTTGTGCTGGATGGCCACCCGCGCTCCTTCGACCTGACGTTCGCCAGCCGTGCCGCGCAAGTGCCAGGTGAGTTCGGTGATCTGGGCAAGTCCCGTGGCGCCCAGGGGATGACCCTTGGATAAAAGCCCGCCCGAAGGATTGGTCACGATCTTGCCGCCGTAGGTGTTGGCGCCGTCGGCAACGAACTTCGTCGCCTCACCCTCGCCACATAATCCCAGCGCCTCGTAGCAGATCACCTCGTTGGTCGAGAAGCAGTCATGGAGCTCGACCACCTGTGCGTCCTGCGGCCCCAAGCCCGCTTCTTCATAAGCGGCGGCGGCCGCGCGACGGGTCATCTGCGAACCGACGGCGTTGACCATGTTGGTGTCGCCAAAGCTCGACGGCAGGTCGGTCACCATCGACTGGCCTGCAATGCGGACCGTGCCGCCGAGCCCCTTTTCCCGGGCATAGCGATCCGACACCAGCACGACAGCTGCGGCGCCGCAGGTTGGCGGGCAGGCCATCAGCCGGGTCAGCGGCCCGTAAAGCGGGGGTGACTGCATCACCTCCTCGAGCGTGAGGGGCGTGGTGAACAGCGCATAGGGATTACGCCCCGCGTGCGTGCGCGCCTTGACCGAGACCTGCGCGAACAGTTCCGCCGAGGCACGGTATTTGTCCAGATAGTCACGGCCGGCCCCACCAAAGTAGAGCGCGGCCTGCGGCACCTTGTCATCCCACCCCTGGATGCCGCGCACCGTTTCATCGAGCATTGCGGTGGTCGGTTCGCGGGTGGTGTCGCTGGCCAAGGCACCGGCAGTCATCTGCTCAAAGCCGAGCGCAAGAACCACGTCATGCATCCCGCTCTGGATCGCCTGGCGTGCCAGGAACAACGCGGTCGACCCACTGGCACAGGCGTTGTTGACATTGATAACCGGAATGCCAGTCAACCCGATCCGGTATAGCGCCGCCTGGCCCGAACAGGTGTCGCCCAGGACGAAACCGGCATAGGCCTGTTGGACGGCGGCATAGTCAATCCCGGCGTCGGCAAGGGCAAGCCGCGCCGCTTCGGCGCCCATTGCACCATAACTCTCGCTTTGGCTCGGTTTGACAAATTTCAGCATGCCGACGCCGGCGATCAGGGCAGTATTGCTCAAGTGGGTTCTCCTGGAGGAAAGAGTTGGGTTGGCCTCAGTCGCGCACCAGCAGCATCGCCGACGCGATATTGCCGCCGCCGTTGGCCACTGCGGCCACTGCCGGATCGCCGGCGACTTGGCGAACCCCGGACACGCCGCGTAACTGCTCGACCGCTTCATATACGAGGCCGAGTCCGTGGGTACGGCCGGCGGAAAGCTGGCCGCCATTGGTGTTGAGCGGCAGTTGGCCGTCACGGGCGATACGAGTGCCGCCGGCGATGAAATCCATGCCTTCTCCGCGCCCGCAGAAGCCCAGTGCTTCGAGCCAGAGCACGGTGAGGAAGCTGAAGCCGTCATAAAGTTCGGCAATGTCGACGTCGGCAGGCTTGAGATCGGTTCGCGACCACATCCGGGTCGCCGCGGCCTCGTTTATGAATCGCGTGGGATCGGCCTGCTGATCCCAGCTGTCGCGACCGATCAGGGGCCCGCTGATCGCCTCGATCCGGATCGGTTTCGCCTTGAGGTCGCGCGCCGTGTCGCGGTGCGATACGATCAGCGCGGTTGCGCCGTCGATGGGAACGTCGCAGTCGTAGAGGCACAAGGGCGTCGAAATCAGCCGTGCCGCCATATAGTCGTCTAACGTCAACGGCGTCCGGTAGACCGCCTTGGGATTGAGTTCGGCGTTGGCGCGGGCGTTGAGCGCGATTGGTGCGAGATCGGCGCGAGTCTTGCCGAACTCGTGCATATAGCGTTGCGCGATGATCCCGATCCAGTTCGAGGCGGACACCGAGCCGAACGGCACCTGCCACTGGAACAGCCCGCCCACCCTGGCATCACCGGGGGTGATCACGCTCGACCTTTCTCCCGAAACCATCGCGGTCGCCTCGGTCATCGTGCGGAAGCACACGACATGCCGCGCCTGGCCGGTGGCAATCGCCATCGCGGCATTGATCAGCTGCGAGAGCTGCGATGCTTCTGGTCCGGCGTTGTACCAGTTGAGCTCGAACCCGAAGGCCTCCTTGACATCGCCGATAGTGATCGGCGAAAATCCTGGCGCCTCCGCCATGTAGCCGGGCCAACTCGCCAGCCCATCTATGTCTCGAGGGGAAAGGCCGGCGTTGTCGAGCGCGGCAGAAATTGCGTCGGCCGAAAGCGAGAGGCCATCGCGGCCGAGGCGTCGACCGATCTTCGATTGGCCGATCCCCGAGATCACGGCCTGTTTTTCTCCTGGCTCGATCATGCCGCGCGCTCCTCGATCGGGACGAACTGCGGTATCCACACGTCCTCGCGCTGCTCAAATTCCACCGCGACCCTTTGGCCGATACGCGCTTCGCTCGCAGGATCGGCGAAGTTTGCGGTGAGACGCACACCTGGCGCATCGTCGAACTCGACGAGGATGATCGTATAGGGCACGACCATGCCGGGCAGCCAGGCCTGATGGTTGACCGTATAGCTTATGACCGTAGCGGTGCCTTCTACAGCGGTCGGCACCAGCGCATCCTCACCGCAAGTCGGGCAGCGGACCGTCGGTGGGTGGCGCCAAGTCGCGCAGGACTCGCACCTCTGGAAACGGAGCTTTCCGTCCTGTCCCGATTGCCAGAAGAACCGATTTATGTTGTCCAGCCTTGGCAGGGCCATCGTGACTTCGCTCATCCAGCTTTGCTCCCACCGCGCTTGCTGCCGGCAAGTCGCCGATGCTTTGCTGCGCCCGCTTAGCCCAGACCGCCACTATGATTCAACCCCAAAAACTGACAGACTAACATCTTTGCTGTTCTTTCACACCAGCATGTCTTGGAGATGATGACAGGACGTTTTATCCCTTTGCGCACCGGCTGAGCGGAGTCGCTAACGGGCGGCAGTGGGTGCCGAACCAAATGAAATTTTCAATCATCAGTACGGTAGTTTTGGCGGCTACGGAAGATATCAGCGGTGCTACTCTAAGCTTCCGAACAATCCCTGAGCCGGTCAGGCTCCCAGCAGGAACCAATCCGCGTGCGATGGACTGCGCGGTCAGTCCGTGCCTCGCACCGTGCTGGCTACGAGCTCGCCGAAAGCGGCAAACAACCGGTCGTAATCAAGCTCTTCTGCGATAACCTTGGGATTTGACGCGGAGAAGCGCTCTAACGCAGAAGTCAGAGTCACGGCACGGCACCGCGAATCCATGAACGAGATAGTCCGCCCCCGCGCCTTTGCCCCTTCGCGAATCTTGTCGCCAAGGTGAGCGACGATCGGCCTAAGGGTGGCACGCCACAGTTGATCGAAGCGCGGGTTGCCGAGGTCGGCCTCGAGGTTACGGTACATCAGCACTTCGCGATTTTTGGACCAGATGCTGTTGAACGCCTGCACGAACTCGAGCGCATCTTTCTCCGGGTTTTCAAGGTCCCATGGCCGGTCAATAATAGGAATTACAGATTGGAACTGGTCGCCAATTTCAGCACTCATCTGATATATCAGATCACTAACGTCATTGAAGTACATGTAAAAACTTGCCGACGAAATTTTCGCGCGCCTGGCGATCGCAACAGCAGTGATCTCCGTCGGCGAGGTGGTTCGCAGCAGGTCGCGCGCCGTGTCGGTTATGAGCTTTCGCGTGCGCCGCCCTTTGCCGCCCAACTTTTGCGATTGGCGGTTTATCTCCTCTCTGCTTTCCGAGGTCGATTTCCTTGAGACAGTTTGCCCTTTGGGCACCGGCTTGGCATGCCGATTCGTCTTCTTTCCAGCACCTGCGGTCACGTGCCCGGACCGGGTTTTCTCGATGCCACTTGTCATGCAAATACTCACTTATAGAATTTGTTCCGAAATATGACCCGATCGCAGGTGGGTATACGCTAGCTCATGCCCCTGCAGGGAACAAGGTGTCAACTGGTGGTCAGTTCCGCACAGATGCCGCCGGCCCTTATGTGAATCGCACGGACAAAGGCCACGAAAACATTGGCCTGTGCCCTCGTTTGGATGTTCCGCTGATCTTGACGGACGAGGCGCCGGCGAAGTGCCGAATGTTGTCAGGCCCCCGACTCGTTTAACCTACGTTCGGAAGTGGTTGAATAGTTCGGCGAGGGCGCCCGCTCAGTCCCGCGTCCCCGTGTCGCAAGTGCTGCCCTGTCGACCGGCCAACGGAGAAGAGCCGTTCGGCCACGATTGACGCATCGACGATAACGTGAATATATAAACTGATGCAAAGCCAGTTCCGGCTGGCGGCGCGGCGCAACCAATTTCACACGGAGTTACCCCATGCAGTACGAGCAGATCAGCTACGAAGTCGTCGGCCAGGTTGCGCGGCTTTACCACAACCGCCCGGACAAGGGGAATGCTCAGTCCACCCAGCTCCTTGCCGAGATGGACGATGCGCTCGCGATCGCCAAGGCGGATGACCACGTGCGCGTGTTGATCCTGGGAGCCAACGGCAAGCATTTCTCCGCCGGGCACGACCTCGTCGACGGCTACGCAAAGCGGGGTAAATTTGCCCCTGAGGAGCATTGGGTCTGGGAGCAGGAGCATTTCTACGGCAACGCCATGCGCATCCGGGATTTTCCCAAGCCCACGATTGCCCAGGTCCAGGGGGCCTGCATCGCCGCTGGCTTCATGGTCGCCAACAGTTGCGACCTTCTCGTCGCTGCGGATGATGCGCACTTTTCCGACCCGGTGTTGCACTCGATGGGCGCTGCTTCGGTCGAGGCGCTGGTCCACCCGTGGGTGCTTGGCTTGCGCAAGGCAAAGGAGCTGTTGTTCACGGGCGAGCGGATCAGCGCGCAGGAAGCCAAGGAATGGGGCATGGCCAACCACGTCGTGCCGCGCGCCGAACTGGAGGAATTCACCCTTTCGCTCGCCAACCGCATCGCTGCGGCGCCGCCCTACGGCATCAAGATGCTCAAGCGATCACTAAATCGGGTCGCTGACATCCAAGGCTACACCTCCTCGCTCAACGCGCACTTCGATACGCACATCGTCAGCCAGTCATCGAAAGAATTTCTCGAGATCATCGAGCGCGGCGTCGAAAAGTCGGTCCAGCACGCCAAGTCGAAAGTGTCATCCTAATCCGGAAGGTCGCTCCGGCATCAAATTCAGCACAGCCTGCCTAAAGGAGCCTCCGCGCCGAGCCTGCCGGAGGCGGTGCCCTGAGCGGGCTCTGCAGGTACGGCTGCGACTGTGTCGTTGAAGCGACAATTTGACCGCATTTTCAAAATCTTTGACTGGCTGACCTGTCTAGGTTGACAGAGGGTCGGTTTAAATAATAGACGGACCGTCAGTTATCCGGCGATACCGGAGTGCGTTAAGAGAGGAGTTGAGATGAAGGTCATTCGATCGGCGCTTTTGCGTAGCAGCGTAGCAGCGTAGCAGCGTAACGGCGTTGAGTGCGTTCGCGGCTGTGCCTGGTGCGGCCTGGGCGTCGGATCCGGCTCCTGCGGCAGGCGATTCCGCCACGAGCGATAGTGCTTCCGGGAACGACATCATCGTGACCGCCCGTCGCCGCGCAGAAAGCCAGCAGAACGTCCCTATCGCCGTCACGGCCTTCTCGGGCGAGGCGCTCCAACGCAGCTCCATCCGGGACATGTACGATCTCCAGCGTGCCGTGCCGAGCCTTCAGGTATCAACCCAGTTCCGTAAGGATGCGCCGCTCTTCCAGATTCGCGGTCAGCGCACAAGCGATGCCCGCTCAACGCAGGACGGGCCGGTTGCGGTCTACTTCAACGACGTCGTCGTCACCCCATGGTTCGGACAGAATCTGAGCTTTTACGACCTTTCCTCGGTCCAGGTGCTGAAGGGTCCGCAAGACACACTGTTCGGGCGCAACACCACCGGTGGCGCCGTGCTTGCCACGCCGGTCAAGCCGGGTGACGAGCTCGAGGGTTATGCGACCGCCAGCTATGGCCGCTTCGACCGTCGGGTTCTCGAGGGCGCGGTGACGCTGCCGGCCAGCGATCTTCTCTCTATCCGCGTTTCCGGCAAGATCACCCGCCAGGGCGCGATGGGCCACGTTCTCTCCGGGCCGATCGCAGGTTATAAGTTGGGTACGGAAAAGTCCGAGAACGCGCGCATCTCCGCTGTCCTCCGCCCCACCGCGGACATCGAAAACTACACGGTCTTCTATTACGACAAGTTCAATTCGAATCTTTATCCGATGCAGACCGTTGCGATCGCCGGCACGGCGCTGCTCTACAATGGCGGTGCGCCATTCAATCTGCCCAACGCCGTCCAGGACGTCGCGAACCTGAAGACAGTGGGCCGATATGACAGCTATCAGATCGATCCGAGCTTCGTGCGAACCCGCGCTCTGGGCATCAACAACACCACCACGTTCACCCTGGGCCAAAGCTCGCTCGGCGACATAACGTTGAAGAACATCGTCGGCTACCGCAATGTCTCTACGCGGTCGACATTCGATTTGGATGCGACGAGGGCGCGAATCCTCCAAGCATCCACCGCGGCCAAGCTGAAGCAGGTAACCGAGGAATTCCAGGTTCTCGGCTCCTCTTCGGCGGCCGATTGGGCGGTCGGCTTCAACTTTTACAAGCTGAGCGGCTTCGATGACTCGGTGTTGGCTGCCTTAGAAGGCTTGAATCCGGCTGCGCCCGGAACCACCAGCTTCGACGTCAAGAACAAGTCGTACTCGGTCTACGCTCAAAGCACGTTCCGTCTCGGCGCGCTGCTCAATACGGATGCGCTCGAGAAGTTCGGGCTGACTCTGGGTTTCCGTCAAAGCTGGGACAACCGCTTCGCGCGGTTCCGTCCGTACAATAACTTCGGACTTCCGAACCAGACCTGTTCATTGCCAGCTGCGCTTGTCGATACCCCCGGGGTTTGTGCGCATGCTGTCAGCGCGAACTTCTCGGCGCCGACCTACGTGGCCACGCTCGACTACAAGCCGGTTTCCGGCGTCCTGCTCTATGTGACCCAGCGTCGTGGCTATCGCTCGGGCGGCTTCAACAGCGGGGCTTCGAGCAACGCGGCCCAGTTCGTCCCGTTCAAGCCCGAATTCGTCAACGACACCGAAATCGGCATCAAGGCCGACACCCGTCCCGGCGGCATGTTCCTGCGCACCAACCTTGC
>Ga0268264_10002611_pt1 | contig 15753 bp, 13 predicted proteins | sample KBSSwiS32_FD_190357 | JGI IMG/M metagenome (GOLD analysis project Ga0268264, IMG submission 190357) | Switchgrass rhizosphere microbial communities from Kellogg Biological Station, Michigan, USA - KBS Switchgrass S3-2 (SPAdes) (version 2) | ecosystem: Host-associated > Plants > Roots >...
GCTGGCGTGGAACGCGGCGCACGGCTGGGCCAGCTTCCGCTTCCAGCTGGGCCACGGCCTGGTGGGCACGGAGGGCAGCGCGGTCACCTCCGCCGGGCAGAGGCTGCTGGAGTTCGCCGGCGGGCAACTGGCGGTGGGCGGGCTGGTGCTGCCTCTGGGCCTGTGGTGGGCGGCCCGCGCGCAACAGGCGCCGGGGTGGCTCCGCTCCGCCTTCTGGGCGCCGATGGTGGCGTTCGGCGCCGCGTCGCTGTTCGCGCCCGGGCAGGCGAACTGGGCGCTGGCGGCGTACGTCGCCCCCTGCGCGTGGATCGCCGCGGAACGGCGGTGGCCGGCGCGCGCGGCGGCGCTGCTGGGCGCGGCCGTGTGCCTGGCCGGGCTGGTCCACCTGACCTTCCCGGTGCTCCGCTTCGAGCGCGACGCGGCGCTCGCCCGCACCCACGGCTGGCGCGAGCTGAAGGGGCTGGGGGCGGACGGCGCCAAGGTGGCGTACGCGGCCAACTTCGGCCTCGCCTCGGAGGTGGCCTTCCAGTCGCGGCTGCCGGTGGCCATCGCCGGCGCGTCCCGGCCCACCCAGTTCGACTTCTGGCCGGAGCCGCCGCTGGAGGACGGCGAGGACGCGGTCTTCGTCTCCGAGTGGGAGGACGAGGCGCCGCCAGAGAAGCTGGCCCAGGCGTTCCAGTCCGTGGAGGGCCCCAGGGTGCTGGAGGCGTCCTACCGCGGCCGCCCGGTGCACGTGTTCCGCCTCTGGAAGCTGCGCGGCAAGCGCGCCCACCCGGACCGCGAGCGGCCGTCGCTCTAGAGCACCGAACAGGTCACCGGACCGAGCCAGGCGCCGCGCCGCGCCCGCCCTGCAAGGCGCGAGGAGGGCGCATGCTGTTGGGCCCTGTCACCGACGAGCAACGCGGCAGGGCGGGATGCGCCGCAAGCCTGGCGACGGGAGGTGACCTGTTCGGTGCTCTAGCTTCCGCCCGCCTTCTTGGCCCGGATCCGCGCCAGGTGTTCCATGAAGTCCGAGGTGGGGTTGAGCTCGATGGCGGCCTCCATCAGGTCGATCGCCAGGTCCAGCTCGCCGCGCATCTCCGCCAGCTGGGACTGGGAGGAGACGATCTGCGCCGAGTAGTCCAGCCGCACGTTCTGGAACTTCTCCTTGCGGTACTGCTTGCGCCCGGCGACGGACTTCAAGGTCGCGTAGGCCAGCTGCACCCGCTGCCAGATCTCGTCGGCCAGCTTGGCGGACTGGGACGCGGCGCGGCTGCCCGGGCCGTACTCGCGCTTCAGGCGTTCGAAGGCGCGGTCCACCGCGCGCGGGGGCGAGGTGTAGTGCAGCCCCATCACCTCGAAGTAGTCCGCCACGCGCAGCCGCTCCGTCAGCGCGCGCAGCTCCTCCACCACCACGTTCTCCCGCGGCGGCGGCTCCACCCAGGTCAGCCCGCCCAGGAGCTGCTCCAGGTAGATCACCGCCCAGGTGCTCCGGATGCCGATGCCGTTGTTGAGCACCACGTCCAGCGGGTGCGACCCGGCGAGCAGCCGCTGCGCCATCCGCAGCTGCGGCTCCGACAGGCCCAGCACGCGCAACAGCCCCATCCCGTGCGCGTTCAGCCGGGGCGACATCCCCATCCGCGCCGAGAGCCCGGCGTTGAGCTCCGGCTCCCCGAACTTCTTGAGCAGCTCGCGCAGCACCGAGAAGCGGATGCTGGAGAGCGAGGCGGAGAAGCTGGCCTTGGCCGTCGCGTCCGGCGCGGGCTTGAGCTCCAGCTGGCCTACGGGCTCGCCCATGGCGCGGACCAGCGCGTCGATGGGCGTGCTGGACCGGACCTCCTGCCCCCACAGCACCCAGGTGAACAGGTCCCGGCTGCGCCCCAGCTTCAGCCGCAGGGACACCGCCGGCGCCTTGAGCGAGGCCAGCCACTGGAGCACCAGCGGCATGGACGGCTCCAGCGCCTGCTCCACCGCGGGCGGGCGCAACAGCGGCAGCGCCAGGAAGTCCTGCGGGGTCGCCGGGTTCTTGAACGTCCGCTCCGCCTTGTCGAGCAGGCCCGCGCTCGCGGCCGCCGCGTTGTACCCGGGCTCATGCAGCCCGGATCCGCCCCGGCGGGCCTCGTGCGGTCCGGACCCCCGCTGGGCCTCGTGTGGCCCGGACCCCCGGTGGGCCGCCTGCGGTGGGGCCGGCGTGGGGCCCGGCGGTGCCACGGGCATCGGCGGGAGCGGCGAAAGGGGCGCCGGGGGCGGCGAGGGCTGGGGCTCCAGCAGCACGAAGGCGGGGGGCGCCCGTGGCGCCGGGGTCGCGGGCTTCGCCGGCGGGGAGTCGAGGAGGACGAAGGCGGGCGCCGGCCGGTTCGGCGCGGGCGAGGGGGGCGGCGGGGTCACCGGCTTGGGCTGCGGCGAGACCGGCTGCGGGGGGAGCATCAGGTCCTCGGCCACCGGCGTGGGCGGCGGAGGCGGGGGCGGCAGGTCCGAAGGCGGCTCCTCGGGCGGAATGCTGGCCACCAGCGCGGCCACCTCGCGCAGCAGCTCCTCGGAGGGCGGTTCGGGCGGCGGGCCCTCGGTGCCGTCGGGGACGGGCGGCGGGGCCGGCTCCACCGGGTCGCCTTCGGCGGCGCGGCGGAGGCGGCCGGCGGAGTCCTCGGTGAGGTCGGTGAAGTGGAGGAGGGCGAGCTGGCCGGCCAGGTTGGTGACCTGCGCCTCGAGCGCCAGCTCGCCGGCAGAGGGGAGGGCAAGCCGGACCTGCAGGACCTCCAGGGGCCGCAGCGGCGCCTCCGGCCGGACGAGCGCGCCGCCCTTGTTCAGGTACAGCTCGTAGTGTCTCCGGAAGGACTCGGGGCTCGAGAACACGAGGGCGCCGTCGGCCTTCAGGAGCGGTGCGTCCTCCATGCGTCCACAGTCCCGGGGCGGGTCACTACCACGCCCTCGCACCTTTGTGTTACGGGAACCGCCCACTTCGAGAATCGATGCCCGCCGAGAACGCGCACCTCCGGAATTTTTCCATCATCGCCCACATCGACCACGGGAAGTCGACGCTGGCCGACCGGCTGCTGGAGAAGACCGGCACGCTGTCCGCCCGCGAGAAGCAGGACCAGTTCCTGGACAACATGGAGCTGGAGCGCGAACGCGGGATCACCATCAAGGCCCAGACGGTGCGGATGGGCTACACCGCGCGCGACGGGAAGAAGTACGTCCTCAACCTGATCGACACCCCGGGGCACGTGGACTTCGCCTACGAGGTCTCCCGGTCGCTGGCCGCCTGCGAGGGCGCGCTCCTGGTGGTGGACGCCACCCAGGGGGTGGAGGCGCAGACGCTGGCCAACGTGTACATGGCCATCGACCACAACCTGGAGATCATCCCGGTCATCAACAAGATCGACCTCCCCTCGGCGGACGTGGACCGCACCCGCTCCGAGATCGAGGACGTGATCGGCATCGACGCCCAGTCCGCCGTCCCCGCCTCCGCCAAGGAAGGCCTGGGCGTCGAGGACATCCTGGAGGCGGTGGTGAAGCGCATCCCGCCGCCGCCCGGCGACCCGGCCGCCCCCCTGAAGGCGCTGGTGTTCGACAGCTGGTACGACAGCTACCGCGGGGTGGTGATGCTGGTCCGCGTCCTCGAGGGGACGGTCCAGCTCAAGGACCACATCCGCCTCTGGAGCAACAACAAGGAGTTCGAGGTCCAGGAGCTGGGCGTCTACAGCCCCTTCTCCCTCCCGGTCCAGTCGCTGATGGCCGGCGAGGTGGGCGTGCTGATCGCCAACGTGAAGGAGATCCAGGACGCCAAGGTGGGCGACACCATCACCGGCGCCGAGCGCGCCACCACCACCCCCTTCCCCGGCTTCAAGGAGGTCAAGCCGATGGTGTTCTCCGGGGTGTTCCCGGTGGACGCCGCGGACTACGAGAACCTCCGCGACGCGCTGGTGAAGCTGTCCTTGAACGACTCCGCCTTCACCTACGAGCCGGAGACCTCCACCGCGCTCGGCTTCGGTTTCCGCTGCGGCTACCTGGGCCTGCTCCACATGGAGATCGTCCAGGAGCGCCTGGAGCGCGAGTACAACCTCTCGCTGATCACCACCGCCCCCTCGGTCGTCTACAAGGTGCACTCCGTCAAGGGCGAGGTGCTGATGATCGACAACCCGGCCAAGCTGCCGGCCGTCCAGTCCATCGAGCACCTGGAGGAGCCCATCCTCACCTGCCACGTGCACGTGCCCAACGACTACCTGGGCGCGGTGCTCAAGCTCTGCCAGGACCGGCGCGGCGTGCAGCGGGACATCAAGTACCTGGGCTCGTCCGGGAAGAGGGTGCAGGTCACCTACGACATGCCGCTGGCCGAGGTGGTGTTCGACTTCTTCGACAAGCTGAAGACCGTCTCCCGCGGCTACGCCTCGCTCGACTACGAGCTGAAGGGGTTCCTGGAGGCGGACCTGGTCAAGCTGGACATCCTGATCAACGGCGAGGCGGTGGACGCGCTCTCCGTCATCGTCCACAAGGAGCGCGCCTACCAGCGCGGCCGCGACGTCTGCCAGAAGCTGAAGGAAGTCATCCCCAAGCAGATGTTCGAGGTGGCCATCCAGGCCGCCATCGGCGCCAAGGTGATCGCCCGCGAGACCATCTCCGCCATGCGCAAGAACGTGCTCGCCAGGTGCTACGGCGGGGACATCTCCAGAAAGCGCAAGCTCCTCGAGAAGCAGAAGGAGGGGAAGAAGCGGATGAAGCAGGTCGGGTCGGTGGAGATCCCGCAGGAGGCGTTCCTGGCGGTGCTCAAGACGGAGCAGTAGTGGCCCTCGCCCCGCCGCGGCGCTGGTTCCTCCACCCGCTCTCCAGCCCCTGGACGCCGCCGGCCTCCTTCGGCGCCGCCCTCGTGCTCTACCTGGTCGCCGTGGAACTGCACCGGCCGGCCGCGGCGTGGGCCCGGCCGCTGCTCTTCGCCGCCGGCCTGGCGGGCCTGCTCTGGCTGGCGGCGATCGCCGGGGCCCTGGCCGCCTTCCCCCGCATCCGGAGGGAGCGCGCCGCCCGGCACCGCGCCCGGGAGCTGATCCAGGACCTGGGCCGCAGGCCGGCGCGGCCGGGCGCGGCGCAGGAGGCGATGGAGTCCGCGCTCCAGCGGGCGCGCGAGGCGCTAGCGGGGGAGGCGCTGGAGCCCTTGGAGGAGGCCGTCCTCCAGCTGGAGTCCGCCGGCGCCGGCGCCTTCCCGGAGCTGCGGCGCGAGGGGTTCGCGGCGCTGGGGTGGGGCGTGGCCAAGGCGCTGGCGCTGGCGCTGCTGGTCCGCGCCGTGCTGGTGGAGCCGTTCCGCATCCCCACCGGCTCCATGCTCCCCACGCTGCAGATCGGCGACCAGGTGTTCGTCAACAAGCTGATCTACGGGGTGCGCATCCCCTGGCTGAACGAGGTCCCGTTCGTGGTCGTCCGGCGGCCGCGGCGGGGCGACGTGATCGTCTTCAACAACCCGGCGGACCCCACGCGCGACTTCATCAAGCGGGTGGTGGGCGTGCCGGGGGACACGGTGGAGCTCGACGACGAGGTGGTGCGGATCAACGGGGCGGACCAGCCGCGGTCGCTGGTCGACCCCGGCTACGTCGTTCACAACCGCGAGGCCGGGCCGTGGTACGACGAGACCGTGAGCTTCTACGAGGAGTCGTTGGACGGCGTGCGCCACGCCACCCTCCAGGCGCCGCGGCATCCCCACGCCGGCGTGGTCGAGGGGCCGTACGTGGTGCCCCAGGGGCAGGTGTTCGTGCTGGGCGACAACCGCGACGGGAGCACCGACAGCCGCTACGGCCTGGGCGGCGGCGGGGGCGTGCGCTTCGTCCCCTACGGGCACATCAAGGGCAAGGCGATGGTGGTCTGGCTCTCGCTCTCCCACGGCGGCTGGCTGGCCGACCTCTTCGGCGGCACCGGGCTGCGCACCGACCGCCTCTTCGTCCCCGTCCCATGACCCCTCCCGCCCCCGCCGGTCCCGACGAGCGGCTCTCCGCGGTGCTGCTCCAGCGCCGGGACGCCGAGCTGCAGGAGCTGCACCGCCGCGCCCTCTGGGAGGACCGGCTCACCTCGCTGTGGACGCCGGTGGTGGCGTTCCTGGCCGCCTTCGTCCCCTACGTGGCGGTGGTGGAGCTGTGGCCCTCCAGCGCCTCGTGGGCGCAGCCGGCGATCAAGTCCATCGGCCTGTTGGTGGTGCTCTGGTACTTCGCCGCGCTGGCGTACCGGATGGCGCGCCCCCAGTTCCGCGAGCTGCGCAAGGCGCGGGTGGCCGCCGAAGAGCTGCTCATGCAGACCGAGCGCGAGCTGCAGCGGCGCGGCGTGGAGAAGGCCACCCGCGAGAAGGTCCTCGACCAGGCGGCGGCGGTGGACCGCTCCCGCGCCAACCACGACGTCAAGAAGATCCAGGCGGACGTGGACCGCCTCACCGGCCTGGCGGACAAGTACCTGGAGGGCTGGCGCACGCGCTCCAGCGTGGCCGGGGTGCGCGGGCTGCTGCTCACGCTTTTGGGCGTGGCGGTGCTGCGCACGGTGGTGGTGGAGCCGTTCAAGATCCCCTCCGGGTCCATGATCCCCACCCTGGAGATCGGCGACCACGTGGTGGTGAACCGGTTCATCTACGGGGTGCGCATCCCCTGGATGAACGTGGTGCCGTTCGTGATCGTCCGCCACCCGCGCCCCGGCGACGTGGTGGTGTTCAACAACCCGCGCAACGAGTCGGTGGACTTCATCAAGCGGGTGATCGCCGTCCCCGGCGACGAGGTGAAGCAGGTCGACGAGGTCATCTACGTCAACGGCCAGCCGCTCCCGCGCGACCTGACGCGGGAGGACCAGGACGTGTGGACCCAGGACGAGCAGACCGGGGAGTGGGTCCACCAGCTCGCCGAGCGCTACGAGGAGCACGGCCCCTACAAGACCTACTCCGTCCTCCAGGGGCCCAACCGCGGCACCCGCGGCCAGACCCTGGGCCCGTGGAAGGTGCCGCCTGAATCGGTGATGGTCTTCGGCGACGACCGCGACAACTCGTCCGACAGCCGCTACGGCTTCGCCGTCGAGCCGCGGATGGTCTCGTACGTGCCCTACGGACACATCAAGGGCAAGGCCATGGTGGTCTGGCTCTCCCTGTGCCACGAGGGCCTGGGGAGCGGCCTCCCGTTCTGGCCCTTCAAGGGCTCCGGCCTCTGCCCCGGCCGGATGTTCACGCCCGTCCGCTGAGCCGGTAGCATCCGCGCGCGGATGGCGGCCACCCCCGAGAAGCGCGACGCGAAGGTCGTCGTGGTGGACGACGACAGCCTCGTCCTCCGCGCCATGAGCGAGGTGCTGATCCGCGAGGGCTACGAGGTCGTCTCCATCAGCGACCCGGTGGAGGCGCTGGCGCTGACCACGGACCCGTCCATCGACCTGTTCGTGTCCGACGTGCGGATGCCCAACCTCTCCGGGCTGGACCTGCTCAAGGCGATCAAGCAGGCCCAGAAGGACGTGGAGGTCATCATCATGACCGGCTACGGCACCATCGAGATGGCGGTGGAGGCGGTCAAGGGCGGCGCCTACGACTACCTCACCAAGCCCTTCGAGCGGCTGGAGGACTTCACCCACGTGGTGGCCAACGCGGTGGAGCGGCGCGCGCTCCGCCGCCGGGCCGCGATGCTGGAGGACGCGCTCGCCTCCAAGGCCCGCTTCGAAGGGATGATCGGCCAGTCCGCCCAGATGCAGGCGGTCTACCGGCTGGTGGAGACGGTCAGCCCCAGCACCGCCACGGTGCTCATCCGCGGCGACAGCGGCACCGGCAAGGAGCTGGTGGCCAAGGCGATCCACTTCCGCAGCCCGCGCAAGGACAAGCCGTTCGTGACGGTGAACTGCTCCGCGCTCACCGAGACGCTGCTGGAGTCCGAGCTGTTCGGCCACGTGAAGGGCGCCTTCACCGGCGCGGTGAGCAACAAGAAGGGCCTGTTCGAGGCGGCCCACGGCGGCACCATCTTCCTCGACGAGATCGGCGACATCCCGCCGCCCACCCAGGTCCGGCTGCTGCGCGTGCTCCAGGAGGGCGAGGTGAAGCGGGTGGGGGGGACCGACCCCGTCTCGGTGGACGTGCGGGTGCTGGCCGCCACCAACGTGGACCTGGTGAGGGCCCGGGCGGAGGGGCGCTTCCGCGAGGACCTCTACTACCGGCTCAACGTCATCACCCTCACCCTGCCGCCCCTGCGCGACCGCCCGGACGACATCCCGCTGCTGGCGCAGCACTTCCTCAAGCTCTACACGGAGCGGATGGGCAAGAAGGTGGAGGCCATCTCCGCCGAGGCGCTGCGCACGCTCACCGCGTTCAGCTGGCCCGGCAACGTGCGCGAGTTGGAGAACGCCATCGAGCGCGCGGTGGTGCTCACCCAGGGCGACGCCATTGGCGAGGAGGACCTCCCCCCGGAGGTGCGCGCCCCCGCCGCGCGGCCTCCCGGCGGCCCGGCGGAGGGGGACGTGACCGCGCTCGCCCACCTGCGCTTCACCGAGGCCAAGGCGCTGGCGGTGAGCGCCTTCGAGCGCCGCTACCTGGCGGCGGTGATGGAGCGCGCCAACGGGAACATCACCCAGGCGGCGCTCCACGCCGGGATGGACCGGTCCAACTTCCGGCGGCTGCTCAAGGACCACGGCATGTCCAGGGGCCAGAGCACCGAAGGCGAGGGGAGCTAGAGCGCTCGCCATCCGGGGAAGGTTCTGGTATCGGAAACGCCCGTGCGAGCGGCTCTCAGAGGTCCCCGAGGCGCAGTCAACCCCCTGTCCGTCATCGTCATCGTGGCCATCGTGGCGGCCATCTACTACGTCGCCATCTTCGCGCCCGCCTACCTGGACAACATCGACGTCACCGACGCGGTGGTGTCCGCCTACAACCAGACCGGGCAGGCGCAGGACGAGACGATCCGCACCAACCTCCGCGACAAGCTGAAGCGGATCGGCACCCACCGCGAGCCCAACGAGAACGGCGAGCTGGTGGAGGTGCTGGGCCTGGGCATTCCGGACGAGGACGTGACCTACGAGGTCAACCCGGACAACACCGTCACCGTCCAGGTGAAGTACGTCCGCGAGATCCGGCTCAAGCCCACCGGCAAGTGGAGCAAGTTGCGGTTCTCACCCTCCAAGCACGGGACGCCCGCGGGGTTGAAGTAGTGGCCAAGCTCCCGGGCCTGTTGGCCATCGAGGGGATGACGAAGGCGCAGGTCGAAGGGCTCCTGGATCGGGCCTCCCGGTTCGAGGAGTCCCGGGATGACCCGCGCCCGCTGGCCGGGCGCGTGGTGGCCAACCTCTTCTTCGAGGACAGCACCCGCACCCGCTCCTCGTTCGAGATCGCCGCCAAGCGCCTGGGCGCGGAGGTCCTCAACTGGACCACCAGGGGGTCCAGCGTCTCCAAGGGCGAGACGCTCCTGGACACGGTGCGGAACATCGACGCCATGGGACCCCAGGTGATCGTGATGCGGCACGCCTCCTCGGGCGCCGCCGCGCTCGCCGCCCGCCACACCCGCGCCGCGGTGGTCAACGCCGGCGACGGCACCCACGAACACCCCTCGCAGGCGCTGCTGGACGCCTTCACCCTCCGCCGCCACCTGGGCGCGCTGGAGGGGAAGCGGGTCCTGGTCGTGGGCGACATCCTCCACAGCCGGGTCGCCCGCTCCAACCTCCGCTGCCTCACCCTGCTGGGCGCCAAGGTGGCCTTCTGCGGCCCGCCCACGCTGGTGCCCAAGGAGATGGCGGCCCTGGGCGCGGAGCTCTTCTTCGACCTCGACCAGGCCCTGGAGGGCGCGGACGCGGTGATGATGCTCCGGGTGCAGCTGGAGCGGCAGGTGGACGCCCTGTTCCCCTCGCCGCGCGAGTACGGGCGCCGCTGGGGCCTCACCCGCGAGCGGGCGGACAAGCTGCCGGAGCAGGTGAAGGTGCTGCACCCGGGGCCCATGAACCGGAACGTGGAGATCGCCACCCAGGTGGCGGACGGGCCGCGCTCGCTGATCCTGGAGCAGGTCCACCACGGCGTGGCGGTGCGGATGGCCATCCTGGAGGCGTGCGCGTGAGCGGCCAGGCGCTCCTGATCCGCGGCGGCCGGGTGATCGACCCCCGCAACGGCGTGGACGCGGTCCGCGACGTCCTCCTCCGCGACGGCGCGGTGGCCCAGGTGGGGGAGCGGCTCTCCGACCCGTCGGCCCGGACCGTCGACGCCGCCGGGCGCTGGGTGGTGCCGGGGCTGATCGACGTCCACGTGCACCTGCGCGAGCCGGGCGAGGAGGGGAAGGAGACGGTGCTCACCGGCTCCCGCGCCGCGGTGGCGGGCGCACCGTCTCCTTCCCCTCCCATGCCCAACACCCGGCCCCCCAACGACAGCGCGCAGGTGACGGAGCTGGTGCTGGCGCGCGCGCGGGCGGCGAACCTGTGCCGCGTCTACCCCGCGGGGGCGATCAGCAAGGGCCTTTCGGGCGAGGAGCTGTCCGAGATGGGCGAGCTGCGCGCCGCCGGCTGCGTCTGCTTCACCGACGACGGCCGGCCGGTGATGAGCGCTTCGCTGATGCGCCGCGCGCTGCTCTACGCCCGCCCGCTGGGCGTGCCGGTGATGGCGCACGAGGAGGACCTCACCCTCTCCGGCCACGGGGTGGTCAACGAGGGCCCCACCGCGGCGCGCCTGGGCCTGGCCCCGGTCCCGCGGTCCGCCGAGGTGGCCATGGTGGCGCGGGACCTGGTGCTGGCGGAGGAGGTGGACGGGCGGCTGCACCTGGCGCACGTCTCCTGCGCGGAGTCGGTGGCGCTGGTCCGGGAGGCCAAGCGGCGCGGCGTCCGCGTCACCTGCGAGGCCACCCCCCACCACTTCACGCTCACCGACGAGGCGGTGGACGGCTACCGGACCTCCGCCAAGATGAACCCGCCGCTCCGCCGCTCCGAGGACGTGGCCGCGCTCCGCCAGGGCCTCGCGGACGGGACCATCGACTGCATCGCCACCGACCACGCGCCCCACGGGCCGCTGGAGAAGGAGCTGGAGTTCGACAAGGCCGCCAACGGCGTGGTGGGGCTGGAGACCGCGGTCCCGCTCGCGCTGGAGCTGGTGCGGAGCGGGGCCTTCTCCCCGGCGCGCCTGGTGGCGCTGATGGCCGACGTCCCGGCCCGCGCCTTCGGGCTCCCCGGCGGGCACCTGGGCAAGGGAGCGCTCGCCGACCTGACGGTGATCGACCCGGCCGCGGAGTGGACGGTGGACGCGGAGCGTTTCCAGTCCAAGTGCCGCAACACCCCCTTCCACGGCCGCACCGTGCAGGGGCGGGTGGCGCTGACCGTGGTGGGTGGACGCGCGGTCTTCGAGGAGGCGCAGCGATGAAGGCGATCCTCGCGCTGGCGGACGGGACCGTGTTCGAGGGCCGGTCCTTCGGCGCCAAGGGCGAGTCCCTGGGCGAGGTGGTCTTCAACACCTCCATGTTCGGGTACCAGGAGATCCTCACCGACCCGTCGTACGTCGGGCAGATCGTCACCATGGCGTACCCGGAGATGGGGAACGTGGGCGCCAACCCGGACGACGAGGAGGCCGCGAAGCCGCACGCGGTGGGGATGGTGGTCCGCAACTTCTCCCCGGAGCCGTCCAACTGGCGCTCCAGGGAGTCGCTGGACGCGTACCTCGCGCGCCACGCCGTGGCCGGCATCGAGGGCCTGGACACGCGCAAGCTGGTCCGCCACCTCCGCACCCACGGCTCGCAGATGGGCGTCATCTCCACCGACGCGGTGAAGCCCGCCGCGCTGGTGGAGCGCGCCCGGTCCGCGCACGGGATGGAGGGGCTGGACCTGGCCACCGGCATCTCCACCAAGGCGCCCTACGAGTGGTCCGAAGGGACGAAGGACGTGCTGGGGGGCGAACCGCTCCCGCCCCGGGGCGACCCGCGGTTCCAGGTCATCGCCTACGACTTCGGGCTCAAGCGGTCCATGCTCCGCTTCCTGGTGGACGTGGGCTGCCACGTGACGGTCGTCCCCGCCGGCTTCCCCGCGGCGGAGGTCCTCGCTCGCAAGCCCAGCGGCGTCTTCCTCGCCAACGGCCCCGGGGACCCGGCGGCGGTGACCGGCGCGGACAAGAACGTCGCCGCGCTGCTGGGGAAGGTCCCCATCTTCGGGATCTGCCTGGGGCACCAGATCCTCGGGCTGTCGCTGGGCGGGCGGACGTACAAGATGAAGTTCGGCCACCGGGGCGCCAACCAGCCGGTCAAGGACCTCTCCACCGGCAAGGTGGAGATCACCGCCCAGAACCACGGCTTCGCGGTGGACGCGGACAGCCTCCAGGGAAAGGCGCAGGTGACGCACATCAACCTGAACGACCGGACCGTGGAAGGGCTGGCGGTTCCTGACCTCCGGGCGTTCAGCGTGCAGTACCATCCGGAGTCCTCGCCGGGGCCGCACGACGCACGGTACCTGTTCCGGCGGTTCGCCGACCTGATGGCTTCCTAATGGAACTCCCGTCGTACCAGCCCTACCTCGACCAGCTCATCGCCTCCGCCAGCGCGGAGCCGAAGAAGCCGGCGCTGCTGGAGGCCAAGGCGGAGTACTTCCAGCTCACCGGAGAGGTGTTCGAGGACGACAAGGTCTTCGAACAGCGCATGGCGTCGTTTTTGGACTACTACCTGTTCGACCGGCGCTCGCCGCAGACCGGGAAGACGCCCGCCCAGGAGATGTACGAAGAGCAGCGCGAGAAGGCGGGCCCGGAGGCCGCCATCCCCTTCCGCGCCTTCACCGAGACCATCCACGGCCTGTTCGAGGTGCGCAAGCTCATCGAGGACGGGGTCCGCCTGCGCGAGCTGTTCTCCGCCAAGGACTTCCAGGTCTCCGAGCGGCGGAAGCTGGTGGCCCTGGAGAAGGGCGACATCCTGGAGGCGCGGCTGATCCCCTTCTCCGGCTTCCTGCTGTTCTCCCCCGCGTTCGTGTTCCACCCGCGCGAGGCGACCAAGCTGATCTTGAAGCAGGTGAAGAAGCTGAAGAAGGCGTCCCCGGACGCCAACCCGCGCGAGCTGGCGTGGGACTGCTCCCGCCGCGCCCTCAAGACGGAGCGCTACAAGCAGATCGCGGTCGAGAAGATCTACGACTTCGAGAACAACCCCATCTAGGGCCTAGGACGCCTTCTTCTCGTCCTTCTTCTTCTCGAAGGGCTTGAGCGCGGCCTCGTAGGCCGCCAGGTCCCCGTTGGCCCGGAAGTCGGCGATGGAGATGTACGCCTCCTCGCCGCACGTCTTGCAACCCTTGCCCATCAGCCGGTCGTGCGGCTTGTCGCAGCGGTACCACTCGTGCTCGAGGTGCGGGCCCAGCTTCTGGGCGAACTCGGCGGCGGTCTTCACCAGGACGGTCGTCGGCATGGGGGGCGCAATTTAGGGGGTCGGGCGGCCCGCCCTCAAGCCAATCAGCAAGATCGCCACGTAGCCGGCCATGGAGAGGGCCACCACCACGCCCGGCACCAGCAGCGCGCCGGCCGCCGCCTTCCCGGTGCTGATCCGGTGCAGGCCGCGGTAGGCGAAGACCCGGACGATCACCGCCCAGACGGGCACCGCGTAGATCCCGCAGATCGGCACGATCCCGGCGATGCAGGGGGCCATGGAGAGCGCGTGGGCGCGGAGCGTGACCGAGTAGGACCGCGGCTCGGCGCCGATCAGCTTGAGGACCAGGTGGTCGAGCCCGGAGAGGACCAGGGCGATCCCCAGCCCCATGGCGATCACCATCACCACCATGAGGGCGATGAACGCCACCGTGATCCCCACCGTGGTGGCGGAGGTGAGCGTCTTCTCGTTCTGGTCGGCGCCGAACAGGTACGCGCCCAGGAACGCGATCCCCACCGCGCTGTAGAGCAGGCCGGTGGCGAGCCAGGTGGTGATCTGCGCCAGCACCACGAACCACAGCGAGCTGCCCATGCTGCCCTGCGGGGGGGCGCGGTCCAGGGTCCGGCCCGGGTGCCAGACGATGGCCCAGCACGTCTTCACGAAGCCGGAGACAGTCCCCAGCTTCGCGCGCAGGTCCCAGGGGAGGTCCGCGGCGCCCTCGCGCGCGTCGCAGGTGGCGCAGAGCGGGAGGCCCTCCGGGGAGGTGCGCAGGCAGGCGCGGCAGGCGAAGGCGCCGCAGCGCGAGCACGCCTGCTCCGCGCGCACGCTGGGGTGGAGCGCGCAGAAGGGCGCGAGGTCGGCAGGGGAGGAGGAGGGCAGGGCGGGGTCCACGCGGTCAGATCCGATGCACGCTCATCATGTTGGTCTTGCCGGGGTGGTTGAGCGGCACCCCGGTGACGATCACCACCGGCCTCCCGGCGGCGCACAGCCGCTGCTCCAGGCAGAGGTGGCGCACCTGGCGGATCATCGCGTCCGTGGAGTGCACCCGGCCCACCTTGTGCCCGGTGACGCCCCAGTAGAGCGCCAGCCGCCACAGCGTCTCCTGGTTGGGGGTGAGCCCCAGGATCCGGGCGCGGGGCCGGTACTCGGAGATCAGCCGCGCGGTGTAGCCGGACTCGGTGTAGGCGACGATGGTGTCCACCTGGAGCTGTCCGGCCGCCGCCACCGCCGCCGCCGCCACGCCGGCGGAGATGTCCTCCGGCCGCTGCGCGAAGGGCGCGTAGCTCACGCCGTGGGGGGCGCTGGTCTCCGCCGCCTCCACCACCTCGGCCATCGTCTCCACCGCGCGCACCGGGTACTGCCCGGCGGCGGTCTCGCCGGAGAGCATCACTGCGTCCGCGCCGTCCAGCACCGCGTTGGCCACGTCGGAGACCTCGGCGCGGGTGGGGCGAGGGCTCTGGATCATGCTCTCCAGCATCTCGGTGGCGACGATCACCACCCCGCCCATCCGGTTCACGGTGAGCACCGCCTGCTTCTGGATCAGCGGGACCTGCTCGAGCGGCATCTCCACGCCCAGGTCGCCGCGGGCGACCATCACCCCGTCGGCGGCGCGGGCGATCTCCTCCAGGTTGGCCACCGCCTGGGGCTTCTCGATCTTGGCGATGATCGGCCGCTGCTTCCGGCCCATCAGCGCCCGCGCGTGCTCCACGTCCTTGGCGGACCGTACGAAGGAGAGGGCCACGTAGTCCACGCCCAGCTCCAGGCCCTTGGCCAGGTCCACCTCGTCCTTCTCGGTGAGGCTGGGGACGGAGACGTTCGACCCGGGGAGGTTCAACCCCTTCTTGTCCTTGAGCAGCCCGCCCACCACCACCCGCGCCCGCACGTCGCGCCCGCGCACGGACAGCACCTCCAGCCGCACCCGCCCGTCGTCGAGGAGGATGGGGTCCCCGCGCCGCACGTCCCTGGGCAGGCTCTTCACCGGGGTGGGGATGACGTCATCTTTGCCCAGCACGTTCCGGGTGGTGAGCGTCGCCACCTGCCCGCGCTTGACCAAAAGCTGCCCGCCTTCGAATTGGCCCAGCCGGATCTTCGGGCCCTGGAGGTCCTGCAGGACGGCCACCGGCCGCCCCAGCTTCCGGCTCAGCGCGCGGACCAGGTCCAGCCGCCGCGCGTGGTCGTCGTGCGTGCCGTGGGAGAAGTTCAGCCTCGCCACGTCCATCCCGGCGCGGATCATCGCTTCCAGCACCGGGCGGCCGCTGGAGGCCGGCCCGAGCGTGCAGATGATCTTGGCCTTCCGCATGCGGCGCGCATCCTAGGTCTTCTTGACAGCGCTCTGTTGGAGGGAATACGAACCCGCTCCATCCCCCTTGCAGGAGTGAACGAGCGCGCATGAGGCCGGAAGATCAGGTCAAGGACGCAGCGCCTCCTCCACCCCCACCCCCTCCGCGGAGTGGCCCCACGCCCACGGACGTCGTCCGCGAGCAGGACA
>Ga0268264_10002612_pt1 | contig 15752 bp, 14 predicted proteins | sample KBSSwiS32_FD_190357 | JGI IMG/M metagenome (GOLD analysis project Ga0268264, IMG submission 190357) | Switchgrass rhizosphere microbial communities from Kellogg Biological Station, Michigan, USA - KBS Switchgrass S3-2 (SPAdes) (version 2) | ecosystem: Host-associated > Plants > Roots >...
GGAGCCGGCCGATCAGCCCCTGTCGCTGGGTCAGAAGATTCTGTACACACTGCTCGCGATCGGCATCCTGATTTTCGTCATCACCAATCCGGGGCTCGCGTTCTGGCTGCTGCTTCAGATCCTCTCGGGCTCCTCGGGTGGCGGTGGGCGCGGTGGGGGAGGAGGGGGAGGTTGGAGCGGCGGCGGGGGGCGTGGCGGGGGCGGCGGCGCCACGGGGTCCTGGTGAAGGAGAAAGACCGATGATCCTCACCCGGCGAGGTCTGTACCGAGCGATCGACAAGAATCGCGTGGAAAAAGCGATCGAAGCGGCCGAGTCGATCACCTCGGGCGAGGTGCGGGTGGCCGTCTCGCCGCTGTTCTGGGGCAACGTGCAGAAGGTCGCCGACCGAGCCTTCGACCGGCTCGGCATGCGCGACACGGCCGAACGCAACGGCGTCCTCCTGTTCGTGGTTCCCTCTCGCCGCCGTTTCGTGGTGCTGGGCGATACCGGTATTCACGAGAAGGTCCATCCCGGGTTCTGGGAAGAGGTTGCGGAAGAGATCTCTCGCCACTTCCGGAACAGCGATTTCACCGGCGGCATCGTCGCAGCGCTTGAACGGCTGTCGACCGAGCTCGCCGCCCACTTCCCGCGCCGGAGCGATGACATAGATGAGCTGCCGAACGCAGTCGAGTTTCTCGACTAAGCAGCTCCCTTGATGCCTGACCGACTCGCTCCAGGGCTCTCGGTCGCCCCCTTCGCCGATCGACGGCGCGGCTCTCGGGGGACGGCACCATCTCCCGCGCGGTAGCGCCTTCCAAGCGCGGATTAACGCGGCCGGCTACCAGAGGGCAATCCCATGCCTTCATTGAGAATATCGGCGTACCGCTTGTAGCTGAATACCCGCCCGCGTTGTTTGCGGGTCAGTTCGGCTACCACGCCGAGGCGTTCGAGATGCGCAAGCGACTTGTTTACCGTCGCGGGAGTGAGGTTCCTGGCGGTCGCGAGGGAAGCCGCAGTTGCGATCGGCTGGCGTTGCAGTGCGCGGTGGATCGCGAGTGCCGAGGATGTTGTTCGGCCCAGGCCTTCGATCAGGCCTTCGATAAGATGCCCATCCTTAGAGGCCAGCGCCAGCAGCCGCTTAGCCGATCCGGCGGCCTGCGTTGCGCTTTCCACCACAGCATCGGCGAAGAACTCCAACCAGCTTTCCCAATCGCCGGTTGTAGGGTGCGGTTCATGGTGCCGGCTGCCTAAAATAGTGGCTTACGCTATTTTAATCTGGCGAGTCTTCGTAAAACAACGCCTCAGGGGCTCGTCCAATCGAAAGGCCTCAAGTCTTGGCCAAACTGACCGACCGTCTCGCTCCAGGTCTAGCCATCGCCCCCTCGCCGATCGACGGCAGGGGGTGCTTCGCCACTCAGATCTTTCTCAAGGGGAAGAAGATCGCCGAATATACCGGCGAGAAGATCTCCCGCGCCGAGATCGCGCGCCGGGTCAAGCGGAGCCGAAAACATCGGATCTGCGCGATCGACACCTATTGGGCGATCGACGGCAGCCGAGGCGGCAACGGGACCCACTACATCAACCATTCTTGCGCGCCGAACTGTTACTTGAAGATCGTCGCCGGCCACGTCCTGTTCTTCGCCCTACGCGACATCGAACCGGGCGAGGAGATCCTGCTCGATTACCAGGCGACCTGGCACCCCGATTCCAAGCGCTGCACCTGTGGCGCGCCCAGCTGTCGGGGGCGGATCAATCGGTAGCTACGGCCGCGTCACGGTAACGGCCGGCCGGGTAAAAGACGAAGCAAGAAGTCGGAACAAGGCAGACAGCGGATGCCATCGATTTCGAGCGCCTCTTCGCCGCGGTAGAGCAGGCGGAGGTCGGCCTCGGGGTAATCCTCGCGGAACGCCTTCAGACCGCGCAGGTCGCGCGGGCGGACGGCGCTCCCGTTCTTAACCTCGATCGCATGGAACCCGCCGCCGCCGTAGAGAACGAAATCGACTTCCGCGCCGGCCTTGGTGCGCCAGAACGAGAGATGGAGATCCGACCCGGAATAGTCGATCCAAGCGCGCAGGTGCTGCGCCACCAGCCCTTCGAGCGCGGCGCCCGCGATCTCCTCGGGTCGGTCGAGCGGTCCCGCGGGACGAAGCGCGGTAAAGACCCCGGCGTCGAACCAGAAGAATTTGGGATGGACAGTGAGCGCCCTTTGAGCGCGCCGAGAAAAGACCGGGAGCTGGAATGCGAGAAGTAGATCTTCCAGGATCTCCAGGTATCCCTCGACAGTCTTGCGGCTCACCTGGCACTCACGGGCGACCTCCGCGAGATTGAGAACCGCGGCGTGCGAGAAGCTGATCGCTTCGAGAAAGCGGGAAAAGTCGCCGATCCGCCGGACCAGTCCCTCGTACTGCACTTCTTCGCGCAGATAGAGGCCCACGTAGGCACCCAATGCGTCGCGGGGCTGCGATGAGTCCCAAATCAACGGCACCAGCCCCGTCGTGAGGGCCGAGTCGAGAGCGAATCGCTCGCCCAGTTCGGCGGCCAGAAAGGGATGGAGTCGCCGTACTACGGCGCGGCCCGCGAGAAGGTCGACCCCCTCGCGCTTCAACTTGCGCGCGCTCGATCCCGTGAGCACGAAGCGCCGCCCGTCTTTTCGTTCGAGGAGCTGATGGACCACGTCGAGTAGTGCGGGCGCCTTCTGGACTTCGTCGATCACTACCACCTGCCGGTCGGGCTCACCGTCGACCCGTTCGCGCAGTCGCTCGGGCCGGGCGACCAGCTCCCGGTGGACTTCGGGAGACAGAAGGTCAAGCCAAAGGGCCTCCGGATAAGCCGCCCGCAGCCAAGTCGACTTACCGGTTCCGCGCGGACCGAACAGGAAATAGGAAGAGTCCGGGTCCTGGAAAAATCGCCCTTGCGTCGCCATTTCTCCTCGATTTTCGGCGGAACCGCCGCCGGAAATCAAGTGTTGGACCGAAATGAGCGGCACCCCGACTCCCAAGCGCGCTGCACCTGCGGCGCGCCGAGCTGTCGCGGGCGGATCAATCGGTAGGGCGGTCGGCGCCAACCTTCACCACGACGAACGTCAAATCGTCGCGCTGGGGCGCTCCACCCTGAAAGATGGCGAAATCGGCGAGCAGCGCATCGCGCACCGCCGTCGCCTCCAGCTCTCGCGGCACCTGAGCGAGCGACTCCGCGAGGCGCTCCAGGCCGTAGGGCTCGCCGAACCGGTCCTCGCCTTCGTAGAGGCCGTCGGAATGGAGGAGCAGAACGTCCTCGGCTTCGAGCGGCACCTCGCGAAGACCGAAGTGGGGATCGAGCTGAGTGCCGAGCGGCAACGAGGGGAGCGCCACCTCCGCGACTCCCGCGGCGTTTCTAACGAGGACCGGCGGGTGCCCGGCGTTCGCCACCGTGGCGATCCGGCGGACGGGGTCGAGGATGACGATCGCGAGCGTCACCAGCTTTCGGCGCCGCGCCGTTTGCTGCACCATGTGGTTCAGCTTGGCCAGCACCGCGAGCGGCTGGTCGAGCTCGGTCGCCAGGATCGTGAGGCAGCTGCGGACTCCGGCGAGCAACAGACCGCTCGCCATGCCGTGGCCGGCTACGTCGCCCACCACCACGGCCAAGCGCCCTGCGTCGAGCGGAAAATAGTCGTAGTAGTCGCCGCCCACTTCGGTCGCCGGCCAGGAGAGGCTGCAGATGTCCAGCCACCCCTGCGGCGGGCAGCCGGCCGGCAGCATCGCGAGCTGAATCTCGCGCGCGTAATCCAGCTCCTGCCGCATGCGCAGCTGGTCTTTCGTGCTCGCCTGCGCCGCGATGAAAATCGCGAGGATCTCGCGCCGCCGCCGTCGCGAGGTCGCGAGCCCCACGATCAAGGCAAAAACATGATTGCTCACCACCGCGGCAACCGTCCCCGTGTCGTCGGTCTTCTTCTCGGCGACCGGCAACCCCAAGAGCGCCGCGAGCAGCAGGCCGAGAACCAGAGAGCCATGGATCAGCAGGCGTTCGACCGGCCGCATGCGAAACGGCGGCACGAAATATCCGGCGATCACCAGCAGCGGAATCAAGCCGTCCAGGCCGAGCGTCGCGAGCAGCGTCGAAAGCAGCAGGGCGACCAGCAAGGTCACGATCGCGGCGCGCGGGTGCCCGACGATCAGCCGGCGCACCGGTTCGAGCGCCCGGTCGAATCCTTCGTCCGGTCCGCGGCTCAGGCGCCAGCGGCGCAGAGCGAAGAAGAAGACCAACGCAAACAACAGGTTCGGAACCAGAATCGCAAACCGGCGAGGGTCGCCGATCGACGCGGCGATCGTCCCTCCCGCGGCTGCGAGCGCGTAGAGAACCAGGAACCACCGGGCCTTGTTGAGGTTCGAGACGTCAAAGCGGTTGGCGACCGCCTGCTCCGGAGAGAGCTGGGACAGCTCATCGAGACTGAAGGGTTGCACGGGGGGTATCTTACTCGCGCCCCGGCGCGTCTTCCGCTTCCCGTACTTCTCGTGGAGGCTAGAAGTCCCTCTTCTCGCCCGGAGAGGAGGGACTCTACAAAGCAGGTGGAAATGTCTGCCCTAGATGCAGCCCGGAACTTTGAACGAGCCGATCCGGGTTTTGAAATCGAAGCTGCCGCTGTTGGCGTAGTACTCGCCGGCGAGCCAGAACGTGCAGCCGTCGGTCGGATCGACGCTCATCGAAGCGTAGTCTCCCCACCGGTTGCTGGAGCTTTGCTGGAAGCCTCCGCCGTTGACCAGAACCTGCTCGCCTCCCATCGTCCCGAGCGCGTCGCCGGCCGACCGGGTGGCATAGCGGATGCCGGGATTGGTCGACGTGCTCGAGATGTTGTAGCCGATCGCGATGTTGCCCTGCTTGTCCTGGGCGATCGTCGGCAGCCAACGGCTGTTGCCCGTGTCGGCCGAGAACGTGCCGCTCTGATGGAGCACCCAGCCGCTGCCGTTGTCGCGCACCTCGGCCCAGCGGACGCCGCCGCGGCTCTTGTTGTTGTTCGCGAGATCGGTCGAATGGCTGATCACGATCGACTCATGGGTGCCGAAGTTGCGATACATGGCCCGGTACATGGTGAATTGGCCGGAGGGGTCGAGCTTCTCGCCCGGCCGAGGCTGCGGAATGCAGGCGCGGCTGAAGTTGCAGAAGTTGGCGTCGAACTCCGGGCTGTTGACCTGCGGCAGAGCGATGAACGTCGAGCTGCCCGGGGCGGTCCAGCTGACCTGGAATTCCCACATCCGGTAACCGTCCGAATTCGTGCCGGCGCCCCACGTCTCGTCGTCCCACGACATGATGAACGGCTCGGGCGAGCCGGCCGGAGGGGCGGTGCCGCCGTCCCAATGCACCGGCTGGACCGAGAACGGACATTCGGTGCCGCACGGCAAGGGTCCGAACTTCACCATCTGCGCCGACAGCCCGGAGAGCATGCGGGACCTCTCGAAGGCGACCGCGATGACTCCTTCGAAGCTCGAAGCGAACTGGTTGGCGGTGATGTAGTAGCCGTCCGACCAGATGCCCATCTTCGGGTAATCGTTGAACTTGCCCGGGCTGACCACGAAGTCGTAGCGGTAGTACGAACCAGCCGGGTCGCCGGTGGTCGAAACCGCGACGCACTGATGGCCGTCCGCTCCGATCGCGAACTGGCTGATCACCCAGCGGTCGGCCGCATCGTCGTACAGCACGGTCGGGTCGCCGTCATTGTTGGTCTGGCAGATTCCGCCGAAACCGGCCCAGAGCGAGTTGATGCCCACGGGACCGAAGGTCCGCACTCCGTCGCTCTTGCGATAGACCGACATGAGGAGGTTGATCGTCTGCACGTACTGGGTGGCGCCAACGTCGCCGTTGGTGTCGGGCGGCACGATCCGTCCGCCCAGAATGGCCGAGTTGTCGTCGTCGCTCTGGCCGTCGAAGCTGAGCAGGGGCGTCGGGGTGGCGGTGACGATCGGACCCGCGTCGACGGGCGGCGCGTCCCTGGTGACCTGCGGCTTGGCCCGCGCGTTCATGTCGAGCGGCACTCGATTCGGAATCTCTCGATCCGGCCTGACAGCTTTAACCGGTACGAACGGCTGGTCGCGCAGCGGCGGCGACACGTCGTGGCGAACCGCCCGCGACACTTCCGGCCGGTCCGAGGCGCCCGCGGCACCGGCAAACCCGATCGAAATCAGGAGCGCCGATCCAAGCGCTATCGCTTTTCGGTTCATCTCGCGAATCCTCCTTTGCTAGAGGTCAGAGAGAACGTCGAGCCGATCCTGGGCTCGACGGCTGAGGGCGCTGGCTAGAGGTCTCTGCGCAGGGAACACCTTATTTTGAATGTGCCCGAAAGGCGCGGCTATGGGACACGACAGCAGCGGTTCGGGCATTTTGGGCTGTGGTAGAAACGCGCCATGAACGCGATGCTCCTCCGCCTTTGGGTGCTGTCGATTCTCGCGACGTTGGCCGCCTGTTCCGTGGCGCCCGGTCCCCAGGCGATGACCCGATCCGGCGTCCCGGACGATCCGTCGCCTCCCTCCGAACCGAAACGGCCGGCCGACCCGTTGACTCTGGCGCTCGCCGCGGCGCTCGAGCGGGGGGAGTGGCGCGATCTGCGCATCGAATCCGAGTGCCAGGACGACACGGCGCAGTTGCGCTCGGTCACCTTGTTCGGCAGCGGCGTCGGGATCTGGCACCGCGAGCGGCAGTTCACGGTGGCGCGCGAACCGCTATTGGACCTCCTGCGCGAGCTTTCGAGAATCGGCTTCGGCGCCTTGCCGGAGAGCTTCGGCGGATCGAGCGATCCCGACGACGCGGCGCCTGCGGAAGGCTTCGGCCTGCGCTTGATCTGCCGGGTGCGCGTAGTGCTCGACGGGATCGACAAGCAGTCCTATCAACTTTCGGAAGGTCGGCAGTCGCCGGTGCTCAAGAGCATGGCGGAAAAGATCTTGGCGCTGGGGGAAGTCCTCGGCCCGAAAGGCATCGGAGCCGAGTCGCTGTCGGACGGTCTCGAAAAGCTCGCGCGCGGCGAGCTCGCGCCGGAAACCCTGACGCTCCAGCTCCAACGCCAACCCGAAGATCCACGGTCGGACGAGCAGGGGTGGATTCTCCGCCTGGAGCACGGGGCGGCACGCCTCACCTTTTCATCGCGCGCGACCGGCTGGTCGGAACCGCACCAGACTCCGCTCACGCGGGAAGAGTTCGCCGCGCTCGCCGCCCGGCTCGCCGAATTGCACCCGGAGGATCTGCCGGTGAACCTCTACTCGACCTGGTACCAGGATCTGGAGATTCGCGTCCTCAACCGCAAGGTCACGCTGCAAGCCCGGCGTTTCGCCGGGCTCGAGCCCCAGACCCACGGCGAGAAACAGGACCGATTCGACGCGATGATCGCGGAGATCGATGCGGTGCGAAGCCGGGTGGAGGGGGCGCGCTGAGGGCCCAAGTCTCGCTACACTCTCGCCGCTTTCAAGGTATCCCCTAGATCGAGGAGAGGTCGCGATGGCGATTCGTGTGTTGCAGGTAGGGTTGGGGCCGATCGGCGCGTCGATCGCGCGGCAGGTCGGGGCGCGGGCGGGGTTCGAGCTGGTGGGAGGGGTCGATCTCGATCTGGGCAAGGTCGGACGCGACCTCGGACCGATTTGCGGGATGGGGGGTGAGATGGGGGTCGCGGTTTCGGGCGATCTTGCGGTCGCGCTGGGAGCGATTCAACCCGACATCGCCGTCGTTTCGACCAGCTCGGCGCTCGAACGGGTGGCGGGAACGATTCTGACCTGTCTTTCGGCCGGCGTCGCGGTCGTCTCGACCACGGAGGAGCTGTCGTTCCCCTGGCGCGAGCGGCCGGAGTTGGCCCGCCGGATCGACGAGGCGGCTCGGGCAGGGGGGCGCGCGGTGCTCGGCACGGGAGTCAATCCCGGTTTCGCGATGGATGCCCTGCCTCTCGCCCTCTCGGCGGTTTGCGAGCGGGTCGACGGGGTGATCGTCCGGAGGATTCAAGACGCTTCGAAGCGGCGCCTGCCGTTTCAGCAGAAGATCGGCGCCGGGCTCTCCGTCGCCGAGTTCCACGCGAAAGTGGCGGCCGGTGGAGTTCGCCATGTCGGGCTCGCCGAATCGATCGGACTGCTCGCGAGCGCGTTCGGCTGGAACCTCGATTCCGTCACCGACGAGATCTGGCCGAAGGTCGCGACCGTTCGGGTTGCCTCGCCGGATCTTGAGGTGGCGCCGGGAGATTGCAGCGGCGTCGTCCAGCTGGGCCTCGGAATGGAGGGGCAAACCGTTCGCGTGCGGCTTGAATTCGAGGCCTACCTCGGGGCGCCGGAGAGCTACGACGAGATCGAGATCGCCGGCTCGCCCGCGCTCAAGTCGCGGGTCGAAGGCGGGATCCCGGGCGATCTCGCGACCGCCTCGATCGTGGTCAACGCGATCCCTCGCGTGCTCGCCGCGCCGCCGGGGTTGATCACCATGCGCGATCTCCCTCCCGCGCATTGGTGGCCGGGCGGGATGTAGCCGTGTTCGAAACGGGTTGTCCTTGTACCACCCGTCGCATACTTCAGGGACGATGGATCGCCGGCGACCGGCTGGGGCACGTCCACATTCTGAGGCTCCGGGAGTGGGAAGATCTGTGAATGGAGTCCGCGGACAAGCTGTTCGCATTGCGCAACCTCGCCATCCATCTGGTCGGTGCCGGAGAGGGCGCGCGCCTGGTGGACCTCTTTTCGCGGTTTGATTTCCTGCGCCGCAAGCTCGCCGGCTGGGGGCTCGCCGAGCTGCTCGCGGATTACGATCTGCTGCCGACCGATTCGCCGCTGCGCGCGGTGCAAGGCGCCCTGCGGCTCTCCGCGCCTGCATTAGAGCGAGAGCCGCGGGAGCTTGCGGGCCAACTGGTCGGACGCCTCTCCATCACTAGCCCCGAAGTGGTCCGGTTGCTGCGGGAGGCCGAGAGCTACGAGGGGCCGTCTCTCGTGCCGCGTTCGCCTTCGCTCATCCCCGCCACGGGCGGATTGCGCCAGGCTCTCCGAGCTGTCGGCGGTGCGTTCTCAGTGACTTCCGAAGGACGGTGGGTGATTGCCGGCGGGAACCGGAAGATCTGGGTTTGGGACTTGACCGGCGTCCAGCCGCTGCGGTCGTTTGCCGGGCCCCGGAGCGGGGTGGCCGCCGTGGCTCTCACCCCCGACGACCGATGGTTGATCTCTGCCGATCCTAAAGGGGGGCTCGCGGTTTACCTTTGGGAGAGCGGTCAGCGGAGCCATCGGTGGTGGGGGCACAAAGGAGGGGTGATGGCGGTCGCTGCCCTTGCCGATGGGCGGCGTTTTCTCTCCGCAGGCAAGGACGGATTGGTTAAGCTCTGGCACTTGGAAGGGGGCAGGGCGGTGAGGACGTTTCGCGGCCACACCGCCGAAGTGGTCGGCCTGGCGGTGACCCCCGACGGCACTCGATTTGCCAGCGGCTCGCGGGATGGCACGGTCCGCCACTGGGACCTCACCCGCGAGAGCCCGTCGCGGTCGCTCGCGGGATGCCCCGAGCGCATCGAGAGGTTGGTCGGCAGTCCGGACGGCCGTTTTCTCGTCGCTTCCGGGGCGAATCCCGGAGTGGTGATTTGGAATTGGGAATCCGGCGAGGTGGTCCGAGAGCTCTCAGCACCTGGCGAAGCGCCACGCCTCGCGATCAGCCACGACAGCCGGTGGTTGGCGATTTCCTCGGGCTCCGAGCTCCAGCTCTGCGATCTGCCGGCGGCGGTGGAGAGCCGCGTCGTGGCGAGGGGGATGGTCGGCGGGCAGCTCGCCTTTCTGCCAAGCGGCGATCGATTGGTCAACAGCTACTCCGGCCTTCGCGAATGGGATTTGACGCGAGAGGTGGTCGCCGACTCCGGCCCCCTCTCCTCCTCGCTCGCGGTCACCGCGGATGGCAGGTACGCGGTCGCCGGTTCGGCGGACGGCACGATTGCGGTATGGAACCTTCTATCCGGGCATGAGGAACAGCGCTTTTCGGGTTCGTCGGTTTCGCTCGGCGCCCTGGCTTTGATGCCGAATGGACGCCAGGCCTTCGTGGGCGACCGCCAGGGGGGGCTCCATCGGTTCGATCTCTGGACCGGCGAACGATTGCCCGCGCCCCAGGCGTTCGAGCCGGGCAATGCCGTGGCGGCGCTCGCGCTCACCCCCGACGGCCGACACCTGGTGGCGGGCTCGGTCTGGGGGGATGTTCTAGCCTGGGATCTGGAAGAGGAGCAATTGATTGCCGAGCACCGGTTCGAGCCGTCCTACCTGATCACTTTGGCCTTGGTTCCGGGCACCTCTCGGGCGATCGTCTGCTGCAACGACGAAGACGACCAATCCCCTTGGGTTCTGGATTGGCAAGAGGGCCGGCGGCTGAGGCGAATCGGGGGCCGGCATGATGCCACGCTCGCCGTGGCGGTCTCGGCGGATGGTCGCCACGCCGCGACCGGCGGGCAGAGCGGGAGTCTCAAGGTCTGGAACCTCAAAGGGGGCAGTCCCAAATACTTCCCGGGCCATACCGGCGGGGTCAACTCCGCCGCGTTCCTTCCCGGTGGACGGCAGGTCGTCGCCGTCGCGAACGAAGGCACGCTGCGCGTCTGGGACCTGGCGAGCCGAAGGTGCCTGGCCTCGTTCACCGGGGATTCCGGATTTCGCCGCTGCGCCGTCGCTCCGGACGGTCGGACGATCGTGGTGTCCGGCGACGGCGACGAGCTGCATTTCCTGCGCTGGCGCACCTAAGCGGCCGGTTCGGCGTCCTCGCCCTCTTCCGCTCCGAACAGATCGCCCCAGAGCAGGTCGGCGATCCGGCCGTTGCGCTCCTTGAGCCGCACCCGCTCTTCCTTCACTTCGTCCTTGCCCGCGATGAACTCCTGGAAGCTCGCGTGGTAGAGCCGATAGCGCTTCTGCAGCTCACCCGTCTGCGGGTCCGCCGTTTCGGTCTGATAGAGAAACTCCCGCCACTGGTCGAGCACGGCCTGGACGCGGCGGGTGTCTTCCACTCCGGCGAAGCGGGCGACCCTGCGGAGCGAAACCGGCTCCTGGACCACCGTGAGCGCTTCGAGCACAGGGAGCTTCCAGGCGAACCAGGCCTCCTCGTCGCGCGAGCGAATGCGCCGCCAGTGATCCTCGTAGTATCTGGCGAGTCCCTTCGGCAGCTGCTGGAAGCGAAAATCCTGATAGGTGCCGGCCTCGATCTCGGGCAGCACGTGACGCAGGTACATGAAGTTGCCCTGGCTGCGCTCGACCATCTCTTCGACGAAATCCGCGGCTTCCAGACCCTGCTCCCCGGCCCAGGCGAGCAGGCCGGGGCTCAGGCGATGGCGCAGCAGCTCGCGGATGTCGTCGAGGTTGTCCCGGTCGTTCTGCCGGATCTCGAACGTCCGCGGCTCGAAATTCAAGAGGAGCGGCGAGCCCCCCGGCCGCGAGCTGAGGATCAAGTGAATGCCGGGCGGTAGCCTACGCGGCAGGAAGAGGAGGTTGGCGTCGGGAGCCGACGGGTCGCGGATCGCTTCGTCGAGCGCGTCGACCACCAGAGTCGCCCGCTCGCCCGGAGCGAGGCGGGCGGACACCGCGTCGAACACGTCCGCCAGGAAGTGCCCGCTCGTCGTGGCCTCCGGCGGCAGGGAGGTCCATTCCAGGCGATAGGCGGCGATCAGCTGGGCGCAGACGTTGGCCAGAAAATCCGCCGCGCTCTGAAGGCCTTCGGCGCGGATGTTGAAGTGATGCACCCAGCCGTGGCGGCGCACCAGCTCGGCCATCACGGAGGACTTGCCGATGCCGGGTTCCCCTTGCAGGAAGAAAACTCCCCGCGGCGTCTCGGCGAGGAACCGGTCGATCTCGGAAAAGACCCATTCCCGACCGACGAAACCGTCCGCGTCTTCGGTGAGCAGCCGGGCGAAGCTGCGGATCTTCTGCCGGATGCCCGGCGGCGCATCTTGGACGAACGGCATCAGGCGATCGAGCTCGGCCGGCGCCGGGCAGGTGGCCAGGGGATTCGCGAACAGCGTGTAGGCGAGCCAGGACGGATCGCCGGGAAAGCGGTCGCGAACCTCCAGGCGGGCGGTACGGGCGGCCTCGCCCGCCGCGACCCCTGCGAACAGGGCGCCGTAAAACGCCTGCGAGAAGCAGAGCGCGGGCTCGTCCCGGACCGCCCAGTAAGTGCCCAGGAAGGCTCCGGCCCCGGCGTGGAAGAAGTCATGCGCCCAGCCTCCGAGGCCGGTCAGCGAGAAGCCCGCGCGTGCAGTTTGGCAGCCGTTCAGGAAGATGAGCGGTCGCTGGGACCACAGCTTGGCCTGCTCGTAGATGTCGTCCGGCCGCAGCTCGCCGTTCCCTTCGAGCCCCAGCCAGGCGCGCTGAGGATCGCTCGCCGGGGTCGAGGCGTGACCGGTGAAATGCCAACCGTCGAAGCCGCCTTGGGCGAGCGCCTCCACCACGGCGGTGGGCCGGGCGGCGATTTCGTCGACGCGACGCCCATCGACCTGCTGGTCGAGGAGAAACCGACGCTCGGGCTCGGCGTGGGGAAGGTTCGAGTCGTGGGGGACTACCAACGCCAGGCGACGCAGCGGCAGGCGCGGCGCGTCCGGCACCCCGCGGAGCCAACGGGAAAGGGCGAATGCTTCGCCGAAGAACCGGCCCGGTTCGCCGTTCCGCTCGGAGAACTTCAGCAGCTCCCAGGGAATCCACGGCTCGTCGGACAGGATCTGGACCGTCCGGACCGTTCCGCGCAGCTTTTCGAACCGTCGCTGCAGCGGCTCCGGCAGCAGCTCTTCGAACAGGCGCGCTCCCTTGCCGGCGAGCCGGCGCTCCAGGTCGGCCGGAGCCTGGGCATCCCGCGAGAGATTCCGGATGTCTTCAAACAGAGAATGGAAGAACGTCCCCGGCTCCTTCGCGAGGACGACGGGACCGAACTCTTCGAGGTTGCCTTCCGGCGGAGCGACGCGGAAGACCAGCGTGTAGGTGAGCTGGTGCCGACCGTCACGCAGCTCGTAGCGTACGCGGAAAATCAGATCAGGAAGTGTGGACCGAGGTGTAGCGAGGACGGTCGCCGGATCGGGTTCGATCATAGGCGTACTCCTTCTCAACAGGATCGGGTGACTTTACCAGGCTCTGCGCCTCGTACAGATTTCGTACACCCTCAGGACCCATCAGTCGTGCCGCGAGGCACAACACCGGTGCGGCCCTCCCGTTCCCCGGAGTTTCCGCGCGCCGCTCTCCTTCGCCGCCTCCCTACACCACTGAGCACGCTTCGGGCACCGAGGGATCTTGTCCGGGAACCGGTTCCCGGTCGTCATGCACCGGTCTGCCGCATCGCCGTCGCGGTGGACGGAGTGCAGGTACCGGTACGCGGCGGCGGGGGAGAGCTGTTTGCTTTCCGTGCACCGCTACGCCGGGTTCGGGGAACGATGGGGGAGGGGCGTGCACCGCTCCCCGCGACCGGGGGAGCCGTGCACAGCGTCGAGGGAGCACTCCCCGGAACTGGGGGAGCGGTCCCGCTTCGCCGTGTACCACTCCTCTGCACGGGGGGAGCGGTGGACGGCGGTTTTGCAGTGGTGCGCAGCGGCTGTGCACCACTCCCCTGGGCCAGGGGAGTGGTGCAAAACGTTCGGAAACCGCTCCCCCGGTTCCGGGGAGTGGTACACAACGGAGCGGAACCGCTCCCCCGGCCGCGGGGAGTGGTGCACAACGAAGCGGAACCGCTCCCCCGAGCCCGGGGAGTGGTGCAGTGCGAAGCGGTACCGCTCCTCCGGACGGGGGGAGCGGTACAAGCCGGCTCGCTGCTCCTGACGCGCCCGGTTCGAGTGGTTCCGCGTCGCCCGACGGCAGTGCAGTCCAAGCGGCGAGCGCGCCCAGGGTCCGTCGGATGGCTTCCACCACGGAGCCGATGCCTTCCCAAATATGCCGAAAGGCGTGCCGCGTTCCGGGCACCTCCTCCGGCAACCGAATTGCAGCGGCCCCGATCGGGGCAACCGGCACGTACATCCCAACTTCCCATCCACCGCCCCGCCGAACCGAGGAGGACCCTCATGAACATCAAGAATTCCTTGGCGAGCGTCGCCGTGAAGGACGTGAATTCAGCGGCCGACTGGTACGAGAAGGTTCTAGGCAAGCCGGCGTCACGGCCGATGCCCGAAGTGGCGGAATGGACCTTCGAGCGAGGCGGCGGCCTGCAGGTCTACCAGCTCCCGGAGCGCGCCGGTACCGGCTCCTGCACTCTCGTGGTGACCGACATCGAAAAGCTCGTGGCCCACTTGGAGACCTTGAGCGTCGACACTTCGGAACGGACATCGAGCGAACGGGTGAACACCCTCATGATCACCGACCCGGACGGCAACCACATCGCCTTCGCGGAGCCGAAGGACTCGGGGTTGGCGCAGTAGCGCAGGTATAATTCTCCTGGTAGAGCCCGAGGAGGCCCAAAGTGAGCCAGCCGCTACGAAAGCCCGAGCCACCTACTTATCCCCATGTCGAGGTCCGTGACGACGGCGTTCCATATCTCGCTGGGACGACGATGAAGGTTCTAGAGTTGGTCGAAGCGCAGAGCGCTTATGGCTGGAGCCCCGCGGAGCTTCACTTTCAGCACCCCTATTTGTCGCTCGGGCAGATCCACGGCGCCCTTTCCTATTACTGGGACCACCAGGACGAGATCGATGCCGACATCGAGAAGCGCCTGAGACTCTCCGACGAATACCGCAAGAAGGCCGGCCCTTCGCCTGTAGCGGCGAAGCTTAGAGCGGCGGGACTCTTAGTTTGAGCGTTCGTTTCTACATGGACGAGCACATTCACCGCGCGATCACCGAAGGGCTTCGGCAACGCGGTGTCGATGTTCTCACCGTTCAGGAAGATCACCGAACCGGGGATCCGGACTGGAAGGTTCTCGATCGTGCAACCGAGCTTGAGCGCTGTCTTTTCACTCAGGATGCAGATTTCCTGGTCGAAGCGGACCTGAGGTTGGCCGAAGGGCGGGCCTTCAGCGGAGTCATCTATGCGCACCGACTCCAGATTTCGATTGGTAATGCGATTCGCGATCTGCACTTGATCGCGGAGACCTCGGACTTCGAGGATCAGGCGAACAGAGTCGAGTACTTGCCGTTCTGACCGCTTCTCACTCCCCCTTAAGCGCCAAAACCGGACTGATCCGCGTCGCGCGCCGGGCGGGAAGCCATGCCGCGAGCGCCCCTAGGCTCCCGAGAATCAGCGCGGTCGCCGCATACGTCGCCGGGGCGTGGGGGTCGATGTCGTAGAGCAGGCTCTTCAGCCCGCTGCCGAGCAAAGCGGCGAGGAAGACTCCTGCGGCGACTCCGGAAAGCGACAGCGTCAAGCCGCGAGCGAGGACCTGCTTCACGATGCGGCCGGGGGAGGCTCCCAAGGCAGCGCGTACCGCGAGCTCCGGCGTGCGGCGGGTGACGTTGTAGGCGACCAGGCCCGCCACTCCGATCGCGGCGAGCAGGAGGGCGAGGCCGGCGAAGAGGGCGACGACCCAGGTTTGAAGGCGGGGCTGGGAGACGCTTCCCGCGATGACGGTCGACAGGGTTTGGACGTCGAACAGGGCGAGATCGGGCGCGATTTGGGAGAGGGCGCGGCGGAGGCCGGGCGTGAGCGCCGCCGGGTCGCCCGCCGTGCGCACCGCGAGCGTCATCGTCGGCCAGAGGTACCAGGAGGTCGAGAAGTACATCGTGGGCGTCATGTCCTCGCCGAGACCGGTTTGGCGGATGTCGCCCGCGACGCCTACGACGGTGAAATCTTTGCCGTTCGTCAGGTAGACCCTCCTGCCGATCGGATCGGCGCCGCGCGGAAACAGACGTTGGGCGAGCCCTTCGGAGAGC
>Ga0268264_10002614_pt1 | contig 15746 bp, 16 predicted proteins | sample KBSSwiS32_FD_190357 | JGI IMG/M metagenome (GOLD analysis project Ga0268264, IMG submission 190357) | Switchgrass rhizosphere microbial communities from Kellogg Biological Station, Michigan, USA - KBS Switchgrass S3-2 (SPAdes) (version 2) | ecosystem: Host-associated > Plants > Roots >...
GTGGACCCGCCCGCCGGCACGGTGACCTTCACCGCCACCCGCCCGCGCGCCAGCTACATCGACGCCATCGACCTGGACCGGGACCCGACCACGGACCGGCTCCTCCTCCCGGTGCGCCTCCGCTTCGGCGACGTGGAGCTGGCCGCGCCGTTCGTCCTCTCCACCGCGGACACCCGGTCGTCGCTGGGCGGGAGCGTGGCCGCGGCCGCCCGCCTCCCCGACGCGGACGCCTACGGCCCGACCCTGCTGGCGCTGGCGCCCGGCGCGTCCCTGCGCTTCGCGACGCTGGTCACCCGCCACGACTGGACCAGCACGGCGGCCGCCGGCGAGCTGGGCGCCGACGTCTGGGGCCGCTTCAAGCTGCGCATCGACCCCGCCGCCCTCGCGATGGTGGCGACCCGGACCCAGCCCACCACCATCGAGGCGGCCGGCCGCCCGCTCTGCGCCTCGTCGAAGGAGCCCACCTGCCTCTCCCTCCACGCCGAGCGCGCCGGCGACCGGGGGTGGCGCCTGTCCTTCAGCGCCGGGCGCGACCTCCCGGAAGGAGCGGTCGTGTGGCTGGACCTCCACCGGGGATCGACCCCGCTCTCATGCCGCGCCGCGTTCAGCGTCTGGCCGTCCGACCGGGGGACCTCACTGGCGGTGGAGCTCCCGTCCGCCGGCCTGAGGGACGCCGGGTGCGACGCGGACCTGCAGGCGGCCACCGCCATCACCCCCGCAGCGATGGACGAGTCCGGCCCGGAGATCGCGTGCCCCGGCGAGTGCTTGCTGCTCCAGAGTGGCAGCGGGGGCGACTTCACCTGCCAGTGCTCCACCTATGGCGACCTCCGGTCGCCGCCCGCCCGCGGGAAGGCGATGCTGGAGGAGGGGCTACCACCCGAGCCTGAGCCCTCCGACCCAGACTCGAGGGCACCTTGACTGGCCGTCCACCTGCGTTACCTATGAGTTGCTGAACGCACGCAAGGAGGTCCTATCGAGGTTCATCAGGGCAGCGACAACATGTTCGATGTCGGATGACAAACGGTAAAGGCTGGCCATCCTTGGCCGGCGATCTCGAATCAGCGTTCACGAGGGGTCCCGAGCCGGTCGCTCGGGACCCCTCTGCATTTGCGGGCCACGGCCACGGGCCGCGAGCCGCCGCGCCGGGCGTCGCTTGACACATCAAAATCCATGGTTCTGTTGGGTGCCGAGGCGGACGCACCGCTGAACTCAAAAACAAGGAAAACAACCATGCTCGCCAGACTGAACCCTCCGCTGCTCGACGATCTCTTCCGGGGCTCCTTCTTCAACGACTTCGTCCTCCCGCGCGGCAACTTCAAGTCGTTCGCGCCTCCCGCGGACATCGTGGAGACCCAGGCGGCCATCGAGGTCACGGTGGACCTGCCGGGCCACGACCCCAAGAGCGTGGAGGTGAAGCTGGAGAACGGCGTCCTCACCATCCAGTCCGAACGCAAGCAGGAGCGCCGCGCCGAGGGCGACGGCCTCCTCCGCTCGGAGCGCAGCTTCGGCCAGTTCGTCCGCTCCTTCGAGCTGCCGGACACGGTGGACGCGCAGAAGGTCGAGGCGAAGTTCGAGCACGGCGTGCTCACGGTCACCCTCCCGAAGCGGGAGGAGACCAAGCCGCGCACCATCTCGGTGAAGGTCCAGTCGTAAGCAGCCCAAGGTCGAGGCGGCGCGCTCTTGCGCGCCGGAGCGATCGGCGTACCGTGCACATCGCACGCGTGGCCACCATTCCGGAGGCCCGACACGTCGCGGAGGTGCTCGTACGAATTGACCGCTCCAGCAGGCGCAGCGCGCCGCCTCACCGTCGTCTCCCTCACCGCCGCCCTCTACTTCATCGTCTCCGGCGGGCCGTACGGACTCGAGGACCTGATCGCCGCCACCGGCTATGAACGGGCCCTCTTCCTCCTCTTCCTCACCCCCATCCTCTGGAGCTTGCCGACCTCGCTGATGGTCGCGGAGCTGTCCGCCGCGCTCCCCGAAGACGGCGGCTACTACGCCTGGGTGCGCCGCGCGCTGGGCCCGTTCTGGGGCTTCCAGGAGGCGTGGCTCTCCATCGCCGCCAGCATCTTCGACATGGCCATCTACCCCACGCTGTTCGCGCTCTACGTGGGGCGGCTGGTCCCGCGGCTGTCGGGCGGCTGGGCGCCGTTCGCGCTGGGGGCGGGGATGATCGCCGTCGCGGTGGCGTGGAACCTCCGCGGCGCCGAGCACGTCGGCCGCTCGGTCCTCGGCTTCGGCCTGCTGGTGCTGGCGCCGTTCGGGCTCCTCGTCCTGCTCTCGGTGATGGACCCGACGCTCGCGCCCGCGGCCCCGTCCGCGACCGCCGCCGGCAGCGGCGGCCTGGTCACCGGCCTGCTGGTGGCCATGTGGAACTTCATGGGCTGGGACAACGCCTCCACCTTCGCGGGCGAGGTGCACCGCCCCCAGCGCACGTACCCGCTGGCGATCCTGGGCGCCCTCTCGCTGATCGTGATCACCTACGCGCTGCCGGTCTGGGCGGCGCGCGCCGGCGGGCTCGACCCGGCGAGCTGGTCCACCGGCTCGTGGGTGGACGCGGGGAACGCCATCGGCGGCGGGGTGCTGGGCTTGCTCATCGCGGTGGGCGGCGCCGTCTCCGCGCTCTGCACCTTCAGCTCGCTGGTGCTCTCGTACTCGCGGGTGCCGGGGGCGCTGGCGGCGGACGGGCTGCTCCCGGCGGCGCTCGGCCGGAAGAGCCCGAAGACGGGCGTTCCGGTGGCCTCGGTGCTGCTGTGCGGCGCGCTCTACGCCGCCTGCCTGGGCCTCGGCTTCGAGCGGCTGGTGGAGCTGGACGTGGTGCTCTACGGGCTGAGCCTCTTGCTGGAGTTCGCCGCGCTGGTGGCGCTGCGGCGCCGCGAGCCGGACCTCCCGCGCCCCTTCCGCGTCCCCGGCGGCCTCTTCGGCGCGGTGGCCATCGCGGTGCCGCCCATGGCGCTCATCCTCCTCGCCATCTGGATGGGGCTGGGCGGCGCGGAGCCGTCGAGCGCCCGCGGCACCGGCCTGGGGCTCTTCATCGCGCTGCTGGGCGCGCCGGCCTTCGCGGTGCTCTGGCGAAAGCGCGGCGCGCCCGTGGTGCTGCCGGCGGTCGCCCGATAGCGGGGAGCGCCTACTTCGACGGCCGCGGCGGGGGCACGAAGGACGCGTGGTCGACGCGGATCTTCCACTGCCCCTTCACCTTCACGTAGACCTCGGAGGTCTGGACCTGGGCGGTGATCTTCTTGCCGTCCGGTCCGGTGAACGTGTCCTCCCACAGACCCATGCCCATGGCGGTGTCCGGGCTGGTCTGCACCACGTCGTACGACTGGAGGGTGACGGCGATGTCGGGGGTCATCTGGAACGACTGCTTCCAGAAGCCCTCGAGGGCCGCCTTGCCGGAGCCCTCCTGGCCCATGAACGCGTAGATGAACTTCGGGTCGTTGTCGTAGAGCGCCACCACCTTGGCGACGTCGTGCGCGTTGCACGCGGCGGCCCAGGTCTTGGCCTGCTCGGTGATCTCGGACTTGGCGTCACCGGCGAAGGCGGAGGAGGCGGCGAACAGCGCGATCAGAGCGAGTGCGGTCTTCATGGTCGTTCAGTCCTTTCGTTACTTCTTGGCGGGGGCAGGAGGAGGCGGCGGAGGCGGGCCGAACGAGGTGTGCTCGGCGGAGATCAGCCAGCGGCCGTCCTTCTGCTTCGAGAGCACGCGGGTGCAGCGCAGCGGCAGCGACATCGGCTTGCCGTCCGGGCCGCTGACGGCGTTGTCGAAGTGGCTGATGGCGAGGATGGTGTTGGGGTCCAGCTGCAGCCCCTCCACCGCGCGCAGCGTCCCCTGGCGGGCCGGATCCGCGAACGCCTTGGGGAGGATCTGCTGGAGCTCCTTCTTGCCGTGGACCCGGCCGAACACGCCGATGTGCTGGGCGTCCTCGGTGAAGAGGGCGAGCACGGCGGCGACCGACTTCTGCGGGTCCTTGACGTTGACCGCCGCGATGAACGCGTCGTTGACCTTCTGCGCTTCGGCCTGGGCGTCCGCGCGCGCCGCGGGAGCGAGCGCGAGCAGGGCCAGGGCCACGAGGGCGTACTTCATGGGTGTTCCCCTTTGCCGGAGTCCGGCGGTTTGGAAATGACGCCGGAAAAGACGGCGGGGCCCCGCCAAACTCATCGGCGCTCGCAACCGCGCGGACTGGCTGGGGTCCTACATCCGGGCCGGGAAGCCGAAGCGCTCCGGCAGCGTCGGGTCGAGGAACGAGGTGATCTCCGCCAGCGCCTCGCCCTCGAACCGCAGGACCTGGATCGCCCGCGGCGCGTAGGCCCCGCCCGCCGACGGGTCGCGCTCGTACACCGCCACCGCGGGCGCGCCGTTGGCCTCGGCGAGGGACATCTTGTAGCGGCCGCGGGCGTCGGCGCCGGCGAGGAGCCCGCCGGCGAGGAAGGCGCGGATGGCGTCGCGCCCGCGGAACCAGGTGTACAGCGGCGGCATGGCGAAGGCGGCGTCCTCGCGCAGCAGCGACACCAGCGCGGGCACGTCGCCCTCCTCCCAGGCGCGGACGTAGCGGCCGAGGAGCTTGAGCAGCTCCGGCTTGTCCTCGGCGATGTCCGGCCGCGGGGCGTCCCCGCGCGAGACGCCGCGCGACTCCAGCCCCTCTCGCGCGCGCTGCAGGGCGCTGTTCACCGACGCCACCGTCAGGTCGAGGATCTCCGCCACCTCGGCGGCCGGCCAGCCCATCACCTCGCGGAGGATGAGCACCGCGCGCTGCTTGGGCGGCAGCCACTGGAGGGCGGCGAGGAAGGCCAGCTGCACGCTCTGGCGGAGGGAGACCTGCGCCTCCGGGCCCAGCGGCGGCTCGCCGAGCGCGGAGTCCGGGTAGGGCTCCATCCACAGCACGCCCTCCGCGGGCGGCTCCAGCGGCGCGGAGGGGTCCGCGGGCGGCCGGTCGGAGAGGAGCTGGCGGCGACCGCGCGACTCGAGGTGGTCGAAGCAGGCGTTGGTGGCGATCTTGTAGAGCCAGCCGCGGAGCGAGGCGCGGCCCTCGAACCGGTCGATGCTCCGCCACGCGCGCAGCAGCGTCTCCTGGACCAGGTCCTCCGCGTCGTGGAGCGACCCGACCATCCGGTAGCAGTGCGCCTGCAGCTCGCGGCGCAGCGGGCCGGCGAGCGCGAGAAATGCGCCTTCACCCCCCGCGCGGGCGGCGGCGACCTGCTCGGCGGCGGTGGCGGTGCTGGCGGGGGCCATGGGCGCGAACGTTAACGGGGACGCAACTCCTGCGCACGGTTGTGCTCCGGCGGGAGATGCTTATTTGCTTCAGGACGGACATGGAACGCGCCCAGCTCATTCACGCACTGGAGGAGAAGTTCCGGCGGATCACCCACCTGCTCTACGACACCAGCGTGGGGCCCGAGGACCTGGACCGGGAGATCGCGCCCTACCTGGCGGAGGACGTCCGGTTCACGGACCCATGGCAGGCAGAGGTGGGGCGCGACAAGTACCGGCTGGGCGCGGCAGGGTTCCACGCCATGTTCCGCTTCTCCTTCGAGCTCTACCAGCTGCACGTCCACCTGGAGCCGGACGGGCGGAGCGGGCGGGCGATGGCGGACGGGGTGATGCACCTGAGGCCGATCCGGTTCCTGCCCTCGTACCCGCTGCGGACCATCCTCACCTACCGGTTCGAGGTGACCGCGCCGCCGGAGTTCCTCATCCACGACCACGAGGAGATGTGGAGCCTGGGAGACATGATCCAGGCGCTCCCGGGCGTGGGCTGGTTCTACGGGCGCGTCTTCCGGCCCACGTTCAGCAAGGGCTTCCTCACCGCTTCGAAGCTCAGCCTGAGATCTACCGCGAGCCCAGCACGCGCATCGCCAGCACCAGCAGCAGCCCGGCCGCGGCGAGGATGGCGAACACCGCCGCGCCCAGCTTGAACATGGAGAAGGCGGAGTCCTGGTCGCGCTTCCTCCGAGGCGCGTCCTGCGTCCTCCGCGGGACCGGGCCCTGGCCCGGCCGCGAGCCGCGGTCCGACCGGTCGCTGCGCTCCGCGCGGTCGGCGCGGAGGTCGCCGCGCGCCTCCCGGCTGTCCCTCATGTCCCCCGGCGGCCGGCGCTTGGGCGGCGGCGGCGGCGGCGGGCGCACCACCGTGGGGTCGTTGAACTTGGGCTCCGGCGGCCGGGCCGACGGGGGGCGGGACAGGCCGGCGCGCAGGTCGTTGGTGGCGTCGTCCATGGACTCCCCGGAGTCGTCGGCGTCGTCCTCCACCGCCGCCTGCGCCGGGCGGGTGGACGGCACGCTGTTCCACCCCGCCTCCGGCCGGGCGGGCGGGATGACCGGGAGGCTGCCGGCGAGGTTGAGCGCCTCCAGCTCGCTGTCGCTGACGCCGGCGGCGATCTCCGCCAGCTGCGCCTTGAGCGCATCGACGGCGGCGGCGCCCCCCTTGGGAATCACCGGCCGCGGCCCCCCGGCCCCGCTCGAGCCGCCCTTCTGCGCCTGGGCCGAGGCCCGCTCGGCCCGTTCGCGCTCGCGCTCGCGCTCCCGCTCCCCGGTGTTCCGGCGCGGCGGGCGCGATTCGTTCCTCGGCTCCGGGCGGGGGGCGGGCGGCGGCGAGGGGGGCAGCACGTGCCGGGTGGTCTCGTTGCTGGCGGCGACCGCGTCGCTCTGGAGGAGCTGGCGGGTCTGCTCCCGCCGGTCGGCGAAGTAGCGCTGCACCAGGACGCCGATCTGCTCCTGGTGCCACATCTTTTCGGCGGTGAGGCGTTCGATGGCGCGGGCCATCTCCAGCGCGTTGGGGAAGCGCTCGTCGCGGTTGCGGCGGAGCGCCTTGAGCACCACCGCGTCGATCTCCGGCGCGACGTTGGGGTTCTGCTCCGACGGCGGGGCGGCGTCCGTCTCCAGGGCGGCCATGATCTCCGCCTCGTGGTCCTCGCCGTGGAACAGCCGCATCCCGGTGAGGCACTCGTGGAACACCACGCCCAGCGAGTACACGTCGGTGCGCGCGTCCAGCTCCTTCCCGCGCAGCTGCTCCGGGGACATGTAGCCCAGCGTGCCCTTCACCATCCCCGCCGCGGTCCGCGTGTTGCGGTCCTTGGCCTTGGCGATGCCGAAGTCCAGCAGCTTGGTGGTCCCGTCGTACGTCACCATGATGTTCTTCTCGGCGACGTCCCGGTGGATGACCGGGTGGGGGCGGCCCAGCGGGTCCGTGAAGGTGTGCGCGTAGTGGAGCGCCATCGCGGTGTCGTGCACCACCGCCATGGTGAAGCCGATGGGGATGGGCTCCTGCGCCTCGTGGCAGGCGCGGGCAATCTCCAGCAGGTCGGCGCCGGCGATGAACTCCATCGCCAGGAACAGCTCCTCCGAGGCCACGTCCAGGTCGTAGACGTGGGCGATGTTGGGGTGGTTGAACGCGGCGGTGATCTTCGCCTCGTCCAGGAACATGTCGACCAGCTCCTGCTCGGCCTTCACGTCCGGGAGGATCTGCTTGAGCACCACCAGCTTCTGGAAGCCGGCGTGGCCTCGCTGGAACGCCAGGTAAATGGCGGCCATGCCCCCGGTCGAGAGGCGGCACACGATCTCGTACTTGCCTAGCTTCCGCCCGCTATAGCGGTCGGGCGCGAGAGTCACGACCGGGCCGGACATCGGCGGCGCAGAATGGCACAGCCGGACGACCGCGACTACAGGGCGCGCACGAAGAGTGCCTTCAGGTACTCGGTCTCCGGGAGGGTGGCCAGGGCCGGGTGATCGATCCCCGCACCGCGGCGCTCCAGCACCTGCACCGCCCGCTTGGCGTCCCGGGCGGCCGCCAGGACCACCTCCTCGAACGCCTCCCGGCTCACCTTGTGCGAGCAGGAGCACGTCACCAGGAGCCCGTCCGGCTTCAGGCAGCGGAGCGCCCGGAGGTTGAGCTCCCGGTAGGCCCTCAGGGCGGTCTTCACCCCCTCGCGCCGCTTGGCCAGGCCGGGCGGGTCCACCACCACCGTGTCGAACCGCCGGCCCTCGCGGTCGAAGGCGTGGAGCACGTCGAAGGCGTTGGCGGCCTGGACCTCGACGTTGGACCGGCCGTTGGCGGCGGCGTTGGCGCGGGCGCGCTCGGCCGCGGCGGGGTCCTGCTCTACCGCCAGCACCTGGGCGCACCGCCCGGCGGCCAGGGCCAGCGCGAACCCGCCGTGGTAGCTGAAGCAGTCCAGCGCCTCGCCCGCGCCCAGCTCCCCCGCCCGGAGGTGGTTGTCCGCCTGGTCGAGGAATGAGCCGGTCTTCATGTCCTGCAGGAGGTCCACCTCGAAGCGGTTCCGGCCCTCCTGGAAGGAGAAGCGGAAGGGCGGGTCGCCGTGCAGCGAACGGGCCTCGCGGGGCAACCCCTCGAAGTCGCGGCCGGAGGCGTCGTCGCGGAGCACGGCGTGGGTGCAGCCGGTCAGCTCCAGGAGCCAGCGCGCCCACAGCTCCTTCCGGGCGTCCGCGCCCTCCGACAGCGACTGCACGGTGAGCCCCGCCCCGTAGCGGTCGGCGAAGAAGCCCGGCAACAGGTCCGCTTCGCCGTGCACCAGCCGCAGCGCCTCCCGCCCAGCCAGGCCGCGGCGCCGGGCCACCGCCCGCTCCAGGCGCTCGCGGAAGAAGGCGTCGTTCACCTCCGCGGCGTCGCGGGTGAGCAGCCGCAGCGCGATGGGCGACTTGTGCGCCCAGAACGCCTGGCCCACCGGGTTGCCCTGGGGGTCCACCACGCGCACCACCGCGCCAGGTGGGAGCTGGTCCGGGGCGGAGGTGACGTCCTGCCGGTAGCACCACGGGTGCAGCGCCCGCAGCCGCTGTGCGCCCTGGAGGGTGACCTTGACCTGCTCCACTACTCCAGCCCGCGCGCCGCCAGCTCGAAGTCGTCCTCGCCGCGGAGGTGGCCGACCTCGTGGAGGAGGGTGACCCGGATCTGCTCGCGCAGCTCGTCGCCCGTGCGCACCGCCCGCTCGAGGTTCCGCCGGTAGAGCGCCACCGACCGGCACGGCGACTCGTCCGCCGAGCACTTCTCGCCCAGCGGCGGCCCGCGGAACAGGCCGAGGATGGCGGGGGACAGCGGCGGCTCGCCGGAGAGGAGGTCCTCGTCCTTGGGGATCTCCTCGGCGGCCACCGGCACCCCGCTCAGGTCCTTGCGCATGTCCGGCGGCAGGTCGCCCACCGCGCGCGCCACCGCCTCCTTGAATGCCTCCGTGGACATCTCCACCGGGGAGGGGAAGTCTTCGGGGGACAGCTCGCGCGCCTTGGTGAAGTGCTTCTCCGCCAGCTTGTACTTCCCCTCCCGCTCCAGCAGCAGCCCCAGGTGCTGGTGGGCGTGCGCCGCGCGCTCCTTGTCGTCCAGCATGGCGCTGAAGGCGGCCTTGGCCTCCGGGAAGCGGCACAGCTCGAACAGGGCGATGGCGCGCTCGTAGGCGGCGTCCTTGTTGCTCTTGTCCAGGGAGAGCACCCGCTCCGCCCGCTCCAGGGCGTCCTTGGCCTGGCCGAGGTCGTTGAAGGCCATGGCCGCGACCAGCGCCAGCTCCACCTGCATGTCCTTGTCGCCCTGCTTGTCGGCCTCCACCAGGCCGTGCTCGGCGTAGACGGAGGCCAGCTCGTCCCGCTCGCGCGAGGAGGGCAGGTGGATGGCGTACAGGCGGGCGGCGCCCAGCAGTGCGTCCAGGTGGTCCGGGTCCAGCGCCAGCGCGCGCGCGTAGGCGAGGGCAGCCTCGTCGTAGCGGTTCATCGCGGTCAGCGCCGCGCCCCGCTCCGAGTGGGCCTGCGGGTCGTCCGGCAGCAGCGCGGTGGCCTGGGCGGCGCAGGAGAGCGCCTCCTCGTACTTGCCCTCGTCGTAGTAGTGGCGGGCCGCGCCCAGCGGGTCGGAGCCGTCCGCCTGGCACACCGCCAGCGGGACCACCTTCTTCGACCCGGAGGCGGGGGTCGCCAAGGGTGCGTTCCCGGAGCCGCCGGTGGCGGGCGAGGGCTTGGCGGCGACCGCCTCCGGAGGCTTCGCCCCCGCGGCGTCCTTGGACGTGGAGCTCTGACACGCCGCGCAGAGCGCGAGCAGGGCGAACGTGGACCAGCGCTGACGCATCGACCCCCCATCGTACGACGGATCGGCGGAGGGCCGTAAAGCGATCGGAGCTTGTCCGTGGATGCCCGGTTGGTGAGCGGCGCGTCAGATCCGGCCCAGTCCCCGGGCCCAGGGGGCGCTGATGCGGCGGCCCGCGGCCGCGACCGAGCGGGCTCAGCCGAACAGGCCCAGCTGGGTCGCCGCCGGGGACCGCTTCGCCCGCGGCGCCTGCGCCTGCTCCGCCAGCTGCAGCCCCAGGCTCCGGCAGAGCAGCTCGAAGCCCTTCTCCAGCGACCGCAGCTCCTCCGGCTGGGGCGTCCTCCGCCCCAGCACCCGCCGCACCCGCGTGGCCGCCTCCGGGTACGCCTCGGTGACGCGGCGGAGGAAGTTGTCGCGCACCGCCTGGGCGGGGGCGAAGAACCGGATGCCGGCGAAGCGCGCCCCGGCGTTGGCGGCGCGGGTGAGCATGGCCTTGAGCTGCAGCTCGTCGTCGTCCAGGCCGTGGAACACCGGCGCCACCATCAGCCCCACCTCCACGCCCAGCCGCGCCAGCGCCTCCATGGCGGCGAGGCGGCGGAAGGCGGACGGGGCGCGCGGCTCCACCAGCCGGTTCACCTTCTCGTCCAGCGACGGGAGCGAGAAGGCGACGGTGAGGTGGTTCTTCCGGGCGATCTCCCGGAGCAGGTCGCCATCGCGGGCGATCAGCGAGGACCGGGTGCTGATCCGCAGCTCGCGGCCGTCCTCCTGCGCCAGCAGCCCCAGCAGCGCGCGGGTGAGCCGCACCTGCTCCTCCACGTGCTGCCACGCCTCGGTCTGCTCGCCGAGGTGGATGGGGTGGCCGCGGAAGTCCTCGTGGTGCAGCTCGGCGCGGAGCACCTGGGCGGCGTTGACCTTCACCGCCACCTTTGACTCCAGCTCGCGCCACTGGGCGGCGTCCTCGCGCTCCAGGCGCACCGGGCAGGCGAGGCACCCGAACTGGCAGCCCTCGTACGGGTCCAGGCGCCAGTGCCAGCTCCCGTCCTCCTGGGCGTGCTGGCGGAGGAGCGACTTCACCCGGACCGCGACGTAGCGCATGCCCGGCGCCGACGCCGACGCGCCCGGGACCGCCACCTCGCTGTCGAACCGCTCCATCCGGTCCATCACTTCACCTCCCGGCCGGCCCGAAAACTTGACGACCAAACGTGACGTGCCGAGACAACATGAGCATGGTCATGCACTCTGACAAGGTGACACCGGGAACGCGCCGGGGCCGGAAAATCGGCCATTTGCGGGGACACGAGGCTGGTGTCAGAGTCGGTTACGCGGAGGGGTGGATGCGACACAAGTGGTTCGCGCTTGCGACATTGGTCACGTTGTCTGTCGCCCAGCCGACGTATGCGGCGGCGAGTGCCGGGGGCTGGACAAATGGCGGGATGGTCGGCGCCGGCAACGGGGCGCTGTATGCGACGGTCGGCTTCCCCGGCCTCTCCATCGGCTACCTGCGCGGGGTGAGCGACACCCTCGACGCCGGCGGGCGGTTCATCTTCAACTACGGCGGCGAGGGCAAGCCGGCGGACGCCTGGCTGGGGATCAAGGTCGCCGGGGACGCGAAGCTGAAGGTGGACCCGGGGCTCCCGGTCACGCTCACGCTGCGGGTGCTGCCGGGGCTGGGCCTCTACTTCCCGCAGGGCTTCAACATCGTCTTCCTCCAGCTCCCGGTGGAGGTGGCGCTGGGCATCCCGGTGTCCCGGGACGTCATGGCGCACGCGTCGGTGGAGGTGCCGCTGGGCCTGGGGTTCTGGAACGGGTTCGGGGTGGCCATCTGGGCGGCGCAGATCCCCGTCCTCATCGGCGGCGGGGTGGAGATCAAGCTGGACCAGGCGCTGAGCATCACCGGGCAGCTCCACATGGGGCCCCACGTGGAGATCGTCTTCGGCGGCATCACCAGCACCCAGTTCGGGATGGACGCGCTGGTCGGCCTCACGTACCGGCTGCCGTCGTAGCCGGGTCGGGCGGGGGCGCGGGGGAGACGGTCGCGGCGGAGGCGAGCAGGCCCGGGATGACCAGCAGGTTCACCGTGCTGGCCATGTTCCGGTAGGTCAGCTCGGAGGCGAACATCTCCTGGTGGATGATCATCCCGAAGAAGGAGCCGGCCAGCGCGTGGGCCATCACCACCGCGTCGCAGTCCTTGCGGAACTCGCCCGTCTTCTGGCCGTAGTGGATGACGCCCGCGAAGAACGCCACGTAGGAGGCGAAGGCGTCGTGGATGGCGGCGGCCACGCGCTCGTTCTTGCCGATGCTCTCCGCCCCCATGATGGTGAAGAAGAGAGCGTAGTTGCGGTTCTCGGAGATGGCGTCGATGGCGATCTGCGCGTAGGTGGCGAGCTGGTCGCGCGCGGTCTTCTTGCGCATCTCCTCCACCCGCGGCACGAACTCGCCGATGAAGCGGGCGTGGAGCATCTCGCAGGCGGCGAGGAGGATGTCCTCCTTGGTGGGGAAGTGCCAGTACAGGGCGCCGGGGCTCATCTTGATGGCCTTGGCGAGGTCCACCATGGTGGTGGCCTGGTAGCCCTGCTGCGAGAAGAGGCGCACCGCCTTCTCGATGATCTCCGCGCGAGTCCGGGCCGCGCGCTCCTGCTTGATCTGCCGCATCGCGGGGGACTTCTTCATGATGGCGGCACGGGGTACTCCATCCACCACCGAAAGGAAAGACGTTGAGCCTGGTCCTCGCCTCCACCTCCCCCGCTCGCCGCGCCCTGCTGGACGCCCTGGGGGTGCCCTACGAAGCCATGGCGCCCGGCGTCGGCGAGGAGGTCCCCGCGGGGACGGAGGTGGAGCGGGCCACCGCGATGCTGGCCCGGCGGAAGGCGGAGGCGGTGGCGAAGGTCCGGCCGGAGGCGCTGGTGCTGGGCGCGGACCAGCTGGTCGAGCTGGATGGAGTGGCGCTGGGCAAGCCTCCGGACGCCACCGCCGCGCTCGAGCAGCTCCGCGCCCTCTCCGGCCGCGCCCACCGCATCGTCACCGCGGTGTGCCTGGTGGGGCCGGGCGTGGACCTGGAGGAGGTGGACGTGGTGGGGATGCGGCTCTTCGCGCTCTCGGAGGACGAGCTGCGCCGCTACGTGGCCACCGGCGAGTGGCAGGGCTGCGCCGGCGGGTACCGGGTGGAGGGGCGCGGGCAGGCGCTGTTCGAGGACATCAAAGGGGACCGCACCAGCGTCCAGGGGCTGCCCATGCTGCGGGTGGTGCGGATGCTGCGGAGGGCGGGGGTGGCGTTGCCGTGAGCGGTCAGGCGGCGGAGGTGATCCCCGCCTCCACCGCGGCGGCCCAGGCGGCGGGGTCCTCCAGCATGGGGTAGTGCCCCAGCTGGTCCAGCCAGCGGACCTGCGTGCCGGTGAGGGCGCCCACCCGGGTGGCGATCTCCGAGACGGCGATGGGGTCGCGCATCGCCCAGACCACGTTGACCTTCACGCCGGCCTTGGAGAGGCGAGCGAGGGAGCCGATCCAGCGCTCGCGGAAGCGGACGCGCTCGTCGATGTAGCAGGAGATCTGCGGGAGCCGCCGGGTGCCGCCGCCGTGGGAGGAGAGCCACCAGTGCAGGTCCAGGTCCTTGTCGCTCACCGCGTCCGGCTTGGCGAAGATGTTCTTGAGCTGCTTGACGAACAGCCGCCGGTTGGCGAGCCGCGCGAAGGCGGGGCCGGTGATCTTGCTCCGCAGGAGTCGCTGGGCGACGCGGAGCTTGGCCAGCTCCAGCATCATCGAGCCGTTGCAGAAGGTGACGCTCAGCATCTTGAACGGGAGGACGTCGCGCACCGCGCGGGCGCACAGCTCGGTGGCGACCGAGGTGCCGTAGTCGTGCGCCACCACGTGGCCGCGCTCCACGCCGAAGGAGCGCCACACCGCCAGCGCCACCTCCGCCTGCTCCACCAGCGAGTAGGAGTAGTCGACCGGCTTCTCGGAGAGGCCGAAGCCGAGGTGGTCGTGGCAGAGCACGCGCCGGCCGCGGGTGAGGTGCGGCAGCGCCGGGGCGAGGTCGTACGAGGAAGTGGGGAACCCGTGCAGGTAGAGGACCGGCTCTCCGTCCTCGGTCCCGTCCATGCGCGCGAACACCCGGCGCCCCAGGATGGTGAGGTCTCGCCCACCTGCCCGCCAGGCCTGGATCTCCGGGGGAACGCGGTCCGCCATGCGGGCGGACCTTACCCGTAACCCGCCGGCCTCGACCGCGTATTTGAGGGCGGTCGCCCCCCGAGGCGGCCGCAACCCAACCCAGGAGAAGCACGGACATGTCGAATCGAATGTGGGGGGGCCGTGTGGCCCTGATGGCTACGCTCGTCCTCAGCGGTGCTTGCGCCACGGTCCCGGCCAAGCCGTCGTCCGCGGACGCGGCGATCTACGAGGTGACGTTCCAGGGGACGTGGACCAAGGCCACGCACCCGGCGGAGTACCCGGAGGGCTCGTCGCTGGACCTCGGCGCCGCGCACTTCTCCGGCGTCATCGGCGCGCCGCACTCGGCGGGGTACTCGCTCTTCAAGGAGGGCGCGCAGGCGTCGCCGGGGCTGATGACGCTCTCTCATACCGGCGGACACAGCCCGCTGGATGCGGAGCTGAAGGCGGCGGCCGCGGCGGGCAACGCGGGCGAGATGTTCGAGACCGGGGTGTTCATCGACGTGAACGCGCCCCAGAGCGCGCGCTTCGAGGTGTCGGACCGGTTCCCGCTGGTGTCGCTGGCGGCGATGGTGGCGCCCAGCCCCGACTGGTTCGTGGGCGTGAACGACGTGGACCTCAAGGAGAACGGGAAGTGGGTGGATGCGAAGACCATCCAGGCCTACGCCTGGGACTCCGGCACCTATGACGGGATGACGTACAAGGCGCCGGAGAAGGCGACCTCGCCGCACGAGCCGGTGGCGCGCAACACCGCGCCTCCGTTCAAGCAGGGCACGGCGGTGGCGACCATCACCTTCAAGCGCGTGCAGTAGACGGGCACCAGGCGCCTGGCCGGGCTGGATGCGGCCAGGCGCCTGCCGTATGAAATGGCCATGATCCGGCGGACGATCGCGGCCGTGTGCATCGGCTTGGCGCTGGCGTGCGGCGGCGGTGGCACCACCCAGCAGAGCGCCGTCCCCGAGGGCCGCTGCGAGAAGGACGCGGACTGCAAGGCGGATGAGCGCTGCGCCCAGGTGGCGATGATCTGCGAGGCCCCGCCCTACTGCGGCGCGTGCGTGGCCGCACCGCACTGAGGCTCACGGAGAGACGAGGAGCTGCACTGGTCTTACTTCACCGCCCTCAGGCGCGGCCCACGGCCGGTGTCGGCGAGGGCCTTGCGGATGCCGGTCATGCAGTAGCTGTACGCGCTGTGCTCGCCGCCCACATCTTGGGGGGCCTTGCGGAGCTTCGAGGTGGTGGCGTCGTCGAGGAGGCAGGCGCGGACCTCGGGTTTGAGCTTCCGGATGCCGCGGTACAGGTCACCGAGGACGCTCAATGCCTGTATCGATAGGTCACTAGGATGGGAGCTGAGCGTGGCCAGGCGCTGCGCGCCGCTCACGGTCAGCGCGTCGCCAAGGAATCGCGCGCAGTCAAGCCCGCGGAGCGCCACGTTTTCGTTTTCGTCGTCGGCCAGCGCCCAGATGGGGCGAACATAGTGTCGTGCTTCCCGGGGATTGCGGTGCAGGAACGCACCGAGCACGTGACCGTGTAGCCATCGCCAATCGACCGTATTACGAGAAGGCCAGAAGCGATAAT
>Ga0268264_10002615_pt1 | contig 15745 bp, 7 predicted proteins | sample KBSSwiS32_FD_190357 | JGI IMG/M metagenome (GOLD analysis project Ga0268264, IMG submission 190357) | Switchgrass rhizosphere microbial communities from Kellogg Biological Station, Michigan, USA - KBS Switchgrass S3-2 (SPAdes) (version 2) | ecosystem: Host-associated > Plants > Roots >...
CGCCCGATACCGCGTCACGCGCAGCCGCTCACCGTCCTGCACCAGACAGCCGCCGCCCACGCCCGCAGACGGCGCACCCGCCGGCGCAGCCAATCCCTCGCGGCAGGCGGCGACGAAGCCGCGCGCCAGGTCCCGCGGCGGCGCGGGATGCGGACCGCTGGTCTGCGCGCCATAGCTGGCCGACAGCCGGCCGCCGACCAGCGCCGCGATCCGGTCCGGAACCGCGCCGGTCCCGCTCACGCCGCCCCGCTGCGCGTCGCCGCGCGTGTCGGCGACGAGCGCCACGACCTCGCCGCCGCTGCCGAACGACAGCCGGTCCTCGCTGCCGATCGGCCGGAAGCCGGGAATGTTGACGAGCAGCCGGTTCTGCCGCGCAGGACAGAACAGCCGGATCGTCGCGCTCCCCTTTGCCGGCAGCAGCACCAGTGCGGTCCCTTCGTCGCTCGCCTGCAGCGTCCAGCTTCGCGCCGCAGCAGGCGCGGCGCCATGCGCCGCGGGCAGCATCGAAGGCGAGGGCGAGGGCGGCGCCTCGGCCTTTCCGGCGGGCGGCGCATCCCCCGCATCCTCCCGGCTCCCGCACGCGGTGAGCGTCAGCGTTGCGGCGGCGATCAGGCCAAAGCGCATGTCAGCCATCCTTTCGGGGGTATCGTAGGCTGATGCGTTGGCCGATGAAAGATTGGCATCAGGCGTGCGCAGGGCAATCGGCAGAGGGTATGATCGCGCAACCACCACGCCCCCAGCCGTCTTCCCCGCGTTGGGGAGCCATTTTGGCATATAGAATAGCGGCAAAAGTACGGGGCAGCAAAGGTTCGTATTCCCCGGCGAACGCCAATAGGTGCTACGTTTAGCCACTATTCGCCGATATTTCCTCCCTCTCCGTCATCCCGAACTCGTTTCGGGATCCATAAACTCAGGGTGTCCAGAGCTGTTTCTGTTTTGAGGATTCGGCGTTTATGGATCCCGACACGGGATGACGGCAGGGGGAGATTCGGGCACTCCGCTCGTCGGTGTTCGCGCCCATGGGCGAACGCCGGGACCTAGGATATCGTCGAACTCTCGCCCGGATTTTTGCCGCTGTTACCACCTCAGACACCAGCCTACCGAAATTGCTTTCCGAGCCTTGCCTTGAGCACGGCCACGCCTGGGGTGAGCCACCACCTTGCCCGGCTATTGAACATTCTGCCTAACTTGCCTATTCTGCCTAGCGAAGAACGGATCATGGAAACCATGAAGCAGGAACAGCCGGCAAAAGCCGCACTAACCAAGGCGATCGAAAGCAAGATCGGCCGAATGGACATGGCGGGCCTGCTCGCGCTTGCCGTGACATTGAAGGTCCCGGTGCCGCCGTCCGCCAAGGCCACACACGCCAAGGCCAAACGAGTACGTGAGCGAAAGCCGGTGACGCCACCGGCCACGCCGAAGGACAAGGTTTTGCGAGGTAGCGGCATCGGCCCAATCGTGTCGGCGGCAGAGGGCGGCCGGCTGCTCGACGCGATCACGGTGGATGACGAGGCCTCGGACTGGGTCGAGAGCGATCTCGTCGGCGCCGGGGAACTGGTCAACCGGCTCGACATCGCGCGCGGGACGCTCGATAACTGGCGCAAGGCAAACAAGATCATCGCCTTGCGAAAGGGGCGGCGCAACTTCCTCTACCCGCTTCGGCAGTTTGAACGGCGCCGGCCCGTCCAGGGCCTCGATGTCATCGTGCCCCTGTTCACATCGCCCGAAGAGACCTGGGAATGGCTGGTCGCCCCCAACCAGATGACCGACGGCAAGCCGCCGATCGACACGCTGCGTGACGGTGACGTCGCGCTGGTCAAGAGCGCGGCGGAAGGCGCGTTCGATTACGCGTGAAGATCGTCGCGGCCAGGCTTCGCGAACGGGTCATCGAGTCCCGTCTCGCCGACTGGCCGCGCATCGTGCCGAGCCGGCATCGCGCGACGCCTGCCAGCGCGGGATTCGGGTCGAGCCGCTTCTCGAGTCCGTTGGGTAGCTTTCGCGTGCTCTATGCCGCCGATGATTTCCCGACCGCCTTTGCGGAAGCTGTCGTTCGCGACCGGTTCGAAGGCAAGGCGCGGCGCTTTCTCTATCGGCCGCATTTGGAGCAATTGTGCATGACCTCGATCAGTTCGAGCCGAGAGTTGGCGCTGCTCGATCTGCGCGACGCCACCGCTTACGAGGTCGGGATCGACACGGATGCGAAGGGTGCACGCGCTCACACAGCGGGCCAGGCTCTGTCCGAAGCCGTGCATGCCGAGATGAATGATATCGACGGCATCGTCTTCGACTCGCGCCTGACCACCGGCGCCTGCGTTGCGATCTACGACCGAGCCTTCCTGGCGCTTTCGGGCACGCCGCCGGTCGCACTGCTCCGGGCAGTCCTGCTACCGGCGGAGCTTGTGCGGCTTGACATCACTGTTCGCCGCAAGCGGGGATATGCGAGACCATGCTGCTCGCAATTGGTTCAGCGACCATGGCCGCGATCGCAGCCGCTTCCGCCAGAAGCGCAGCCTCTGTCATGCCCGCGCCGGCGGCAACGCGATCCGCGAAGTGCCGTTTCCGGTCGTCAGCGCCAACGGCGTCGGCCTCTCGCCCGAAGGCGACGCCCGCGCGCTGTTGAGACGCTCGATTCCCTGACGACCGACATCTGCTTCGGCGGCCGGGCCCTGCGGACCGCCTGGATCACTTTGGGGAGCAGCGGGATGGTGACGAAGATGGTATGGCCGGTGGAGGGATTGAGGCTGGTGTTCTGAGGTACCTGCCCAAGTTTTGTTCGGGGAAGCGCAACCCGAAGGGCCGTGGAGGGCAGCGCCGCGAAGCGGCGTCAAAGCGCCGAAGTGCCGAAAAGCTCAAGCTGCCCTACCTCCACCTTGTCTTACCCGATCGCTTCACGACCGGACGGATGCGACGAAATGTCCAATATTAGCGAGTGCTCAAAAACGACAGACATCTGGCGTGGCAGCCGAGCAGGTTTCGGCGCGATCTGACCCATTGCCGCGTGTTTGTTTGGGAGCGTGCTGCGACGGAAGCGGCCGTCACAGCCGTTGCTCGCGACACCGTTAACGGATGACAAGCAGCAGCTAGCCTAATTGTCTTTCGCAGGTATTATTAAATCGATTGCGACATGCTCCTCCTTCGTTATATGACCATTCGTCGAAGTCCGGATATCGTCCGCGTTCGACGCGATCGAGAATTGGCCTTTCCCGGCTAGGCAAATTGGTAGATCTCTCGGTCTCGCAAACGGATGCCTGGAAGGTTCACAGGTCAAGTATCATACAAGGGGCTAGGATGACCACGGTGACTGACCAATCCCCTCCGATGCTCTGCAGACGCTACGTACTGACGAAGGAATCTAAGAGCGGCGGCCAAGGTACCGTGACGAAGGCCTTCGATATTGTCGGCTCAAGAGAAGTCGCCATCAAACGGATGGACCGGGCCCGCAACTCGATAAAGTCGTCCGAGTCCTTCAATCGCGAAGTCGGGACGCTCCAGGATCTTCGTCACGTCCATATTGTCGAGTTCATCGAGGTTGAGCGCGATGAACTGGATGGCTCATGGTTCATCGTTCTTGAGTGGCTCCCTGACACCCTCCATGATTTGATCGGTCGTGAGGGCGCGATGTCGTGGGCCGGGTTCTGGGACCGTATCGGGCGGCCTCTCCTTGACGCGATCGTCTATGCACAGAGTCGCAAGGTCGCCCACCGCGACATCAAGCCGACCAACATCCTCATAACGCCTCAGGGTGCCCCGAAGCTCGCAGACTATGGCACAGCCAAGTTCGTCGATCTGCACAATGCATGGGGCGTGGAAGGGGTCACGCTCCGCTTCGAGCATACGCCCGGGTATACTCCATCGCTACCCGAGGATCCGATCTTCAACTACAGCAAGGATTGCTTCGGTTTCGCCGCAGTGGCTATTTCCTGCCTGACCGGACGGCTCTTCAAGGCCGACGAGGACTTGCGTGTCGGGCTGCAGGAGGCACCGCTGCCCGCTTGGGCGCAACCGATCATCGAGCAGTGCGTGAGCTTGGACCCCAAGCTGCGTCCAGCGATGGCATCCGTCCTGCAGGCTCGCCTGGAACAAGCCGAGGCTGATGCGACGGCGGATGGCAAGCCCCGCATCCCTGTCCATCTGATCATGTCTTACGGCGTCAGGTCAAAGCTGGAGCGGGCCTTCAATCTCGATGGGGGAAAGAGCGCCGAAGCCCTCGTCCTTGACGAGCTGGGGGAAGCCTCTGCCTTCATATTCGATGGGTCCGCCGTCGATGGAGGCCATGGCCTCCAACTAGTAGGCGTCGAATGGGCCTTCAATGTCGTTCAGTCGGGCCGTCATAGGGAGGCCCTTGAGTTGCAACGGGCAACGGAAATTGGCGCATCGCTAGCTTCGTCCTTGCGGGATCGTGGCTTGCGAAGCGCGTTGGCGTTCGTCTTCTCTGCCCCTACTGACCGAGAACTCGCGGGTCGGCAATTGACACTGCTGGTCCAAGATGTGGAGGCGCGACACGCTGAAGTCAGCGCAGAGCGAACCGCCCTCGCGGAGCAACGAATCTTCAAGATCTGGCGCAGCTACCTCCGCGATCGGGCAGACCTTGAGGCCAAGCGCAAGAACGCGATCAAATATGTCGACAAGGTCGCTCGGGGCAGCACGATCATCTTCACGACCGAACTTGCCCAGAGCGCGGACATCGTCGGGCAAGACCGCATGGTGTCGAGCCCGACAGGCAAGGTCACGGGCAAGATCTCAACCGTCGCGTTTAACAGGGTTTCGATGGCGGTTCTCACCGGAGACCCCACCCGCATCCCGCGTCGTGGCGAGATTTCGATCAATTCAATCGCGGCGCAACGCGCCCTGGATGTGCAGAATGCGGCGCTGGACGCCGTCGTCTACGAGCGTGCGGTCAATCCCGGACTGAAGCAACTCATCCTCGACCCCAGGACGGCACGACAGCCCGTTCTCGCCAAGGATGTCGAACCGCTCGAGGAGGATCTCGATCCGGAGAAGGCCGATATTCTGAAGGTGGCGTTGGGAGTGGAAGATATCCTCGCGATCGAAGGTCCGCCCGGGACAGGAAAGACGAAGCTCATTACCGAGATTGTTGTTCAATGGCTTCGACGTAACCCAAGCCACAGGATATTGCTCGCATCGCAGACCCATATCGCAATCGATAACGTGATCGAACGCGTGGCTGAGTTTGCGCCGCAACTGGACATCATCCGCGTTGGCCGCGTCGATGAGCCGCGAATCTCCGAGTTCGGCAAGACGCTCCTATTGGAGAAGCGGGTCGAAGTGTGGATCGAGGACGTGCGACGGAAGTCGGAAGCCGAGATGTCGAGATGGGCGGATTCCCAAGGCATTGACCGCGCTTCGGTGGAGTTCGGCATGAAGGTTGAGCGCCTCATCGGCGTCATGGACCTGCAGCGCGAGCTGAGGCAGCATATCTCGGCACACGAGGGCAACGAGCGGGATAGCGAAGCCAAGGTTCCCGACGAGGGCGCGATCGACACGATCGCCGACGAGGAGGAAGCGACCGAACTCGACGGTGAAATCGCTACCTACAAGCTAGCGCTACGCGAGATAACGTCCGAGGAGAAAGCGATCCGGGAGGCGATGCGAGGTATGGGCGACTATGCAACGGAACTCTCCGTCTCGCACGACCCAAAGGAACTGGGAGAATGGGCGGCCCACCTGCTGCCGGCGGGAACGGCCGTGGAGGAGTGCCGAAGGCGGCTGGCGCTGCTGGAATCGTGGTCGTTGCGGGTTGGCCGGTCCCCCGATTTCAATGCTGCGATGTTGTCGTCCGCGCAGATCATTGCTGGAACCTGCGTCGGCGTCGCTGGCGTGCGCGGCATGCAGGAAGTGGCTTATGACCTTTGCATAGTCGACGAGGCGTCGAAGGCGACACCCACTGAAATTCTCAGCCCCATGGCGCGCTGCCGGAAGTGGATCGTTGTTGGCGACCCCAAGCAACTCCCGCCATTTTTCGAGGAATTTGGAGACCAGCTTAAGGCCGACGCCGACGAAAGTGAAATTAAGGCAACCCTGCTGGACCGGTTGCTTCGCGAGGAATCGGGCCTCCCGCAGAAAAACAGAGCTCGCTTGAACAACCAATACAGGATGATCACCCCGATCGGGAACCTCATCAGCGAATGCTTCTACGACAAGCTGCTCGTCAGCCCTGTAAAGTCCCATGGCCTGAAGCTTGGAGCCATACTCAAGGAACCCGTGGTTTGGCGGTCGACGCATCAACTTTCCAGGCGTGTCGAGCAGCAGCGAGAGTCTAGCTTCTTCAACGTCGCTGAGCTGCACGTGGTCCGGGACGAACTTAAGAGACTGCAATTCGTGAGCAAGGCGCAGTCGAAGAAGATGAGCGTCGCCGTCATCGCCGGCTACACGGCACAGGTTTCCGACTTGCGCGACATGATCTCCCAAGGTGTTGCGGAGTGGCCGGACTTAGACGTCGAATGCAATACCGTGGATGCTTTCCAAGGTCGGCAGGCCGACATCTGCATCTACTCGGTGGTCCGCTCGAACACCCGCATGGACCTCGGCTTCCTGAAGGAACCGCCTCGTCTGAACGTGGCGCTTTCCCGGGGAAAGAGTGCCTTGATCATCGTCGGCGACTTCGTCTTTTGTCGCGGGGTTCAAGGCAGGAACCCGTTCCGCAAGGTCGTGAAGTATTTCGACGAGCATGACTCGGACTGCCTAATGGACATTCTGAAATGACACCTGAGGACATCGCGCGCATTCATCAATTCCGCGAGGGGTTCGAGTTGATCGACTATGGAGAGGTCGGCCTTCCAATTTTTCGCCTCACCTTGGAGACTGTGACTCTCGCGCAGCGCCGGATCCCGACGATCCAGGAGTTCGCGATGCGTTGCGCGGAACTCGACATCACCAGCTTGACCGAAATCGCCTCGACACTTGGACTGAAGCTCGATGTTGTCGAGGCGTCGGCGAGCGCGTTGATCGACGCAGGCTACGCGACTTTCGTGGCAGGCTCCGGTGCCGACCGATCGATCCGACTGACGGAAGTGGGTGAGGCGCGCCTCAAGGACGCGGTTGAAGAAATGCCGCAGGACGAGACGCTGGTAATCGATTACGACGCAATCCTGCGTCGTCCCATGCGATTGCCAGCAGAATCCGTGGTTCGCGCCGCAGACTTGCGAGGTTATGGCGCGATCGAGATCAGGCCTTATCCGGCCGAGCCGCCATCGATCAGGGAATTATCCATTCCCGACGTCGTGAAGGTCGTCCGCCGTCAGGGCGGCGATGACTTCCGCCGAACGGTACTTGCACTCAAGCGGATTGGCCGCCGGGCGAACTTCTTCCGCGAAGCCGTGGCACTCGTCTACGCCGCCGACAAGAGCAACGAGGTCCAGGTCGCGTTCGTACTCGGCGAGAAGGCGTCCGAAGCGCACGAGCGCATCTACGCTGGTAACGGCGGGCCCCGGAAGATGGGTTTCGCAAAATCCGTCGAGGCCGCCCCCAGCAAGAAATCATTGGAGCGATTGGTCGGCCGAGACGCGTTGCGCAACATGGTCGGCGGGGAAGAATTGGCCTTGGCGCGGAAACAGGAGGCTGAAGCGCGCCTCGAAGTGCAGAGCATCGAGCCCGCTGTTGCCGCAATACCTAGGCGGGCACGGAGTGACTCGGAGGCGGCGAACGCGCTGGACGCGGCGCGCCAGCGCGCTGCGCTCGCCAAGCACGTGCTCAACTCTTATTCGATCCGTCCCTTAGCTTGCTACGAACAGCAAGAAATTTTGGACGAAGTACTTGGGAATTGTCAGCGATCGCTTCTTGTCACGTCGGCCGGCTTACAGGCCTCCATCTTGAACGGATTCAGGCTCCGCGAGCTTGACGAGCGGATCGCAAACAAAGTCGCGGTCCGAGTCAGGACCTACCTGACCCCAACAGATGTTCCTCGGGGAGGGCAGCGGTACGACCCATTGACCGAATTGACCAAGCGGGCGCAGAACGGCGCCATGCAACTCGACATGATGAGTCAAACCGAATTTTACTATCTAATCGCCGACGAGGAACTGGCGGTCATTTCCAATCGTCCCTTCTTCGGGGATGCTTCGCGACGGAATGGGTTCACCCGTGTTTCGGGGCTTGTGATCCGAGATCGTGCGCTAGTCGTGGACATCCTAGCCAAGGCGATCGGCGCCGGACCAAAGCGAGGGCGTGGCGGTTAGTTGTGAACGCCATTTGACCTGGCATCTGCCGCTCATATCCAACGGCACAGAACCATCAACCCACCAACCCGCTCAAACATCCCAAACAGCATGGATCGCATTCGGCCCCCGCATCTGCAGTCCCGGATCATCGCCTTTCGGCCGATCCGGATCCAGCCGCAGTCCCGGCAGGTCCAGCCGCAGATCCAGCGCCGGGGCGGCGGGAAGAGCCGCGACTACCGGACCACTCATGTGTTCGGCGGCGCGCATCTGCCCATCTTCCTCGCCACCGTGTTCGCCAGGAACGAGAAGGACAACCTGGGCATGGCCGGGCGAGTGGCGCTCGTCGCCATGGGCCAGGCATTGCCGGAACGCTATGGAGACAGACGATGAATGCCTATGAAAGCATCCGGCAAGGCCTTGTCGAAGCAGTGGCCGTTGCGCAAGGCCGGGAGACCGGCGCGCGCGTCCACGATCTGGCGGAGCCGCCGTCGATGACGCCGCGATCCGGGCCAGCACAGGTCTGTCGCAAACCGCTTTTGCCCGCAGCATCGGCGTCGCCAAGAGCACGCTGCTCAACTGGGAACATGGTCGTCGTCGCCCCGCTGGCCAAGCCCAGGTCCTGCTCGCCATGATCGCAAAGCAACCTTCACTGGTGAGCGAGCTGCTGGGCCAGGCGTAGCGTCCCGACTGTGGACGAAGTGGGTGATCTGCTCGTCGGTGAAGCGCTGCCCGTCACGCTCCACGGTCTGCAAGAAACGGATCAGGTCGTCCGCCGTGCGCCGCCATCCGCGTCGAGCTCTGCGCGGCGCGCCTGGATGATCTGCGGCACATGGGCGGATTATATGGCGCCCGAAATTTGCAATGCCATGATGTTCGTGCTATGTTCCTTCGTGCCGGTGAGGGAGCGACGAATGCCCGCTGTTGATATAGCCGAAAAACGGCGAAACGCGCGATCATCCCACCGCTCGCGCGATGCGGCCGCCGACCCTCGCGACGGTGCCACGCTGCCGCCCCTTGCACACCGGCATTGCGCATTTCCGAAGCCGGTGAAGCTGTTCCAAACCACGTCCGTGATCAGCCGAGATTTCGCTTTTAACAGGGAAATACAGGCGGAGAGCCGATCCCGCGATCACGCCACCGTTCGCGCAATCCGATCGCCGGCCGTCGCGATGCCGCAAGCTCGTCGTCTGTGTCATGCCGGTGCCGGATGCTTCGAACAGGCGCGAACACGCCGCATGTCGCTCCTGCGATCTGCGGACCATCCGCTGTTTAAACAGCGGAAATACAGCGAAACGCGGCAGCCGCCGCAGATGCGCCAGTATGGCGTGCAGGGGGTGATGGCGCAAAAGTTCGGTATGATTTGTCCGTTCCCCGGCGGCGGCCGGGGACCAGGAGTCGCGCACGCCAAGCATGTGACTCCTTGGCGCCAGTTTGCGCCGGGGAACGGGATAGTCTCGAACTCCCGCCTGGGCCTTGCCTGTGTTACGTTCAGCGTCGGTCTGCTGAAAGAACAGCGAAAATACAGCGAAACGCGGCCCGGCGCCTCAGAAGTGCCCGTCTGGCGTGAAGGGGTAATGACGCAAAAGTTCGGGAAGATTTGCCCGTTCCCCGGCGCAGGCCGGGGTCCAGGAGTCGCGCACGCCGAGCCTGTGACTGCTGGGTCCCGGCCTTCGCCGGGGAACGGGATCGTCTCGAACTCTCGTCCGGACTTTGCCCCCGTTATGTGCAGGGTCGTTTCGCTGAAAGAACAGCGGAAATACAGCGGAACCGCTTGTTCGGCGCTCGCCTCGCCGGGTCTTCCCGACGCCGCTGGCGCGGGACGACTGGCGAGGCGCTTCACCCCATTCTCGAACCCAACCTCAGAGCACCCAGCTTCCGGTCAGCGCGGTGACATCGCCGGTGAACAGCACCGAGAAATCCGCCACGCCATTGCCATCGGTATCGCCGAGCAACGTGGTCGTGTTCGAGCCACCGTCGAACGCCAGCGTGAACTGGCCGGCGACGTTCGAGAAAGCCGCGACCTGGGCGAATGCCTCGTTGGTGCCCACCGTATTGGCGTTGGCGTCGATCCCCGACAGATCGAGGATATCGCCGGCGTTGAGATCGGTGATCCGGTCGGCATTGGCGCCGACCGTGCTGTCGCCGGTCGCGAGATAGACGAAGCGGTCGTTGCCGCCCGCGCCAGCGAGCGTGTCCTTGCCGCCGCCGCCGGTCAGCACGTTCGCCACCGCCGATCCGGTCAGCGTGTCGCCGAAGGTCGAGCCGCTGATGTTCTCGACATTGACGATCGTGTCGATGCCCTGGCCGCCGCCGACAGTCTGCGCGGTGGCGAGGCCGAGATTGACGGTCACGCCGCCGGCGGTCACGCCATAAAGGATCGTGTCGATGCCGGCGCCGCCATTGACGCTGTCATTGCCCGCGCCCGGCGTCAGCAGATCGTCGCCATTGCCACCCAGCAATATGTCGTTGCCGGAGCCGCCATCGACGATGTCGTTGGAACTGCCGCCGTCGATCGTGTCGTCGCCGGTGCCGCCGCTGATCGTGTTGACCTGCGTGCTGCCGGTCAGCGTATCGTTCAGGGTCGAGCCGACCAGATTCTCGATCGACAGGAAGGTGTCGAAGCCGGCACCGATCGTGTTCTGCGCGGTCGCCGTCGCGAGATTGACGGTGACGCCAGTGGTGGCGGTCGCATAGCTGGCGGTGTCGCTGCCGGCGCCGCCATTGACGATATCATCGCCATTGCCGCCGACGAGCAAGTCATTCCCGCCATTGCCGACGAGATTGTTGTTCGCGCCGTCGCCGGTGAACTGGTCGTCGAAGCCGGTGCCGTTGAGGTTCTCGATCCCGCTCAGCGTATCGCTGCCCGCGCCGACCGTGCTCTGCGCGGTCAGGATCGTCAGATTGACCTTCACGCCCGCGGTCGCGCTGGCATAGTTGGCGGTGTCGATCCCGGCGCCACCATTCAGCGTGTCGTTGCCGAGACCACCGACCAGGGCGTCGTCACCGTCGCCGCCGGTGAAGACATTGCCGAATTCGTTGCCGGTGATCACGTCGTTAAACGCGGTGCCGATGACATTTTCGATGCCGCGCACGGTATCGCTGCCGGCGCCGCCCGTGTTCTGCGCCGACTGGCTGATCAGGTTGAGCGTGATGCCGGCACCCACCAGTGAGTAATCGAGCGTATCCAGGCCCGAGCCGCCGTCGATGAAGTCGTTGCCGAGGTCGCCCGAGATCGTGTCGTTGCCGGTGCCGCCGCTCAGGCTGTTGGCATTGGCGTCGCCGGTCAGCGTGTCGTCGAAGGCCGAACCGAGCAGTCCCTCGATCCCGGTCAGCGTGTCGTTCCCCGCGCCGCCGGTCGCCTGCGCCCCCACCGCCAGCAGGCTGACGGTGACTTCGGTCGCCGCGGCCGCGTAGCTGGCGATGTCGGTGGCGCCCGCGCCGCCATCGATGCTGTCGTCGCCGTCGCCGCCCTGCAGCGTGTCGTTGCCGTCGCCCCCCAACAGCGTGTCGTTGCCGCCGAGGCCGTTGATCAGGTCGAGGCCGAGCCCGCCCGCGATCACATTGGCAGTGGCCGTCCCACTCAGCGTGTCGTTGAACGCGGTGCCGATCAGATTTTCGAAGCCCGAGACCGTATCGGTGCCGGCGCCCACCGTGCTCTGGCCCGCTACCGTCGAAAGGTTGACGACCACGCGCGCCGTTGCCGAGGCGTAGGTCAGGGTGTCGACGCCATTGCCGCCCGCCAGCGTGTCGTTGCCGATCCCGCCCTCGATCATGTCGTCGCCGGCGCCGCCGTCGATCGTGTCGTTGCCGCCGCTGCCGCTCAGATTATTGGCGCCGGCATTGCCGGTCAGGCTGTCGTTGAAATTGGTGCCGACCGCGCCTTCGATCGAACTCAGCGTGTCGCTGCCGATGCCCGCGCCGCCGGTGATGGTGCTGGTCGCGAAGTTGACATTCACCGCCGAAGTCGCACCGGCGAACGACACACTGTCGACGCCGTTGCCGCCGCCCAGCGTGTCGTTGCCCGCCCCCCCGACCAAAATGTCGTCGCCGTCGCCGCCCGACAGGATGTTGTTGCCGCCGTCGCCGGTCAGCACGTCGTTATACGCCGAACCCGTCACATTCTCGAAGCCGGAGACGGTGTCGCTGCCCGAGCCGCCGGTCGCCTGTGCGGTCGCGATCGCGAGGCTGATCGTGATGCCGGCGGTCGCGCTGGCGTAAGTCAGCAGGTCGATACCGAGACCGCCGCCCAATATGTCGTTGCCGGCTCCGCCGTCGACGCTGTCATTGCCGTCGCCGGCATCGACCGTGTCGTTGCCGCCGGCGACGACGATCGCGTCGCCGCCCGCGCCCGCATTGATCACGTCGTTGCCATCGCCGGTCGTCAGCGTGTCGGCGCTCTGGGCGGTGGTGATCGTGAAATTCTCGACGCCCGTGAACGCCGCCTGCGCGGGATTGCCCGCGATATAATAGGTGCCGGCATAGCCCGCCGCCAGCGATCCGGTGAGGCCGACCGTCATGTAGACGGCGTTGCCGTGGGTGTAGTTCAGCACCAGCCGGTCGTTGCCGGCGCCCATCGCGATCGTATCGGAACCGCGCGCGACCTGGACGACGTCGTCGCCGTCGCCGGTATCGAAATTCGCGGCGAACGAGACCGCGGTCTCGATCAGCGTGTCGGCGAACGCGCTGCCGACGACGCTGCCGATGAAGCTCTCGACATTGGTGACCGACCCCGTCCCGCCCGACTGCTGCGCGCCGGCGAGCGCCAGGTTGATCGTGACGCCCTGCGCCTGGCCCGAAAGGTCGATCGACAGGGCGTCGATGTCGGCGCCGCCATCGACGATGTTGGTGCCGCCGGCGACGGTGATTTCGTCATTGCCCGCGGCCGTCGAGATGACGTCGTTGCCGTCGCCGGTAAACAAGGTGTCGCCGGACTGCGCGGTGGTGATCGTGAAATTCTCGACGCCGGTGAAGCTCGCCTGCGCGGGATTGCCCGCGATATAATAGGTCCCGGCATAGCCCGCCGCCAGCGATCCGGTGAGACCGACCGTCATGTAGACGGCATTGCCGTGGGTATAGTTCAGCACCAGCCGGTCGTTGCCGTCACCCATGTTGACGGTGTCGGAGCCGCGCGCGACCGCGACGAGATCGTCGCCCGCGCCGGTATCGAAGGTCGCGGCGAACGACACTGCGGTTTCGATCAGCGTATCGGCGAACGCGCTGCCGACGACGCTGCCGATGAAGCTCTCGACATTGGTGACCGATCCGGTCCCGCCCGACAATTGTTCACCGGCGAGCGCCAGATTGATCGTCGTGCCCTGCGTCTGGCCCGACAGGTCGATCGACAGCGCGTCCACGTCGGCGCCGCCATCGACGATGTTGGTGCCGCCAGCGACGGTGATTTCGTCATTCCCCGCGGCGGTGGCGATCACGTCGTTGCCGTCGCCGGTAAACAGCGCATCTGCGCTCTGCGCCGTGGTGATCGTGAAATTCTCGACGCCGGTGAACGCCGCCTGCGCGGGATTGCCGGCGATATAATAGGTCCCGGCATAGCCCGCCGCCAGCGATCCGGTGAGCGCGACCGTCATGTAGACGGCGTTGCCATGGGTATAGTTCAGCACCAGCCGGTCGTTGCCGGCGCCCATATTGACGGCATCGGAGCCGCGCGCGACCTGGACGAGGTCGTCGCCCGCGCCGGTATCGAAGGTCGCTGCGAACGACACCGCGGTCTCGATCAGCGTATCGCCGAACGCGCTGCCGACGACGCTGCCGATGAAGCTTTCGACATTGGTGACCGATCCGGTCCCGCCCGACAATTGCTCGCCCGCCAGCGCCAGGTTGATCGTCGTGGCCTGCGCCTGGCCCGACAGGTCGATCGACAGGGCGTCGGTGCCGATGCCGCCATCGACGATGTTGGTGCCGCCGGCGACGGTGATTTCGTCATTGCCCGCGGCGGTGGAGATCACGTCGTTGCCGTCGCCGGTGAACAATGTGTCGCCGCTCTGCGCGGTGGTGATCGTGAAATTCTCGACGCCCGTGAACGCCGCCTGCGCGGGATTGCCGGCGATATAATAGGTGCCGGCATAGCCCGCCGCCAGCGATCCGGTGAGTCCCACGCTCATGTAGACGGCGTTGCCATGGGCATAATTCAGGACCAGCCGGTCGTTGCCCGCGCCCATATTGACCGTATCGGTGCCGCGCGCGACCTGGACGAGATCGTCGCCCGCGCCGGTATCGAAGGTCGCGTCGTAGGAGACGATGGTTTCGATGAAGCTGTCGCCGAAGGCGCTGCCCTTGACGCTGCCGGCGAAGCTCTCGAATCCCGTGATCGATCCGGTGCCGCCCACTTGTTGCGCACCCGCCAGCGACAGGTCGATCGCCACGCCCTGGGCCTCGTCCGACAGATCGATCGACAGCGTGTCGGTGCCGAGTCCGCCGTCGACGATGTCGTTGCCCGCGCCGGCGATGACCGCGTCATTGCCCGCTCCGGACGCGATGCTGTCGTCGCCGTCGCCGGTCTGGAGTGTGTCGGCGCCAGTGCCCGACGCTATGTTGAAGCGCTCGACGCCGGAGAAGGACGTCTGGCTGGGGTTGCCGGCGATGTAATAGGTCGAGGAATAGCCGGTCGCGAGCGATCCGGCGAAGCCCTGGGTCAGATAGACCGCATTGCCGGTCCAGCTATAATCGATCGACATCAGGTCGTTGCCGCTGCCCATGTCGATCGTGTTGTACGAACGCGAAAACAAGGCGGTGTCGTCGCCGGCGCCCATGCTGTAGTTGCCGGTGCCGGTGTAGCCGACCGCCGACGCATCGAGCCGGTCATTGCCATTGCCGAAGGTCGCGCTGCTGCTGGCGCGCGCGGTGATGATGTCGAACTGCTCGACATTGCTGGCGCTGACCGTCCAGTTGGCGCCGCCGACGCCGAATTCGGTGAAAAAGCCGCCGGACAGGCTCCAATTGTTCAGCAGCGTGCCGATCCGCAGCGTATCGATGCCATCGCCGCCATCCACGGTGTCGGCGATGCTGAACGGCGTGGGGCCGACGAAATAAGGCGCCTTGCGCAGCGAGATGATCAGATCGTCGCCCGCCAGCGCGTTGATCGTGCTGGACTGGTTGGTGACGCCGCCCTGCGCGGCTTCGTCGATGATGTCGTTGCCGGTCGTCCCCGTGATCGTGACCATGTCCTATCCTCTTCCCCAAACAGCGGTGCCGGCGGGTCCGGCTCAACTGGGCAAGCGGCACGGCAGGGGAAAACGGATCAGAAAATTTTTCGCACCGGCAATCGCCGGTTCAGGCTGACTGCCATAGCCAGCGCCTCGGCCCGGGACGAGGTGGTGGAGCGTAGCATGTTGATCCCGCTCAGGATGTTGGTCGCGGCGCTGATGCTGGCGGCCGGATGCGGCGGTGCCGCGGCGCTGTCGGCCGGCAGCACGGCCGAGCTGTCCTATGGTGGCGATCCGCTGCAGCGGGTCGATTTCTACCCCGCGGCGATGCCGCGCGCGCCGCTGGTGATCTTCATCCATGGCGGCGCCTGGAGCGCCGGCGACAAGCGCCAGGCCGCGGGCGGCAAG
>Ga0268264_10002621_pt1 | contig 15710 bp, 15 predicted proteins | sample KBSSwiS32_FD_190357 | JGI IMG/M metagenome (GOLD analysis project Ga0268264, IMG submission 190357) | Switchgrass rhizosphere microbial communities from Kellogg Biological Station, Michigan, USA - KBS Switchgrass S3-2 (SPAdes) (version 2) | ecosystem: Host-associated > Plants > Roots >...
CCGAGCTGCTGGAGGGTGACGCCGCCATCCTCGGCGAACCGACCGGCGGCGTCGTCGAGGCCGGCTGCCAGGGCACGCTACGGGTGCGGGCGACCCTGCACGGGGAGCGGGCCCACACGGCCCGGCCGTGGATGGGTCGCAACGCCATCCAGCGCCTGGCGCCCGTGCTCGAACGCCTGGCTGCCTACGACGAACGCCGTCCCGTGATCGACGGTTGCGAGTATCGCGAGGCCATGCAGGCCGTGAAGGTGGAGGGGGGAGTGTCGGGCAACGTGGTTCCGGACTCCGTCACCCTCACCGTGAACCATCGCTTCGCCCCCGATCGCACGGTTGAGCAGGCCGAGGAGCATCTGCGGGCCATCATCGGTTCGGTTATCGAAGCGGGGGATCGGTTCGAGATGGTGGACTGTGCGCCGGGGGCGCCGCCCGGATTGTCGCACCCGCTGCTCAAGACCCTGGTCGAGCGCAACGGCCTCGAGGTGCGGGCCAAGTTGGGCTGGACCGATGTGGCCCGGTTCGCCGCGCACGGGATCCCGGCCACCAACTTCGGCCCCGGGGATGCCACCATCGCCCATACCCATGGTGAACACGTACGACGTCACCCGATCGAGCGGGTGCACCAAGCCTTGGCCGACCTGCTGACGCTCTAGAGCCGACGCAACACCGTGACCACCCGGCCGTAGAGCCGGACCTCGTCGGCCCGAAACGTCATGGGAGACAGGCGGGGGTTGGCCGGCTCGAGGGTGACCTTGGCGCCTTTGCGCTTCCAGCGCTTCACGGTGGCCTCCTCGCCGGGGATGCCCGCCACCACGATCTGACCGTCGCTGGCGCTGGTTTCGGTGCGGGCGACCACGTAGTCGCCATCGAGGATGCCCGCTTCGATCATCGAATCGCCACGAACCCGCAGCATGAACAGCTCACCGTCGCCGGTGAAGTCTTCGGGGAGCGGCAGCACCTCTTCGATGTTCTCCTGGGCCAGCACGTCGGTTCCCGCCGCCACGTCGCCCACCAGCGGCACGTGACGCACCGGTCGCCGCTCCACCGGGGAGTCGGACGAGCGGTCGTAGTGCACCTCGATCGCCCGCGGTTTGGTGGGGTCGCGACGCAGAAAGCCCAGCCGCTGCAAGGTGGCCAGGTGGCTGTGCACCGTGGATGGTGAGGTGAGCCCCACCGCCTCGCCGATCTCACGAACCGAGGGCGGATAGCCCCGGTCGCGCATGTGGGCCTCAATCACGTCGAGGATGGCCCGTTGGCGGTCGGTGAGGGTCTGCTCGGTCACACCCCGACCGTACTGGCGTTCGATTCCAGGGTCAAACACCCGTTCGAGTCCACCCCTTGACAGCGAACGCCTGTTCGGCGGTAAAGTGGCGAACGTTCGTTCGGTGCGTTAGCGATCAGGCGGAAGAGAACCCCATGTCAGCAGCCATGCAATCAGCACTGCACCCAACATTGCAGCCAACCCTGCAGCCCACGCGGCGACCAGCCCATCTCGAGCCGCTTTATGTGGTCCCCCCACATCAGGCGCCGACCGCCTATTGGCGTCGGCGTCTGGTGGCGGGAGCACTCGCCCTGGTCGTGCTGTTCCTCGCGGTGGCCGGGGTTCGCTCCGCTGCGGGCACGCTCGGAATCGTCCCTGCCTCCGGTTCCGAGCGTGCCCCGGCGTCCACCGAGACCTACGTGGTGCAGCCGGGCGACACGGTGTGGAAGATCGCCCGTCGGCTCCAACCCGAGGGCGAGGTTCGGCCCTTGGTCGACCGGATCGTCAAGGCCAATGGCGGCGCGTCGGTGCAGATCGGCGATCGCCTTGAGGTGCCTGTCCGGTAGGTCTCGGCGGATCGGAGTGTCCGCTGCCTTTGGAATTCACGGGTCCTCAGCTTTCTCTTCATCTAAACGGCCATCGGGCCGATTTGGTGGTGTGACCCGGCCGGCGCTGAAGTGGTTTTCGGTCGCAGCCGCAGCGGTGCTGGCCGTTCTGGTGACCCTTGCCGTCCTGACCGGGGTCAATCCCCGCCACGGCGAAATGCTCATGTACGTCAACGACGCGGTCAGCGTGTTGGTCCCGGTGTTCTTCGCCGCCCCTCTATGCCTGCGCGCCGGTCGCCATTCCCGAGGCCGCATGCGGATCACCTGGTTCCTCCTGGCGGCGGCCTTGCTGTCGTGGGGCATCGGTGAAGGGTTTTGGGGTCTCTATGAGGCCGTGCTGGGCCAGGAGGTCCCCTCTCCGTCGTGGGCCGATGCCGGCTATCTCGGTGGCGTGGTCATCGCCTTGGCCGCCGTCGTCACCTATCCCGCCACCCGCCTGCGTCGGGTGGGGCGCTTCCGGGCCGTGGTCGACGGTCTGCTGGTGGCGAGTTGCCTGCTGTTCATCAGCTGGTCGACCGCCCTCGGTGCGGCGTACCACACCGCCTCCTCGAGCGCGCTGGGCCGCACGGTGAACCTGGCCTACCCCACGGGAGACGTCGCAGTGCTGATCGTGCTGATCGCCGTCGCGGCCCGTGCCGGAGGGCGTCGCCGATGGCCCTTGATTTTGCTCATCATGAGCATGGCCGCGCAGGCGATCGCCGACAGCACCTACGTGTTCCTGTCGGCCCACGACAATTATCAGACCGGGAGCCCGATCGATCTGCTGTGGATCGTCGCCTATTTCCTGATCGGGCTGGCGGCGCTGCATCCGACGGCCATCGCGGTCGACGACGAAGTTCCGGCCACGGCGCCCCGCGCCACCGCCAGTGCGCTGCCTTACGTCGCACTAGCGGTGGCGGCCATCGTTGGGGGCATCCGGGCGCTGTCTGGCACCGGCTTCGACACCCTGTTGGCCGTGACCGGGTTCAGCGCGGTGATGCTGCTCCTCATCCGCCAGTGGATGGCGTTGCGCGAAAACGTGGTGCTGAACGAGCAACTCCATCAGACGGTGGAACTGCTGGAGGCCCACGAGCGGGACCTGGCCTGGCAGACGGTGCACGATCCGCTCACCGGGGCCGGCAACCGCACACTGTTTCACCACCACATGCAGCACAGCCTGAACCACCGGAGTTCGCTCATGGAACCCGTCTCGGTGCTGTTCTGCGATCTCGACAACTTTAAAACGGTGAACGACAGCCACGGCCACAACGTCGGCGACCAGTTGTTGGCGGCCGCCGCGGACCGGCTGCGAGAAAACCTGCGGGCGGGCGACACGTTGGCCCGTTTGGGTGGCGACGAGTTCGGCATCATCCTCCAGTCGGACACCAACGAGGAGGGGGCCATCGCGATCGCCCGGCGCATCTCGGAGTCGTTCGGCGTTCCCTTCGATGTGGGTGGACGGCGGGTCACCGTGGGCATCAGCGTGGGGGTCACGATCAATCGCCACACTCCCGATGCCGACGCGGTGGTGCGCGACGCCGACCTCGCCATGTATGAGGCCAAGGCGCGCGGTAAAGGCCAAGTGGTTCACTTCGAGGAGCCGATGCGAGCGCGCTTTCTCAAGCGGGCCGAGCTCAGCGAAGACCTTCCTTCTGCGCTTCCCAACGGTCAGTTCGGTCTGCACTTTCAGCCGATCGTCAACCTCGCCACCGGCGAGTTGGCCGGCATGGAAGCACTCATCCGCTGGAATCACCCGCAACGGGGTCAGTTGCTACCGGGCGAGTTCATCGAGTTGGCCGAATCCACCGGATTGATCGTTCCCATCGGACACTGGGTGGTCAACGAAGCGTGCCGCCGATTTTCGTCCCACGGGTTCCCGGCGTCGGTGTGTCTCACCGTGAACGCGTCGGTGCGAGAAATCGTGGCGGAGGGGTTCGTGGCCCACATCGCCGCCGCGCTGGCCAACACCGGTCTGGAGCCGGGCCGGTTGGTGATCGAGGTGACCGAGACGATGCTGGCCTCCGCCCAGCACGTGCTCCCGCCACTGGAGGCCTTGCGCGGGCTCGGGGTCCGAATTGCGGTAGACGATTTCGGTACGGGGTACTCGGCCCTCAACTACCTGTCGCGCTTTCCCATCGACATCCTCAAGGTCGACCGGTACTTCGTGGACCGGCTCGGCACCACTGCCGAAGACGACGCGCTGGCCGGCGCGGTCATCCAGATCGCGCAAAGCCTCCGCCTTCAAACGATCGCCGAAGGCATCGAACGGCCGGAGCAACTGGCCCGTCTCACCGAACTCGGCTGCACGCTCGGGCAGGGCTTCTATCTGGCGTCGCCGAGCGAATCCCTCAGTGCTCGTTGGAATGTCGGCCGGCCCTCGTGGCAGCAGTCGTCGGTGGCCTAAGCGCCGGAGATCGACATGTGGTTGTCGTTACTGTCCGATCCCGATGGCATCTTGTATGAGCTCGTCGGCCGACTGCCATCGGCATTGAAGAAGGTGTGAGCGCGTCGGGCGTGGTTAGCGACTGACGGCGCGTTTGACGCGTCGGGCGATGGCTGGCGTCGGCGCTGGCAGTTGATCGATCCATTGCACCGTGCCCTGCCTCCACTTGTCGATCCCGACCGGCGCTGGACGTCGTGAGAAGACGGTGTCGACGAGGGGAACGAAGTCGTCGAGGGTCAAGGTGGGGTAGTCGGGATCGAATGACGGGAGATCCCACTCGTCCACGAACACTTCAGCTAGCGCGAACCACTTACTCGCTCGATACCGATAGCGGCTGTAACGGTGCCAGTCAGAACGAAACTCTCGAGCCGTGAACGCCTGATGAACCCTCACCACCCACACCACCTCTGGTCGGACCAGACCGTTCAGCATCGAGGCGGCCACGTTTCCGTGGTGCACCGCAGCGATCGACTTGCCTACGTCATGCAGCAACGCCGCTACCACGAGGTCGGTGTCGGCCCCCGCGCGCATTGCCCGCGTGGCCGTCTGCAGTGAATGGTCATAGTTGTCCATGGGGAACGGCGTCCAGCGGCCACGCAGCGTTCCCATCAATTCGACAACGGTTGCCGCTATTGAGGGTGGCGCGGGGTCCTGGACCATTGATTCAGAGTACCGCTTGACCCAGAAGCCCCCGACAGTGCCTGGGTGGGGCCGGCCGGGCGTCGATCTACGGCATCTGTCCGCCTGGACGTGGTTTGTCGCCCGACGCGAGGTGCGCTCGGCGCCGCCTGGGACATCTTCGGATGTTGACTATAGTGTCAACAACGACTCGTGAGTCTCAGGGAGAGCCATGACCGCCCTCGACGTCCCGTCTGCCAGCGACCTGGCACAGATCGAGCTCATCACGACGTGGTTGCAATCGAACCTCGGAGGACAGGTCACAAAGATCGAGCCGCAGGCGCGCTGGCGACCGGTGTGGTTCGTCGACATGGAGGACGGCAGCACACGCCGGGAGCTGCTGGTGCGAGGCGAGCGGGCCGACACGCTGCTGCCCTTTCCGCTCGAGCACGAGATGCGCTTCCAGAAAGTCATGCAAGATCAGGGCATCAAGGTACCGAAGGTGTACGGCTGGATCGACAAGCCGGCCTCGTTCGTCATGGACCGTGTGTCCGGGGAGCCGAACTTCGTCACTGCCACCGACGCCGAACGTGAGTCGGTGGTCGACGAGTACGTGCAGGAGCTGGCCCGTCTACATACCCTCGACCTGTCACCGTTCGTTACAGCTGGCATCGACCGGGCCAGCGACCCTGCGGGATCCGGCCTCCTCGGCATCGATCGGTACGAGCAGCGCGTGTACCGCGCCCAGAAAATGCGACCGGACCCGATCATGGAATTCGGACTGAGCTGGTTTCACCGCCATCCACCACGCAGTCGCGGGCGAGAGGCACCCATCGTGTGGGATTCGGGGCAGGTGCTCCACGAGCACGGGCATCTGAACGTCATCATCGACATGGAACTTGGCCACATCGGTGACCCCATGATGGACCTGGCCGGCTGGCGAATGCGCGACAGCATCATAGGGTTCGGAAACTTCGCTCAAATCTACGACCGCTATAGCCAACTGGTGGGCGAACCGGTCGACCTCGAGGCGATCCAGTTGCACCACATCGCCTTCACCTACACAAACCAGCTGAGCCTCTCGAACACGCTGCGAAACCCCTCACCGAATTGCGACTACACCACCAATTTGCAGTGGTGCAATGAAACGAATATCTACACCACCGAGGGGATTGCTGAGTACCTCGACGTGGAACTGCCCACAGTGGACGTGCCCGACTCGCTGGACACCCAAGTCGACGCGGCGCACGATCACCTGATCCAGATCCTGCTGAACACCGAAATCGCCGGCGAGTACGCCCGCTATCGGATGCGCATCGCCTTCAGGTTGGCCCGACACCTTCAGCGCTACACCCAGATTGGCCGGGAGCTGGAGCGCCAGGATCTCGACGACATCGCGCAGGTCATCGGGTTCCGACCAGACTCGTGGCTGGAGGGCGAGGCGCTCTTGGAGCAGTTCATCATCGCCGACGCCGCCGAGGGAGCGCGCGACGATGAGTTGCTGCCGCTGCTGCACAAGCGCAACCTTCGAGCCCAGATGCTCAACGGTCCGGCAGGGTCGGCCATGAGCCGCCACATCCCTATCCAGAGCTTTCGCGACTGAAAGCCGCCGACTGCCAGGCCTGCGGCAGGGCCGACATCGGCGTAGCTACCGGACCAGCATCAGCTGCCGCCTGCCACCACAACCGGAGGTCAACGAAGGGTTGCACCGCCGTCGACGCTGATGACCTGACCGTTGATCCACTCGCCGTCTTGCGACATCAACAGTGCCACCATGGCTGCGATGTCGGCCGGTTGGCCCAGCCGACGGCTGCGGGTGCCGTTCAACGCAAATTCCAAGTACCGCTCCGGCCACCCCTCGTTCGCCGGCGTGCGCACAAGACCCGGAGCAATGGCGTTGGCCCGAATCCCTTCCTTGCCCCAACGCGAGGCAACGTGACGCATCAGGGCGTTGAGGCCCGCCTTCGAGATGCCGTACGACACCCGTTTGCGATCCCCTAGGAACGCGGCGGCGGAGCTGGTGTACACGAGCGCGCCGCCGCCTCGAGCCAATAGGTGCGGGAGGGCATAGCGAGTGCAGACAACGTGTCCCCGCAGGTTCACCGAGATGGTCCGGTCGAAGATCTCCATGTCGAGTTCCAGCACGTGCCCGTCGAGTTCGGAGGCTGGCAGGTCCGCGGCGTTGAGGTGCACACCATCGAGCCCACCAAACTGGGTCACCGCCGTGTCGATGAGTGCGGCGATCGACTCCTCGTCGCGCATATCGAAGGTGACCGGTACGGCCGAGCCGCCGGTCGACCTGATCGACGCAGCCACTTCCTCGGCCGCCACTTCCGCGAGGTCGCCGACAATGACATCGGCGCCCTCGCTCGCTAGCCGCCGCGCCACGCCCGCGCCGATACCCGAACCCCCTCCGGCGATCACGATCACCTTGCCGTCCAGTCGCTGCATACGCTAGTCCTCCGGAGAGTTATGAGTGCTGTCGCAACCTACCGAAGCTCGAGAGCTTGACACCGGCTCAGGCCCGATTGAAGCCTTCGACCCAATCGGTTCTCAGGTAGACGCAGTCCGCCGCTTCGTTGCCCATCGCCGCACCCGAAGGGACCACCGCTTGTTCGATCGCTTCGTCCTTGTAGAGCCGCTCGGCCATCTCGACGCTGAGACACCACACGATTGACGCACCGTCGTAGTCGAAGCGGGCGTCGGCGGCATGGTGATCCGGAAGTGCGATGTTGCGAGTGAACTTCTCGATGAGGTCGCCGAGACCCTTGTCGTCCATACGCCGTTGGTGCTGCTTCCATTGTCGCAGCGTCTCCTGGCGCGACATCGGTTGTCCTGCGGGGAGCGAGTTCTTGAAGATTCCGAAGATCTTGGGCATCCCCGGTTCGACACCCCGGTCGTAGATGAGCTGCTCGTCGACCAGCGTGAACGACGATTCATCAACGATCTCGCGCCGGTGCCATGGGCGATCACCCCGCTGGGCTTTTTCGAGGAATCGGCTAGCCCGCTCCTCATCGGCGAAGTAGTACTCACCTACGGCGTGCCACCGGTGGCCAGAGCGGTTGGTGGTCGGCCGGAAGTCGTGCTCCAAGACGTAGTTCGTTACCACGCGATCGATCAGTTCGCCGCCGTCGCCCGACACTACGTTGTCGACGAGCTCGTTCCGGACGAAGGACCTGAACTCGTACCAGCCAACGTCGCTGCTGCGACGCAGCAGGTGGAACGCCTTGATCATTGGCAGCCTCCGGCTCTTCGTGCTCGGAGGGTACAGAACGCGCCTTTCATCCGACAAGGGGCGATGGCCGGCAGCCACGCGGAGGATACAGTGGCATTCACACGCAACGGCAGCCTGGGGGGCAAGATGTGGGGATCGACAGTTTCGACCGACCCGTTCGGTAGTGGACTGCCCGACGAGGCGGAGTATCCGGTGACTTCGGCTCCCGACATTGCCGCATGGTCGGAGAACATGTTGTTCGCGCTGTACGACCCGGCGACCGATCTCGGGCTATGGCTCCATCTCGGCTCGCACCACAGCGACTGGCACCTCTGGGAAGACCGCAATTACGTGTACCTGCCAGGCGATGCCGGCATCTTGTCGCTCAATGCCTTTCACCGCACCGCTCCGGAACTGAAACCGGGTGGTGCCAACACTCACTTCCGTTGTATCGAGCCGTGGCGCCGCTGGAAGCTCACCTGCGAGGGCTACGGAGTGCACACGAGCCTCGAACAGATGCAGACCGGCCTGGCCACGCTCGGCAAGATGCAGAAGTTCTCGGTGGACATCGATGTGGAGTTCGTGTCCCCGGTGTGGGACGCGCACACCTCCGCCACAGCTTCCGGGATGGGCGGCGGGTCGATGCAAGCCCAGGAGTGGGCCACCGACCACTACGAGCAGATGTATCGGGCGACGGGTCGCGTCGTGATCGACTCGCAGACCATCGACTTCAACGGGTACGGATGGCGGGACCATTCGCGCGGCCCGCGCGGCAGTAGCGTCTCGGGGGCGTGGGGCGGTCACGTGATCACCGGCGCGGTATATCCGAAGAGTGGTCGTACCTGGCTCCTCTCCCGCTACTGGAGCACGGCCGGCGAGATCACCCTCGAAGGCGGGTGTGTCTACGTCGACGGGAAGTTCCACTACGCGCAAGTGACCTCTACCCCGCGCTTGCGTTACCTCCAGTTGCGAGGCGAGTCCCAGCCGATCGGCTTGCGGTGGGACGGTGGCGAGCTCGCGCTGACGATGACCACCTGTAAGTCCATGTACACGGCGATGACCAAACACATGGCAGTCGGCGTCGATTTCAGCGGACCGGCCCAGATATATGTGCTCAACCATGGTCACTGCGAATGGGACGGGGAGGTCGGCATCGTGTACCTCGAGCGGTCGGACCAACTCAACAACTTTGTCGACGACTTGCATTTCCCGGGGTGAGGCTGCAAAACCGCCCGGACCACAGCGGGCTCGTGACGCTTCGATTTTAAGACTGAGAGTCAGGAGGTCGGAGCGTTGCCGCGACGTCGATCATTTGACCGTCTACCGGCAGGTGCCAACGCTTCATCCCCCGCTCATCGGCGCCGCCACACGGCCCTCGGCGGTCAACCAGCTATCAGCCGCCTGTCACGACCTGATAGCCGGGTCAACCTAGCGCCGGAGTTCGTCTCCAACTGCGGCCGACTAGCGTCGCGCCGAAGTCGGCGTTTCCTGGAGAACCAATGCACTGTCCGAACCCAACCTGAGTCGAAGTTCAATGCTACATAGGTTCAACTAGACTCTCATGATGCTGGTAGGGGCCTATACCCGACTTTCGAACGATCCAGATGGAACTGCTGATGCCACCGAGCGCCAGTGGCAAGCCATCCAGGGATGGTGTGCTGAGCGTGACTGGCCGATCGTTGACCACTACCAGGACAGCGATTTCTCGGCCTACAAAAAAGGTGTTGTCAGGCCCGAGTTCGAGCGGATGATGGGGGACCTCGAACGCGGGCGAATCAACCGCGTGGTGGTGTGGAAGATCGACCGGCTCACCCGGAGGCCGGATGTCCTGGAGCGTTTCCTTGACCTCGCGGACCGAACCGACTGCTCGGTCGAATCGATGACCGAGGGACTGCCACTTGGGTCAATGGGCCGATTCATCCTCCGTCAAGGGGTGAACATGGCGAACTACGCGTCGGCGCAAACCTCCGAGCGCATCAAGGACAAGTGGGCCTACCGCGCCAGGAACGGCGAGAAAGGCGGCGGCCTGATTCCGTTCGGATACGGGCCCGGAATGGTGGTGATCCCCGAAGAGGCTGACCTCATACGCGACGCGCACCAACGAGTGATTGATGGTGAGACGTTGGGGTCCTTGTCCGCCGACTGGAATAGTCGTGGTCTCGTCGGGCGACGAGGTAGGCCGTGGACAGGCACCACGATTAAGTCGGTTCTAACCAGGCCCTTGTATGCCGGCTGGCGGGTTCATCAGGGGAGGATCATTGGTGACGCCGTGTGGGAGTCGATCATCGACCGTGACACGTTTGGATTGGTGACTTCGATCCTCACCGATCCGGGCCGGCGTCCGGCCCAAGGTCTACATGACTATCTATTGGGTGGCGGGCTCACGGTCTGTGGTGTGTGCGGAAAGGCCATTACTTCCAACAACATCAACAAGCGGCCCCGGTACCGCTGCCCAGCAAAGAAGCGTGGTGGCTGCGGGGGTCCCTCATGTTGGACCGTCCCACTCGACAGCGCTGTTACGGCCGAATTCTTCGCCGCCTCGGAGATGGTTCAACCTGAAGCACCGCTACAACAAGCTCGGAGGTCACTAGCCGATGCGCGAGCGCGGCTGTCGATCTTGGCCGAGATGTTGGGGACGGGTGAGCTCAGCCGCCCAGAGTATGTAGCCGCCAGGCGGCCTCTGGTGGCTGAGATTGAGATTCTCGAAAAGGCAGCCGTGGCACCGCCGCGGGTCCTTCCGGCCGACGTTCAAGCGGGTTGGGCTAACGCGACGTTGGGCCAGAAGCGCCAAATGTTGAAGGTCTTGATTGATCACGTGGTGTTGTTTCCAGCTCACGCGGCGGGAGCCAGGACGTTCACCAGTGACCGATACAAGATCGTTTGGCGCTAGGCCGGAGAGCCAACGCGACCCAACAGTTGTGACAACTCCCTTAGTTGGGCGGGCGTCGGTTCGGGTGTAAGTCCCTGAGCTACGCGGTCCTGCCGGATCTTGGCGCGTAGTTGTTCCCACTCATCAGTGGTGTTTCCACGGAAGGTGTCTGTCATCGCTAAGGACCTCGTACGCTGGTTGCCGCGTTGCTAAGCCAAACCTCGTCGGGGCTGCTGAATGCCGCCTCTAGCATGGTCATCGCATCGGCAACCCCAGTGAACGACCGACGAAGGCCGGCAGCGCGATTCCGTACGACGGTCTTTGAACGGTTGGGTATCGCCGGGTTCGCCTGATCGCACTTCACGCCTAGCTCCTGTGGAATTACTGGTTGGCCAGCCTCGTCGGTACCGAATCCGAAGTGGCCTTGCCCGCACCGTAAAGTGGCAGCCGCTTGGCGAAGGTCTCCCGAGCCATCCTGCAAGCGACTGTCCTCTCGCTGGGAGGTGACTAGTACGGCGCGCAGGCTGACTTGATCGGGAGCCAATCGTTCGTGGGGTGCTGGGCGAGGGCGATGCCATTGGTCTCCTCCGACGGGAGCGTGGTTCTGGTCGGTCTCGCGTACTCGGGCCGATCACGACGGTTCCCGTGACGCATTTTCATCGAGGCCGACACTGAGTCGCCATCGGTCAGAGGGACGGCCGACGTCGCCCAATCGCGTCTCGAGAATGGACCTATTGCCCCGCCGACGAGGTGCGTGGGTCCTTCGGAGAAGCAGTGCTTCGAATTCCCGGTTTCTCAGTGGCGCCGGGTGAGCGTCAATGCCTGAGATCGCAATTGAGTACGCCTCAGGTCCGAGGGCCTCCCTGGGCCCACGATGGTGCGCAAGGACTGACTGATCGCTGTTCATGTCGCTGTCGAAGGGCTCGACGCTTCGCTGAATCATTCGGGGCGGGAGACTTGGACGATCTACTTGTGCGTGTCGGCCCACAACGGTGCTGCTGCGCTCCTCACGGGCGTTGCTTAGAGCTTTGGTGGTGAGCCTTTCGCGCGTTGTGGGAGAGGGAGCGGTCGGTGGTCACTGGTTCCTCCGACGAATTTCGTTATGAGCAGCGGGTGTTACCTAGTCGCCCCCGGTTGTCGGTCACGGTGACGCCCTTCCGTGAGCTCGATTGCAGCTGCTGGTCTGAGCTGTCCGTGCCCACGGTGCCGTGGCCGTCCTTCGGACGGTGACGTGGGCGGTCGTCGTTTCGGGTCCGGTCAAGCCCCACTTGGGGGCCGGGCCGCCTTCGGCGGTTGACCGGTCCCTTCCCGCCGACCTGGTGCGCCCCGTAGGGACGAAGCGATCCCGACGGAGGAGGAGTCACTATGCGAGCAGATGACCTATTTCAGACGACGACGGCGGATCTCATCGCGGCTATCGAGGCGGGCGGAGGTGAGTGGCGGATGCCGTGGGAGTGCCTGGGTGGCATGGGTATCCCGGTGAGTGTGGATGGTCGCCGGTATCGGGGTTTCAACACGTTGTTGTTGGCCATGACGGGGGCGTCGCGGCGGTGGACGTCGGGGATGTGGGGACGTACAAGGCGTGGCAACGTCACGGCTGTCAGGTGCGGCGCGGGGAACATGCAACGTCGGTGGTGTTGTGGAAGGAAGTGCGCAGGGACAGGAACGAGGAAGAGAACCGGGAACAGCGTGGTCTGTTCGCGACAACGTTCGCGGCCGAGCAGGTGAAGGGATCCGACGCACTGATCGCGGCCCGCAATCAGCTTGGAGAGAGCCCAGATCGGCTCGCGGACGCGGAGCGGTACTTCGCGGCGGTCGGTGCGAACGTATCCGAGGCTGGCAGCCGAGCGTTCTACCAATCGAGAGACGATCGGATCGTGGTGCCGCCGCTGGCCCAGTTCGGTACCGCCGAGCATTTCTGCGCCACGCTGGCTCATGAGCACGTCCATTGGACCGGCGCCGAGCATCGCCTCAACCGCGACATGCCGGGGCGGTTTGGTGATGACGCCTACGCGGCGGAGGAACTGGTGGCGGAGCTCGGCGCTGCCTTCTGGTGCGGCCAGAGCGGAATCGGAGCGGCGACCCGTGACGATCACACGAGCTATCTGGCCGGGTGGCTCAAGATCCTGAGGAGCGACGCGCGGGCGCTCGTGTCGGTGTCATCGAGGGCGCAGCACGCCGTCGATTTCCTCAACCGGGCTGCCGGTTACGAGGACGAGGCGCCGGGACTAGTCAACGCCGCCGTCTGAACGCACGGCGCCCGACCCCGCGGCCGGGTCGGGCGTCGTCGCGGGCGGCGTGCCGTGGCCGCCCTGTGGGCGGTGACGTGGTCGGTCGCTGCCCGGTCCTTGTCAAGCCCCACATGTGGGGCCGAGCCGCCTGGCGGCGGTTGACAAGGCCCTCAATGCAGCGACCTTGGAATGCCCCGTAGGGGCAAGGCCCGGCCGTCCGGACGGGTCGCCACCGCTCGGAGGCGGGGGCTAAGGCATTCGGGGAAGCATGCCGACCGTTCCCGCCTCCGAGCTCACCTTGGAGGACATCCCAATGACTCACCCACAACCGGCCGTCAACTCGAACCGGCTACAGCTGGTGATCGACCCGAGCGAAACGGCCGAGCTGTCGCTCGTGACTGATTCTGATGATCTGCTCATGTTTTGCACTCCGGTCCTGGGACCAACCGCGACGTTGTTGGCGCATCGTCTGGCGCGAATGGCGCATCCGACTGACGCGGTCGCGTGGCGTGTCGGTGATCTGGCCGGCAGCCTTGGCGTGTCGGAGACGAAACTGTTCCAAGCCTTGAATCGTTTGGAGCGGTACGGGGTGGCGAAGTGGGTCGGTGTCGACACGGTGATGTTGCGGACCCGGCTCCCGCAGTTGAGTGTTCGTATGGCGGCCAAGTATCCGCATTACTTGTTGGAGGCTTTGCTGCAACGAATGCGAGCCGCCAAACGAATCGCCACCGATCACTGAACCCTTCACTACCGCTCCATTCGCCGCGACGCAGAGTTCCCGTCGAGCGATAGTCGCCGCGGCTGAGCCGTAAAGCGCGACGCGTTCTTCGCGCTGTTGATTCACTGATTGTCGACCCGGGAGCATCGTCCGCGGTCGACGATCAAATTCCTCACAGATTATTACCGAAGGTGTACCGGGGTCGGTCTAGAGTCCGCGCGGTGCTTTCAATCGCGAAGCTGCGTGTCGGTCAAGAGGCGTACCAACTCACCGGTGTCGCCCAATCCCTTGACGACTACTACTCCGGCTCCGGCGAGGTGCCGGGGCAGTGGATCGGCGGCGGCGCCGAACGACTCGCACTCGCCGGCGAAGTCGTGGCCGACGATCTGCGCGCAGTACTGGCCGGACTGGCCCCCGGTACCGGGGGACTGACCCCGAACGGTGAGGTGCAGCGCCCCCGCAAGTCGCGGGTGCCGGGGTTTGATCTCACGTTCAAGCTCCGAAATCAGCCAGCGTCCTCTACGCGGTCTCCGACGACCCACGGGTGCAAGGCGCGGTGATCGAGGCCGGCGAGGCGGCGGTGCGGGAAGCGATCGGCTGGCTCGAACGCGAAGCCATCCAAGTCCAACGCGGTTCGCACAACCGGGCCTGGCTAGAAGCGCAGCTGACCCGCGGGGATGTCGACATGACCATGATCGGGCCGCGCCGGTTGCCCGCGTCGGGGGTGGTGGGCGCGTCGTTTCGGCATCGCACCAGTCGCGCTGGAGATCCGCTACTGCACTGGCACGTGTTGGTAGCGAACCTGGTGGAAGGATCCGACGGAAAGTGGTCGGCGTTCGCTCACCCCGACCTCTACCGAGCCGCCCGCACCGCTGGGGAGGTGTTCCAAGCGGCGTTTCGCCGGGAGCTGACCGTGTCGCTCGGGGTGGAGTGGCGACCGGGCCGTCACGTCCCAGAAATCGCCGGTGTTCCTTCCGAAGTGGTGGAGGCGTTTTCGAAGCGGCGAGCCCAGATCGAGGCCTGGCTGTCCGCCACCGGCGGGGCTTTCGATCCAGAGAGTCAGCAGGAAGCGACGTTGGTGACCCGCCGCGGGAAACCGGAGATGGAGGGCACCCGGTTCGACGAAGCCTGGAAGCAGGAAGCCACCCAGTTGGGTGGGGCCCGGACCAAGCCGCCGAACTGCTGACCACACGGGCGGTCACCTTCGAGGAGGGGTTGGGGCGGATGCCCGAAGTCGTGATCGATGACAACGGCGCGGTGTTCAGGTTCGATCGCACGGTGACCCCGGAGGAATGGATCGGGGATCTGCTGCGGGAACTCACCCGAACCGACACCACCTTCACCCGCCACCAGGTCGTCGCCGCGGTGGCGGCCCGCCTCGGCAACGGCGCCACCGTGGAAACGATCGAGCGGGTCACGGCACGCGCCTTGGCGTCGGACCAGATCATGCACGTCGGACCCACCGTGACCGAACCCGGTGGGGGAGCCCGAGCTCGCTACACCTCCACCGACATGTTGCAGGTGGAGGCCCGGTTCGTGAACGCGCTCAACGAGACCGGGACCCGTTCACCGGTTCCCGAGGACATCACCGATCAGGTCGTGGCAGCGCGACCGACTCTTGGGACTGACCAAGCCGCCGCGGTGCGTGGGTTGACGCGAGGAACAGCGCCCGTCGAGGTGCTGATCGGCCCGGCAGGAACCGGCAAGACCTACACCCTTGACGCCGTACGAGCCGCCTTCGAACAAGCCGGATACACCGTTAATGGCGCGGCTCC
>Ga0268264_10002630_pt1 | contig 15682 bp, 33 predicted proteins | sample KBSSwiS32_FD_190357 | JGI IMG/M metagenome (GOLD analysis project Ga0268264, IMG submission 190357) | Switchgrass rhizosphere microbial communities from Kellogg Biological Station, Michigan, USA - KBS Switchgrass S3-2 (SPAdes) (version 2) | ecosystem: Host-associated > Plants > Roots >...
GCTGGCGGGTTCGACCGATCCGACCTCGCAGACCGGGCAACATGGTGTCGGTCGCTTGACGCTCGCGGCCTTCGCCGGCTTGGCCGGATCCTCGGTCGCCGCTGCCTTCTCTACGGTCTCTGCGATCTCATCGGTCGCCTTCTCGTCGGCGCCTTCGATGAAGCTCAGCTTTCCGTCGGAGAAGGACACCGCCGTCAGCGTCTGCTTCTTCGGTCGGGTGAGCTTGACGAGGAGTTTGGACGCCTTCGACAGTGGCGCGGCGATCGCCACCTCCACCCTGTCACCTTGGCCGAATCGGCGGGGATCGCGATACTCGTTCACCCATCCCTTGTTGCCGATCGCGCGCATGAACTCTTCGAGGATCTTCTGCTCGTGCGGCGTGGGGTCGTGAACGATGAGCTTCGTTTCGTCCTTGCCATTGCTTTCGAGGCGGAAGTCGCCATTCCACGACGGGACATAGAACTTCACTGGAGGGCTCCTTCGTTGACGCGATCGTGCGGATGCGCATGAGCGTCGCCGTCGACCGCAGCCTCGTCATCCTTGGCAATGCCGAGCTTCTTTTCGAGCGATGCCACCACGTCGGTCAGATCGTTCTTGCGCGCGACGGCCAGCGCCTCGACGAGCTTGGCCGGCGAGTCGCCCATCGTCTTGACAGCATCGACCAGCTGCCTGATGGCCTGGACGCCGAAGTTCTCGTTGTTGACGAGCCCCGGCATCGGATACGGGTCGCCGATGCCACCACCCAGCCCACCCAGAACAGCGCCGCCCCATGCACCGTATTGGTTCTTGCGCATCATCATGAGCGACGCGAGATCTTTCTTGGCCAGATCTTCGGCCATCAAGATCTCGCGCGACGCGATGACGAACTTCTCCACCTGAGCGGAAACAGTTACGGTGAATGCACCGTCGTGCTTTTCATCACCCGTCGTGAGGATCCGGATCAGCTCCTCGCGGAGCTGATTCGAGATCGTCGAAGGTTGGAACTTGTTGACTGCCAGCCGCGCGCCGTTACTCGCGCCGCTATGACCGTTGCCGGCAGAAATGCTTGTCGTCTCTGATCCTTCGTCGTTACCCATCATCTCGATCCCTTCTTTGGTTTGTTCCATTCGGGTAGCGGCAAGATCCCAGCGCCGCGAAATCCCGTATAAGCTCGAATCCTCGACACGTACAGCTCGTCGGAATCGTCGACCACCAGACGTTGCTGTTGGATCGTCTGCATGACGATCCACGCGAGGTTGTGGCTCCAAAACACCGCGTGCACTCGGTGAACGCTCTGCTGCCACATCCGCTGCATCAACAGGTGCTCGGTCGCGCCGCGTTGCCAGATCCAGAGCGTGCCTTCGAGGGCATCGTTGCGCTTGTTTGACTTTGACTCTTCCGGCGCACCATCGACGCGCTTGTCGAACTTGAGCAGCATCCCAGGAGTGACTCGGATGTCGGAGCGCGTCGGCGCTTTGAGGAGTCGCTCACCTGTAACGATCAGCTCCGGGACCTCTTCGAGCTCGATGATCGGCTTCACTCGCTGCTCGTTGCCGCTCGCGATGGCGACGTCGAACAGTTCGCGCTTGAGCGCCTCGATGTCCTTTGGCTTCGTCGGAAGCTTGCCGAGGTTCTCCCAGCGATGCAGCGTCATCGGCACGACACCGATGAGCTGCGCGAGCCTGTCGCGCGAGATCCCGCGGAGCTTCCGCAGAATGCGAATCGAAAAGCCATCGACGCACAATGGATCGAACACCGGCGTCAGAATGTTCTTGGCGAAGGCTTGCTGAAGAAACGCTTCGCAGCGTGCATCCACGCCCTTGCCGGCGATGTCGAGCTTGAACTCCTTGGCCATCCGATTCAGGTATGCATCGGTGGTCTTGGGTTTGCTGAAGTCACCGCGCCTCAGCTCGGTGACGATCTCGAGCGGCGTGCCGCTGTAGACGTATTCGTGGTCGCGTGCCTTCACGGCTTCTCGACTTTCACGTCGGCGATCTTCTCGCACTTCGGCGGATTGCCGGTGCATGACCAGACTTCCGTGCCGGAGCGACAGACCGCCTTGTCTATCCCCCACGACATGCCTATCGCGCGGCATTCAGCGGTCGGGTCGATCTGGTGCGCCACGGTGATCGCGTCGTTGCGGCAAGCACAGAGCGACGAGGACACGAGGACAAGCATGAACTTCATGGCCGACCCCGCATCGACGTCCCATCATTTCCGGCATCCGTTCTCGCCAACGCGAGCACCGCTTCGAAGATCTTCTTTCGAATACGGCGACAATGATTTGAGTCTTGCATGTTCGCCCACGTGAATTCTTCGACGATTTGATCATCAGTGAGCTCGTGAGCCTCTCCGTCAACTTCGATTCGTATGGTCATTTGCGATCCTCGATGAGCCATCGACGAGCTTCGGTGAGCTCATCGCGTCGGATGCGATACGGAGACAACTCTGCGCGTTCGTCCCATCCTTTTTCGACGACGAACGCAAACAGCCCACCCACCATGACGCCCTCAGCGAACCCGCGCGCCCAGTCCATCGATGGAGCCTCGCGGACACCTTCGAAGCGGCCACCTGCGAAGATGACGATCCTGGTTCGAGATGACGCGTCGCCAGGCTGACGCTGCACGACCCGCGCGAACGTCGGAGCTGTCACGTCTGCAACCTCCGTCGCTGAAGGTGATATCGGTGATCGATCGCCACTCGTCGTGCGGTCCTTCGGATCGTTGTGGTAGTCGACGACGCGACCGGGCACGACGGTGAGCGCATCAGGGGATGAGGGCTGCTTCTTGATCGTCATCGTCATGCTCCGTTGTCCGTGTCGAAGTCGAACGGTCGCTGGCTCTCGAGGTACGCTTTCCAGGCGTCGGTTGCTTCGTCGAACGATGCGGATGGCCGGGCTTGCTGAAATGCGAACACGAAAGCGCTCTGCGCCTGTTCCTGCGCTTCTCGTTTCCACGAGGCTGCGATCTCACCAAGCGCGGTCGCGTTCTTGACCCACAGGTCGTTGACGAGGTGCCACCGACGAAGCATCTCCAGCACGACCGCTGGATTGCAGGCGGCGATGAACTGAGCGTTGGCGCGGTCGCGTCCGGGCTGATCCATTTCGAACGTGTGAGCGACCGGCAGGCTGCCTTGAGCGTCGCCTTCCCTTACGTAGCCGACGAGCTTCTGTTCGGCGTCGGTGATCGCGTTGCGCTCTACGAACGACTGGCCCTGCCATGATTCGTGGCACTCCCACGGGCCAGGCGATGCCGCCTTCGCCAACCGCTCGAGCTCGTTCAGGTCAACCTTCATCGTCGTCATAGGCTGATCCCGATCTCGCGCAGCGCAGCCTCAGCGGCGAGCGCACGCTTCTTCCAACCCTCGGTCGTCATCGAGCACACGCCGCTCTCGAACTTGCTGAAGCAGTAATCGTCGCACTGAGCGCACCCAGCCGGCACACAATCATCGTGCAGCGGCGACTGGGCCAGCGGGCGTTCGCATTTCGGGCACCGATGATCCGTCAGCTTGTCGAACACAGCGCTGACCTGCGGGTTGGAGCGGTAGATCTCTTGGAGGAGACGGTCCAAGAGCAAGGCGATCTGATGCGTGCTCTCGACGGCACCGGCTACGTTGTAGACAGGTTGCCGCGACTGCAACGCATCGCGCGTCGCACGAGCTTCATCGAGCAACGTGACAAGCTCCGGTTGGCCGGCGATACGATACGGATGCGACTCGACCGCATTCGAGCTCGCGAGGATCGCTTCCGCGTGCGTGACGATGGCGTGTGCGGCCGTGCCAACCGTGGAAGCCGTTCGCTGATCGCGAGCCCACTCCACGAGCTGTTCGAGTGTCATCGGATTGTTGCTCACGAACGTACGCCTCGCATGACGAGCCACACGAACGTGTACACGTCGAACTTGAGGTCGATGTTCAACGAGAAGCGGCACGGATTGTCGCTCAACGAGCCGAATTGCAGGTCATCGGCGAAGCCTTCGAAGTAGCAGTGGTCCGGGCGAACGTCGAAGCCGCTCAGGTCAACTGTGACCGGCTTCTCGGCGATGACCGAGATGTTCCAGCCGTGAAAGTTGTCACGCACCACGAATCGGATCCCGAGATCTGGACGCTCGATCGAGTAGACCGGCAACCGGATGCTCTTCGATGTGTGCTCGCCGATGACGAACGCAGTCTCGAAGCAGTCGTTGCGCGGCGGCGTAACCTTGGGGCGCTCTTCGATCGTCGCGCCGCGCCACACGATACGCGCGAGGTCATCGCGCACGAAGTGGACCTGATCGAGATACACCTCGTCCCGTCTGCGGCTGACGTACAAGAGGTTCGTGTTGCGATGCTGTTCGAGCCATCGGTCGTACCAGATCTGGAGATGCTCCTTCACGGCTCCACCTCCGCGTCTTTGGGCAGATCGACTTCGAGCCGGGTGATTCGCTCCCATCCACGAACCACGTGCGGACGCGTATGCGCCCAGAATTCGATGACGCGAAGATCAACGCAGTTCATCGTCGGTCCCGCGGCGCAGCATCCGACGTTAGGCGGATCGCCATAATGGATCGACCCGTTCTCGATCAACGGTTGCAGTGACTTACATTCCGAGTACGCCCCAGCCGACATCTGCACGTTGAACCGACGGTCGCAAGCCTGGCAGGCGATCTCGAGCAGCGCGATCTCGACAGCGTAGATGTCAGGGCAATGCTTCGGATGGTGCGGTCCGAAACGTGGCGTGCCGTTCTCGTCGTACCAGTCGGGATCCCGACCGCCAACCGCTTCGATGATGTCTTCGTACGCGTTGTTCATCAGCCCCTCAGTGATCTCACGTCGCCGGGTTTCCTGGCAGTGGGTGATCTCCTACCCGCCCAATTTCTCGGCGGCAGCCTGCTCGATGACGGCATAGAGTTTCAACTTCCGCATCACGCTACACCATCGTCGACGATGCCACGGTCCCAGCCGCCGGGCTCGAAATCTCGCGGGACCAGGTAGTCATCGGACTTCGGATGCCACTCGCCGTTGATGTCGCCGCGCGTAGCGACAACGTGATCGCAGGTCGGGCAGTGCTTGCGCTGGCCGATCGATCCGAACGCCGTCCTATCTTTCTTATACCTGAGCGCGTACGTCATCTCGCCTCCATCACATTCCTCGGCCTCGATGACGAGCTGGCCGTCACGAAAAAACTTGTGCGCCCACCGCATCGCGATCTCTACCGATGTGAAGATCCTCGGAATCGGTCCGCCCATCGTGTGAATCTGCCAGGTCGTTTTGAACTTGGCTCCTTGCTCGTCGGGAAGCACCAGGTTGCAGCGAGCGAGCAAAGTAACGATGTCGTTGATGGACTTCTTGCCGACGTTCTTCCACGTCTTCATTGTGGAGAGCTTGGTCGCGAGGAGGTCTTCGAGTGTGCGCAAGCCAGCGTTTTCCATCCCATTCGAAATGCGGACGCCCTCCGGCGGCGCTTGTTAGAGCCCCAACACCGCTCGGATTTCGGCAGTAACTCGACAAACGCCCGGAGGCGCGGGGAGAACGCTTCGACCGGCATGCGGAGTCGACGGTTCGGCTGCGGTGGTTTGTCCGAGCGCGAGAACATCTTGTGCATCTCTTCGTACGCCATTACCAATCCCCGCCGCTGATGCATGGAACGCCGTCGCTCGCGACGATGTTGTCGCGCATCGGCTCTCCGGCGTCGTCATGGCTCGGTCCACGCATCAGATACAAACGCCCACTGCCAGCGACGTAGAGCTGAAACCCGGCGTCGCCAATGTCGCGCATCAGGTGAGCAATCTGCCGGAATTTCTTGAGGGCCTCTTCGTTCCTCGCCATCGTCACTTCCCCGGATGGTTGCATGTTCTGCATGGCAGCCAGCCCGTCCTCAGCAACGCTTCGGCCTCAGCATATCGTTCAGCCTCCACGATGCCATCAGCGATCCCAGCGATCCCTGTCACCTCTCTGACGTAACAGTAAGCTGATAGCGCGAGGGATATGCTCGACCACGGATCGACATCGTAGAGCTGTCTTGCGACGCCCAAGGGATATCTGCGACGGTCATTCTCATCGGCGGGAACCCAACTCGCGCAAGCCGCGCAGATCTCGATCGCGGTCTCGATTTCCTCCGGCGAGAACTTCTCGACAAGGCGTGCTTGGCTCGCAGCTGGCGGACCACACAGAAGATTCATGTGCCCGCATGCTTTGCATCGGTACCATCCGATGGATTCGCTTTCGATGGTGCTGGCGCATGCTGCACATGGAAAGTCGCCGTTCTGCGCCTCTGGCTTCGGATCTGGTGTGGCAGCTGCCACGTCATCTTCGCGAAGCTGCACGATCTGCCCCCAACAGGACGTCAGCCCCTCGCGCATCGTTCGCCCACCGCTGTTGTACTCGAAGCTCGAAAACTCGAAGCGGTGGCCGAGTCGGTAAGAGTGCTGCGCGAACTGTTCGAGGAGTAACTGCTCCTCGAACGTCTCGGGTTCGCACCGAATCCCAAGGCGTCCCGCTTCGGCACGCGTGAACTTGGCCTTCATGGTTCGTGGTCCTCATCTCGATGCGCGGTGATGATGTTCATGGCGCGTTGGTCAGACGCTGAATTCGCCTCGAGCAGCGCGTCGATAGCGGCTGTCCTCCAATCGTTTTGGTCGCGGCCGAGTCGCACACGCACTTCCTTGCGCATCGCCTCGACGATGTCGGACGTCACATCGTTGAGGTTGTTCATCAGCTCACTGATGCGGCCTTCCATGAGCTTGGCCACACGATCGACAGCATCCTGTTCCAAGGTCTTCTCGACCTCGTCTACGAAGTTCTGGAAGTCGAAATCGACGCTGTTGATCGTGACCAGGAACTCGTGCGTGTCGTGCTCTTTTCGAAACGCAAGGATGCGATCGGTCTTGGCTTTGTCGACGGACGGATACGACATCAGCTTGATGACGAGCTGACCGAGGAACGTGTCGCTCCAGCCAGCGTCTTTAACCCGCATCATCGCCGTCGGTGACAGGGAACGCACCGAGTACCTGGTCGAGCCAGTCGATGATATCGCGCACGTCCTCGAGTCCGTACTCGTTGTCGATGGCCTGCTCGGACAGCAACAACTCTCGCACCGCTCGGGCGAGGAGCACACGGCGATCGGTTTCGTTGAGAGAACGGAGGTAGTCCGCGATGCGCTGCTTGAGCGACTCGTCGTGGAACCCCGCATCGGTGAAGCCACAGTAATACGCGTGCAGGCCGTCGATCGCGTCGATGAAGTCGTGACCGATCTCCTTGCTGGCCTGCGCGAACCACGGTGGATCTGTCTTCGCGGGAGCCTTCGAGACCTTGGTTCCTTTCTTTGGCGTCGTCTTCGCGGCCTTGGCGGTCGCCTTCGTCTTCTTCGTGGTCTTGGTCTTCGCCTTGGTCTTGGTCTTCATGGTCAGAACAGTTCCCCCTGTGATTGGTCTCGTGCAGCTTCGGCCTTGCGTCGTGCCCGCATGGTGTCGCAATCGCTGTAGTGCTCGGCTTCCTTGAGGCGCAAGACGACGACCGTCATCGCGCGAAGCACCTTGCCGCAGGCGTCGCAGGTCAAGCGATGGCCGCGGAAGCGCGTTTCGTTCATGTGCCGACCTCGTGCCACGATCCGTTGCGCCAAAATCCTGGCCGTCGGAGTGGAATCTGAGCACACCGTGCACGTGCTTCGGCGCGACGCTGGTTGTCGGCATCGAACAGCGCACATTGGATGTCGGCGAGAATTTCCGTGTCGCAGTCATGACTGTGATCGCTCTCGACTCTCCTCAGGTTGACACCATCGATGTCGCGGCATTCGCAGTGCTGCGCGAACATCTCGCGGAGCTGGTCGTCGGTAAGCGATGGGGGATTCTCCCCAGTGATGACCACAATCGACTCGTCGATCGAGCCACTTCCAGTGATACGATCCGCGGCAATAACGCCGGTCTTCTTTGCGGCCTTCATTTGCTCAAGCTCGGCCTGTGCGGCGCGGCCTGCGCGCATGCTCTCCGCAATCTCGCGCGCTGCTTGCTCGTGATAGAGGCGAAACCCGCCGCCGCGACGTTCGGCGTCGACGATTTTGCCGACGATCTCTGATGCCCACTTGTCGATGTCGTCGCTCATTCGCTCGTTCCTTTCAATTTTCTCAGATGAGCACCGTGCGACGACAGACGCCGTAGCAAGAGTGACGCGAAGCCCTGCAACAACAAGCGTCGCAGCCAGCGTGCCGCGAATAAATTTGCTCCATTGGTCACGGATGAAAGCCAGAACTTGAATCGCCGCCATGGTGAGCGCCGAACACTTCTCGTGCGATGAACGATCGCCGTCGGCAGTGCACGTTGATCGACCTGTGCCGCGTGCACAACAGCTGGCGCGGCATCATGCCGGACCAGATCTGGCGGAGGAGGCTGAAATCGCCTTGCGTGGTGAGCCAGGAGGCTGGCCTCCGACGATGACGGCGGAATCATCGCCGCGGTCTGCGCCACCATCTTCGACGTGATGTCGAGGGAGTTCTGTAGCGCGTGAGCCCGGTCTTCGAGGCTGCGGACTCGTGCCTGAGCCAGAGCTTCTGCGTGCTGCACTGCGTGCTGCGCGCGCCGGCATTGCGCAATGAGTGCTGCGTCGAGCGCCGCGCGCTTTCGCCGAGCCTCTTGTGCTTCTTCGTCGGTCATCGCTTCACGTTCGAGACGTGGTTGGACACGATTCGCGTCAGGGTTTCTTCTCGGTTATCGCCGTAGATCGGACCAACCTTCCATCCGCATTTGCAAGATGCCGACACGGCATCGAGTAGCTCTAACGTCGCGCCCGACGGTGAGATGTGGTGAATCGACAGATCGACGTCATGCACACGAGGCTTCCAGTCTTCGACGACGCCGGGACACTGTGTGCGCATCGAGTGCAGCAGCCCCGGGCTGATGTTCAAGAACCCCTGATCGTGGTCGAGATCGTACCAGTCGTACTCGTTGTCCGAGATGATCCGCATGTCCGGCGGGGCGCTCTGAACAGCACGGAGCCAGTGGCCTGCACGTGGCGCTGAATCTTGTGGTCGCCATCGTCCGTGGTACCCGTCGTCGCAATTGTACGAGTCGCTGATCAACCACGCGAGAGCGGGCGCGCAGTGGATGACGGCGTTTCTCTTGTCGCCACCATCGCGGAGGTCAGACAGCGACACGTACTCCTTGAGCGTGAAGTTCGCGTAGCGGTAGTAGATGCCCATCGCGTTACCTCGCCTTCCCGTATCGTCGCAGGTCGCCAACGAGCCGGTTCGCTCGACGTATTCCTTCTTCGATCGCGTTGTCGTTCGGCAACCACGCATGACGTACGCGCACGAATTCGGCCGCCCACACCGCCGATTCGATCGCGTTCATCGCGATCTCGGCGTGAAACTTCGCCGCGGTGGTTTGGGCTGAGCTGACGGCATCTCGGCTCGGCAGTCCAGGAACCTCGCTGAGCGCGTCCGTGATTGCCGACAATCGCGATGCGTCGAGCTTGATCTTGGATCGTGAAAGAGAGCCGATGATTGGTGAGAGAGAGCCGCTGTCGTGTTGGATCGCGAAGATGGCGCCTTTCAGGTTTCTTTCGCTCGCGACGTCCAGAATGTCACCGACCATCGTGCCTTCGCAGCTGAACGTCCTCTCGTCCGTTCGCCGGCCCGTCTCGATGAGCATGAGAACGAACCGCGTGAGCTCGTTCGCGATGAGATCGATCCGAATTCGTTCCTTCGGGATGATGTCACCCTCGTCGGGCAGAAGGATGACGACCTCGCCACCGTTCGCCAGACCCTGATCGTCTTGCCGGATGATGAACTCGAGCTGGCTGCCTTCGATCGTCCCTTCGACACGAAGAAGGTAATGCTTGGAGACCAGGGGTGGTTCTTTCGTCGGGTTCACGTCGTCGTTCCTTGCGTTGATGGGTCAAATGGACAGACATCGTTGTCGTCATGCTCGTGTTTGGGAGACGACCCGCAGGCGATGCTTCGCTCGATGTCGCGACGCAGATCCAACGGCACGGGCATCGTCTCGACCGTTCGCAACCCGGCCTTGGCCGCACGACAGCTCAGGGCATCGACCAGCTGTCTGCGCGCGAAGCAAGCGCATTCGATGACATCGCGAAGCTGCGCGAATGCCGGGTTGCTGCGGTCGACCTTCACGTAGTCGTCATCGCCCTCGCGGCCGGCGCAGAGCTCGATCGCCTCGTCAGTGCATCGCGCCCACAAGCTGCGGCGTTCGGCGTCGTCGTAGATGCCGATGCGCACGTATCCTGGCTCGGTGGACCTCGTCACGGCTTGTCACCATGGTTTTTGGATCGGCGCGCGATGTAGCTGCGCAACGACCCGGGTGCGATTTCGAGACGTCGCGCGGCCTGGTTGATCGTCAGCCCTTCGCGCTGCATCAGCTCGTGCGCTGCGGCCGACCTTCCCCAGTGCTCCGACGTGCTCCGTTTGTGTGGCGCGGACACGCCGCGGTCATGCAGCAACTGCCGCAGGTGACCATCGGACATCTGAAACTGCGCCGCGACCTCGGCGACGGTCTTGTCGCCCTTCATCATCTCGGCGACGGCTTCTTCGTTTCGCGCACCGTAACCATTCAGCGCGGGCGCGGGATGCACATCTGCTCGCTGGCAGGCCGAATGGGCACTACCATATGCGACGCCCAGCTCTTCGCAGATCTCGAGGAGCGTCTTCCCGGATGCCGCGAGCTCCACGATTCGCTGATTGCGCTGAGCGGCGGCGATCAGCGTTGGAATCGGCTCACCCGGAAACAGCCGCAGCCAGCCCTGATGCACGGCCTGCGTCGAGATGCCGAACTTCCTCGCGGCCTCTTTGAGCATGCAACCATGTGCCTTGACGTACGTTGCTGCCTTCCCGGAGCGTGTGTCTTCCGGCTTGCGACCGACGTAACGACCTTGCTCGTCGTGATTGCATTTTGCTCGGTACAGGTTGCTCGCCGCGATGCCGAACTTGTCAGCGGCCTCTTTCGCCTGAACATTGTGCTCACGCATGTAGCGAATCGCCTGCGAGGTGAGCGACTCGCCAAGCCGAGATCCGTTGGGTCTTCCTCGCTGCGCCGCGCACATGTTCACACCGTCACCTCGCGCAATTCGTCAGGATCGAACCACGCAGTGAAACCATCACAGAACTGAATCTTATAACACTCGCCGTGCGCGTTCGATGAGTCGATCACTCGTCCGACAAACCCCGTCGCACGCATCCGCTCTGCGGTCGTCTCCTGACTGTAGTTGCGGTCGCGCGAATCATCGGCAACCGCCATCACGAAGCTGCCGAGCTTGATGTCATTCGATCTGGGTTCGATCTCGTGACGAATGATCGCGAAGGCATCGCGATCTCGTTCATGCGTGGCCACCATCAGCGCATCGATAGCGGCGACGCGCCACGTTCCAATTTGCTGCCGGCGCGCGAGCTCTGCGTTGACCAGCGAGGAGATGAGATCGAGATCGATCTCTTGGGGCTCGACGTATGATCGCGAGGCCCTCAGATGGGCGCACCACTCCACGAGCCGCCTCAATGCGTCTTCGGTGATGGTCACGTCGGAAGTTGTACCGGCGTTTCACGCCGCCGGGAATGGGTCTCGCGCTACCCGCCATGCGGGATCTGCGTACGGCTTGACGTGTACGGACATCACGTGTACGTACGTGGCGTGGCATCCACGCGTGACGCTCGGTTCGAGCTCAGGGTTACCCCGAAGCAGCTCGCGCGTTGGAAGCGGGCCGCAAGGCGAATCGATCGCAAGCAGCACATGAGCGAATGGCTGCGGCGGGTCTGCGATGCAGCTGCCAACGCTGTGCTCGATCCGTCACCATCCGCCAAAGCTAAGGCGCCACTCAACGACATCGAGATGGAAACCATCGTCGACGAGATGAAGCGTGTGGCCATTCGAATCGAATGCGAGATCTGCGAGGACACTGTCAAGAGCGACGCCGCCCACTGGAAGGTGACCAAGGCGCGGCCAGACGGCTTTTGGAGCTGCCACCCCGATCTCGGCAAGCTGAGATGCTCTGAATGCAGGCACCTGTGGAAGCCGCGTTCCAACAAGGACAAGATCTCGCCATGCCCCTGTTGCGGCGAAACAGAGAACGTATTCCACGCGGACGATGGTGGCTGGGAGGAGATCGCTAAGTCCAAGGCTCGTGACGCCGGCAACAGGACGTCGATCCGCCTCGGACTCGGAGACGACGAATGACGCGCGGATCAGAGAAGCAGACGGCGGTGAGCAACCACTTCAATCGTTGCTCGCGGTGTTGGGATGCCGACATCGAGAACCTGCGCATCCAACAGCCGGAGGATCTCCGGCTCACCGTTCCGCAGGACGCCATCGCAAAGCTCTGCCCGTTGGGGCGCATGCTCTACGAGGCATACTTGAACTGGCTCGCCGAGCCCGATGACGGGATGCCATGACCGCTGAGATGGACAAGCAGGACACGTGCGTTCTCTTCGATGGCCGCACGATCGTGGTCGAGTGCGTCTTCCACACGATCGTCGACTACCGCGTGATCGCAGAGAACATGCGCCAGGCGTGCGCCGGTCCGCAACTCCGTCTCACCGTTGGGAGCGTCGAGCGACGACATCACGATGGTGCGATCACGACGAAGTCGTTCGTCAACACCGACGAAGAGGTCGAAGTCGTCGCAGCCCGCATCGCGGGCATGTCCCCCAAGCCATCTCGAGTGACCGCTGGGATCGCCAAGGTCAGCGAAGCCGCGAAGGTGTGGGGCGAGTTACAACGCATTCAGGACGGTGGCGATTGATGAATGAGAAGACGAAGATCGTGGTCATCTTTTCCTCCGTGGCCGTCATCGCGGCCATCATGTTCTTCGCGATCACTGCCCGCGAAGATCCACGGCAAGACGAGCATCCGCCGAAGCCGATCTATCAGGGCATTCCTCAGGGCGCTGACCCCGTGTGCTCGTGGCACATCGTCAACTCCAACGAGGGAACATGCATCGCCGATCAGCGACGATATTTCTGTGTCCGCGATGGCAACACAATCGCGTGCACGCAGAACGGGTTTGATCTGATCCAACATGCGCTTGGCCAAGGACGTTGATGATGACGACAATAGAATCGACTGCGTTCAAGGCCTACCTTGCCAAGCTGCCGTCGATTACGACGGCCGAGCTGATCTTCACGTGGCTCGACCCAGCCGGACGAATCGCACTGCGCGTCATCTTCGACGACGGCCAGCCACACAGCGACATCCAGCTTCTCGTTTCCCATGCTATGGACGCCATCAAGGCGGAGCTCAACGACCGCCTCCCACCCAAGACCAAGAAAGCGAACCAGACCCCAATGAGCGACACGACGACGAACCAGATCAAGAGCATCCGTCCCCTGTACGACCGCATCCTCGTCAAGCGATTCGAAGCCGAGAGCGTGACGGCCGGCGGCCTTCACATCCCCGACATGGGACGCGAGAAGCCCACGTGGGCCACCGTCGTCGCGGTCGGCAACGGAAAGCTCATCAAGGGCGAGATCGTGCCGCTCGATGTGAAGCCTGGCGATCGCGTACTGTTCTCGAAGTACAGCGGGACCGAGGTGAAGATCGACGGCGTGGATCACATGATCATGCGCGAGGATGACATCCTCGGCATCGGTGAGTGACAGGGCGACGAGTGGACGATCTTTCTAACCTTCCCGAGATCGAGCTCCTTCGGCGACTGGTTGAAGAGCTTAAAGGAGTCGACGAGTTGCGGAAGCAGCGCATCGCCGATCTTGAACGTCACATCGCAAATCTCGAACGAAGGGATGCGATCGGCGAAAAGCTGATCGCGTCTTTGCAGAGCGAAATCAGTCTTCTTGGCGAGGTTGAGGGGCGCAATGACAAGCTCCTCGCCAGTCTCAAAGATGCGTCCACGCTCATCTCGGATCAGCAGGCTCGGCTCGATCAGGCGGCGGTCATCATGTCTCGTTTCAACGAGTTCCTAAATGAGCTTGCGTGCGTCGGTATCGACGTGAATCAGGGGTTCGAGATACTGGCCAGCCGTCCAAAGAAGGATGAGCCGTCGTGACGATCGCAGAGCAAGCGCGCCAGATCTCTGACCGGATGCGGTACTGGCCGCTGGACATGCGCATCCTCGCCGCGGTCAAGTTCGTGGCAGACCATCCTGATGGCACCGCGTGTACTCACGAATGGGAGGTGGTCCGCCGTGGATGGTTCCGAGTCACGCTCAAGTGCTATCTCGTGGTTCGTGGATCCGATGACTCTGTCTACATGAAGGTAGAAGCCGCCGACGACGAGATGAAGGTTTCGCGCCGTCGATACAAGATGCTGGCCCGACCAGACGGCCGCGTCGTCGTCGCTGTCGACAAGGTTTAGTCGGAGCGCGTACGCTCAACGATTCTCGTTGACGACGTAATCCGACCGCAGGGCGTCCCGGGGACGCTCTGCGTCTTTTCGGGGGAACGAAATTTCGACCTGCATCTGCGCGCGGTGTAGACTCGGCTCGAGGACCAGATGGCCAAGCGAGGATCGAAGAAGTCAGCAAAGAAGGCGAGAGTCGATCACCTCGAGCGTGACATCGCCCGGGAGATCGGTCGCTTCGCCATCATCGTCACGCAGGACAAGAGTGGTGGGCTCACGTCGTTGCGTGTTCCAGTCGATGATCTCGTCGACACGATGAGCCGGCTCGGTCACAAGTTCGTCGGTTTCAACGATAACCCACGGCATCGCGCAGATCTCCGGGGTGCGCCGAAGTTCTCTGGCATCCTTGGGCCGATGTACGGCGGCAGCGCGAGCGAACCTTGGCGGTACGAATCGACGCGCGCCTACGGCGAACTGTCTCGCTGATCGCTGATGCGCTGATGGGCAAGCGTAAGGAGACCTCAGTCAGCCATCTGAGCGCGGATATCATGAACGAGCGTGGCGGCTCCTTGATTCTTCCGTGGCCGAACACGATGGCAAATGTTCGTAAGACCGCGCGTGAGCTGCGTGCGCAGGGCTGGACGGCCAAGATCGAGAAGACCAAACACGAGACGTACGTGTGGACCAACGCACCGATGGGCAGCCGTCGCTAACCGGAGGGTCCGCGAGCATCGCGTTCGGCCGCTGTGGTCCAGAGCCCGCGCCGTTTGCGAAACTGCCACAGCGAAGGCGGTGAGATGACGCCATGAGCCGCTGCCTGTGAGAGCGAGCAGCCGGTGCGGTCCATGAAGTCAGATGCGGCTGCGCAACGGCCATCATGGTTGCCGCGATCGCCGTGCGTTGAGACGCGGCGATGGCGCAGCACCTTGCGCACCACGTAGTAATTCACGCCGAGCGTTTGGGCGATCTCGGCAGTGCTCTTTTCTGCGCGAGCGAGCTCGACGATCTTCGCCTTGGTCTCTTCGGTGGTCCCGGTCTTGTCGTTGTGGGTCGCGATGGCGGTAGCGTTCGCATCGAGGTGATGTCGTACCGTCCAGGCACTCACGCCGATCTGTTCGCTGATTTCAGTCGCGGTCAGCCCTTCGCGCGCGAGCCTCGCAATCGCCTCAGCTCGTTCGCGAGACGCGACGATGGTTGGCGGCACCTCATCGCCGTACAACGCGCGCCACTTCTGTCGGACGCGCTCACGGCTGATGCCGAACATCTTGCCGGCATCTTGAAACGACACGCCGTGCTCCTTGACGTAGCGCACGGCTGAAACGCTGCGTGGTTCGCTTCCCACGATCAGACGATACCAAGAGCTTGCCCAACTCGTAATGGGTCGCTCGATACCCACAAGCTACGAGCTACTCCTCAGAGCGGTTTTCGAGTCT
>Ga0268264_10002635_pt1 | contig 15669 bp, 10 predicted proteins | sample KBSSwiS32_FD_190357 | JGI IMG/M metagenome (GOLD analysis project Ga0268264, IMG submission 190357) | Switchgrass rhizosphere microbial communities from Kellogg Biological Station, Michigan, USA - KBS Switchgrass S3-2 (SPAdes) (version 2) | ecosystem: Host-associated > Plants > Roots >...
TACCCTGTTGCTGGCTATTTAATAATTTCTTAGCGTAAAGCACTGGTTTAATTAATGACTATTGAATTGCAAAGGGGCTCTTTTGCCCCTTTGCATTTGCTGATAGACCTTCTGTAATCATTGAAGTAAGTACTATAAACTGTGTGAAACAATATATTTTATCACTTGTTTTTATCATGCTTCGAGGGGCATCATAAACTTATCAACGGTGAAATTATTAGACAGCTTCGATGTAATTTTGTTTGATTAATATTTTATAATGAATAAAGAAGTTTTGCAGAGTTTGATTTCAGAAGCAGTTGTTGAGCCGGATTTAAAACATATTGCAGAAAAAATTTTTCAAAAAGAAAGGATAACCGATGAAGAAGGATTAATCTTATTTGAAAAAGGCAGCCTTTCTTTTCTTGGCACCTTAGCCAATTATATTCGTGAACAAAAACATGGTGATATAACATACTTCAATCGCAACTTTCATATAGAGCCTACCAATGTTTGTGTTTTTGCCTGTAAGTTTTGTTCATATTCACGGTTGTATGCACACCGCGATGAGGGATGGGAATTAAGCATGCAACAAATGCTGGATATAGTAAAAAGTTATGATGGCAAGCCAATCACTGAAGTTCATATTGTAGGCGGTGTACATCCAAAAATGAATCTTGATTTTTTTTGTGAGCTGTTACAAAAAATAAAGCAGCACCGCCCTTTATTACACATTAAGGGATTTACCGCGGTGGAATTAGATTATATGTTTCGAAAAGCAAAACTGAGTGTTGAAGAGGGCTTAAAGAAGATGCAGGAAGCAGGCCTTGATTCCATACCTGGTGGCGGTGCCGAAATATTTCATCCTGAAATAAGAGAACAAATTTGCGATGACAAAGTAAATGCTGAAGGATGGTTACACATCCATGAAACTGCTCATCAACTTGGCATGCACAGTAACGCAACAATGTTATATGGACACATCGAAAATTATTATCACCGGATAGATCATATGCGAAGGCTGCGTGAATTGCAGGACAGAACAGGCGGTTTCAACACATTTATTCCCTTGAAATTTCGCAACAAGGATAATGACATGAGCTATGTTTCTGAATCATCAATAGTTGAGGATATGAGGATGTACGCAATAGCCAGGATTTATCTTGATAACTTTCCGCATCTCAAAGCATACTGGCCAATGCTCGGCAGACAAAATGCGCAACTTAGTTTATCTTTTGGTGTTAATGATATTGATGGAACTATTGATGATACCACCAAAATTTATTCTATGGCTGGCAGTGAAGAAAAAAATCCGGCGATGAATACCGAGCAGTTAGTTAATCTAATTAAACAGGTAAAACGAACTCCTATTGAAAGGGATACTTTATACAATGTGATTAAAGATTATAGTGATGTAGATTTTAGAAAAAAAGATGTTGATCCCGTTTTGAATTAAATAAAGCTATGTCAAGGTTGATAAACGTATTGAGGATTTTATACCGGGTAATTCATCCTTTGCAAGAATATTTGAAAGCGGGAATCTGTTTTAATAAATGAAAGAAACGGATATCCTCCAATACTGATAAGTAAACTCGATCTTTCTTCAAATGCATGTTCTAAAAATTCGTAGGCCTTATCATAATTTTGTGCGTAATACGCCGCTACAGATAAAGACAATCCCGAAATAAATTCATTTTTTGATCGCGTTATTAATTCATCCAGAATTTTTTCCGCCTCTGATTTATTATTGATAGCAGCATATAACCAACTTAACATAAACAATGGATATTGATGCCGTGCTGAAATGTTGATAGCAAATTTAAGGGCTTCAATAGCCTCCTCATATTTACCCAATCCGTGTAAAGCCATAGCGAGGCTGCAGTAAGAAAGAAAAGAATCAGCATCTAATTCAATAGCTGTTTCGCTTAGCTTTCGGGCCTCTTCGTATTTACCAGAACAAGTGTACACTGAAGATAGCGTTGTGTAAGAATGAGCTATCAATGGTTCAAGTACAATCGCTTTGTGGGCCTCTTCGGCCGAGTGAACGTAATCTTTTTCCACCCAGTTAAGGTAATTGCTATACCAATAATGGGCAACTGCATAACCCGGGTTAATAGCGATAGTTTTTTCAAACTGCTTTTTTGCTTCAACCCAATTCCAATCGTAAAATGCGGTTATATAAGCCAGTACAGAGTAAGGTTCTATGCGTGAGGGACTAAGATCTATAGCTCGCTCGGCAGCTTGCCTCGCTTTTGGAATAACTTCGTGCGGTGGCAATATAGAGTGAAAGGCAAATAATGCATAAGTATCCGCAATACCTGCATGCGCCAGGGAAAATTCAGGATCAAGTTCAGCAGCCTTTAAAAAATATTCTAATCCTTTTTTCAAGCCGGTGCCGCGCCTGTTCCAATAAAATCGCCCTTTTAAATAGTAATCGTAAGCTTCTTTATTTTCTGTTCTGGCATGAGTGATGGTCGCTCTTTCCGTTTCAAGTAAAGTAATTTTCAATTTTTCTGTAACGCTTAATGCAATTTCTTCCTGGACGGCAAAAATGTCATCAATTTCACGATCGTATTTTTCACTCCATAAATGAAAACCGTCCTCCACATTTATCAATTGTACAGTTATCCGTAAACGATTGTGCTGCTTACGAACACTTCCTTCCAGAACTGTAGTTACACCAAGTTCGTGCCCCAGTTTGCGTAAGTCGACATTTTTGCGCTTGAATTGAAAAGATGAAGTTCGCCCGGCAACCTTCAGATCATTTAAATGTGCCAGGGAATTAAGTATTTCCTCTGCGATTCCATCGCTAAAATATTCCTGTTCAGGATCGTTACTCATGTTTACAAACGGTAATACTGCTACACTTTTCTTAGGTATAATTTGAGGAATGGACGGAACTTTTTTCTCCTTTGTTTTTCCCGTTAATGAATTGGGAACCGGTTTAACCAATCCTTCATGATCAAGAGCAAACACTTCTATCTCACGTTCAATATTTTTTAAATGATAAGTACCCATCGAAAGGGTTTTTAACCCGGGATGGTTATGAATTTCATCATTTACCTTATCGGATATTAATACACTGCCAGCAACTCCGAGGGATTCAATACGTGACGCAAGATTGACACCATCGCCAAATACATCGCCATCATTCTTTATTATATCACCAACATGCAAACCAATGCGAACGGGAACAGAAGGTGACTGGCAAAAGAACTGTTGCATAGTTATAGCACATCTCACTGCCTGTACAGCACTGGTAAAAATGCTGAGGCTGCCATCGCCATAATATTGAATGATAGTACCATCAAAATTTTTGTGTTCATTTTCCAGAACCTGGCGATGACGGTCTTTAAACATCATTGCCTTCTCTTCATTCTGCTGCATGGCTGCTGTATATCCTTCGATATCAGTAAACATAATTGCAGCTAATTGTCGGGATTGGGGCATGGATAGCTTCGGTTTGTAAAAGAAAATTACGGAATTCTTCTAATATTCTTCCGAAGATAGCTAACTAAGAAACAGTTGATCATCCGAAATTCGAAACGTTTCACTTTGGAACGATAACTATTAAATTGAAAATCCAGTAAGAAAAATACTTAATAGATTTGTTCATCATAAGGAAGGGGCTCATTTACTGCAGTTTCTTTGTGAAGTATAAATGGATTCTTCCATGCAACGTAAGCAGCCAGCAAGCCCATTAAAATTAATAGCGATAAGCCTTTTGAGAGATCTGCTTTTTCGGAGATAAAACCGATAACAGATGGGCCTGTAAGAAAGCCGATAAGTCCGCCGGTAGTTACCATCGCAAATCCTTCTACAGTACTTATGCCGGGAATATTAGCTGATGCCCTGAATAAAACGGGTACAATACAACAACTTCCAAAACCAACCAAAATGTATCCAAGGATGGCAACAATCACAACAGGCGCCGTTACCACTATCAAAAACCCTGTAGCCGCGAGCAAGCTTCCAGACACCACCACATTTTTACTGCCCAACTTTGTAATAAGCATGTCTCCATTCAGCCTTCCCAGCGTCATGGCTACAGAAAAACCGGCATATCCAAGGCTTATCAATGCTTTTGGGGCAAATAGTATTTCCTTTAAATAAATAGCGCTCCAATCTGCCACACACCCTTCTGCCATAAAACTAACCATGCAGATAAAGGAAATGCCCAGTATGGTTAACGAAGGCAATTTAACTGCAGACCTCGAATGAATAATATCTCTGTTAGCTAGCAAATATCTTTTATTAGAAAAAATGACTGTAATAATTATAAGCGCTACCATCACAATTTGCCAGCCGGAGGGGACATGCACTGCAAATAATAAAGCGGCAATACCTGCACTGACGGCACCACCAAGGCTATACATGCCATGGCAAGTGCTCATGAAAAGCTTATTATATTTTTTTTCCATGAGGTTTACAGTGGCATTCACTGAAACACCATTTAAAAAACTTGTACCGCCAAAACAATAAAGGCATGTCCAGAACATTAAACGGTTTTGCGAATTAATGAGCAATGTCATAACACAGCATAAAATGATATAGCCTGCCGACATCCATCTGCCAACCGCTATTTTACTAAATATCCTTGTCGACAGTAGCATACCTGTGATTGCGCCTAATGGTGAAAGCAGCAAGGAAAGGCCGAGGCTGCCATCACTAAAACCCAGCCTTGATTTAATACCGGGTATAGAAGCTACCCAGATGCCAAATAAAAGGCTGGAGCAAGAAAACAGAAAACCTACTGCAAAGACGGGTCTGTTTTTAATAAAGGAAGAAAAATTTTTAATCATCAGGCGACAACAATGGAAGTTGCGAACTTACAAAATTGTGCGAACCATGATTAAAGAGATTGTATGGTTATGATGATTTGAAATTTTCTGCAGTTCACGAGACCTGCATGAGTCAATTCGTATTCGGCTTTATTGCCTCCATTAGCAATACTTTGTTTCCTTCTCCATTTACTCTGTAGAATTTATCATCTTCAATAAGCAAAGCTTCTGATTTTCCTGAGGCATGATGAACATCCGTATTCAATAACTTGCCATTGTACCAAACACTGATTGTATCTGATACTATAGTGTGGCCCGTTATAATATGATTGATGCCAAATTGTGAGAGCGTGTTATTTATTTGTGATGGGATGCGGGCATTAGTTTTTTCGTAATAGCCGCGATACCAGAAGGGGCCCATGTTACCAAAGAGGGTGTCTGATCTTATATCAGTATATTTATAAATAGTATCTGCATAATAAGGTCGTGCTAATGTGTTAATCTCCGGGATCGACGTCTTCATCCTGTTGACATTGCCGGATATGCCGCCATGAGTAAATATAATGTCACCAATTTTTTCAACTATATTTTTTGTACGAAGCCATCTTCCTAATTCCGAATTTTCATCATAAAGTGATACATAATTTTGATGTAACAGGTTTGCACTTTCCCCATATTTTTGATTGAGATAACGAAGGTCGCCGCTAAGATTCATTATTTCATGATTGCCCAAAATAAAGTGAACATGTCCGCCATCAGCGTTTGCTTTTTCTTCTAAAGAATAGATGAGCCAAAGTACTTCTGTAACCAGCTCGCCACGATCGAACAGATCGCCGATCAATACAAGGTGACCATCGCCAAACTTCCAGTTGAGGTTTTCATCTATTACATTATTTACCTGCAATAGTTTTCTGAGAGCACCAAAATTGCCTTCTATGTCGGATAATACCAGGAGCCTTTTTGCCTTATCATATTCACTTTTTTCAATTTGAAGATCTTTCTTTAGTTGTACATGGAATGGTTTATGCGGAATATCTGTCTCCACATTTAGAGATAATTTATCTTTCTGTTGTAATGTAACACTATCCGTTTTCACCGTTTTTGCTCCATCGGTTACCATAATATAATTTACAAAAACATAGTCGCCTTTGTACTGAACATATGGACCGTCATACTGGTCTTCTGATGATGTGTTTAATATTTGATTTGTGTACACACTTTTAAAGGGCGGCATATTCTTAAAAGTAAGAAGAGTAAGAAAAACAAGGATTAATTTTTCCATAAAGTAAAGATATAGTTTGCCGAATTCATTATACCAACAAACGAACCAGATTTTTGCGCTAACTGCAAAAGTTTTGTTAGTCAAAGTAAACACTTTAACCTCAAAAATTTATCTCGGTTTTTCATTAATTAACTTAATAAAATATTAAGACAACTTGGAAGTCCCTTTCAGTTCAAATTCAATGCTGCCTTTATTCCGGCTATTGTCTTCTTTCTACCTTGCTAAAATCATTTAAGATAGTTAGCCGCAACTATATCTACTGTGTCTTGACCTACTGTGTCTTGTTATTCGACTGCCCTGCCAACAATCCAAGACAAATCTCTATGCATTTGCTTTACACCAGGCAATAAATTGATTGTGTTCAGTTAATTATTACATTTAAATAATGAAAATTTCATTTTGGATAAAATTAGAAAATTCTGAGCCTGTATGACTGCAGAACCCATTCTTGCTTTTTTTCTTATCCGCTATCTCCAAAAAACTTTGAGGAGATCTTCCGCACTTCCTGAATGGGATAAACCACTAACCTATATAATGGTTGGAATCGCTGTAGTGTTTGGAGTGCAACAAATTTTTCACATTGGGGCACTAACAATATGGATATGGCATATTCTATTGTTACTGATTATTGGTGCAATGTATAATCGTCGTGAATTTTATGCTGCACGAAATATAATGTTCGCAGTGTTGCCGCTGATACTGGTTTTCATGCTTACCGACGTTATTAAATTGTTGCCGGAAAAACTATATAGGGCCATAAAAAGTTATCTGGATTTTGCCTACCCTTTTGCATTTATCTGGATGGTGGCCATGCTGATAATTTCTAAAAAACAACGGAAGGCGCTGGAAAAAGAACGTAAAAAAACACGTGAAGAAGAAGAACAAAACCGGATCATGGCGGCCCGAAAAGCTGAACTTGAAGTTTTGGTAGCGGAACGCACTTCTGAGATAATGCTGCAAAAAGAAGAACTGGAACACACAATCATAGAGCTTAAGGAAACACAAGCTCAACTTATACAGTCGGAAAAAATGGCTTCCCTTGGCGAGCTTACTGCAGGCATCGCACATGAAATTCAGAACCCATTAAATTTTGTAAATAATTTTTCGGAGGTAAGCAACGAGTTATTGGATGAGATGAAAGAAGAATTGGCAACGGGCAATGGACAGCAGGCGATCGAAATTGCCGATAATGTAAAACAAAACCTCAAAAAAATAATTCATCATGGCAAACGTGCTGATGCTATTGTAAAGGGAATGCTGCAGCATAGCCGTACCAGTTCCGGCCAAAAGGAGCCTACAGATATAAATGAATTAGCTGATGAATATTTGCGATTAAGCTATCATGGTCTTCGGGCAAAAGACAAATCATTTAATGCTACTATAAAGACTGATTTTGATGCACGCCTTTCAGCGGCTGAAGGAGACGTTGGAAAAATAAATATCGTTCCTGAAGAAATTGGAAGAGCGTTATTGAATTTATTCAACAACGCCTTTTATGCCATTACTGAAAAAGCTTCAACTCTCCGGCAGGCTCACATTGAACTAACCTCGGATCCGATAAGTTCAACAAAACAAAAGTTTGAGCCGACTCTTTGGGTAAGCACGAAAAAAACGGACAACAAAGCAGAGATAAAAATCAGGGATAATGGCAGCGGTATTCCTCAAAAAGTATTGGACAAAATCTTTCAACCCTTCTTTACAACTAAGCCAACCGGCCAGGGAACTGGATTAGGCCTGTCACTAAGTTATGATATCATTAAAGCACATGGCGGTGAAATAAAAGTGGAAACTAAAGAAGGGTACGGAACGGAGTTTACACTTCAGTTGCCCATTATCTGAACTGAGATTTTTGCGTGTTTGGGATTAGTTGGATTTGATACTATACTCACTTTTTTGTCTGAACCATGATTTATAAGATTTAGGGATTAACAAGATTTTTTTATTCCCCACAAATCCCAAACACCCAAAAATCCCAGTTCAGATACTATGCTTCCTTGCCATGACATTGCTTATATTTCTTCCCGCTACCGCAGGGACAAGGATCATTTCTCCCAATTTTTGGACCAACTCTTATTGGCTCCTTTTTTACTGGCTCTGAAGGGTCATTATAATCATTTTCCTGTGAGAGATATTCGGGGCCAGCACCCGCGCCTGCAGTCGCAAATTCTTCTTTACGCTGGCGCATTTTACTCATATCAGTTTTTTGCTCACGACCTTCTCTTATCCTTGTGTTTTGTGTTTGCTCAACAGGTATTGCGCAATGGCACAGGAAGCTTACAATATCTTTATTTACCTGGTCATCCATTTGCTTGAATGCATTAAATGCTTCTATCTTATAAATAACCAATGGATCTTTTTGTTCATAGCCCGCAGTTTGTACACTGTGACGAAGATCATCCATCGCTCTCAAATGCTCTTTCCATGCATCATCGATAAGAGCGAGTGTGATATTGCGTTCTAATGCGTTGGTTAATTCTGCTCCATCCGTTTCAATAGTTTTATTAAGATTTGCCAATGCCTGTATGGCTTTTTTACCGTCAGTAAAAGGAACGGCTACATTTTCAATTTGTGCACCCTGCTCTTTACGGATATTTTTTATTACCGGCAAAGTTTGCTGGTTCATCATTTTTGTTTTGTAGTCGTAATGTGTTTTTGCTTCTTCATATAATCTCTCAGATAAAGCATTCACATCACCTTTGTCTAATTCTTCAGCAGTGATCATTGTATCAATACCAAAATTCATTATCACTGCTAACTTAAAATCTTCATAGTCATTCATTTCTTTCGCAGAAAATATCAGTCCTTCCGATACGGAATAAAATGCATTATCAAGATCAAGCACAAGTCTTTCGCCAAACAATGCATGATTACGTTTGCCATAGACAACAGTACGCTGCTTGTTCATCACATCATCATATTCCAACAATCTTTTTCGTATGCCAAAATTATTTTCTTCAACTTTTTTCTGCGCCCTTTCAATACTCTTGGAGATCATACTATGCTGAATTACTTCGCCTTCTTTGTAACCCATTCTATCCATTAAGGAAGCAATTCTCTCACTTCCAAACATACGCATCAGATCATCTTCAAGAGACACAAAAAACTGCGAGGTACCAGGATCTCCCTGCCGGCCTGCACGTCCACGAAGCTGCCTGTCTACACGACGGCTTTCATGTCGTTCAGTACCCAAAATTGCCAGACCACCAGCCTGCACAACGCCAGGACCTAACTTAATATCAGTACCACGACCGGCCATATTAGTGGCTATGGTAACGGCTCCTGCTAACCCAGCCTCGGCAACTACTTGTGCTTCCCTTGCATGCTGTTTTGCATTTAAAACATTATGCGGAATACCTTTTTGCTTCAGCATCCGGCTAAGTAACTCACTCACTTCAACGGAGGTAGTACCTACTAAAATAGGCCGTCCCTCATTGCGCATTTTTTCTACTTCTTCTATAACCGCTTTATATTTTTCACGCTTGGTTTTGTATACAAGATCCTGGGTATCTTTTCTTGTAACTGGTAAGTTCGTTGGGATGGTTACTACATCTAATTTATAGATATCCCAAAGCTCTGCTGCCTCAGTTTCAGCAGTACCCGTCATACCGGCAAGCTTATGGTACATTCTAAAATAATTCTGTAACGTAATGGTGGCATAGGTTTGTGTGGCTGCTTCAATCTTCACATTTTCCTTCGCTTCAATTGCCTGGTGCAAACCATCACTATATCTTCTGCCGTCAAGGATACGGCCCGTTTGTTCATCAACTATTTTTACCTGGCCATCCATAACAACATATTCAACATCATTATCAAACAATGTGTATGCTTTTAATAATTGTTGAACGGTATGAATTCTATCAGCCTTAATAGAGTAATCATTTAGCAGGGCTTCCTTTTGGTGCAATTTTTCCTCTGCACTTAAATCGCTTTTTTCAATTTCCGCAAGCTTAACTCCTATGTCAGGAAGAATGAAAAATTCAGGGTCTTCTCCGGATTTAGTTATAAGATTAATTCCTTTGTCAGTTAACTCAACCTGGTTATTTTTTTCGTCAATGTGGAAATATAATTCTTCATCAACCTTTGGCATGTTCTTTTGCTGATCAGCCAAATAATAATTTTCAGTTTTTTGAAGCTTAACCCTCATGCCGGGCTCACTGAGATATTTAATTAATGCTCCGTTCTTAGGCAGTCCACGATGAGCTCTGAATAATGCCATGCCACCATCTTTTGGATCATCGTTGCCTTCTGCAATTTTCTTTTTTGCTTCAATCAAGAAACTGTTTGTAACTCTTTTTTGCGCCTCAACAATTTTTTCAACCCTTGGCTTTAAAATATGAAATTGTTGTTCATCACCTTTAGGCACAGGCCCGGAAATAATTAAGGGCGTTCTTGCATCATCAATTAAAACACTGTCCACCTCATCCACCATAGCAAAGTGGTGTTTGCGTTGCACCATTTCGTCAGGAGAATGCACCATGTTATCTCTTAAATAATCAAATCCAAACTCATTATTGGTGCCATAAACTATGTCGGAATTATATGCTTTTCTGCGATCATCACTATTAGGTTCATGCTTATCAATACAATCAACTGTAAGACCGAGCCATTCGAACAAGGTTCCATTCCATTCGCTATCTCTTCGGGCCAGGTAATCATTTACGGTAACTATATGAACACCTTCACCTGCCAATGCATTTAGATATGCAGGTAACGTTGATACCAGCGTTTTACCTTCACCAGTAGCCATCTCGGCAATCTTGCCTTCGTGCAAAACAATACCACCAATTAACTGCACATCATAGTGTACCATATTCCAGGTAACTTCTCCACCGGCAGCAGTCCATGTGTTTTTATAAATAGACTTATCGCCATCTATACGTATGTAAAGCCTACTTAAACTCAAGGTTTTATCCAATTCAGTTGCTGTTGAAACCAGCTCACCATTTTCTTTAAAGCGACGGGCTGTCTCTTTAACAACTGCAAATGCTTCGGGCAAAAGCTCTTTTAATATTTCTTCAATTTTTTCATCTCTTTCCTTGCGCATCTTGTCTACTTCCTGGTAAATAAGATCACGGCCTGTTATGTCTAATGATGACAGATCTTCAGCCTCCTGTTTTTTTGCAGTAATAGCAACGTCAATCTCAGTAAGATGATCGTTAATTCTCTTTTTAAACTCCTGGGTTTTGGCCCGCAATTCGTCGTTACTCAGAGTTTGATATTGGGAAAAGAAATTATTGATTTCCCCTACCATTGGAGAAATTTTATTCACATCCTTTTCACTTTTATTCCCGCCAAATAATTTTGAGAGAAAACCTGCCATAAAATATTATTGTTAGATAAATTATATTAAAAACTGTTGATATGGATTTTCTTTGTCAAATTTAGTGCTGAAAATTTATGAGGCCATATTGACAGAAAGCAAAAGTAAGAAATAGTGTACAAGTGATTTGAGTCAACCGGATTTTCTAACAACTCATTGAATCTTTATGTGCCTTAATCGTTGCTTTAACTGTATGGTTTTATAATGTCATTAACCTAACTTTGCCCCCCGTAAATACAAATAAATGAGTGGTGCATTAAAAGAAGTACGAAACCGGATAAAAAGCGTTCAAAGTACACAGCAAATAACCAAGGCGATGAAGATGGTGAGTGCGGCAAAATTACGTCGTGCACAGGATGCCATTATTCAAATGCGACCTTATGCAAAAAAGCTGCAGCAAATGCTGACTAATATTGTAAGTAACGCTGATGGAGATGTAAGTATGGAATTAGCTACTTCAAGGCTGGTTGAAAAAGTGTTAGTTATGGTTATTACCAGCGACCGCGGACTTTGCGGCGGGTATAACAGTAATCTTATTAAGTTGACAAAGCAAACCATCCGGGAAAAATATAGTACGCAAAGTGCAAAAGGGAATACCGAAATTTTGCCTATAGGTAAAAAAGGCTATGAGCATTTTGCAAAAAATAATTTTAAAGTAATTGATCATTACTGGAATATTTTTTCTGATCTGCGTTTTGAAAATGTACAAACTGCTGCAAAATTTGCGATGGATGCATTTGCATCCGGAAAAGTTGACGCCGTGGAATTAGTGTATAGCGAATTTAAAAATGCCGCTACGCAGAGATTTGTTGTTGAACAATTTTTGCCTGTAGTAAAAACAGAAAAGGTAAAGGGCGAAAAGCAACAGGACTTTATTTTTGAACCCAATAAAGATGTACTAATCGCCGAACTAATGCCTAAAATTTTAAACACTCAATTGTACAAAGCTGTTTTGGATGCAAATGCCAGCGAACACGGCGCCCGCATGACGGCTATGGATAAGGCAACGGACAATGCCAGCGAATTATTAAAGGCCTTAAAGATCAGCTACAATCGTGCAAGGCAGGCCGCTATTACTACCGAGCTAACCGAAATTGTAAGTGGCGCGGCGGCATTACAAGGGTAGGAAACCCCCGTTCCCTAAAGGGGAGAAGACACGAAGAAAGTTTTAATTAATTAAACATATTCCCGTTCAGGGGATGGGCAAATGGAAATCTCTCAAATCATCCCACATATTGAAGCACTGATTTTCGCGAGTGAGAAGCCATTAAATAGGGAAGAAATATTTGAGCTAATAAATAACTCCTTAGGTTTTATCGATGACAGAGCAACAGAAGAACAGGTAGAACAAGCCATTGAAGCAATCCGGGAAAAATATGGTTCAGAATTTTACGCTTTTGAAATGAAGGAAAGCGGAGGTGGGTGGCAGTTTCTCACAAAAAAAGAATATCATAAAACAGTTGCGCAATTAAATGGCGATAGGTTTCTTAAAAAATTATCCAGTGCCTCTCTTGAAACGTTAGCGATAATTGCATACAAGCAACCCGTAACAAAAAGTGAAATAGAAATTATAAGGGGAGTTAATTGTGACTACGCGGTACAAAAATTACTGGAAAAAGAATTAGTACTTATTGCAGGCAGAAAGGAAGATGCAATTGGTAAGCCGCTGATCTATACAACGTCAAAAAATTTCATGGATTACTTTGGCATTAATAGCCCTGAAGATCTTCCTAAAATAAAAGAAGTTTTAATGGAAGAATTAGTTGAGGCAACAAAGATTGAACATTCTGAGTCTGAAAAAAATGACGTGGTGACTAACGGCACAACGATCGATGACTCAATGACCACTGATAGTTAAAATATCCCCCTTCAAAATAAATCAGCGCAAATCGTTGCCTTTCTTAAATTCGCAAGATGTCACAAATATTATTAAAGGAGCAATTGATTAAAATTGCGGATGAATTTGGAACGCCGGTATATGTTTATCATGCAGAAAGAATTGCAGAGCAGTACAGTAAATTAAAAGAAGCTTTTGCAGATAGTGATGCCCGCTTTTTCTATGCCTGTAAATCTCTCACCAATATTAATATCTTAAAATTTATTAAAGGACTTGGTGCCAATATAGATTGCAGTTCTATCAACGAAGTCAAGCTTGCATTGCTTGCGGGGTTTGATCCTAAAAATATTTTATATACTTCTAATGGAATTTCATTTAATGAAATAGAAGAGGCAAAAAATCTTGCTGTAAATATTACCATTGACAGCCTTTCAAATCTTGAAAAGTTTGGAAAGAATTACGGACACAGTTATCCTGTTGGTGTAAGACTAAGACCAAATATTATGGGAGGTGGAAATTTAAAAATTTCTACAGGTCATGATAAAAGCAAATTTGGTATTCCTGTTGAGCAAATAGGTATTTTATTATCACTGATAGATAAGTATAACGTTTATGTTCAGGCGCTGCATATACATACTGGCAGCGACATAAAAGATGTAGAGGTATTTATAAAAGGCATTGAAGTATTATTTGATCTTATACCAAAATTTAAGGAACTCGATTTTATAGATTTGGGAGGAGGCTTTAAAGTTCCTTATAAAAAAAATGATGTTGAAACAGATATTCCTTTGCTAGCTAAAAAAGTAAATGAAGCATTTAGTAATCACCCCAATCCTGATGGAAGACATTTGCAGGTTTGGTTTGAGCCGGGCAAATTTTTAGTAAGCGCTGCTGGTTATTTTATCACGCAGGTAAACGTAATTAAAGAAAATCCTGATTCAACATTTGTTGGCGTAAACAGTGGGTTTAATCATCTTATTCGCCCCATGTTTTATGACTCCTATCATCAAATAGAAAATATTTCAAATGCAGGGGGACCTTTACACTCATACACAGTTACGGGAAATATTTGTGAGACGGATACCTTTGCGTTTGACAGGCAACTGAATGAAGTTCGCGAACATGATTACCTCGTTTTTTACAATGCCGGCGCTTATGGTTTTGAAATGTCATCTAACTATAATTCAAGATTAAAACCGGCGGAGGTTTTGGTGAAAGATGGTAAGGTGCAGCTTATAAGAAAAAGGGATGTGTTTCAAGATTTATTACGCAACCAGGTGATATAGTTCTATCAATTAATAAACAGGATTTATTCCTCTTTATCTTTCTTATTATTATCAGTCATTAAAAGATTGGCTTCGGGGTCTCTCATTACATCTTCCATATTACGATCGTTGTCAATGATGCCTTTTTCTTCCAGCATGCGCATGTCTTTCGCATCTCTTAAAAACTCAGAGGCAAAAATAAATTGATTTAATTTTTGATTCTTGCTAAAAATAATTTCTTTGTTGTTACCTACCCATTCCCTCTCCCCCCCATAGAGGTATAAAATATTTTCACCTATCTCCATTACGCTATTCATGTCATGGGTATTAATAACGGTAGTCATGTTATATTCCCGGGTAATTTCTCTTATAAGCTGGTCTATCACCATAGAGGTTTGTGGATCGAGACCGGAGTTGGGTTCATCGCAAAAAAGATATTTGGGATTAAGAACAATTGCCCTGGCTATTCCTACTCTTTTTTTCATACCTCCACTTACTTCTGCAGGATATTTTTTATTAGTATCTTTTAAATTTACCCTGTCAAGCACTTCATTAACACGGTCTATCTTTTTTTTATGATCCCAATTGGTAAACATGTCCAGTGGAAATTTTACATTTCGTTCCACGGTCTTACTATCAAATAACGCCGAGCCCTGGAAAAGCATTCCTATTTGCTGACGAAGTTCTTTTCGTTGCTCTTCATGCATCTCTGTAAAACTAACTCCGTCATACAAGATCTCTCCTTCATCTACCTCAAATAAACCTACCATGCATTTTTGTAAAACAGTTTTACCGCTGCCACTGGTACCAATAATTAAATTGGTTTTACCGGTTTCCATAACGGCGCTTATGCCCTTTAAGATTTGTTTATCGCCAAAACCCTTTTTAACATTTTTTAATTCTATCATATTATTCTCTGGCCTATGTATGTAGGCTTAGGTTTTAAAATTTATTTAGTGTAACTGTGAGTTGTCAGCGGTGGGTGATGAGTAAACGTAGCAACTATTTACAACCGACAACTCACCATTGACAAACTCGCCGCTCGCTGTTACAACAAAACTGCCGCCAACACGTAATCGGCAAATAATATTAAAATACAACTGGTAACAACGGCGGTAGTGCTGGCTCTTCCGATTTCCAGTGCCCCGCCTTTTACATTGTATCCATAAAATGCAGGAATGCTGCTAATGATAAAAGCAAAAGTA
>Ga0268264_10002636_pt1 | contig 15667 bp, 10 predicted proteins | sample KBSSwiS32_FD_190357 | JGI IMG/M metagenome (GOLD analysis project Ga0268264, IMG submission 190357) | Switchgrass rhizosphere microbial communities from Kellogg Biological Station, Michigan, USA - KBS Switchgrass S3-2 (SPAdes) (version 2) | ecosystem: Host-associated > Plants > Roots >...
TTGAATATTACGAACAACAGCCCTACCGCCCGGATTTAAGAGTACAAATAGTGCACCGCCATTGAATGTGGCGCAATTTTCAATTAAAATGCTTTGGCTAGTGGCATTATAGGCACTGGCTACTCCCCCCGTAGCCAGAACATTATAAAAATCCATATCCCGAATAACAATATTCGCCAAGCTGGAGTTCGTGCCGCCTTGCCCTATGCAACTAGGCAAGAGTCCGCGCAGATTCTGAATAGTTCCATTTTGAATAGTGAGGCTATGCAAGTTACTGCCAACACCCGTTGCAAGCTGAATTGCTGACGATACCGGATTAGATCCGCCATCAATATAGTGGCCTTGCAGATCAAGGGTCACATTGCTGGCATTGATCGTGATTGCCGGCCCAAAAGTGAAGGTAACATTTTCTGCCAGGCAGTAGGTCCCTGGGGCAGAGATCGTGTATATCCCACCCTTGCCAATATTACTCTGCCCAAAGGTGAAACTACAGGCTAAATCGGTGGATATCTGACTCAACGCACACAATTGACTTTCAATCACATTAGTTGCCGCTCCAACACGGGTTAGAACATTCCAAAGCCCTTCGCCCGGTATCATGGCGCCAACTGTTTGCGGACAGCTCACTGCGCCAAGATTAGAGCATGAAAAAAACAGACCTAACACAAGAAAGATCTGTTTTTTGATAGTAGGTATCCGACTAGCATCAATTACACTCAGCATAAGAACTCCTTTTTTATCCATAATCATTACACGTTCTGAAGCTACAAAAATTGGAATCGTCGGTCAATGGAAGAATCATGTCATCAAAAGCTTGGAGTTAAAAAAAATATTTCCACGCCACTTGGCAAGAATATGCAACAGGATAGAATGTACAAAAAACACACGAGATGTGTGAGGTAGTCGAAGCACCAAAAAAAAGGAGTCTCTCATGAGTTTTGCAACCAGCATAGGGCACACTCTTGCCATTTGTCATTGGCGTGATGCGCTTGAAATTATTTTTTTCAGCACGATGTTCTACCATCTTGCCTATTGGCTCAAACAAGATAAAACAAAAAATTTATTACCTTATCTCTATGGAAGTTGTCTGGTCACCTTCGTTGCTTATTTGCTTGATTTACCAACGGTTCTTTCCTGCATTTTCATTTTCGCTCCCGGATTGATTGCCATTTTTATTCTGTTTCACCAAGAAACATTGCAACGCAATATTGTCGCGCTCAAACAAATTGCCACGCGCAGAGAGGAACCAACTGATTGGCAGCACACCATTCTTAAAACAGCATTACTCCGTATGAATGCGCAAAAAGAATTGTGCGGCGTCATCTCCTGCAGTGATGATTTGCTAACCTTGGTAAGTACCCCATTCTTGCTCAATACACCACTAGCGCCCTACACCATGGATCTCCTTTTTTCCAGCCCATCCTTTGATGCAAGCAAAATGGTCTGGTTTCATGCCGATGGTTCAGTACGCGGGATCAATGCAACGTGGAACTACCGTCGGGAAGAAAAACATGGCGCACGATCCATTATCGAAATGTGGAAAGAAGAAAGCCAATTGTTCACTAAAAAAACAGATGCCTTTGCATTTCGCTTGGATCCCGAAACACGTTTGTTTACGGTTATTAAAGAAGGCATGGTGCTCGAGGCAGTCAATGCACACCAAATGCAACAACTCATCCGCTCACATGTGGGCAAAATGCATACTGCAATGAATGAAGCACTACATTCTCACAATAAAAAATCTCATGTGGAAGAACAGACTAAATAAATGGAACCAAAATGACTAAAACCCATTTTCTTAAAGATGCCCCTCTTAAAGTTCTCTCCCTGCTGATCGGCTACGGCTTCTGGCACATGTTCGGTGCCACACACCGCATCACCACGTGGGAACGCATCCCACTCACTTTTTATAATGTTGCTGAAGAGATAAAAATCGATGCACCAGAAACTATTGATGTGCAACTCGCCGCGACCCGATCCCAGTTATCCTATATCGATCATACGCAGCTTGCCGCACACATTGATGCAGGCACATTCCATAAAGGAGATAATGGCCTCGACCTACAAAATGAGCATTTATTATTGCCCGCAACAATCAAGCTGGTACACTGGAGGCCTACAAATATTGTTGTGCGTGTTGCACAGGCGACGCGCGAAACACCTTCTTAAAAATCAGTGATCATGAAACAAACTTTGTTTGGTACCGATGGGGTACGCAGTACAGTCGGTTCTGCACCGTTCACCCTTTCACAACTTTCTCGCTTTGCGGTCGCCGTTGCGCAATGGACGCAAAAAAAATATGCTCGGCCACGCATATTGATCGCACAAGACACACGTTCCTCATGCGATTGGATTGCAACCACAATCCAAAGCGCATTGCTTGCGCATGGTACGCAGGTGTTTGCTGCGCATGTGGCACCCACACCACTTGTTGGTGCACTATTGCATCACACCACACAATTTGATTGCGGCATTATTATTTCTGCTTCACACAATCCACATACTGATAATGGCATCAAGTTGGTCGATGCGCACAGTGGAAAACTTTCCCCAGAAGATGAACAGGAAATTGAAGAGCTCTTTGCGCTCGGCATTCAATCGAACATCAATTATGCACAGCTCGGCACACTGCACACGGTTGCTGATGCCCACGAGCAATATACCGCAATCATACGTCCATTTTTCGAAACAGATTTCTTACGCGGCATTACGGTCGTTCTCGATTGCGCCAATGGAGCCACTCACGCCATTGCACCACACATTTTTACAGCCTTCGGTGCACGAGTGATTACCATTAATGCAAAACCAAATGGAACTAATATTAATGATGTATGCGGCGCACTCCATCCCGAACAGCTGCAAGAGGCAGTGGTTACCCACAATGCGCATGCTGGTTTTGCATTCGATGGCGATGGCGATCGAGTTATTGCCGTAAACAAACATGGCGTACTAAAAAATGGTGACGACATTTTAGCCCTCCTTTCAACCCACCCGCACTATCGAGATGAACCGGCAATCGTCGGCACCATTATGAGCAACGAAGGCTTTGCAACCTTTTTGAAAAAACAGAACAAGGCACTCATTCGCACCCCAGTGGGAGACAAATATGTTGGCGCTGCGCTGAAAAAAGAAAATCTGCTGCTCGGAGGCGAACAATCGGGCCACATTATAATGCGTGATTATTTGCCTACCGGCGATGGGATATTCACGGCTTTACGCATCTGCCAGGTGATGGCAACAAGCAACGTCTGGGATTTTGAAACTTTCATCCAATTTCCCCAAATTCTTATTAACGTTCCAATTACCCACAAATGCGACCTTGCGCAGCAACCATTCGACCAACTGATCAAATATCATGAGGGACAGCTCGAACAAGGCCGTCTCATTGTGCGCTACTCCGGCACAGAATTGCTTCTTCGCGTAATGGTTGAGGATATTAATGTCAACCATGCGCAAACGATTGGCACTGCATTGGCCTGTGCCCTGGAGAAGGAATTAAATTAGCGATTTGATTTCGATAAAAACCAAATAGAGAAACAGTATTTGGCATTCTCATACCATTTTATGGTACAGTAGAAATATCGAAGTTATAAACCTTTTTAGGGAAAAATCGCTATGAAAAAAAATCAATCATTGATTGGCCGAATGCTTCAGTATTTCTGGTCAATTTTTCTCAACGGGCTCATCGCCCTCCTGCCGATCGGCATCACCGTTGCGCTCTTTACCATAGCCTTCCGTGTTATCACCGGATGGCTCGAACCACTACGCCGTTTAGTGCCGCCATCAATAATGGATTATATTCCCTATGCAGAAGTGCTCACGGCAATTTTGTTCATATTCCTCATCGGTACCATTCTAAAAGTTTTTGTGTTGCGCAGCCTCATTCACCTCGTTGAAAGATGGGTTGCACGTCTGCCGCTCGTACGGCCAATCTATACGGGTGTCAAACAACTGGTGAAGGCATTTAGTTTCCAGGATCAGATCTCATTCAAAAAAGTGGTGATGGTGGAATTTCCACGGCCAGGAATTTATAGCATCGGATTTTTGACCAGCGAAATGATGCCAGAAATTGCACCCAATATTGATCACAAATATTTTAATATATTCATCCCCACCACGCCCAATCCAACAAGTGGGTTTCTTGTGGTAGTCCCAGAAAAAGAAATTATCGTTGTTAATATCAGTCGCCAAGAAGCAATGGCGATGGTAATTTCTGGCGGTATCATCCAACCAAACCAAAATCTACAGTAAAAATTATGCCCGCACCTAATACTAGTGCGGGCATTTCATTTTAAGATTTTTGTTCGAAGAAAGATCCATAGATAGCATCAAAGGCAAAATCCCCTCCGCTGTTCTTCAATTGAAAATCGACGGTGTAGATCTGCGCGTGCATACTTTTCAGATGGTCTGGATCATAACGACGCCAATCTTTTTGCATAAAAGAAAAGGGAAGACGGTAGGAAATTTTTTTCGCTTCAAGATTATCACCCGCCTGCATAAATCGGATAAACCAATAGGCGCGCCATAATTGCTCTGCCCAATAAGAAACCCAAAATTGCGGTGAATAGAGATGTTCAAGCTGTGCCCATAGCACAAAAAAATCTTGTGTGTTTTTTGCAAAGAATGCGGTACTCAATGCAAAGAGAGAAGCATCCGCAATAAGAATCTTGTCTAACCACTCATGGATAAAATCATCCATTGAGCAGCCACTCAATTGCACATAGTGCGCAATCAAATAAGCCTGATCTAATGAAATAGTGCGATATCGCGCAAGTACTTTTTTTGCAAAAGTGTGCGCATTGTGTTCAGACATAGTGGCAATAGTTTTGAGCAACAATTCAAACAATTGCCCATCCACCGCAGCGGGAACCGCAATGGTATGCATACTATGTTTGGATGGCAACGCGTTCTCGGGGACAAAAAAGAAGACACTATTGGGGCCCGAATATTCGAGCAAATAGCCAATCCAACTGCGCAGCTCTTGTGCCGATTCATCGCCAATATTACGCAACCAATAGACACTCTGCTGCCCAAGAAATGAAGTTTCTAATTGCGCTCGTATTTCCGAATGACTATGCTGACCAAGTTCAAGAGAAATGAATTGTTGATCTTCTGGACTCATGCGCGGAAGTAGCCACGAGAAAAAAAGCAGCGGATATTGCTCGCCAACAAAACAGACCACTGGGTGTTGCCCAATGGTCTTATTATTTCTAGAAAATGCGTGAAGAATTTCTGTTATAGAAAGTAGACTCATAGTTGCTGTTGCAGACGATTTTTCAAGCTAAAAAATGGTGCCCGTTGTTCTGATGATACTGTTGGTTTTGCATTTGATTGCGTCTGACCATCGAAGAACGTAAACAATTGTTTAATTCCTTCGCATGCCGCATAACGCACATCGTCAAACAATTCCCACGCTATCGGACTTTTTTCTGCGCCGCCTTGGATCTCAATGAGTTTGCCCGATTTGGTCATAACCACATTAAAATCTGCTTGCATGATGCTATCTTCTTCATAATCAGGATCAAGAAGAATCTGATCATCCTGCACACCAACTGCAATTGCCGCCACAGAATCTTGCAAGAATGGTTGCGCAATCTCATTCGATTGCAACCAACGCTCTTGCGCTAGATGCAGAGCTATGCTTGCTGCAGTGATTGATGCCACTCGCGTGCCACCATCAGCCTGCAACACATCACAATCAACCGTAATAGTGCGTTCACCGAGCGTGCTCAAATCGCACACGGTGCGCAATGCGCGGCTGATCAGGCGAGAAATTTCTATTGCACGTTTATTGGTGCGGGTGGTTGCAGAGTCCCGTTGCGAACGAGGCGAGGTTGATGCTGGCAATAATGCATATTCTGCATTGAGCCAACCAGAACCGGTGCCGCGAACAAATTGCGGAACCCCCGCTTGGAGGGTTACCGCACATAATATCTTAGTGTTACCACAGGAAAACAACAATGAGCCTGATGCGTTCGGAAACACATCAAATGTCACATGTAAGGGTCTGAGCTGATCGCTGAGGCGCCCGTGTGCACGAGCTCGATTCTGCATAGCCATGGGTCCACATTCTCAACAATTAATAATTGTCTTCAGATTTTCTTTCTGATTTCTGATCTGGTTGTTGCTCGGAAATAATGCGCAAGCTTGTTCGGCCTGTCGATTCATCATGATCGAGCACTTTCACCGTTACTTCATCACCGTTTTTGTAGACGGCACCAAAGTTACGCGAGAATTGTTTTGGAATGTTTGAAACGTGTACCAAGCCATCAATGCCCGGAACCAATTCAACAAACAACCCGAATTCTGCGATGCGGCGAATAATACCAGTAAACACGCTGCCAATTTCTATTTGACCAGCAAGTGTTTTGACCCAATGGATCGCCAAATCAATCTTAGCATCCGGACCACCATAGATGTTCACCTTACCATCTGGCTCAACATCAATCTTGGTACCAGTCACTGCAATAATTTCACGAATCGTTTTGCCACCACTACCAATAATCGCGCCAATTTTATCTGGATCAATTTTGACAGTGTTCACTTTTGGAACAAGATATGAAAGTTCAGCATTTGGTTTGCTCATAACTTTTTGCATCTCGCCAAGAATGTGCAAACGGCCTTCTCGTGCTTGCTTGAGGGCATTGACGAATACTTCTCGTTTCAAGCCGCCTTTGTATTTGATGTCCATCTGAATTGCAGAAATACCATTAGAAGTACCCGCAACTTTAAAGTCCATCATCCCAAAGTTGTCTTCGAAACCAGAAATGTCAGTTAATACTTGGTAGTCGCCCTTCTTATTGATGAGCAAGCCCATTGCCACACCACCGATCATATCAGTGATAGGCACACCGCCTTGCATCAATGCCATAGTTGAACCGCACACAGTTGCCATTGAAGAGGAACCGTTTGATTCAAGAATGTCTGAAACTAAGCGAATGGTGTAGGGGAATTTTTCACGGTCTGGAAGCACAAACTTGAATGATGATGCTGCCAAATGACCATGACCAACTTCACGGCGACCGGTGCCACGCATTGGACGAACTTCACCAACAGAAAATGGTGGGAAGTTATAGTGCAACATGAATCGTGATTCTTCAGATTCAGCTTCCATAATGGCATCAAGTTTTTGCGTATCGTCACCACCACCGAGAGTGAGGGTCACTAATGCTTGCGTGCTGCCACGAGTAAATAGTGCTGAACCATGAGTGAATGGAAGCAATCCAGTTTGGATGTCTATTGCACGAACTTCATCGAATGTGCGACCATCAACACGTTTTGCATGTTTGAATACAAGTTCAGTGAATTCTTCTTTAAAGACAGAATCAAAAATGTATTCAACTAATTTTGCGGGGATTTTTTTCGCTTCAATTTCTGCTGCATTTGCTGCAACAAATTCTGCGCGCATCGAATCCATATAGGCATTGCGCGCGGTTTTATCTTCGATGTATGTTTTTTGCACACGATCTTCGACGAGATAGTCAGCAGCTTTTTGGGTCAACTGATCCCAACCATAAGGGTCGGCAATCTCAGCTTTTTGTTTGCCAATTTCGCGCTGAATTTCTTTCTGCCATGCAACAATTTTTTTAATGGCATCATGCGCAAGAAGGAGCACTTCAATGAGCTCTTGCTCAGAAATACCTTTTGCTGCGCCTTCAACCATGTTGATACCTTCTTCGGTACCAGCAACCACAATGCTGACATCTGAAGCGCGGCTTTGTTGATACAATGGATCTATAACCCATTTGCCATCAACGCGCGAAACTTCAACTGCCGCAACAGGATCTAAAAATGGAATTTGTGAAATAGAAAGCGCAATCGAAGAACCAATCAACGCCATCGTTCTTGGTCCATGCTCTTTATCCACAGAATAAACTGTGCTGATAATTTGGACCTGATCAAAATAATTTTCTGGAAATAGCGGACGCACAGCACGATCAACCAAACGGCCAATCAATACTTCACGATCGCTCGGTTTCCCTTCGCGTTTAAAATAGCCGCCTGGTATTTTACCAGCGGCTGCATATTGCTCGCGATAATCGATAAGAAGTGGAAAGAAGCCGGGAAACTCTTTTGATGGAGCCGCAACAGCGGTTGAAAGAAGGACAGTACCGCCTCTTTTGAGCATGACTGCACCATCCGCCTGGCGTGCAACACCACCTATTTCTGCTTCTAAACCAAATTCATCTAAACGGAATGTTTTTGCCATTAAGGACATAGTTCAATCACACGTAAAAAAATGGTTGTCAAATAACTTCTGATGGAAAATACACAAAAACGATTAGCCTCGTAGGCCAAGACGTTTTTTGATTTCAGCGCATTTTCGCTCATCTTGTTTGCCAAGGTAAGTGAGCAATCGACGACGTTCGCTTACCAACTTAAGCAGGCCACGACGGGAACTAAAATCTTTGCCATGTGTCTGGCAGTGACCAGTCAACTCTTCAATCCGCTTGGTTAAAAGCGCGATTTGAACTTCTGTTGAACCTGTATCTTGCGCGTTCAACCCGAATTCTTTGATGACTGATTCTGTAACTTGTTTATCTAATGCCATTGCATAAACCTCTTTATATATACCCTTTCAGTGAATCACAATTTGACTCAAAGAGCAACCGGGTATTGATTTCTGTTAGTCTATTTCATTGACCGGCATGGCTTTTTTGATCCCATGCCGGTCAAGTTTTCATTTCTTTTAAACTATCTCTAGTCGACCAGCTTTACTTCTTTCAAAGTCCTTTGAGGGACTGGTAGGCGCGAGCGGGATTGAACCGCTGACCCCTGCTACGTCAAAGCAGTGCTCTACCACTGAGCTACGCGCCTGACGGACTATCGCCTATCCTATGATAGATCCAATTCGCTATCTCTATATTCCGGCTCGTAAGCAACCTGACGGTCACTACCTTCAGATACTTCATCCCCCAAATATTTTTTGCGGAATGATTTGATACCTGTACCAGCTGGAATCACTTTACCAACAATAACGTTTTCTTTGAGCCCATAGAGGTGATCAATTTGACCAGCAATAGAAGCTTCAGCGAGAATACGTGTTGTCTCTTGGAACGAAGCTGCGGAAATAAAGCTTTCTGTTCCGAGGGATGCTTGTGTTAAGCCCATGATAATTGGTCTGCCAACAGCAGGCTTTTTACCCTGTGCACGCAATGCACTGTTAACCGTTGCAAAGTGAATACGATCAATACGGTCACCAACCAAGAAGTCGCTCTGGCCTGAATCAACCACACGAACCTTACGCATCATTTGACGCACAATAAGTTCTATATGGCGATCGTTAATACCAGTAACACCCTGCAAGCGATATACCTCTTGAATTTGGCCAACGAGGTATTTTTGTACCACATCAGGTCCAAGAATCCGAAGCATATCATGCAACACCGGAGAACCGGTTGTCAGCTGATCACCCGCTTTCACGTGTTCACCATCAACAACGTTCAACTGTTTACCACGCGGTACGAAGTAATCATTAGATTCTGATCCAGAGACCACACTAATTTTACGTAGACCACGGTGCAAGCCGCCAATAACCACTTCACCATCGATATCGGCAATAATAGCCGGATCTTTTGGTGCACGAGCTTCAAAGAGCTCAGCGATACGAGGCAAACCACCGGTGGTAATATCTTTCGATTTCGAAACTTCGCGCGGCATTTTCACCAAAATATCACCAACGTGTATTCGCTGCTTATTCTTCACCACAAGGTATGCCCCTGCTGGCAAGAAGTAATGCGCAACTACCTCACCTTTATCATCAACGATGTTCAAGGTCGGCTGATATTTTTCTTCACGAGTTTCAAGAACGATTGTATTTGATTGGCTTGTCGCTTCCTCAAATTGTTCTTGAACGGTGATGTTTTCAATGATGTCCGCAAACTCAATGGTTCCTTCTTTTTCCGTCAAAATCAGACGGTTGTGTGGATCCCACTCAGCGATGACATCACCGGCTTTAACTGGTTGCTTATCTTGTTGGAACAAAATAGAACCATATTCAACGCTATTTGATTGCAATTCACGGCCATCTTCTGAGAGTACAAGCACACGTGCTTTACGACTCATGACGACCAAATTGCCATTTTTATTTTCAACAACACGGACACCACGCCATGCGAGGATACCGTTATGTGCCGCGATATAGAGCGGTTTTTCCCCAAGACCAGTCGCCGTACCACCAAAGTGGAACGTTCTCATAGTCAACTGTGTACCCGGTTCACCAATAGATTGTGCCGCAATAATACCAACAGTCGTACCAACATCCACCAACTCGCCTTTGGATAGATCGTATCCATAGCATTGCGCACACACGCCACGACGGGCTTGGCACGTCAACACAGAACGAATTGGAATATGCGTTACTGCAGCATTATCGATTACTGGCACATCTTCACGAGTGACCAAGTGTCCTTGTGGGAACAACAACTTGCCGGTAATTTGATCTTTCAAATCAGCTGCCAACACACGGCCAAAGACACGTTGTGCCAATGGATAGATAACACTACCCGATTCTTTAAGTTCTTCGACTTGAATATAGCCGATAGCCTTACAGTCATCGATCGTGATCACTACATCTTGTGCAACGTCAACTAAGCGGCGTGTGAGGTAACCAGAGTTTGCTGTTTTAAGAGCAGTATCCGCCTGACCTTTACGCGCACCGTGGGTGGAAATAAAGTATTCAAACACCCGCAAACCTTCTTTGAAGTTTGATTTAACCGGTGTTTCCATAATTTCACCAGTCGGGGTTGACATCATACCACGCATACCAACGAGCTGTTTGATCTGATCTTTAGAACCACGCGCACCAGAATCCAAGAACATGAAAATCGGATTAAATGGTTTAAACGATTTATTTTCATTTCTAAATGATTCTTGATCGCTCTTTTCAAGTTGCTTATACATAGCGTCCGCAACATCTGCTGTTGCATGTCCCCATGTACTGATAACCTTACTGTGGCGCTCACCATTAGTGATGACACCATCCATGTAAAGCTGTTCAGCTTTCGCAACTTCTTTATCAGCTTTGGTAATAATAGCTTCTTTTTCTTCTGGAATAGTCAAATCAGACAACACAAAAGAAATACCACCCAATGTCGCATACGTGAAACCAAGTTTTTTGATCTGGTCAAGACATGCAACAGTGGCTTCTGAGCCAAAGCGATAATAAACGCGTTCAACCAATTTCGCCAAGTCGCTCTTGTTCATAACTTTGTTCACCCAGTGGAAATCAGATCCTTCTGGCAAAGCTTCATACAAGACAACACGACCAACGGTTGTTTCATACATTACATTATTAATACGAACTTTCACTCGTGCATGCAGTGCGGTGCTGCCCAACTGGTGGGATGCAATCACTTCACTCACGCCTGAAAATATCGTTCCTTCACCCTGTGCGCCACAACGAGCTTTTGTCAGGTAGTACAATCCAAGAACCATATCTTGGGATGGTACTGCAAGCGGACGACCGCTCGCTGGCGACAAAATATTCTTCGTTGAAAGAATGAGGCGTTCACATTCATCTTGTGCTTTTTTGCTCAATGGCAAGTGAACCGCCATTTGGTCACCATCAAAGTCCGCGTTGAATGCAGAACAAACAAGCGGATGGATTTTGATAGCTTTGCCATCTACCAAAATTGGATAGAAGGCTTGAATACCAAGGCGATGCAATGTTGGTGCACGGTTGAGCAATACAGGACGACCTTTTACTACATCTTCAAGTACGTCCCACACTTCTGGTTGCAATTCGTCAACAAGACGGCGAGCAACACGCATGTTCGATGCAAGTTCCCATTTCATGAGACCGGCATACACATACGGTTTGAGCAATTCAAGTGCCATTGCTTTTGGAATACCGCATTGATCCATACGCAATGTTGGATCAACAACGATTACCGAACGGCCTGAATAGTCAACACGACGTCCAAGCAAGTTTTGACGGAAACGACCCTGCTTACCACGCAACATTTCACTCAATGATTTGAGTGGACGGCGATTAGTACCGCGTACCGGTTGGCCACGACGACCATTGTCGATCAAGGCATCAACTGATTCTTGCAACATGCGTTTTTCGTTTTTGATAATCACCGACGGAGCGTCGATTTCCATCAAACGTTGTAAACGGATGTTTCTGTTAAGCACACGGCGATAGAGTTCGTTCAAATCTGAACTTGCAAAACGGCCACCTTCCAAAGGAACGAGTGGACGTAAGTCTGGAGGTAATACCGGAAGAACCGTCATCACCATCCATTCAGGACGCGCGCCAGCCTGACTCAAGTTGCTTATCACACGCATACGGCGCATTGCCTTATGGCGTGCAGCAACAGAGCTTGTTTTATTAAATTCTGCTTGAATCTTTGCAATTTCAGCGCTCAAATCAATATTTGAAAGCACTGCACGCAATGCTTCAGCGCCTGTTTCTGCAAGGAATTCAACATCATCCGGACGAGAGTCCAGATACTGTTCATATTCTAATGTTGAAAGTAATGTTTTTGGCGGATACGGTGACTTCCCTTGTTTGACCACCATGTACATGTCAAAGTAGATAACCCGTTCAAGGTCTTTTACTGGCATGTCCATAATCAAACTGAGGTAACTTGGAATCCCCTTGAGGAACCAAATATGGCATACCGGTGCAACCAACTCAATGTGCCCCATACGTTCACGGCGCACGCGAGATTGGATCACCTCAACACCACATTTTTCGCACGTTACACCACGGTGTTTCATACGTTTGTATTTACCGCAGTTACATTCCCAATCCTTCACCGGACCGAAAATGCGTGCACAAAAGAGACCGTCACGTTCTGGTTTGAGCGTACGATAGTTGATAGTCTCGATCTTTTTCACTTCGCCATAAGAAAGCGAGCGAACTTTTTCAGGAGACGCCAATCCAATACGAATCGCATTAAAACGCGTGACGCCAATGTACTCTTTAAATCGTTCTAACATTCGATTAGTCACCGACGTTCTCCTTGCCCATTTTCATAAGATCAATTTGGAGTCCAAGACTTTGCAACTCTTTGATCAATACATTAAACGATTCTGGTACGCCTGGTTCAGGAACATCCTCACCACGAACAATCGAACCGTATGCTTTGTGACGACCACTCACATCATCCGATTTATAGGTGAGCATTTCTTGCAACGTGTAGGCTGCGCCATACGCTTCAAGAGCCCAAACCTCCATCTCACCCAGACGCTGACCACCCTGTTGTGCTTTACCACCAAGAGGTTGTTGCGTAACGAGCGAGTATGGCCCAACGGAACGAGCATGTAATTTATCATCAACCATGTGGTTCAGTTTCATCATATACATGACACCAACTGTGACCGGCTGATCGAAAAATTCACCTGTCGCGCCATTGCGCAAGCGATATGAACCATCACCAGAAAGATTTAATTCATCAATGAGAGGCTTAATGTCTGCATCGAAGGTTGCACCATCAAACACCGGTGTTTTGAATGAAACACCTTCAACAGCGGAGCGTTCCGCTAATGCTTGCAAACCTTCTTTGCCATACGATTTCTCGTATGATTCAACAAATTCATCGCCATAACATTTTTTGAGGAACTTCTTAATTTCCGCAGCGCCAGTTGTCTCAAGCATCTGTTGCAACTTGTTGCCCAGTTTTCTGCCCACAAGACCAAGTGCTGTTTCAAGAATTTGTCCCACGTTCATACGCGAAGGAACACCAAGCGGATTGAGCACCACGTCAACAGGAGTACCATCTTCCAAGTACGGCATGTCTTCACGCGGTACAATAGTCGATACAACACCCTTGTTACCATGGCGTCCGGCGATTTTATCACCAACCGAAATGGCGCGTTTCATCGCGATATATACTTTAACAACTTTAATAACACCAGATGGTAGCGTGTCACCTTTTCGGAGTTTATTCACACGCTCATTTTTCAAGTTCTCTAAAATACGAACTTGATTTTCATATGATGTTTTAATTTCTTTAACACGCGCAGCAACAGCTTTTTCTGTTGGTTTAATTTCAAACAATGAAGCAAGCGGTTCAGTTGCAAGTTTTGCACCATCCAATTTCTTGTTGGTGAAGAATCCTGCAAGCCCTTTCGCTGGCGCTTCCTGACCATGCAACTCTTCCGCAACTCTACCGGCGATCATTTTCTCAAGCACCGCAAGGTGATGGAAATAATCACTTTCAAGGCGATCGATTTGTTTGGTCACTTCTTGTTTGTAGCGCTTGTCTTTACGAGCACCGCTACGCGAGAAAATCTTAATATCAACAACAGTACCGTCTATTCCAGGTGGTACTCGCAAAGAAGTGTCACGCACTTCACGCGATTTTTCACCAAAGATAGCACGGAGGAGTTTCTCTTCTGGCGAATGTTGGATGTCCCCTTTCAAGGTCACTTTACCAACAAGAATATCCCCAGGCTTCACACGAGTACCCACACGTACCACACCATCTTCGTCCAGGCAAGCCAACGCCGCTTCACTCACGTTTGGAATGTCGCGGGTAATTTCTTCTGGTCCAAGTTTTGTGTCACGCGCATCTACATCATATTCTTCAATATGCACAGAGGTCAGAACATCATCAGACTGCAAACGTTTACTTAAAACGATCGCATCCTCAAAGTTGTAACCATGCCATGGCATGAAGGCAACCACCACGTTTGAACCAAGTGCAAGTTCACCATTGTTAATCGCAGGACCGTTAGTGAGCATATCGCCCGCTTGAACGATTTCGCCACGTGTAACAATCGGCGTATGATGCACCCAAGTGCTGTAGCTTGAACGGAGGAATTTTTTCAAATTATAGGTATCAATTCCTTGTCCAATCCACTCATCTTCATGATGGAATTCATCACGGTTCACACGAATGATGATTTTTTCTGAAGACACATATTCAACAACGCCCGCACGTTTTGCCGTGATTGCGCCGCCAGAACCTTGTGCAATTTCACGCTCCATACCGGTACCGACAAGCGGTGTTTCGGTTCTAATCAATGGAACGGCTTGACGTTGCATGTTTGCGCCCATAAGTGCACGAACCGCGTCATCATGCTCAAGGAAAGGAATCAATGCTGCAGAAACAGACACAAGCTGTTTTGGCGACAGGTCAACGAAATCCACATTGTGTTTATCAATGTGAACATAGTCAGCACCGTGGCGCGCAAACACTTTTTCTGTTTCGAACTGATTTTGTTTATTTTTCAACGAGTCAGCTTGCGCAATATTGTCGTCTGCTTCTTGGAACGCATCCATGAATTCAACATCATCCGTCACAGTAGAATCAACTACTTTGCGGTATGGTGTTTCGATGAAACCAAGATCGTTCACCACAGCATAGGTTGCCAATGATGAAATCAAACCAACGGTCTGACCTTCAGGTGTTTCAATCGGACAGATACGACCATAGTGCGACGTATGAACGTCACGAATTTCGAATGTTGCGCGATCTTTCAAGACGCCGCCGGGCCCGAGGGCTGAGAGACGACGTTTATGTGCAACTTCAGCAAGTGGATTTGTTTGATCCATGAACTGTGAAAGCTGGCCAAGGCCAAAGAATTCACGAATAACCGCACTCAACGGTTTGACGTTCATAAAGTCTTGCGGCATCAACGCGCCATGACCTTCCTGCATACGGAAGCGTTCACGGACAATGCGTTCAATGCGCGCAAATCAACGATACATTTG
>Ga0268264_10002637_pt1 | contig 15662 bp, 9 predicted proteins | sample KBSSwiS32_FD_190357 | JGI IMG/M metagenome (GOLD analysis project Ga0268264, IMG submission 190357) | Switchgrass rhizosphere microbial communities from Kellogg Biological Station, Michigan, USA - KBS Switchgrass S3-2 (SPAdes) (version 2) | ecosystem: Host-associated > Plants > Roots >...
AAAATGAAAAAAAATACGATTATAATATTTGCAATAATTCTGATTGCAAACTTTGTTATAGGTTGTAAAAAAAATATGGAAGCTGCGCCGATAGACTATTCTTTGTCCGTGAAAGATAAAACCTGGTGGGGCGTGTTTACCTATACAGACAAGGATGCAGAGTTTTACAGCGTACATTTTAATACCGACAATACTTTTATATGGAGTCAGTTTTCGGGAGATTATAAAGGGCAATGGACTATTAGCGGGAAAGATCTCTCAATGATTTTTGACGCGAGCACAAACGAAATGAGAGCCAACATCGGCGATGATGATAAGCTGGTAAATGTTACTGATAACAGCGGTAATTCCACGATCAATACCTGTCAATTCATTGCAAATCCCAACATATCGTTGGATGACACAGAATGGAAGGGCCAAATAGTCTCCGGTACTCCTTATTTATTGGAAATAGGTTTCAGGGCGCCTCTGAAAGCTGATATCCGACTTGGATATACTTACACAAACAATACCTATACAAGGTCGTCTTCAGGTGCAGTGATCCGCGCTGATATTATGCCAGCAGGAGCAGCAGCAGGCACCACATTTTTTGGTCTGATTATATCCGAGAGTGACATGGTGGGTTGCAGTAAAAATTCTAATAATCAGTGGAAGGCAAGCAAACAATAACGAAATATAAAGTATACTCGAAATTTTCACCAGTTAAATCAATCATAGTGAAAAAGCATATCAATAAGATCATATTAATCGCAAACTTCGTCGGATTTATCGGTGCGTGTAACAAAAGCGATAATGCTGTACCCAATGTAAACGCCAGCTCTATTAAAGACAAAACCTGGAGCGGATCCCTCACCTATTCTGGGAAAACAACCGAATATTATAGTGTACGTTTTAACGGAGATAATACTTTGCTGTGGGCCGAGTTGTCTGGAGACTATACAGGGCACTGGACTATTAGTGGAAAAAAAATCACGATGAATTTTGACTCAAGGGCCGAAAAAATTTCTGCTGATATTTCAGAGAACAATGAACTGCTGAATATCACAAACAATTCCGGGACCTATGAAGTGTACAGTGGCGCACTGGTTGCAAATTCAAATCTATCGTTGGATAATACAATATGGAAAGGTGCTGAAACAAATACAAATACTTCTGCTACAAAAAAGATTCAGCTGAATTTTAAGTCCGGCAACTTAGTAGAGTGCATATTAGACACAACTATTCTCGGCACATTTAGTTATTCCAGAAATGCGGGCGGTGCAGCAATTCATATAGGCGACCATTTTTTCGGAGTGATATTGCCAAGTGCTGAAATGAGAGGCAGCGATGGCAGAGCTGATTTTCCATGGCATGCAATTAAACAATAGAAATTATTCCTCAAAAAATTAGAATGAAAAAGTATTTAAATAAAATTGTGATGATAACGCTGTTGGCAGCGATTGTTTTTAGTTGCAAAAAAGACACGTCGCTTCCTTCAATTCCTGACACAGATTATACGGCATTCCTTAAAGATAAAACATGGTGGGGAGAGTTTAACTATACCGGCAAGGATGCGGAATACTACAGTGTGCATTTCAATTCAGATAATACATTTGTATGGAGCCAGTTTTCCGGGGACCACAACGGAAAATGGACAGTGGAGGGCAACGAACTTACAATGAGTATTGAACCAGCTAATACAGAAATAAGAGCTGAAATAAACGGAGATGATAAGCTAATTAATATTACTGATAATACAGGTAGTTCTACAATTAATACCGCCCACCTTATTGCAAATTCCAATATGTCCCTGGATAATACAGTATGGGAAGGGAAGCCAATCCTCGCAAATGGAATTTATGGATATTTAATAAGTTTCGTGCCGGGAATAAAAGTTGATATCCAGGAAACTTATTTCGAACCACCTTCATTGTATAAATCCTACTTGTACCCGGGCAATACATATAAAAGATCCACAGGTGGTGAAGTTGTCAGGACCACGTTTAGTTCTGGAGGTGCCGGTTCAAGTTCGACATTTTTTGGCATAATAGTATCGGATAGCGTAATGAGAGGAAGTAGCAGAAATGCCAATAATCAATGGAAGGTGAGCAAGAATAAATAATTGCAAAATTATTGGAGGGTCGTAAGAGTGCGGTGGTTGGTAGAAATTAATTCCTGATATCTTAAATAAATACAATCTCTAAATAAAAAATAATAGAATTACCAGGTATTAGAGGCCTGCGCGAAGTAAATTGCGTATTTGACAAGATTTCCAGTTATCAATGACTAATCTTACTCACATATGGCCTTTTTTTATTGTTGCAAACCTGAAAACTTCAGTTTCATTCTATTTAGATAAACTTGGATTTGAACTCCGATATATTGGTCCGGATGACGATCCATTTTGGGCCATTGTGGGCCGCGACAATATTTCTATTATGCTGAAAGCAATTGCACCGGACCTAAAACCCATTCCCAATCATACCTGTCATTAATGGGCACCGTGGGACTTATCACTGTAGACTGCTGTTTCACAAATTCATAAAAGACGTTTCGTTTTTTATGAATCCTTCTATATATTTACTTTGAAAAACGGTACGTGTTCGTATTATACTTTGATCGAACAACTGAAGCGGTTGAAGGTCTTCCTGGCCATCCCTAATATGAAAGCCGTGCGCCACGCCTGGATTATTATATTTTCGAAAAAGTATTTTTAGAATGAAAATATTAAATGCTTTCGTCCGCATCGGCTGCTTGCTAACCATTTTATTTTCTGTATCTACATCTATTGGCGCCCAAACGATAACTGAATTTTTTGATAAAAAAGATACGTCTGCTCTTTACCTCGGTATTGATTTCACCAGGTCGAAATTAATCAATGACCCCAACGTGAATGTGAATGTCCTTCGTGACCATGACTTCACAAAGATTAATGAGATCATCGTTAGTGAGCCAAAAAAATATGACCTGAAGAAGCTTTTTCATAAAGAGCACATAGACCATGATCTCGGATTTGTGAATGCAAAAAACCAAGCCATGAACGTCGACGGGATTATGTCTACTAACGCTGCCGATATTCACCATCTTATACAAGAAGATATCGAATCAATGGTGAAAAATTATGACTTTGGCGATAAAAGGGGGCTGGGACTTCTTTTCGTTATGGAAGGTCTGGATAAATACAGAAAATTAATTTCTATGTGGGTCAATGTTGTTGATATGTCCACGAAAGAGGTATTGATGAATGAGCGCATTGATGGGGAAGTATCGATGGGCTTTGGAGTGCCTAATTATTACGCATCCGGAATTAAAAACATGATGAACCTGATACAAAGCGATTTTTATACGACGTGGAAAATGAAATTTGGTAGTGACAAGTAAGATTTGATTTGGATGATGAATCCGCAATTTACAGCGTATGACACATCGAAATTCTGGTTTGTTTACGTCACGAGTAAAGAAATTAAGACTAGAAATCATAAAGTAGTAATTAGACTATCTAGAGCGATGTCGAATACTGAGTATACGATATGTTTCCACCAAAGGAAATTAAACGCACACCGGCCCATAGAATTTTTAATGGTCCTGTTTAAATGTTAGCTCGTCCAGATTTTTTCTGGCTTCATCGTTTATTATTATCCGCTCTAGGAATAAAGAAATATTTTGAGCAAGAACGCAACTTGAACACTTATGAGCGTTAAGAAAGCCAAGACAAATCGGACTTCATTAAACGGATTAATCATGACGGCTAAAATAATGTTAAGAGCAGCAGCAATCATCATCTTCCTTCATAATATAGGTCATACAATGGCAGTATTAACCTGGAAAGATGATACCGATTCGAAAAAAATGGAAGTGATAAAAGAAATGACAGAGAACAAATTTTCATTTATGGGTACTTCAAGAAGCATGGGAGAATATTTCGAGGGATTCGGCATTCACGGAATTCTGTCTTTACTTTTAATTACATTGATCTTGTGGTTCGTTTCGGATGTAAGGGAGACCAATAAAAATTCGAACAAGAAAATTATTCTTACGGTTTCCATTATTTTATTAGCGTGGGGCATCTTCGAATTGATCTACTTCTTCCCTCTTGCGGCAGCTTTTAGTTTGATCTCAAGCTTACTTGGTTTTTACGCACTTTTTTTATTGAATAAACCGGTCGACGTAAGAGTATAAAATAATCAATCCACTCATTCAAAAAATTGTTGTGCCGTGCCTGATCGCGCGCGCTGCTGTAATTCATTTATGATTTTAGATGCGCGATTGCCATGGTGTCTTATTTTCTCAAGATTGGTAATCAAATTCCGTGTTGCTTCTTCTCTTTCTTCACCATTGGTGGAATGTGTTATTTCCTGTACCAGGTCTTTTGAAAGATCTGAGAAGTTATTTACAAAATTCAGCGGGTTTTGTATTTCATGAGCCATGCGCGTAGCCATCACACCGAAGGCAGCCATCCTTTCTGATTTCACCAATTGCTGCTGCGTGTTTTTTAAATTTTCATAGGCTGTCGCCAGCTCTTTATTAATTCTTTGCTTATAGCGGTAACGATTGGTAAGTGCTATCAAGAGTAATAATAAAACTACGGCAGCCGAAATAATTGAATATCGAATATTACGTTGCCTTATATCTTTTTTCTCCTGCTCCGCCCGGGCTGCTGATTCTTTTTTATCGAACGCATACTGCATAGCGACTTCCGTAAGTTTCTTATCTTTCTCCATATTGAAAACAGAGTCTTTAATGACGGAATATTTCTTGTAGCTGTCCAACGCATTCCTGTAATCGCCAAGAAACATTTGAATTTCGCTCATTCGCTCATAGCTCGCGAATAATGTATTTAAATCACCTATTTCGCTGCATATTTTGATCGCACTGTCTGTATAAACTTTTGCCTTTTGCAATAATTCGGATCGATGCTTGCCGGAATTGGAGTCATTCGCCATCTGCATATACGTGCTTCCGATACTGCCCAAATTAGAGGCTATTCCAATTTTCACTCCCAGTTCTTCGTTCAGTTTCAAAGCATGTAAGTAAGATTCCAGGGCCTTGTCATAATTCTTTTGTTCAGTGTAAACAATTCCAATATTTCCAAGATTTCTGGCAATTCCATTTTTATCTCCCAATTCTTGATATAGTTGTAGTGACTTCAGCTCATATTCGAGCGCTTTCTTCTGATCAGATAAATTCCGGTACAGTTCGCCAATGTCGCCGAGGTTTGTGGCTACTCCGTTTTTATTTCCTAACGCTTCATCAATGGTGTTGGCTTTTAAAATATATTCAAGCGCCTTGTGATATTCTTTCTGACTGTTGTATACGATTCCAATATTGCAGAGCGTAGCAGCCATGTCAGGTTTATTGCCTAATTCTTCATGGATACGTAAGGCATCAAAATAATAATTTAATGCTTCGGGATAATCTGATTGATACCAGTGAACCACTCCGATATCACCAAGCATTTTTGCCCTTCCGACTTTATCTCCAATTTCTTCAAACAAGCTTAGTGCCTGGGAAGAATACTTTAATGCCATCGCAAAATCAGATTTGCCATATCCGTAATTACCAGCAATCGTTCGACAAGAATTTGCCATCCCTTTCTTCCAACTCAATTTTTCAGCAAGCGCCAATCCTTGTTTTCCAAAGTCCAACCCTTTATCAGGATCTATAGAATAATAAGTATGACTCAGATCAATCAGCAGCTTTACTTTACCCGTGTCTTCAGAAGCTTTTGGTAGTTGTATGAGTAATGAGTCGATCCGGTCTTGCCCCTGAAGCTGCGCAAATAATTGTTTCCCGAGCGAAACAATGATGAAGAAAAGAAGGAGTTTTTTCATTTTGGTCACCGTTATTGGTCGTTGTAATTTAATGAATCGCATGAAAAGTTCCTACGTATGCCATATCGGGCCGAGAGAAATAGCAAATCATCAAAAATACTACTGCACAGGCCGAGCGTTACTGGCACTGCATTTCCCCGGAAATACAATCGCCGAACCTATAATCAGATTCGGCGATAGGAATAAAAAAAGATACACATCACCGTTAGTTAAGAATTTTGTAGTGGCACTCTAATAATTTCGTTAAACCCTTTTGAATGTTTGGATTATTTTCATCTCAATCATATATTCAGGATTAATTACTGCGTCGCCATTTTCACCTTGAACTCGTTTTCAACGTCTGTGTAACTATCGCTGCCCACAGAATAAATTACCTTATGAATTTCACCACCCGAAAAAGAAAATGTATTGGAATACGCTTTACTTACGGGATCGCCACTATCATAGCCGATGCAAAGTCCTTCACCCGTTAAAGCGTAGTGACCCGATTGCGTTCGGAAAGGTGCCTGAGCAATGATTTTGCCATCAACATACATTTTCATGGTCCCGAGTGTTTCGTTTTTATCGCTCATTTTCTCTTTTATGAATTCCACACCGATCACGTGATCGCCTTTTGACGGTAATGCAGCAGTCAATTTTTGTTCTGGTGAAATACCGAGAAAGTTGTAAACCCAATTGACTTTACCATCTTTTATAAAAAGAGAATATCCGCCGAAACGGGAACCTTGCGACACAAGCACTCCTTTTGCATTTGGTTTCAACGTGACATGAACGAGAATCTTAAATGAGCGGCCTAATGTTGGCGCGGCGGAGGCTTCAGGCACTTCTGTTGTTCCGGGATAATATACAAACAGGCCATTGGCCGGAATTTCAGTATGATATTCCAGTTTGTGAAATGAGGGAACATCCAGGTCATTCAGTGGAAGCACATGATTTTTTGTAGCCTGGTCCGTCCAAAGTTTTTTAAGCTCTTCTACTTTTTCAGGATTTTGCGTCGCTACATTATCCGCTTGCGAACGATCAACATCTGTGTGGTACAATTCCCATACATCTTTATCAAAATTGCCAAGATTAACAGGCACAGGCCCGTGTTCAGTGACAGCCATCCATCCATCGTGCCAAATACCGCGCGTGCCGACCATTTCAAAATATTGAGTTTCTTTTTTAGTCGCGGCATTCGCATCATCAAAACTTGAAACCATCGATACACCAGATAATGGTTCCTGCTTAATACCATCCACTACCTCCGGCATCTTCACTCCGCATGCTTCCAAAATAGTTGGTACAATATCCGTACTGTGATAATATTGATTGCGAATTTCACCGTGTGCTTTTATTCTTGCCGGCCATGAAATGATGAGAGGATCGCAGGTACCACCACTATAACCAGAATAACGTTTGAACATTTTGTATGGAGTTGAAAATGCAACGGCCCAGCCAGTAGGATAATGATTGTAAGTATCGGTTGAACCCAGTTTATTCATCATTGCTAAATTATCTTTTATATCATCCGGGTATGCATTGAAGAATTTATTTTCATTTACCGATCCATTCGGGCTGCCTTCACCAGACGCACCATTGTCGGCGCAATACATTACCAGCGTATTATCCAGTTGACCAGACTCCTTAAGGTAATCGATGACTCTTCCGATCTGAACATCTGTATACTCCGAATAGCCGGCAAACACTTCCGCCATATGAGAAAATAATTTCTTTTCGTCTGCCGAAAGTGTATTCCATGGCCGCACCATATCCGCTTCGGAAAACGTGCCTTTTGGCATTGGATTTAACGGTGTCAATTTTGTTTCCTTTGGGAGAATTCCTTTATCAATCATTCTTTTCAATACCCATTCTCTGTATGCTTCATATCCCGAATCAAATTTTCCTTTGTATTTTTCAATGTATTCCTGTGGTGCATGATGCGGAGCGTGATTAGCACCCGGGCAATACCACATATACCATGGCTTATCAGGATCGGACTGTTTGGAATCACGGATATATTGAATTGCTTTATCTGCAAGATCTTTTGATAAATGATATCCTTGTTCAGGTGAATACGGCTGATTGATATAATGATTGTCTTCCACTAGAGCAGGATACCATTGATTAGTTTCACCACCGATAAAACCATAAAAACGATCAAAACCTAATCCCAATGGCCAGTTCTTTTTGGATGCACCCATGCCAAATGCATCAACCGGAACATTATGATTTTTGCCGATCCAAAAAGTAGCCCAGCCAGCATTCCTCAATATTGTGGCGATGGTAGCATTGTTTTCCGGAATGTGCCCGCTGTATCCCGGGAATCCAACAGCAGATTCAGAAATTGAACCAAAGCCATTCAAGTGATGATTTCTACCAGTGAGCATAGTAGACCGGGTGGGAGAACAAACAGAAGTAGTATGCCATTGCGTATAGATCAATCCATTTTGTGCTAACCTGTCCAGCGTTGGCATATTGACCATTCCGCCATAAGGAGACCAGGTTGCTTCTCCTGTGTCATCAAATAAAATAACAAGCACATTAGGTGCATTTTTTGGTGCTTTTTTATAAAGGAAAGCGGGCCAGTCCGGTTTTGAATCACGAATGTCGAGCGATATTTTTCCTTTGAATTTAGTTGTGTCTATTCCTGTTGTATCCGTGGAAGAAATGCCTTGCTCTTTTTGCGTTTGATTGCATCCGGCAAGAACTGTACAGGCAAAGAAAAAAATACAAAAAAATGTTTGTGCCTGTAAACAGTTACAGCGAGTTTTCATTTTTATATTTTTTAGTAAGTGAACAATAGTTGGGACTCGGTTATAATCATCCCACGCACCTTCGGCAACGGCTTAATACCGCACTCAAGTTTTGCCAATAAGATATTCAGCCGTTCCACCAGCTCTTAATAAGAGAGACACATCCCAGGGAAATGATCGCCATCTTTTGGAGAATCTTAGAAATTTATTTATCCGGCAATTTGAAGTTGTAAATTATTTTTTGATCGACCTAAATCACAAGGCCAATTGTAATACGCCTTAATCACCAATTAAAATTAGGCTACTTTTAATTTGTGAATCCGGATGAATCAGTTCCGCAGATCTAAACGAGTTTAAAAAAAAGCTAACCAGGTTAACCGCTATATGACTAAAATAAATAATCATCCACACTCAAGAAGACAGTTCCTCGGAATTCTTGCTGCTGCTATTCCATTATTATCTTTTGATAAAATAGAACCCGAAATTATTTTATACAATGGAAATATTTTCACCGTCAACCCAAAAGAACCGACAGCAGAGGCCGTAGCTATTGCAGGTGGGAGATTGATAGCAGTAGGAAACAACACCGACATCCTTAAAATGGCAACAGCAAGCACAAAGAAAATTGATTTGGGTTACAAAACTGTCCTTCCCGGATTTATTGATGCGCATACACATCCTGCCAGCTCGGCCCTCATGCACCTAAAAATGGTGGACTGCGATCTGCGTTCCATCAGAGATATTAAAGAAGCTATTAGGCAAAGAGCCGCCATCACTCCAAAAGGGAATTGGGTACTGGGTTTTAAATATGATGATACTAAAACCAATGAGGGCCGCAAGATTAACTCAGCAGATTTAGATGAGGCAGCTCCGGAACATCCGGTCATGATATCTCACCGTGGCGGGCATACGACTTACTGCAATTCACTCGCCTTTAAAATGGCGAATGTAAATGAATCAACACCCAATCCGCAGGGTGGAGAATTTGAAAAATCCTCTGATGGAAAATTAACTGGTTGTGTTAAAGAGAAAGCAAATGCGGTATTCGATAAACTTATTCCTGATGAAAATACGCGTGATGAAAGAAGAGAAGGCGTGAAACTGATTTCCAGGATGATGGCAAAGACCGGGATCACTTCTGCTACCGATGCATTGGGATTTCCCGAAGATTTGCAGGCTTATGAAGATGCTTATGAAGGAGGCGATTTGAATATCCGCATCTACTGTATGATATATTATACACACATCGAGAAAATGATTGCTGCCGGGGTAAGAACAGGTATGGGAAATGATTGGGTGAAAATTGGCGGAATGAAGATGACCTGCGATGGTTCTATTTCCGAACGCACAGCAAGATTATCCCAGCCATATGTTGGCCGTCCCAATGACTATGGTATTTTAGTGATGGATGAAAATCAAATGTATCCATTCGCAAAGAAGGCATACGATGCAGGCTGGCAAATTGGTGTTCATGCAAATGGTGATGTAGGGATTGATACCACGCTCAAACTATACGAGCGCCTCTACAAAGAAAAACCAAAGCCTGACCCAAGATTCAGGATTGAACATTGCACCATGATAAATGATAATCTTATTCAACGGATGAAAACATTGGGTGTTATCCCCACACCTTTCTCTACCTATGTTTATTATCATGGAGAAAAAATGAAAGCCTACGGTGAAGAACGATTAAAAAACATGTTTGCATTAAAAAGTTTTTTAAATGCAGGTATTCGTCCAACACAAGCATCTGATTACCCGCCGGGGCCGTTTGAACCAATGATGGCTTTACAGTCAAGTGTTACAAGAACTGATATGAAAGGAAACGTTTGGGGAGCCAACCAAAAAGTTACAGTTGAGGAGGCAATTAAAATTGGGACTATTAATGGTGCCTACGCTTCCTACGAAGAAAATAATAAAGGTTCTTTGGAAGCGGGAAAACTTGCTGATCTTGTTGTATTGGGACGTAATCCATTTAAAGAAGACCCTTCAACATTAATTACTATTCCTATTGAACGCACGATGGCGGGTGGTAGATGGATATATGAAAGCTGAAGAAATTATTTAAAAGATTTTTGCGTAGCAGAAAAAACCGGAAGTACAACAAAATAAAAGGATACCATCATACTGAAGATGGTAATAATTTCTGGTTTGCATTGTCAAAAGCACAATGGGAATTTCAAAATAAACGGTCCATTAACGCTATCAAATCCGAATTTTTTAGCGCGTGTTCAGGGACGACATCGTCTTACGACTAAATACTACTTCATCTGCTGCATCAACAACTGGGCAGTAGTGGTTGTGCGCGAGGGAGAATCCAGGAAATCATAGAGAATCTCTACAAACCATTTCTGGCGATCTTTATACACAAAGTGAGTCGTCCCCGGCAAAATGCAGAGCAGCGAACCTGGTATGTTCTCGTGCATCTCCAACAGATGCTCATTGCGAATAGCGTCGCGGTCGCCTCCCATGATCATGACTTCGGCTTTGATTTTTCCCAGATCGGATGTTTTTATGTGAGGTTGATCCACCACAAGTCTGAATTGCTTGCTTCTAATGCTGTCGCTCTTAACGACCGCCCACATTTTGTCTAACAAAGGAAGCAAGGCAGGATCTATTGCCGTGGTGTCCGGTCTCAGGTTGGCGCCGGAGGCAAGAAGTTTTTTCACCTTCTTCGGATAATTGATTGCCATAAGCAAACCAACAATGCCGCCATCGCTATGACCCCAGATGTAAGCGGAATCAATTTCAAGGTGATCTAATAAAGCATTTACATCTGAGGCCATTTGCTCATAGGTGAGATACCCCAGGGGACAATCACTCTTTCCATGACAACGGCTATCCAAAGCGATAACCTTGTAATGTGTGGCGAACTCAGGAATTAAATTGGCGCGACTCCTGATCGAGCCACCATTGCCATGCAGTATAACAAGCGGCTTCCCCTGACCATAGATTTCGTAATAAACTTTTACACCATCGTGATTGTAAAAACTGCCTGCCTTCGGGTCGTTCCCGTAATTAGGCGAAGTGTTTTGTGCATACGCCGTACCAAATGAAAGAAGCGCAATGGTAATAATTATTTTGAGTGACATTATTGAATGTTTGGCAATCAGACGTCGCGGTTCTGTATTGGGTTACACCATCAGCTAGTACAGAGCGGACATCTTATTCGAATTCATTTGCGACCCATAACTGAATTGCAACGCTTTTCTATTGAATGCTCCTCTTAATTTAAATCTAAATACGAGATTGATGAAGTTTCAGGCTCGTTAAGTGAATATACAAATGCTGTTTTTTGCTTGAGAGGAAACAAGCGCTCATGCAAATAAATTTCGACACCATAGTTGGCTTCAATTTATTTTTTGAGAAATGTCAGTTCACAATGAAACACTGTAGTATCTTGAATGGCGTAAAAGAAATTCAGTCAACTATTTTCCTTTCATTCACTCGTAGCGACCGCCACTGAACCTATGATGGAAGAAGAAAATTTTGCAAACGAACCGGTACCGGAGTGAAGATTTTCGTATGATGGAGCCGGTCAATATATTTGTGGAAGAGTGAATGAAAAATTTTTTGCAATTGTGCATTTCTATTTAGTCGTCGCATCGGGTTTCAAAAAAAATAGTAATGCTAACATTAGTGACATACTTTAATTTTCTTAACTATTAAATAAATATGGCCATGACTAAAGAACGTGTCAGCCGAAGAGATTTTATTGGCAAATCTGTTGCCGGGATAGCAACTGTTGCTGCAACAGGCAGTATTGCTAAGGCTTCCTCAACCAGTGCCGCTTCCTATAATAGGATTCCCGGCGCCAACGACCGAATCAATATCGGGTTTCTTGGTTGCGGTGATCGCAGCAGTGATCATCAAAGTATTGTCAACGCGGCCAAAAAAGATAAAAACCTGGGCGTAGTTGCCGTCTGCGACATTTGGAAACATAATAAAGAAAAAGCTGCAGCAAATTGTAAGAGATTGTTCGGAACAGATGTAAAACAGTTTAAATATTCAGAAGAAATGTTGAGAATGCCGGAGCTCGACGCAGTAATGATCGGTGCAGGAGATTTTCAGCATGCAAAGCTTTTAGTAGAAGTTGTCAAAGCCGGCAAAGATTGCTATTGTGAAAAACCTATGGCCATAGATGTTAGTGATGCTAAACTGGCAAGGGATGTTGTTCTTTCATCCAAACAGGTTGTGCAGCAGGGATCTCAATGGCTGAGCGACCCGATACAGTTGAAGGTGCGCGAAATCATTCGTTCCGGTAAGATTGGTCAGATCACAAAAATAGAACAGGTGTGGAATGATAATGAACCTCGCTGGCATGTTCCAACCGATCCCGATGTGGCGGCGATCCGGGAAGAGGACACCGATTGGAACAGGTGGTTGTTGGGAAAACCTCATGTTCCGTTCGATCCATGGAAATATTTTGAATTCAGGATATTCCGTGATTACTCCGGAGGCATCACGTCTCAGTGGATGAGTCATGGTGCAGGATTGGTGCATTTTTATACTGACACAGCCATTCCCGACACTATGGTAGCAAGCGGAGGGATATTTGGCTGGCCGGATATCCGCGAGAACCCTGACACATTTCAGGCACTCGCAACTTTTGAAAAGGAGAAGTTCTTGTACTCCTACGCTACAAATTTTGGAAATATGTTTGGTGATTATACCTGTATTCGCGGGAAAGAAGGGACCTTATTCTCGGCAGGCGGAGAAGGCAGTTCCCGTTGGTTTCTTATTCCAGAAAAAGAGAACCATCCAGGAGGATTTGATTTTTACGAAGGAATGAAGGAGACGATAAAAAACGGCAAGGCGGAAATAATAACAACTCCGGAATATGGGATGAAACTTGGTCCCGCTTTCGTGAGTGATAATATGCCCTTTCATCTTAACAACTGGGTTGATTGTATGCGGAACAGAAATGTTGTACCCAACGGGCATATTCATACTGGCTTCTGGCATTCGATAGCCACCATCATGGCAACGCGTGCATATCGGGAAGGAAAAAAATTATATTGGAATCGGAAAACCGAGGAAATAGTGGATTCAATGCCTTCTTCGTAATTCATATTCATTCACCAACAATTATGAAATACTTACTGACCTGGTATGTATGCTGCGCCGTTTGGAGTTCACATGTTACTGTATTGAAAAATTTTGCCGATGAGAGTGTCGATCGGCATATCATTAAAAAGACAAGATCCATTACAGACAGTTTACCTAAGGTTTTTCCAAAGAATCATGCTGATTTAATTGCCGATAAATTACGACTTGACGCTGCATTAGGATTTACAACTAATCAATTGCCTGGCGACATGAAAGATTGGGAAACACGCAGGTCACAGCTAAAGAATGAAATCCTGAAAAAAACAGGGGTTGTAATAAATCATAACCTGTCTTTAAACATGAAGGAAACGGGTAACATTCAAATGAAGGGTTATGCAATCAAAAAAATAATCTTTCAAACCCGTCCAGGTATTTATGCAACGGCCAATCTATATATCCCTGATGGCAAAGGACCATTTCCTGCAGTAATTTTTATGATAGGCCATTGGCCTAAAGGCAAGATCGACGCCGAGGGACCACAGGCAGTAGGCCATAGCCTGGCGCGCAACGGTTATGTGTGCCTGAGCATTGATCCCTGGGGTTCCGGTGAACGAACTACAATCCATGGCATATTTGAAGACCACGGAGATGAGAATAATCTTGGTTCATCGCTGATGAATATCGGCGAAACATTAATGGGCATTGAGATTTCAGATAATATGAGAGGTGTTGATCTGCTTTGTTCATTGCCTTATGTTGATTCAAAAAATATTGGGGCAACGGGAGCCAGTGGAGGTGGAAATCAAACGATGTGGCTGACCGCACTTGATGAACGCATTAAAGCGACTATGCCTGTAGTAAGTGTCGGAACTTTTCAAGCATACATAATGGGAACTCCATGTATTTGTGAGGTGGTGGCTGATGCATTTGACATGACTGAAGAAGCAGGCATTCTTGCCCTTATTGCACCGCGGGCAATAAAGATGTGCAATCATAAAAAAGATGACAATCCTGCTTTTTTCCCATCTGAAATGATACGCAGCTATACCAATGCCAAACCCATATTTAAATTGTATGGAGTGGAGGATAACATAACCTTCCAGTTGTTCGATCTTCCCCATGGATATATGGCTGAAGACCGGGAGGCTGTACTCGGATGGTTCGACCTGCATTTGAAAGGTATCGGTAACGGGTACCCGAAAAAAGAAATTCAATTTAACTTATTACCAGCGGAACAACTCATGGTGTTCCCTCCGGGTCAAAGAGATTCCAGTGTATCAGGTACAGTTGAATACTGCAAACTGAGAGGAAACGAATTAAGATCTGTGTTTCTGAATTCAACTTCCATTGACCCGGAATTAAAAAGAAAGGAGCTGAGAAATATATTGGGAGTCACCGAAACACGAATGTTGAATCATGTTTACGAATATCAACCAATCAACGGATGGAACCGATTCGCTTTGGAAACTTCTGATAATAAGCTTATCCCGGTTCTGTTGCGAGATGCTGGGAAAAACACCAATGAATTTGTGATTGTTTGCAATCCTGAAGGAAAAGACAGTATTGCGCCTGGATTAATTGATGAAATAATTAAACCGGGTAAAGGTATCGCGATTGTTGATCTCTCAGGAACAGGAGAAGCTTCTTCAACTTACATAGGAAATAACTATCGAATCGGAAGGCTTCGCACCATTGCCAGATCTGAGTTATGGTTTGGCAGAACCATGATTGGTGAATGGGTGAATGAGCTTACTATGGTTACACAATTCCTGAACTCAAAATACAAAGCTGCAAAAGTAAGTATCGATGGAAGTAAGGAAGTCGGACTAGCCGGATTATTTCTTAGCGCACTGGGAGGCAAAGTTGATCACATTACTCTGCGAAAATCTCCTGTTAGCTATTTATTTGATACCCGCGAAGGAATTGACTTCTTCAGCGCTGCTATCAATTTACCCGGTTTTCTTACATGGGGTGATGTTTCATTAGCTGCGTCTCTTAGCGGAAAAAATATTGTATTCATTGACCCGGTCACTATATCCGGACAAAAGATAACAGGGAATAGGTTAAA
>Ga0268264_10002642_pt1 | contig 15653 bp, 8 predicted proteins | sample KBSSwiS32_FD_190357 | JGI IMG/M metagenome (GOLD analysis project Ga0268264, IMG submission 190357) | Switchgrass rhizosphere microbial communities from Kellogg Biological Station, Michigan, USA - KBS Switchgrass S3-2 (SPAdes) (version 2) | ecosystem: Host-associated > Plants > Roots >...
GCCATGACCATGCGCGCAACCCAGAAGAAGATGATGTCGAAACCGGTGACGAGCACCGCGCTCGGCAGGTAGCGCTGATCGTCCGGCCAGTTCGCGACGACCTTGCCGTCTTCGCGCACCGGCGCGTTCGCCGGCCAGCCCAGCGTCGAGAATGGCCACAGCGCCGAGGAGAACCAAGTATCGAGCACATCCTCGTCGCGGCGCAACGCGCCGACCGGCTTGCTGCCCGCATGCGCGACCGCATCGGCTTCATCTTCGCCGACGAAAATGTTGCCGGCTTCGTCGTACCACGCCGGAATGCGATGGCCCCACCACAACTGGCGGCTCACGCACCAGTCCTGGATGTTGTCGAGCCACTGCGTGTAGGTCGTGCTCCAGTTCTCCGGCACGAATTTGACTTCGCCGCTGCGCACCGCATTCAGCGCCGGCTCGGTGATCGCCTTCCTGCCGCCGGGTCCCGGCTTGCCGTCGACGCGCGTGTCCGACGTCAGGTCGAGGAACCACTGGTCGGTCAGCATCGGTTCGATCACCGCATCGGTGCGCTGGCTGATCGGGACCTGCAGCTTGTGCTTCTTTGTTTCGACCAGCAGGCCGAGCGCTTCGAGATCGGCGAGCACGGCCTTGCGCGCGACGAAGCGGTCCATGCCGCGGTATTTTTCCGGCGCGTTGTCGTTGATCTTCGCATCCAGAGTCATGATCACGAGCCGCGCGAGCTTGTGGCGGGCGCCGAGCTGCCAGTCGTTGAAGTCATGCGCCGGCGTGATCTTGACTGCACCGGTGCCGAACTCGCGGTCGACGTAGTCGTCGGCGATGACCGGAATCTCGCGGCCGGTCAGCGGCAGCGTCAACGTCTTGCCGACCAGCGCCGCGTAGCGCTCGTCGTCGGGATGCACGGCAACGGCGACGTCGCCGAGCATGGTTTCCGGCCTTGTCGTCGCAACGACGATGCCGTCGCCGCCGTCCGTCGCCGGGTAGCGGATCGACCACAGCGATCCGTCTTTCTCCTCGTTGTTGACCTCGAGGTCGGATACCGCGGTCATCAGCACCGGATCCCAGTGCACGAGGCGCTTGCCGCGATAGAGCAGGCCGTCGCGATACCACTGCACGAACACCTTGCGCACGGCGGCCGACAGGCCCTCGTCCATCGTGAAGCGCTCGCGCGACCAGTCCATCGACGCGCCGAGGCGGCGCATCTGGTTCGTGATCGTCGATCCGGATTCGCCCTTCCATTCCCAGACGCGCTCGACGAACTTCTCGCGGCCGAGGTCGTGGCGCGTCTTGCCCTGCGCGGCGAGTTGGTTCTCGACGATCTTCTGCGTCGCGATGCCGGCATGGTCTGTGCCGCCCTGCCACAGCGTGCGGAATCCCTTCATGCGGTGGTAGCGGATCAGCGCGTCCATGACCGTCTGCTGGAACGCATGGCCCATGTGCAGTGTGCCGGTGACGTTCGGCGGCGGCAGCAGGATGCAGTACGGCTCGCCGTCACCGTGCGGTGCGAACGTGCCGCTGGCTTCCCAGCGCGCGTACCACTTCGCTTCGATGGCCTTCGGGTCGAACGTCTTTTCCATGGGTGACGGTAGCCTGCGCCCGAATGCGAACAGACGGGCGTGTTCAGTTGGGGAATGGCGAATTGTAACGGCGGATGCGTGTTCGCCCAAGCCTTTCGCGCGGCGCGCCCCGATCCTCAATCGCGTGACGGTCCACGTTATCAAAGACTTGCGTTTCGGCTAACATCGGGTTTGTGGCGCGCGGCCGGCCGCGTCGCCCGACAGGGGAAAAGGCTGCATGCACAGACCAGGTTTTCTTCACGAGTTGCGCCGCCGCAACGTCATCCGCATGGCCGGCCTGTACCTCGTTGCGGCCTGGCTGATCGTTCAGGTTTCGGGCACCGTCTTGCCGATGTTCGACGCTCCGGCATGGCTGCCGCGCAGTCTGGTGTTCCTGCTCGCGCTCGGTTTCGTTCCCGCACTGATCTTCAGCTGGGTGTTCGAGCTGACGCCGCAAGGGCTGCGGCGCGAGGAGGAGGTTCCTGCGGAGCAGTCGATCAAGTCGCAGACCGGTCAGCGCATGAATCACATGATCATCGCGGTGCTGGTGCTCGCCCTCGGCTATTTCGCCTTCGACAAGTTCGTGCTGACGCCCCGGCGCATGGCGGCGACCGCGCACCAAGAAGGCGCGAAGCAGGCCGCCGCGCCAACGGTGCCGGTGGCGAACGACAAATCCATCGCCGTATTGCCGCTCACCAACGCAAGCGGCAACAAGGATGAGCAATTCTTCTCCGACGGCCTGTCGGAAAACCTGATCATCGCGCTGTCGCAGTTCGACGGCCTGACCGTGATCGGCCGCAACTCGTCGTTCCAGTTCCGCGACAGCAAGGACGACAGCCGGGCGATCGGCGAAAAACTCGGCGTGGCGACGTTGCTCGAAGGCAGCGTGCAGCATGCGGGCGAAGTCGTGCGGGTCAGCGCCGAACTGATCGACGCCGCGAACGGGCACACGCTATGGTCCGAGCGCTACGACCGGCCGTACAAGGACCTGTTCGTACTGCAGGACGACATCACCCGGCAAGTCGCGAGCGCGCTCAAGGCCAAACTGCTGAGCGGCAACAGCGCGCCGGCGCAAACCGATCGTCCGCCCAGCGGCAACCTTGATGCCTACTCGGCGTTCCTGCAGGGCCGTTTCTATACCGCCCGCTTCAACGAGCCCGACGACCGCCTGGCGATCGCGCAGTTCACCACGGCGACACGCCTCGATCCGCGCTATGCACTGGCATGGTCCGAACTGTCTCGGACCGCAACCACCCTGGCGGCTCGAAACCTCGATGGCGAGCAGGCGCAGCAGGCCTATGCGCAGGCACGCCAAGCCGCCACTACCGCGCTGACGCTGGCGCCGGAGCTTGCGGCAGCGCATGGCGCGCTCGGCTATGTGCGCCTCACCGCCGACTTCGACTGGGCCGGTTCCGAGGACGAATATCGTCGTGCGCTCGAGCTGGCGCCGAACGACGGCAGCGCGCGGTTCGACCGCGGCACTCTGTTCGCCGCGCAGGGCCGGCCCGAGCAGGCGATCGTCCTGACCCGACAGGCGCTGACCACCGATCCGCTCAACGCTCGCTGGCACACCTTTCTGTCGAATTACCTGCTGGCCGTCGGCCAGCAGGATGAGGCAAGGCAAACCGCCCTCAGGGCGATCGCCCTGCAACCGGGCGGAAACGCCATCCACGAGTCGCTGGCGATCATCGAGATCCTGCGCGGCGACGCCAAGGCGGCGTTGGCGGCCGCACAGGACGAGCCGCCAGGTCCCTGGCAAACCATCGCCCTCGCGCTCGCCCGGCAGATCGGCGGCGACCCCGTGGCCGCCGATGCGGCGTTGAAGAACCTGGTCGACAAGTACGCCATGCTCGCGCCCTACCAGATCGCCGAGGTGCACGCTCTGCGCAATGACGCCGACAAGACATTCGAGTGGCTCGACCGCGCATGGGTCAGCCGCGATCCGGGCATCGAATACCTGCTCAACGATCCGCTGATCCTGCGCTTTCAGAACGACCCGCGCTTCGCCGCGTTCTGCAGGAAGGTCGGATTGCCGGCGACGACGACGGCCAAAGCGATGGGCAACGGTGCGGCGAAGACTTGATGGCGATCCGCGTTTTCTTCGCCGAACTGCGGCGTCGCAATGTGCTGCGCTGCTACGGCGGTGGGGCCGACAAGGCGTTGCTGAATGCGTGTCATCGAAATCCCTGTTGCAATCGCTGCACATGTAGGTGAGGCGGCCTCTCCCGTCAGCGGGACAGGCAGGTCGTTGGGGTTCGCCGCCGATTGGAGATCAGTCTGAAGACTATCGAAGCGAGTTTGGTGCGCGATGGCGACAGGACAGTCACGGGCCACGTCATTACCGGTCACCCCAAAGGTCTTTTCTACCTCGCGTTCACCGAGGCGTGGGAGCGGTTCTCCTACTACGGAATGACGGCACTGCTCTCCCTGTTCATGGTGAATCAGCTGCTGCTGCCCGGTCACGTCGAGAACGTCGCGGGCTTTTCGGCATTCCGCGCCGCGATCGAATCGGTCGCCGGTCCGCTGTCGACACAGGCGCTCGCTTCGCAGATATTCGGCCTGTACTCCGGATTCGTCTATTTCACGCCGCTGCTCGGCGGCATCGTCGCCGACCGCTGGATCGGCCAGCGCAACGCGGTCGTGATCGGTGCGCTGTCGATGAGCGCCGGTCATCTCGCGATGGCGTTCGACGAGTCGTTCCTCGCGGCGTTGCTGCTGCTCGTAATCGGCTCGGGCTTTCTCAAGGGCAATATCTCCGCGCAGGTCGGCGCGCTGTATCCGCGCGACGACGAAGCGCAGCGCACGCGCGGCTTCATCATCTTCAGCACGGCGATCAATATCGGCGCGATCGTCGGTCCGCTGCTGTGCGGTCTGCTCGCCCAGATCTACGGGTGGCATTGGGGTTTCGGCATCGCCGCGATCTTCATGCTGCTCGGCCTCGCGACGTACCTGTCCGGCTATCGCCACCTGCCGGCGCGCGTGGAACGGCAAAGCTTCGAAGGTGTTCGCCTCAGCGCGACCGATCGGCGCGTCGTCTATGCGCTGATCGTCGTCATGATCATAACGGTGTTCCAGTCGACCAGCTTCTATCAGCTCTACAACGTGCTGCCGATCTGGATTCAACAAAACGTCGCGCCGGAAGTCGGCGGCCTGAAAATTCCGATTCCGTGGTATTTGTCGATCAACGCGATCTTCAGCGTCGTCTGCGTTCCGCTGCTGTTCTGGCTCTGGGGCCTGCAAGCCAAGCGCGGTCGCGAACCGGGCGAACTCGGCAAGATCGGCATCGGCGCGTGGATCGCAGCGGCCAGCAACCTGATCCTCGTCGCCGCCATTGTCGCGTACGACGGTGCGCCGATTCATCCGATCTTTCCGTTCCTGTACAGCGCCGGCCTCGGCATCTCGTTCCTCTACTACTGGCCGACGCTGCTCGCGCTGGTCTCGCGCACGGCGCCGGCCAAGGTGAACGCGACGCTGATGGGTTTCGCCTTCATGAGCCTGTTCGTTTCGAACAATCTGATCGGCTGGATCGGTGGCTTCTACGACAAGATGCAGCCCGCCGCGTTCTGGGCGATGCACGCGGCGATTGCCACCGGCGGCGGTCTTATCGTCTTGTTGTTCGGACGCCCCCTCAGCCGGGCGCTTCGGCCGGGCTGAACGAAGCTGCTCTGCCTGGCGCCTGTCGGGACGTAAATTACTTGCCACCGTCCACGGAAAAAATCCCGTCTCGCGGGCAGCGAAGACCATCGATTTCCACCTTGACGAACTTCGCGTTCTTCTCATCGATCTTCCAAGCCGCTTCCGCGGCAAGCATTTCCGCTCCCGCTTCATCCTTCAAAACGGCAATGATCGTTCCCGGCGCCTTCTTTTCCTTGACCTGACATGAGCCGATGAATCCTGGCGAGCTCTTGGCGTGGTGCGGGAACTGCAAGGCGTCGCGGACCACGGAGTGGCCGTCGAGAATCAACTCGAATTCATTTCCACAGATGAGCCACGATGCGGAAAACAGCCGGTCGGAAAGTTCGGAACCGCCCAGATTCTCGAGGCCCAACGCGACATGCCGGGCTTCGATCGCGGAGACCGGTTCGTCCGACGTGCGTTGACCGATCAGCGCTTTGGCAATATCGGACCCGCATTGGACCTTTTCGAATCCGTCCAGCGCATGGGCCTGCACGCTGGCGAGCAGGAAAGGAATCCCGTAGCAGATGGTCTTTTTCATGATTCCGACCCGGCGTGAAATTTTTGAATCGCGGCGCGACGACTGAATCATCTCGCTGTCCCGGTCGCGCGGTCAACTCGGCCGCCGCCGCGGTACTGCCTCGCCATGCTGGCGCCTCACCCGACCCTCTCCCCATCATTCGATGGGGAGGAACAAGACATCGGGCGGATGCTTTCTCATCGCAGATAGTCACTTCTGTCCCGGCAACAGCCGTTCAACATTGACGATGTATGAGGGCTGGTGGCGGAGCGAGCGTCATGGGCCTTCAAAATCCGCCTCGAAGATGCCCACGGCATCGGTCGCACTCGAACTGTTGTTGCTCGTATTGATATCCACCTCGCCGTTCCCGGCGGCAACGGTGGCGATGTTCGTCACGGGCGACTCGGGAATCGCCTGCACCGTTGCCGTCAGGTGATACGACACGCCGGCGCCGTGCGGAATGTTCACTGTATCCGCGATGGCACCGCTTCCGCTGGGCGCGCACGTCGCCCCACCGCTGGCGTTGCATGTCCATCCGCCATCGAGCAGGTTTGCCGGCAGCGAATCCTGGACGGCCGCATTGTGTGCATCCACGGTGCCGATGTTCTGCACCGTGATCGTGTAGTCGGCAAGCTGGCCGCCGGTGAAGAACTTCCTGCCGCCGGTCCCGTCGTCGATCTGGATGGTCAGATCGACACCCGGACCGGCCGACGAGATGGCCGTCATGTCGCTCGCACTGTCGTTGACGGCATTGATTTCGCCGCCGCCCGCCACCGTTGCTGAATTCGTCACGCTCGCGGCGGCGTCGTTCGCCACGCTCACGGTCACCGTGATCGACGGATAACTCGAGTTGATGGCCAGCGCGTCGGTCCGCGTGCAGGTCAACGTACCGAGGACGCACGTCCAGCCCGGGCCGGTGATTGCCGTCGCCGTCAGGCCAGCCGGCAGCGTGTCGATGACCGTGACGGTCGTTCCGTTGGTGCTCGCGTAACCGACGTTGGAGACGGTGAGCGAGTAGTCCTTGCCGACGTCACCCTGGTGCCAGGTCCCGCTATGGGACTTGGCGATCGACAGGTCGGCTCTTTGCGTGACCGAGGTGGTCTTGCTCGCGCTGTCATTGGCCGTGTTGATTTCGCCGCCGCCCGATACCGTTGCAGAGTTCATCACGCTCGCCGGCGCATCGTTGTCCACGCTCACGAACAGGTTGATGCCCGGATAGCCGGCACCGCCCGCCAAGGCATCGCTGCGTGTGCAGGTCAGCGTAGCGAGTGTGCAGCTCCAGCCGCTGCCGTTGATGTTCGTGGCGGTCAGGCCCGTCGGCAGCGAGTCCACCACGGTCACGAGTCCGGTGCTCGCAGCCGTGCCGATGTTCCGGACCGACAGGAAATAGGATGCGAAGCCCTGACCCTGGCTGAGAGGCGTGCCGATGAACATCGTCATCGTCAGGTCGGTCTCGTTGATCGTTGTCGGATCGCTCGCACTGTCGTTGGACGTGTCGAGTTCGCCGCCGCCGGACACCGTCGCCGTGTTCGTCACCGGGGTTGCCGCATCGGTGGCCACATCGACCGTGAGCGTGATGACCGGGTAGCTGGAATTCGCCGCCAGTACATCGCTGCGCGTGCAGGTCAGCGTGCCGAGCGTGCAGCTCCAGCCGGGCCCCGAAATTGCCGTCGCCGTCAGGCCCGTCGGCAACGTGTCCACCACAGTGACGGTGGAACCGTTCGTCGGCGAAGCCCCGACGTTGGATGCGGTAAGCGAGTAGGTCTTGCCGACATCACCGGGGTTCCAGGTTCCGCCATGCGTCTTCGTCAGTGCCAGGTCGATCTGCAGCGTCTTGGTCGGATCGCTGGCGCTGTCGTTGGCGGTGTACGTCTCGCCGCCGCCCGATACGGTTGCCGTGTTCGTCAGGTTCGCCGGTGCATTGTTCGCGACGTTCACGGTTACGGTGATCGGCGGATAGCTTGCCGCATTGGCAAGCGCATCGGTGCGCGTGCAGGTCAGCGTCGCCAGCGTGCAGCTCCAGCCGGTGCCCGCAATCGCCGTCGCCGTGAGGCCCGTGGGCAGGGCGTCGACCACCGTGACGGTGGACCCGTCCGTCGAGATGCCGCCGACGTTGGAGACCGTCAGGCTGTAGGTCTTGCCGACATCGCCGAGGTTCCAGATTCCGCTGTGGGACTTGGCGATCGAAAGATCCGGCTTCTGCACGATATCGGTGACGTCGCTCCAACTGTTGTTGGCCGGCGTCGTGTCGCCGCCACCTGAGACCGTCGCGGAACTCGATTGCGGCGTCGTGGCATTCCTCGCCACGTCGACTGTCACTATGATGTTCGGATACGTCGTGAAATTCGGCAGCACGTCGTTGCGCGTACAGGTCAACGTGGCGAGGACACACGCCCAGCCCGTTCCAGCGATCGCGGTCACCGAGAGCCCCGCGGTCACCGTGTCCACGACCGTGACGGTGGACCCGTCCGTCGAGAAGCCGCCGATGTTGGAGTTGTCGACCCGGATGCTGTAGGTCTTGCCGGCGTCGCCTTCGGTCCAGGTTCCGCTGTGGAACACGTCGACCGAGAGATTCGGCACCTTCTGAACGATCGCGGTCTGATCACTGGCGCTGTCGTTTCCGGTGTTCGTCTCGCCGCCGCCCGATACCGTTGCGTTGTTGGTCACGGTCGCCGCTGCGTTGCTGGCGACGTTCACCGTCAGCGTGATCGCCGGGTAGCTCGTGCCTCCCGCCAGCGCATCGCTGCGCGTGCAGGTCAGCGTAGCGAGCGTGCAGCTCCAGCCGCTGCCGGCGATGTTCGTGGCGGTCAAGCCGGCCGGCAGCGTGTCTACCGCGGTCACTGTGCCGCTCGATGCGTGACTGCCCGAATTCGTCACGAACAGTGTGTAGGTATCGCCGACGTCGCCCTGGGTGAAGTTGCCGCTATCGCCGATGAAGATCGTCATGTCCGCCACGGGCCCCGCAGCATGTGCTGACTGGGCCAGCAGGGCCAGCGCAAGAAGCAAGACGGCGAAGGGCGATTTCAACCGCATGGCGGCTAAAAAACCGGGAAGGTGCATAGGGATGCGCGCTTGCTCAGCAAATGAGGGTCGCCCATCCGTGGGCAGAATTCCATATCGATGTAAACGTCGTGGGACGCCTGACCGAACATCCCATCGCGGCGCGATGCCGCGATGGTTCGGTACCGGCAGAAATTTCTCGCGGAATCAGCACCATCCGCCAAGGCGCAGACCGGGAGTGCCGGTCGCAACGGACCGCTGCGGGACCGGTGGCAGCAACCGGTCGGGTAATGACCGAAGGGCGGTGTTCGGGATCAGCGGCGAATGCGAGTCGTCACTCGGCACTCTCGAACCAACCCGTGGCGCGCAATGTCGGTTCGTCGCGAACGTCGATGTCGACGACGACGTGCGCTTCGTAGAATTCGTAGATGCGCTTGCTGATCGCGCCGGCGAGCACCATCGGTACCGGCCCGCCGTACCGCAGGCGCGGCGAGACGACCGTCGGTTTCGGTGCCGGCGCCGGTGGCGAACGCCACGCACGCGACGCCGCGGTCGTGAGCAATGCGCGACGACTTCCGCAACAGGCCATGGTCATGTCTCCTCTCGTCGTTCGGCATTGCCTTCAAGTGCAGACGCACATTTTTCGATCAGGCAAGCGCCGCCCGAGAGGGCGAGCCAGAGCAACACGGCGTCCGCCACTGCGGCATCGATGCGCAAGGCAAGCCACGCCGCCGCCGGAACGGCGAACCACAGGCTGAGGCAGTACGGGCAGTCCATCAGCCGTCCCCAGTGACTTTCCCCGGCCCGTGCACGCAACCGCAGGATCAGATCGAACGGTCCGTCTTCGTGTGCCAGCAAATGCGCCAGGCGCCACGTGGCAAGCCCCGCGACAATAAATTCCAGCCATGCGCCTGCCTTGTCCATCCGTGCACTCCTGCAAAACGGAAGCGAGCATTCGCTCGCCTCCGTTGCGCATCGCTTTTTCGTCAGGCGTTGATCACGGAGAACTCGATGTTCGGATAGATCCGCACATCGTCCGGATTGTATTGCCAAGGCGGCGTCTGCAACTGACCGCCATCGCCACCGCTCGGATTGAACGCCCGCCCCGAGACTTCGCCGGAGAAGCCGTAAGTGCCCTCTGCACTGGTTGCCGGAAGCTTGTAGATCACCGTCAGCGTCTGACTATTGTCGCCGACGCTGGTGTGCCAGTGCTGGTACTCCACCGAGCCGGGTCCGCTTTGCACGCCGCCGGTGCCGCTCACGAACTCGAAATGTCCGACCCCGCAATCGTTCGCGGCAAGATCGACCGAGCGCAGGTGTTTCGCGCTCGCCTGCAGCGTCACGCGGAAGTAGACGTCCTGCGGCGCCGTGCCGCGCCGGACCACCGGACAGGTACCCGGTACGATCGAATTGCCGAACGATCCGCTTGCCGAGAAATCCCAGGCCGCATCGAGCACGGCGAGCGGACTGCTGTTGTCGATCGCGAACGTTACCGGTGCGGAAGAGGAGGTGACTGCGCCGCCGTTGCCGAGCTGCAAGGTGAGGCGATACTTGCCGCCGGCGAAACTGCCGGTCGGCCAATCGATGAGCACGTCCTCGGGCAGCCACGGATTCGGACCTGCCGGCAGCGCGATCGAATACCAGCCGTCCGAATCGGCGTGCGGATAGTGGATTTCGAGATTGCCTGCCCCATCCAGGCGATACAGCGGCCAGGTCAAGCCGAGGAACGGTACCGGAGTGCTCCAGCTCGCGCCGTCGTCATCGCTGTATTCGTAGACCACGCGATATTGGTTCGCGCTGGGATCGGTCTTGTTGCAACCGAGCAGGGCAACCGTGCCGTACAGCGGCGCAGCGCCCGGCGTGACCGACGCAGCCGAGAACGCATCGCTCACGTGCGGGCGGTTCGTCAGGCGTCCGTACCCGGTGGCCGGATCGAACGGATCGGTCGCCGGGTCGCCGGCCGGCTTCACCGGCATCCAGCCGGCGAGCACGATCGCCGGCTGGTCGGCGCACGGTATTCCACCCGGCATGCAGCGCAAACCCGCTTTCGCAATCGGACTTGCTTCGAGCGTCACCGGACCGATGTTCGTCGCATCCCAGCGGACCTGGAAATACGATTCGCCGTAGATCTGTTCCTCGGTGCCGTCGCCGTCGACATCCTGCAGTACGCGGAATGTAATGTCCGGCACATCGAAGATCGGCTGCCACTCGGGAACCAGCGTCGTGACGCAGCGGACGAACGGGCCGATATAACGGCGCAGGTCGATGCCGCTCAATGCTTTCGTATCGAGGTGCACCTTGGCGCCGAGATTGTTGCGGGCGGCGTCCATCGCCATCGCGCCTTCCTTGTCGGCATGGGCGCTCCGCGTCACGGCGTGCTGCAGCTCGGCCGGAAGCGGCGGAGCGAGCCGTTGATCGAGCACCTGCGTGGCCAGCGACGTCGTGCGGCGGAACAGGTCGGCGCCGGGCTGCGTCTCGGATGACAACGCGTCGAGCTTGCGTGCCGCGTCCGCGCCGAGTGCGTTCGCGACGCGCAGGCGATCGACGCCGGTCAGCCGGAACGGATCGCCCGGGGGCGGCGGCGGCCACCGGATCAGGCGCAGCTCGCGCAGCAGATCGGCGAGATCGGGACGTTTGAAAATGATCGGATAGCAATGCCGCTCGAGGCGCCAGCGCAGCACCCAGTCGATATCCCAGCGCGGTACCCAGACGCAGAAATTGCCGCAGGCGTCGGTCTTGGCGGTCGCGATGACTTCGCGGTGGCACGCGAACGGGAAATACCAGGCCCACGGCGAGTGGGACGGAAAATAGCCCAGCAGCGAACAATCCGTGTCCTGGACTTCGACCGTCGCGAACGGAACCGGATATTGGATGCCGGTCGCCGGATCGGTCTTGACGACCTTGCCGCAGACGCGTCGAAAAAAGAACAGCTGAGGGTCGACGAGATACTTGTGCCTTTCGGCGATTTCCGCGATCGAATGATTCACCAGCTGCTTGGCGTCCAACCCGCTTATCGCGGCGAGGCGTTGGGCCTGCTTCGGCCCGAGCTTCATCTGCACGGGATCCTGGGTCGACTGCTTGGTTGTCATGAAACTCACTCCTTGTGATTGCGTAGGAACAATCCACGCTTGCACTGCCTGCTGGGACAGCAGTCAACCATGTGCATCTCAATTCGTTCGCGCAAAAGCGTGGTCCGGCATCGCATGCGACGAGCGCTCCCGTCTTTCCGTAGAAAAGACCGCGGATAGATGGGGGCTCGACGTTGTATTCAGATTCCCTGACCGGGGATTACAGCGCTGTGCGTCGATGCGATGTAGCTACGTCGGCGCATGAAGAATCTGCGTGCTGTGCAGTTGCAGCTCCGACGCGCACATGACCGGCTGCCCGACAGACGCCACACAATCCGCCTCCGCGCGCCCCACGCCGCGAGCATCCTGTCGCACAGGTCCCATGCAGGTCTCCCCAAAAAGGGCCGCACATGCCAAGAGCAATTGGAAGGATCCGAATGCAACTCCGGGTGAGCGCTGTGTGCTGCCTCAGCGCCTGCGCCGTGGCGCATGCGAATACGGCCGTTTGGCAGCCCGCGGAAGGTCACCGGCAAGTCGCGCTATGGCCAGGAACCCCACCCGATGCCAAGCCGTTACCTGGCCCGGAAAAGATAAACGTTGGGAAAGGCCATCTCATCGGCGGCAAACCGGTGATTTCAATCACCAACGTGGATCGCCCCACGATGACCGTCTATGCGCCCACTGGGCAAAATACGGGTGCGGCGATTCTCGTCATTCCTGGTGGCGGCTTCGAGATCCTGGCGATGGATCTCGAAGGAACGGAAGTTTGCGATTGGCTCGTGGTCAAAGGCATCGCTTGCGTACTTCTGAAGTATCGCGTGCCGAGCCACCCCTATGATTGGCAGACCAACACGCGCCCGCACAATCTCGAAGTGCCGGTGGAATCTCTGGAAGACACCCAGCGTGCCATGCGCTTGCTGCGTTTCCATGCCGCCGAGTGGCGCATCGATCCGAACAAACTAGGAGTCCTCGGGTTTTCGGCCGGCGGGTATCTGGTGGCCCAGATCAGCACCAACTTCGCAAAGGCGCTTTATGTGCCCGTCGATGACGCGGACAAACAGAGCAGCCGACCCGATTTCGCGGTCGCCGTTTATCCGGGCCATCTCGCAACAGAGGACAACCAGCTCAATCCTAACGTACCCGTCTCCAGGGAAACTCCGCCGACCTTTATCGTTCAGGCCGAAGACGATCACGTCGACGGTGTGGAGCAGGCCTTGGCCTATTATCGCGCCTTATCCGACGCTGAAGTGCCTGTCGAAATGCACTTGTATGCCAAAGGCGGGCATGCGTTCGGTTTGCGACCGACACAGCTTCCCATCACCCATTGGCCGGTCCTGGTCGAGGCGTGGCTGCAGACCATCCACGTCATTCAATAGGTGAGCACCGCCGCACAAAGCGGCGTGTCCGCCTCCGGCCGGAAGTGGACGTTCGATAAACGCGATGTCACGCCGCGGCGGCTCGTGGGCCGTGTCGTCGGACGCGCCGAGGTCATGCGAATGCCGGAGCCTCCGCTCTTCGAGGGCTGCGACGAGCGCCTGGAAGACAGCAGCGATGCATGGGGCCGCGGGCAAGTTGAATGCCGTCGAATCAGTCAGGTGCACCCGCCGCATCGACCCGATCCGCCGGCTCGAGCGTGATTGCGAGCAGCATCGGATCGCTCCATGGTTCCTCCGCGGCGCGCCAGTCGAAGCCGACGAGGTCGCGCTCCGGATGCGGATTGTCGAAGCGCGCCGAGAACAGTTGCGGCCCACCCCAGGAACCTGCGGCGGTGTAAGCGCGATGCGCGGAATCGCCTTCCATCGTGTACTTGAACGACTCGACGACGTGCTCGCGGTAATTGATCGTGAGACGCTCAGTCGAGCCGTCGCGATAGTGCAGATCGAGATAGGCGTACGGCGCGACGCGCGGGTTGCGCAGCGCGCCGTTGCCTGCCATGAGCACATTCAGCGCTCGAACCGCCGGCAGCGCGGTGCGGATGCCGGCGACGTCGGCGAGCACACCGCAGTCCACTTCGTAGTCGACGCCGAGCAGTCGCTGGCGACCCGCGGGCAACACGCGATCGATCTGGAACGTGCGGCCGTCGCGCTGGTCGGCGCGGCGGTTGCAGTCCGGGCGCAGGTCGACGAAACGGGGCTCGTAGGCTGCGCGTGGCGTGGCGGTCTCGACCTCGGTCGCGGCCGGAGCTGCCGGTGGCCCGGGATCCTCGGCGCGCAGTGCCGCGCGACGGGCGGGATCCATCGCCGGTGCATAGGCGCGATCCATCGTACCCGGTGGCCGGCTGAGCGAATTCGCGATTTCGAGCAGCTCGCCGACGGGGCGTGAATCCGACGTCAGCGACAGCTGGGCCCAGTGCCGCTGGAACGTGCGCACGCGCAGCTCGCCGCCGCTGCCGTCGAACGTCATGCCGACGACCGCGTCGTTGCGCTTGAGCGCGAAGTCGATCGGCGGTGTGAGCCATTCGTTGCTCGCCGTGTCGAAAACGATCAGGCCGTTCGTACGCGCCATCGCGAAGCGCGCGCCGTCCGGGCTGGCGGCGAAACCGCCGACACCGTTGGCGTTCGGAGCCGGAACGGTGGTGACCCGACCGTCGCGGCTGAGGATCGGCGTCGCCTCGTAGCCGAACGTCATCAGCGCGAGCCGGTCGCCGTCGCCGATCGGCTGCATCGCCTCGACGTCGCCGGCCGGCATCCATCGGCCGGAGACGTTGCCGCTGGCGACATCGAGCGCGAGCACCGGCGTGCCGAACACGCTGGCAAGCCATAGCGTTCGCCCGGAGCGGCCGAGCATCGCATAGATGCGCGATGAACCGGCAAAGGCGAGCGGGCTTGGCTCGACGTTGGCGCCGGGCCCGAGCGGCTGTTCTGCCAGAGATACGGCGTCGAACAGCCGCACGCGACGCGGCTCGGTCACGATCAGGCGCGAGCCGTCGGCGCTGTGCTGCGCGAATGAAATATGGTCGGCGAATGCGACGCGACCGATGCGCGCGCCCGACTCGATCGCGTAGCTTTCGAGATATTCGACGTTCGCACCGCTCTCGTAGCCGTTGAGGCGCACGACCAGCGCCTCGCCATTGACCATCGTGACGGCGTCCGGCGTCGCTTCGAGGTCGATCGGCTCGAGCTCGCGGCCGGCACGCCAGTCATAGCGGTGCAGCCGTCGTCCGGTGGTCGTCACCAGCCACGGCGTGCAGGCGACGAGTTCGGCAAACGCGACGTCCTGGTCGTGCACGAAGGCGATCGAAGCCGGCGACCGCGTACGCCGGTCGATGACCTGGACTTCACGGCCGGCGACGCGCAGCAGGTGCGAGCCGTCGTAACCGGGTTCGTTGCCGGGCAGCACGACAAGGGGCGCCGCACGATACGGCTCGACCGCATTCGTACGCGTGCGCCAGATGCGAATCTCGCCGTCCTGCGCGCCCGCCGCGAGCAAGCCGATCGCCGGTCGGAACGCCGTCGCCGTCGGCGCGACGCGGCGCGCCTGCTGTGGCCGCCTCAGGATGAGCTCGGATGCGCGCGCGTCGTGCGGCACTGCCCAAGCGATGCCATCCGGCCAGTCGCTGACGAACACCGTGCCGGTGACCGGATCCGGAACCAGACGATCCATCTGGCCGTACTCGTGCTCGCCCGATTGCGGCGGCATGCGGATCGGATCGCCGACGAGCTCGCCGCTCGCAACGCTCCAGACGCGCACGGAACCGTCGATGTAGCTCGCCGCGACCCAGCTGTCGTCGTCGCTGAACTCGATCAGGCGCACGTGATCGCCGTTCGACTGCAATGGGCGCCAGGTGCCGGACTCGGTGTCGAGCAGCGAGATGCGCCCGTGACCACCGGCCAGGGCGAGCTG
>Ga0268264_10002643_pt1 | contig 15652 bp, 11 predicted proteins | sample KBSSwiS32_FD_190357 | JGI IMG/M metagenome (GOLD analysis project Ga0268264, IMG submission 190357) | Switchgrass rhizosphere microbial communities from Kellogg Biological Station, Michigan, USA - KBS Switchgrass S3-2 (SPAdes) (version 2) | ecosystem: Host-associated > Plants > Roots >...
ATAGGATGTGCAATTTTCGTCGAAGCAAAGCTGGGCGCCTGTCCCACGGACCGGCGCCCGAATCCCTACTCCCAGACGATGAATCCCGGCGCCAGAATACCGTCCGGGTCGTACTTCTTCTTGGCCACCTTGAGCGGCTCCCATTGGTCGCCGTAGTGGAGCGCCCAGCGTTCGGCCGAGTCGAAGGTGATGTAGCCCGAGAGATAGCGCTTGCCGCCGAACTGGTGGATCGACAGCTCGCTCGCGAAATCGAGGTTCTGGAGGTAGGCCTGGTAGATGTGCGCGGGCTCCTTGGGCATGCCGCCCAGAACGCCCCAGCCGAGTACGTACTCCCCGCCCGGATGCATGAAATACGGCACCTCTGAGCAGTCGGTGCGCGACGGCCAGAGCAGGACGTGGCCGCCAAGGCCGAGAGCCGCCGGGGGGAGGTTCGCGAGGATCATCTCGACGTACTCCTGGGCGCCGTCCCAGGGGAGGATGGTTTCCATCCACGGGTGGGTGTGCTCCCAGTAGCCGGTGCGGCGCCAGATCGCGAACATCGGCTCCATCCGCTGGCAGAAATCGAACAGCGAGGAGTCCTCGGTGTGGGCGTGGCGATAGGGGGTCAGCTCGGCGAGCACCCGATCGTCGTCCGGTTCTTCGCCGGGTCCGAATTCGATGGTCAAGAACATCGGAAAGATCCAGTGGCCGAAACCGACCACGCCGACGCCCGGCTCCATCCCTTCGCCGATCCGCCGAAACCCGAGCGGCGCGGGCGAGCAGATGCCGCCCATGCTGGCGAACGTCGTCCCGTCCATCACCTTCTTGGCGTCCGCCATGAACGCCCCGAGGTCGTCGTAGACCAGACTGTACTGGCGCACGTTCGGCTTGGCCGGGCGCAGGCGGGTCTTGATCCGGGTAATGATGCCGATCTGGCCAAGCGTGCAGCGGACCGCGTCGAACAGCTCGCGATTCTTCTCGTGCGAGCAGACGACGATCTCGCCTTCGCCGGTGACCACTTCGATCTCGATCGCGTTGTCGGCCTGCGAGCCGTTCCGAAAGCTCGCGACCCCCAACCCGGCCATCGAGGTGGTGCCGGCGACCGTGACGCCCAGATTGTTGGTGAGCGTCGGCGGCACCAGGCCGCGATCGATCGCGGTTTTGACCAGATCGCGCCAGACCACCCCGGCGCCGCAATCGGCGTAGAGGCCCTCGGCGTCGATCTCGTGAATCGTGTTCAGGAGGGCGGTGTCGATGACGATCCCGCCGTCCGTCGTGCTCTGGCCGGTCTGGGTGTGGGCCTGGCCGCGCGGGACGAGCGGAATCCGATGTTTGCGGCAGAAGCGGACGACCTCGGCCACTTCCGCGGCGGAGGTGCAGCGCGCGACCGCGGCCGGGCGCCGTTCGACCATGCGGCCGAAATCGGACAGGTAGGTGGCGAGGATCGAATCTTCAGTGAGCAGCCGGTCGCCGAGGAGCGCGCGGAGCTCCCCGAGGGTCTCGGCGGTTTCTGGCAGTGTGGGCGAATGAACGGTCATGGAGAGCCTCCGAAGGTCGGTAATCTTACCCTAAGGGCTCGTCCCGACCTCCGCCAGCTCGATCTCCGGGATGACCTCGCCGACCGCCTGGCCGCGGACGGTGCGGACCGACGGTCTCATCAGGCCTTCGAGGCCGGTCAACTCCTCGCCCGACAGCGCGCCCATCTGGCGCAGCATTTCGAGCGCGACGCCGTCGCGGCCGCGCTCTCCGCCGTCGGCGACCTTGAACGCCAACCCGAGTGGGAACGGGCTGCGCACCGCCATCGCGTAAAACCCTTCGGCCCCTTCCTTGCCGATCACCCGGCCCCCGGTCGCGGCGATCAGCCGCGTGGTGAAGCGCCCCGGGCCGGCGACCATCTCGGGCGCCGCCCCCATCGCCGCGGCCACCTGGTCGAGCGCGCCGGCCACGTCAGACTCCAATCCCGCCCCGGCCGGGTCGGCGAGCGTCGCATAGGCGCGCGCGACGGCGGCCAGCGTCATATGGAAAGCGGGGATGCTGCAACCGTCGATTCCGATGCCGATCGCACTCTCTTCGACCCGCGCGAGCGCCGCCATCTGGGAGAGCAAGCGCCGTTCCAGCGGATGCTCGGGAGCGGTGTAACCGGTCGGCGGATAACCCAGCAGACGGCAGGCGAGCAGCATGCCCGCATGTTTGCCCGAGCAGTTGTTGTGGAGCGCGGTCGGCTGCTCGCCGCGACTTTCCAGATCGCGCGCCGCTTCGAGGTCGAACGGCCTGTGCGCGCCGCAGAGCAGATCGGCGACGGAAAAACCGCCCCGTTCGAGCAACCGCGCGGCCCGCTCGGTATGCTCCGGCCGGCCGCCGTGCGAGGCGCAGATCAACGCGAGGTCCGCGGGTTCAAGACCGAAACGCTCGACCCCTCCGCCAAGAAGGAGCGGCAAGATCTGGAACGGCTTCGCCGCCGAGCGAATGTAGGTCGAAAGCTCCGAGTCGCCGGCCGAGGCGACCAGGCGTCCCGCGGGGGTGGCGACGGCGGCGGCGCCGAGAATCCAGGATTCGGCGCGACCGCTACGCACCACCGTGGCGATCGGCACGAACGGCGGCGAAACGAGGGCCGGCGAATCGGGCAGGAGCTTCACGCCTCGGCGGCGATCGCCGCGTCGACCGAGTCGTAGGTCGGAAACAGCTCGGCCAGGCGCGCGACCTGGAGCAGCTTGCGGATGCGCTCGGACGGGTTGACCAGGATCAGCTCGCGCTGGAAATCGCGGAAGCGCCCGAGATATCCCACCAACTCGCCGATCCCGGTCGAATCGATGTAGTTGATCTGGGAAAAATCGATGATCACGTGCCCCTGGTCGCTATCGAGGGCGCGCTCCAGGGTCTGGGCGAAGAATTGCGCGCTCTCGCCGAGCTTGATCACGCCCTCGACGTTGAGCACGGTGAAACCCGGAAGATGGCGCTTCTCGACGATCATGAGCGGATCGACCCGACGGCTGGAGCTAGAGTTCTCAGGTGTCCTCGGCGAATGGGCACCCAGTCTAGCACGTGCCGCCGGGCCGGTTCCCGCTTGCAGTTTGGCTACCGCTTCGAGGCCGTGCGCTCGCCCCGCTCCAACTGGACGTGAGCCTCGCCCACGCCGCAGTCGACCGAGATCCGGGATGAACCGGTGCCGTCGCTCCAACTGATGTCGCGGGTGAACAGCCCCTCGCTCGACCAGTGGCGCCCGGCGGCGATCAGGTGCCCCTCGCCGACTCCTGTGTCGACCGAGACCGAGTGCACGGCCGCCTCGGGCGCCGTGACGCGAACCTCCCCGACGCCTAGATCGGCACTCACATTTCCGGCAAAGCCGTCGATGTGCAGCTCGCCGACGCCAAGATCGGTCTTGACCGAGAGCCGGCGCGGCGCGGTGATGAAGGCTTTGACCTGGAGGCTGTGATGCCCCCAGCCCGAGCCTTTGGTCAGCCGAATGTCGACCCGATCGTTCGAGCGCCCGGCGGTGACCGTCGCTTTCTTCGCCCGCTCGGTGCACGAGGCGAGGCGATCTCGATCGCAGGTAAAGCGAATCTCCACCTGCACGTCCGGCCCGTCGGCGGCGGTGACCCGCACCTCGCCGACGGGAATGTCGAGCGCTACGGTCGCCACCCCGGCGCCCGGAAACGATTGGGTGAACGTGCGGACGGTCTGATCCCGGTCGGCGCGGGCCGGCAGGGCGATCGCGGGAAGGAGGAGTAAAGCCAAGAATGCGAAGCGTCGCATGGGGGTCTCCTAGTAGTTCAAGGCTCCTTACGGACGGCGGGCGGCAGAAGTTCCAGACGCGAGCGAATTCGGCCGGGAGAATCTTTTCCGCGAGCCCGCCGTACATCGGAGGTGACGCCGGGCTTGCCGTCCGGCCCCCCTCGCTCTCTTCGGAAGGAGCGTTCCTCGTGCTCGATTCGTCTCGCAGACTCGCCCGCCCGCGCCATGTGGCGGCGCTCGCACTCGCCCTGGGCCTGGGCCTGGCCGCCTTCTCCGGCACGGCCCACGCCGCCGAACCTACGAAGGCCGCGCCGCCGGCCAAACCCGCCTGGGTGGAAAAGAGCGACAAGAACTCCCAGGTTTTGATCGATCTGTTCGCCCGCTTCGGTCCCGAAGGGGCGAGCCAGTTCGGCGTCGACGGCTACGACGACAAGATCTTGGACCTCACCCCGGGCTTCGTCGAACGCCAGACGGCGGCGACGAAGGACGGCATCGCCGAACTTAAAAAACGGCTCGCCGCGGAGAGCGATCCGGCGGTGCGCCAGGATCTCGAGATCCTGATCGGCTCGGCCGAGGACGGCATCGAAGCCGCCGAAGTGAACCAGCGCCTCGCCGTGCCGTTCTTCGACATTCACCAGCTCGTGTTCCAGGGCGTCCGCTCCCTGCTCGACGACCAGGTCGCACCGGAACGCAGGAAGGCCGCCGTGGCCCGCCTGCACAAGTACGCCGGGCTCGACCCCGCCACCAACGGCGGCAAGCCGATCACGGTGCTGGCGGCCGACTACATGCGCGGCCGTTTGGCACTGCCCGGCCTGGTCGGACCGACCCGCGCGGAGATCGAAAAAGCGTTCCAGACCACCGCGACCTACTCCGACGGCATCGGCGAGCTGTTCGGGAAATACAAGATCGCGGGATATGAAAAGGATTACGCGGCGATCAAAAAGCAGCTCGCCGACTACGAGGCGTTCCTCCGGGCGGAGGTCCTGCCGCGTTCCCGCACCGATTTCAGATTGCCGCCGGAGCTTTATACATTGTCGCTCAAGCAGGTCGGCGTCGACATGCCCGTCGACGAGCTGGTGAGCCGCGCCGAGGTGTCGTTCCGCGAGATCCAGAACGAGATGCAGACCCTCGCGCCGCTGGTGGCCAAGGAGAAGGGGTTCTCCGCCACCGATTATCGCGACGTGCTACGCGAGCTGAAGAAGAATCAGATCGTGGGAGAAGCGATCCTTCCCCACTACCAGGCGCGGATCAAGGATCTCGAAAAGATCATCCGCGACAACAAGATCGTCACCCTGCCCGACCGGCCGATGAAGATCCGGCTCGCGAGCGCCGCGGAGAGCGCCGCAATCCCCGCCCCCAACATGCGGCCGCCGCGGCTGATCGGCAACACCGGCGAGAGCGGCGAGTTCGTGCTGCCGCTGCGAATCCCCGGCCCCGACGGCAAGTTGATAGGTTTCGACGACTTTACGTTCGACGCCGCCTCCTGGACCTTGACCGCCCACGAAGGGCGCCCGGGGCACGAGCTGCAGTTCGCGTCGCTGGTCGAAAAAGGCGTCTCGCTCGCCCGCGCGCTGTTCGCTTTCAACAGCGTGAACGCCGAGGGGTGGGGCCTTTACGCCGAGGCGGAGGCTAAACCGTACGAGCCGCTCGACGGTCAGCTCGTGGCGCTCCAGGCCCGCCTGTTGCGCGCCGCCCGCGCGCAGCTCGATCCGGGGCTCCAGCGCGGCACGCTCACCAAGGAGGAAGCCACCCGCGTCCTCACTCAGGACGTCGTGATGTCCGACGCGATGGCGCTCCAGGAGGTCGAGCGCTACACCTTCCGCTCCCCCGGCCAAGCGACCGCGTATTTCTGCGGCTATCAGCGGCTGATGGAGATGCGCACCGAAGTCGAGAGGACGCTCGGACCCGCGTTCAACCGGCAACGGTTCAACGACTTCATCATCGCCCAGGGGCTGCTGCCGCCGTCGCTGCTCAAGAAGGCGCTGTTCGAGGAATTCGTGCCGCGCGAGAAGGGGACGGCCACCGGGAAATAGAGTCGGCACCGGACAGGGGGCGCAGCAAGCAGCGCCCCTACGGCCCCAGGAAGATTGGTCCTGTCTCAGGTTGTTTTCGCTTCGTAGGGGCGCTGCTTTGCTGCGCCCTTTTTTTCTTCTAGCCCAACCCCAACGGCCATAGCTTCGGCACCAGCCAGAGCAGCAATACGACCATCAACGCCGTGAGCGGCAGGCCGGCGAGCAGAAAATCCTTGAACCGGTATTTTCCCGGGCCGTAGACCAGCAGGCACGACGGCTCGAACGGCGTGAGGAACGAAAGCGACGCCGCGAGGGTCACGAGGACAGCGAACGTGCGCGGGTTGGCGTGGATCTGCGCCGCGGTTTGCAGTGCGATCGGCAGCACCACGAGCGCCGCCGCCGCGTTCGACATCGGCTGGGTCAGAAGGACGGTGAGCAGGGTGAACGCCGCGAGCAGGAAGCCGATCCCGAGCGGCGCGGTCCAATGAACGATCAGTCCCGCAAGGTACTCCGCCGCGCCCGTTTTCGACATCGCGGTGCCGAACGCGGTCATTCCGGCGATCAGGACGATCAGACGCCAATCGATGAAACCGTACGCCTCTTCCGGGGTGACGATCCGGAGCAGGAGAACGCCGACCGCCGCGAGCAGGAACGCGATCGGCAAGGGAATCAGGCCGAAACCGGAGGCGGCGATGGCGGCGACGAACAGGCCGATCACCGCCAGGCCCGACTTGGTACGCGCCGGGCGGTGCTCGGTCTCTTGCAGCATCCAGAGGTCGGCGTTGTCGGCGATCTCGGCGAATCGTTGCGAACGGCCCTGGAGCAAGAGCACGTCGCCGATCCGCAACGGCAGCGTGCCCAGCTTTTCCGGCAGCGCATGCCCCTGGCGAAAGAGCGCGATCACCGTGACGCCGAAGCGGCGCCGGAAATCGAGCTCCTTGATCGACCGGCCGACCAAGCTCGATTGCGGCATCAAGACCGCTTCCACCACCTTCATCGTCTCGCTGGTGAGGTCGATGTCGTCCGGCTTCAAGTCGGGCTTGATCTCCAAACCGGGGGTGTCCTTCACTTTGAGCAGACCTTCCCGGCTCGCTTTGACGATCAGCAGGTCCTCGGCGTGCAGCTCCGTATCGGGATCGGGCGAGAACTTCACGTCGCCGCGGACGATCGCCAGCACGGTCGTTTCCAACTCGGTAAACGGCACGTCGCGCAGCGTCTGCCCGGCGAGCGGCGAGCGCTCGGTGACCACCAGCTCGGACAGGTATTGGCGCACCGAGTACTCCTCGGTCAAGCTCCCCTCGGCGTGCGTGGGCAACAGGCGACGCCCGATGAACGCCATCCAGAGCGTCCCGATCAGGCAGGCCGCAAGGCCCACCGGCAGAAACTCGAACAGGCCGAAGGGTTCCATGTGGGCGCTCTTCAAGTACGCGCTCGCCGCCACGTTGGTCGAGGTGCCGATCAGGGTGCAGGTCCCCCCGAGCATCGAGGCGAACGCCACCGGGATCAGCACCTTGCTCGGCGCGATGCCGCTCTTCTTGCAGACGCCGAGCGCCGCCGGAATCACCACGGCGGTGGTCGTCGTGTTGTTCATGAACGCGGAGATGAACGAGGTGACGAGCATCACCGAGACCACGATGCCGGTCGGGCTGCCGCCCGCGTGGCGATGAATCCAGGCGCCCACCCGATCCACCACCCCGGTGCGCATCAGCCCGTCCGACAGGACGAAGATCGCGGCGAGGATGACCACGATCTCGTTGGAGAATCCGGCGAACGCCTCTTTGACGTCGAGCACTCCGGAGAGGACCAGGATCGACAGCAGGATCAACGTGGCGACGTCGACCGACAGCCATTCGAAAGCGAACACGACGACCGCGGTCGCGAGCAGGGCGAGGACCAGGAAGATCTGAAACGTCATATGCGCGAGCCTACCAGGGGACCCAAAAACAGGAGAACTTGGCAGAGAGGGGCGTTTTGTGAGAACGTATACCCCGCGGGCGCCCGGATCTTCCCGATCCGCTCCTTGGCCCGGGAGTAAGAACCAGGGCCGTAGAGCCTGGAAACGGGGGTCTCTTCTGGTGAGGCCGCCGAGTTTTTAGGGACCGACGTTTCGAGACCTGAAGTTCGAAATCAGACGTTTCGAGATCAGACGTTTCGAGATCAATTGTAGCGAATCAACGGTGCGCACCCGGCGCCTCCCTGGTAGGCATGCGGCGTGCGCGGCAACGAAAAGGCGGAATCTCCGTATGCCGTTTTCCTCGTTCGGCTTGCATCCGGACCTCCTCGAAGGGGTTCGGGACCTTGGACTCACCCATCCGACAAACTTGCAGAAAGATGCCCTGCCGCCGATCCTTGGCGGACGCGACCTGATGGCGCTCGCGGCCACCGGCAGCGGCAAGACGGCCGCCTACCTGCTTCCCGTCCTGCACGGACTGATCGCCCGGCACGCTCCCAACAGCGCGCCGGAGACCGCTCCCGAAGACGGCGAGGCCGCCGTGGAGAGCGCGGAGACCCCGGAAAGCGCCGCCCCCCCCGAGGCCAGCGGGACCGCCGAGGCCCCCGTGGTCGAGACCGGCCGGGCGCTGATCCTCGCCCCCTCTCGCGAGCTGACGATCCAAATCCGCGAAAAAGCGCGCGCGTTCGCTCACAAGAGCGGCCTGCGCATCTTCGCGGTCTGCGACGGCGGCGACTCGGACGAGCAGTTGGCGGCGGGATTCGACCTCCTGGTGGCGGTGCCCACGACGCTGCCGGCCGCGCTCGAACGTCTGCCCGATCTGCTTGCCGGAGTCGACGTCCTGGTGCTCGACGAGGTCGACCGGATGCTCGGACCGGAGCTGGTCGCGGCGCTCGATCGCCTGCCGGAAGCGCCGAAACAGCGGATCATCTTCGCCAACCTGCCCTCCGCCCCGGTCACCGAATTCGCCCACCAGCTGCTGCGCGAGCCGACCGAGATCGGCCAGTCGCGGCCGCCGGAACTGCCCGAAAACCTGGAGCAGGCGGCCTACGAGGTGCGCGAAGAGCTGAAGGCTCCCCTGCTGCTCGAGCTGCTCCGCCGCGACGTGGTGGGCAGCGTCGTCGTCTTCGCGCGCACCAAGCATCGGGCGAACCGCCTGACCGAGCTGCTGGCCAAGAACGGCATCGTCTGCGATCGGATTCACGGCAACCGCTCCCCCGGCCAGCGCGCCGCGGCGATCGCCAGCTTCAACGAGGGGCGCCTGCGGGCGCTCGTCGCGACCGACGTCGCCGCCCGCGGCATGGGTGTCGAAGGCACGGTGAGCGTCATCCACTTCGACGCCCCGACCTCGGGCGAGGACTACCTCCAGCGGGTCACCCTGTCGCCGAACATCGCCTCGTCGCTCTCCCTGGTCGCCGAACGCGAGATGGGCGAGCTGCGCGCGATCGAACGCATTCTCGGCACGCCGCTGCCGCGGCGCACGCTCGAAGACTTCGATTACGCGCAGGAACCGGAGGAGAAGCTGGAAGCCCAAGACTCCGCCGAGGCGCGGCCGGCCCGCCCGGAATCGCGCCGCGCCGAGGAACGGCCGCGCGGCAAGAAGCGCGAGGAGAGGAAGCCGCAGCCCGCCAAGCAGCAGGCCGAGGGGGGCGACCGGCAACGGCCGCGCAAAGAGCCCCGGCAGCCGCAGCCGCCGCGCGGCGAGATCGGCAACTCGGTCCAAGGCTCGTACAGTTCCAGCCACGGACCGGGACCGAACGGCAACGTCGCCCGTCGAGGCAAAAACGGCCGCGGCGGCTATATGCCCCCGTACCGGCAGATCCAGGGCGATCCGAACTCGCACGCCAACCCTTCGCTCCTACCCGAGCGTCCGCCTTCAGGCATTCGCGGCCGGCGCTCCACTTTCAAGGGCTAAGGCGCACCATCATCGAACGGGCCCGCTCTTGCCGAGCGGGCCTTTTTTCTTTCCCGGAGAAAGCCCCATGCCCCGCGCCAAACGCTATTGGCTGATGAAATGCGAGCCGGAGGCCTATTCGATCGACGACCTCGCGCGAGACGGCTCGACGACCTGGGAGGGCGTGCGGAACTTCCAGGCGCGCAACTACCTGCGCGATGATTTCCACGTCGGCGACGGGGTGCTGTTCTACGCCTCGAACTCCGTGCCCTCGGGAGTCGCCGGCATCGCCGAAGTTTCGCGCGCGGCCTACCCCGACACGTTCGCCTTCGACAAGAAGCACGAGTATTTCGATCCGAAGAGCGATCCCGAGAACCCGACCTGGTACATGGTGGACATCAAGTTCGTCGAGAAGTTTCCGGGCGTCGTGCCGCTGGATGAGCTCAAAGAGGCCCCCGGGCTCGAAGAGATGATGGTGATCCGCAAAGGCATGCGCCTGTCGATCCAGCCGGTCGCGAAAGCGGAATTCGAGATCGTGAAAAAGCTCGGCCGCGCCACCGCGAAAACGCCCCGCAAGAAATGAGCGATTGGGTCGAGATCCAGTGCCCCTACTGCGGCGAGCGGATCGAGGTCGCGATCGAGTCCGACCAGTGGGGCAAACAAGTGCAGGACTGCGAAGTCTGCTGCAACCCCTGGGAGCTGACCATCCATCGCGACCGCTACGGCGACTTGGACGTTCGGGTCGAGAAGGCGGAGTAGGGCGGTCATGAAAGCGCTCGTCTTCGATCGCTTCGGCGGGCCGGAAGTGCTGGAGCTTCGGGAGATCCCCGATCCGATCCCCGCACCGGGCCACGCTCTGGTGAGGACCCGCGCAATCGGCCTCAATTTCGCAGACGTCTACCGCCGTCGCGGGAACTACCATCTGGTCGGTTCGCCGCCGTACATCGCGGGGTACGAGGCGGCAGGCGTGGTTGAGGCGGTCGAGCCGATTGAGGGCGCGGCCTCTCCCGTTCGGATCGGCGATCGGTTGGGCTTCGCGGACAGCCCTCTGGCGAACGCGGAGTTGGTGGCTGTGCCGTTCGAGAAGCTGATCCCGCTACCGAGCGACATCTCGTACGAGACCGCCGCGGCTCTTTTGCTGCAAGGGCTCACCGCCCAATATCTCACTCGCGACAGCCATCCGATCGAGCCCGGCGAGAGCGTTCTGGTCCACGCGGCGGCCGGCGGCGTCGGCCTGCTGTTGGTCCAGATCGCCAAACGGCTCGGCGCGCGAGTGCTCGGCCTCACCTCCAGCGAAGGGAAGACGGCGGCGATCCTGGCGGCGGGCGCCGAGGCGACCGCGCTCTACGGCGATGATTGGGTGCAGGCGGCTCTCAACTTTTCGTACGGCGAAGGGGTCGACGTAGTCTACGAATCGATCGGCTCGACGCTTGCCGAGAGCTTCGCCGCAACGCGGACCGGCGGTCACGTCGTCTTCTTCGGCATGGCCGGAGGGGACCCGCCGCTCGTCGATCCCCGAATGTTGATGGACACCTCGAAGCGGATCACCGGCGGCGATCTCTGGAACGTCCTGCGCACCGGAGAGGATCGCCGCACCCGCGCAGCCGAGCTGTTCGGCTGGGTCCGCCAAGGCGCGCTCCGCGTAACGATCGCCGCCCGCTTCCCGCTCGGGGAAGGCGCCGCGGCGCATGCGTTCCTGGAGAGCCGGAAGAGTTCGGGGAAGGTGTTGCTGGTTCCGTAGGGCTGGCGGCCGGCGGACACGGAGCGACCCGGGACCCGACGACCCAGGCCGTTGACCTGGGCTAACGAAAACGCGACCCTTCAGGCCGCGCACCCCCCACTACCAGCGCTTGTCTTGCGGCCTGAAGGGCCGCCTCCCCTGAGCCCAGGCCAACGGCCTGGGTCCTCCGATCGGCGACGCCCTGCTACGCGGTCGGCACCCTGGTGGATCGGATTTTGTAGGGGTGCTCCCGGATTTTGCACCGGTGCACCGGAACTTTGCAGTTGTGCACCGCCGGATTGCACAGGTGCGCTGGAGTATTGCAGTTGTGCATAGCGCCGGCGCACATGTGCGCTGGGATTTTGCAGTGGTGCTCCCGAGTTTTGTACTTGTGCACCGGCGGATTGCACAGGTGCGCTGGGGTTTTGCAGTTGTGCAATTCGGCAGTGCACAGGTGCGCGGGGATTTTGCAGTTGTGCTCGCGAGTTTTGCAGTTGTGCATTCCGCCAGCGCACCACTGCACGGACGCAGTGCACTTCTACAAAGTTGGAATGCACAAGAACCCGGAGGCTCCGCAGGACATCCCGAGCTCCGGGGAACGGAGCCCGGGAGCGCCGTACCGAAAACGGGGGCCGTTGCACCGAAGCCGAGGATCGCCGCACCAATCATCGCTCTTGAGGCGTCGGGTGAGCGAACCGGCGAACCCCCTCCGTCATTCCGAGCGTGCGCGAGGAATCCGGGCGGCGGGTGGCGCGGATCCCTTGCATCAACGGGATTCAAGGCCGCGCCCGCCCACCCAGATCCCTCGCTCTCGCTCGGGATGACGGCGGGAGATGGCTTTGGGAATCTTCTACTCGACCTCCAAGCTCCCCACGTTCTGGAACCCGCGCGGCAGTTTCGCGCCACGCTGGGCGCGCTTGCCGATGAATGGCTCGAGCTCCGAAGGCCGGAACGCGAGATAGCGCTTGCCGGCGTGGACTTTGAGGTGGGCCGAAGGCGCCAAGACCGCGAGCGCCACGATAGATTCTTTCTCTTTGGCCGAAAGGTTCAGGATCTTCACCCCTTTGCCGCGGGGAAGCTCGGGCATTTCGGCGAGCGGAAAGAGGAGCAGCCGGCCGCTGTCGGTTGCAGCGGCGAGGCGGCTGGCTTCGAGGTCGGTCACCTTGACCGGCGGCAGGACCTTCGCGCCGGGCGTGACGTTCAGGACCGCTTTGCCCGCCCGGTTGCGGCTGGAAAGCTCGCCGAGGCGGACCAGGAAGCCGTAGCCGGCCGAGGTGGCGACGAGATAGAGATCCTCGTCCGCGCCCATCAGCAGGGCGACGAAGTGGGCGCCGTCGGGCGGCTGGAGCTGCGAGGAGAGCGGCTCGCCATGGCCGCGGGCCGAGGGGAGCAGGTGGGCGGGGAGCGCGTAGGACCGGCCGGTCGAATCGAGGAACAGCGCCTGCTGGTTGCTCCGGCCGGTCGCCGCCTGGAGGAACGCGTCGCCCGATTTGTAAGGCAGCGCCGCGGCGTCCACCTCGTGCCCTTTCGCCGCTCGCACCCATCCCTTTTCGGAGAGGATGACGGTCACCGCTTCGGACGGGACCAGCTCGGTCTCGGCCATCGCCCGCGCCGCGTCGCGCTCGACCATCGGCGAGCGGCGCGCGTCGCCGAATTGCGCCACGTCGCGCTCCAGCTCGTCGCGCACCTTCTTGCGCAGCCGCCCCTCGGACGACAAGGTCCTTTCGAGATCGGCCCGCTCTTTTTCCAGATCCGCCTTCTCGCCGCGGATCTTCATCTCTTCGAGCTTCGCGAGGTGGCGCAGCTTGGTTTCGAGGATCGCCTCGGCCTGCGCGTCGGAGAGGGCGAAGCGCTCGATCAGGCGCGGTTTCGGTTCGTCCTCGGTGCGGATGATCCGGATCACCTCGTCGAGATTCAAATAGGCGATCAGGAAGCCATCGAGCAGGTGGAGCCGCGTCAAGACCTGGTCGTAGCGATGGCGCAGGCGGCGCCGCACGGTCTCGATCCGGAACTCCAGCCACTCGGAGAGGATCGACCGCAGGTCGTACTGCCGCGGCCGGCCGTCGAGCCCGATCATGGTCAGGTTGACCCGATAGGTCCGCTCGAGCTCGGTGGTCGCGAACAGGTGCGCCATCAACCCGGAGATGTCCACCCGGTTGGAGCGCGGCGTGATCACCAGGCGGGTCGGGTTTTCATGATCCGATTCGTCGCGCAGGTCTTCGACCATCGGCAGCTTTTTCGCCTGCATCTGCGCCGCGATCTGGGTGAGCACCTTGCTGCCCGAGACTTGGTACGGGAGGGCGGTGACAATCACGTCGGTGCCCTCCATCTCCCACGCCGCGCGGAGGCGCACCGAGCCCGCTCCCGTCTCGTAGATCTTCTGCAGCTCCGCCCGCGGCGAGATGATCTCCGCCTCGGTCGGAAAATCGGGACCGGCGATGTGCTCGCACAGATCCTCGACGGTCGCCTTCGGATGATCGAGCAAATGAATCGCGGCGGCGACCACCTCGCGCGCGTTGTGCGGCGGAATGTCGGTCGCCATGCCGACCGCGATGCCGGAAGCGCCGTTCAACAGCACGTGCGGCAACCGCGCGGGCAGCTGCTTCGGCTCGTCGAGCGTACCGTCGAAATTCGCTCCCCACTCGACGGTCCCCTCGCCCAGTTCGGAAAGGAGAACCTGCGCGAAGCGGGTGAGCCGCGCTTCGGTATAGCGCATCGCGGCGAAAGATTTCGGATCGTCCTGTGAACCCCAGTTGCCCTGCCCGTCGACCAGCGGGTAGCGCAGCGAAAACGGCTGCGCCATCAACACCATCGCCTCGTAGCACGCCGAGTCGCCGTGCGGATGGTACTTGCCGAGCACGTCGCCCACCGTGCGCGCCGACTTCTTGTGCTTCGAAACGGCCGAAAGTCCCAGCTCGGACATCGCATAGATGATCCGCCGCTGCACCGGCTTCAACCCATCCGTCAAAGAGGGGAGCGCCCGATCCAAGATCACGTACATCGAATAATCGAGGTACGCCTTCTCGGTGAACTCCCCGAGCCGCATCTTCTCGATGTCGATGAAAGGCAGCAGCGGCGGGGGCGGAGTGGAGGAGCGGGTTGATTTGGCCATGGGCTAAACCTCGACTTCCGCCAGGTTCCCTTTCCGCGTCAACCATTCGCGCCGGTCGGCGCTGCGCCCCTTGGCGAGCAGCAGATCCATCAGCTTTTCGACGTCGTCTTCGGCGGGGATGTTGAGCTGGACCAGGCGGCGGGTGTCGGGGGCCATGGTGGTCTCGCGCAGCTGGAGAGGGTTCATCTCTCCCAGGCCCTTGAAACGCTGGACGTTCGGCTTGCCGCGTTTGCCTTCGGCCGCCAGGCGATCGAGGATGCCTTTCTTTTCCTGCTCGTCGAGCGCGTAATGGACTTCTTTCCCGATGTCGATGCGGAACAGCGGCGGCATGGCGACGTAGATTCGGCCGTCTTCGATCAGGGCGCGGAAATGCTTGACGAACAGAGCGCAGAGAAGCGTCGCGATGTGCGCGCCGTCCGAATCCGCGTCGGCCAGGATGCAGATCTTGCCGTAGCGCAGACCGTCGAGCTTGCCGGAGCCCGGATCGACCCCCAACGCGACCGCGATGTCATGGACCTCCTGGCTCCCCAGCACCTCCCCCGAATCGACCTCCCAGGTGTTCAGGATCTTTCCGCGCAGCGGCAGGATCGCCTGGAACTCGCGGCTTCGCGCCTGCTTGGCCGAGCCGCCGGCCGAATCGCCTTCGACCAGGAACAGCTCGGTCTGGCTTAGATCCTGGCTCGAACAGTCGGCCAGCTTTCCCGGCAGCGCCGGCCCGCTGGTCACCGTTTTCCTGAGGACTTTCTTCCCCGCCCGAAGGCGCGCCTGGGCGCTGTCGATCGCCAGGCGCGCGATCCGCTCGGCGTCCGTCGTGTGCTGGTTGAGCCAGAGGCCGAACGCGTCCTGCGTGACGCCCGAGACGAACGCCGCCGTCTCGCGCGACGACAGCCGCTCTTTGGTTTGGCCGGTGAACTGCGGCTCCTTCAATCGCACCGAAAGGAGATAGGCGCAACGCCCCCAGACGTCCTCGGGCGCGAGCTTCACGCCGCGCGGCAGCAGGTCGCGGAACTCGCAGAACTCGCGGATCGCCTCGGTGAGCCCCGCGCGAAAGCCGTTGACGTGGGTGCCTCCCTGAACCGTGGGGATCAGGTTGACGTAGCTTTCGGCCAGCACATCACCGGGGGTTTCGGCATCCGGCGGCAGCCAAACCACGGCCCAATCGACCTCTTCGTCGTTGCCTTTGAAGTGGCCGACGAACGGCGGATCGGGAATCCGCTCGGCGCCGCCCAGCGCATCGGTCAGGTAGTCGGTC
>Ga0268264_10002644_pt1 | contig 15650 bp, 12 predicted proteins | sample KBSSwiS32_FD_190357 | JGI IMG/M metagenome (GOLD analysis project Ga0268264, IMG submission 190357) | Switchgrass rhizosphere microbial communities from Kellogg Biological Station, Michigan, USA - KBS Switchgrass S3-2 (SPAdes) (version 2) | ecosystem: Host-associated > Plants > Roots >...
CTGGGCGCTGAGCCACGGTTCGTCGAACCGGTCTTCCGAAACCATCACCGTCCCGCCGAGGTCGGCCAGCGAACGGGCATTGGCAGTCTGATGGTCGGCCGCCGCGTCCTTCCACGGAATGAGAACGCTGGGCACCCCAACGGCGCCTACCTCGGCCACGGTGGACGCCCCGGCCCGAGCCACCAGGAGATCGCACCCGGCCAGACAGTGCTCCATGTGTTCCTCGAACCCCACCACCTGGTACTGCAGCCCGTCGGCGCCGGACAGGGCGCGACGAGCACCATCGTCGTTGCGCAGTCCGACCACGTGGCGCACGGCCAGATCGCTCCGCTGGCGATGTCGGGCCACAAAGTCGTCGATCACAGCGTTGATCTTCCCCGATCCCAGCGAGCCGCCAAAGGCCACCACCAAGAACCGGTCGGGGGCCACCTGGAGGAACTTGCGGGCCGCGGCCCGATCGAGCGAACGGTCGAGGGCCGCCACCTCGGGCCGCACCGGGGCACCGGTGACGACCGAATGCGGCAAGGTGGTGGGAGCAAACGCCACCGCGCTCACCGTGGCCACTCGTGCGGCCAGTCGGTTGGCCAGCCCCGGCTTGGCGTCGTAGGACACCACGACCACCGGGATTCGCCGCCACCGCGCCGCCATCACCGCGGGCACGCTCACGAACCCGCCCACCGACACCACCACCGAGGCCCGCCACGCTTTCAGCTGCCGTCCCATCAGCGCGACCCCGCGGCCCAGCTGCACCGTCGCCCGCGCGCTGGCGACGAGATCGCCCGGCCGTGCCGACCGACGAAAGTTCCGCAGCTCCATGGTCGTCAGCTCGAATCCGGCCGCGGGCACCAACGCCGCTTCCATCCCCGAAGCGGCGCCGACGAACCGGATTCGCTCGACCGGTTGCCCGGCCTCGACGAGCGCCCGCGCGATGGCCAAGGCCGGCAGTACGTGGCCGGCCGTTCCGCCGCCGGCCAGTACCACCATCGGTGGCTGGCGGTGGTGCTGGTCGGTCACGACGTGGATTGGCGAGCGACGCTGAGCAGCAGCCCGCTGGCCACCAGCAAGCAGAGCAACGACGAGGGCCCGAACGAGATGAACGGCAACGGCAGGCCGGTGATCGGCAGCAACCCCACGGCCGCCCCGAGATTGATCGAGGCCTGTACCACGATCCACGCCGTGACCCCGCCCGCCAGCAGAGAACCGAAGCGGTCCGGAGCCCGCAGCGCCGCCCGGGTGCCCAAGACGGCCAGGCAGGCGAAGAGGGCAACGACGGCCGCGACCCCGACCAGCCCCAACTCCTCGCCGATCACCGCCAGGATGAAGTCGGTGTGAGCTTCAGGGAGGTAGCCCCACTTGATGAGACTCTGGCCCAGGCCTTTGCCGGTGAAGCCGCCGGAGGCCATGGCGATGAGAGCTTGGTTCAGCTGGTAGCCGCTGTTGAGTGGATCGCCACCGCGATGGAGGAAGGCAAAGATTCGTTGCTGGCGCGCCGGTGACGACATCACCATGGCCATACCGCCGGCGGTGGCCACCGCGGCGGTTACCAGGAGCGGCCGCAAGGGCGATCCGGCGGCGAACAGCACCGCCAACACGATGGCGGTGATCACGATCGCCGTACCCAAGTCCTTCTGCAGCAACACGATGCCTCCGCCGAGGCCGAGCATGAGCAACGTGGGGTACAACGTGGAATGCAGGTCTCCCATGCGATCGGCCCGGCGGGCCAGAAGGTCGGCGGTGTACAGGAGCAACGCCAACTTCAACAGCTCGGAGGGCTGGCCCTGGAACGGCCCTCCGAAGTCGACCCAGCTGGTGGCCCCGTTCACCGTCCGACCCACTCCCGGCACGAAACAGAACATGCAGGCGGCCACCGCGAGGCCGAGGAGCGGTACCACGCACACTCGCCACTTGTGGTAGTCGACCCTGGAGATGGCGAACATGGCCACCAGGCCCACCGCGCTGAGCAACGCTTGTTTGCGGAAGTAGAACCACGGGGTCTGGTTGGCGTGGAACGCGTCCACCGACGACGCCGAGAGCACCATCACGAGACCGAACATGGTGAGCGCCACACACAACGCCAGCAACGCCCAGTATTGACCGGGGGCGCTCGGCGGCGGCTTGCGGCGCGCCGTGGGATGTCGGCGGCGAGCCGTCTGCTGCGGACTGTGACGGCTGCGCTCGACCTTGCGATCGAGGACCCGGCTCACGGTCGGCTCCCGGCCGCGGCCCGGGCGGCGCGGGCGAAGTCGTCGCCCCGCTGCGCGTAGCCGCGGTACCAATCGAACGACGCGCACCCGGGCGACAGCAGCACCACGTCGCCGGCCCGGGCCATACCCTGCGCCTGCTTCACCGCGTCGGCCATGGTGGCAGCACCGGTGACCACCGGGCAGACCCCGGCGAAGGCCGAAGCCACCTCGTCGGCAGCCTCGCCGATGGCCACCACTGCCCGCATCCGCTGGGGCTCGGCGGCCATCGGACGCAGGTCGAGGTCCTTGTTGCGGCCCCCGGCGATCAGCACCACCGATTCGAAGCCCCGTACCGCCGTGATGGCGGCATGGGGCGTGGTGGCCTTGGAGTCGTCGTACCAAGCGACGCCGTGGCCCTGCGCGACCAGCTCGATGCGATGGTGGATGCCCCGAAAGGCCGACAGTGCGGTGCGCACGCCGTCGGGAGTGGCCAGACCTGCTTCTAGTACCGAAGCGGCGGCGGCCAGCGCGTTGGTCCGGTCGTGGGGAAGTTGCCGCCACAGCTCGCTCACGGGGAGCAGCGGGCCGTGGGGACTGCGGAGCCAACCGTCGGACTCGGTGTAGTCGCCGCCGGCCCCGAAGGTCACGAGGCGGGAGACCACCGAGTCGGCGTAGTGCATCACCACGGGATCTTCGAGGTTGGCCACCGCCGTGTCGGCCGGCTCCTGAAACTCCCAGATGCGGGCCTTGGCCTGCGCATAGGAATCCACGTCACCGTGCCAGTCGAGGTGATCGGGAGCGAGGTTGATCCAGGTGCCAACCACGGGAGCAAAGCAGGTGAGCCACCGCAACCGGAACGACGCCGCTTCTACCACGAACACGTCCACGTCGCGGTCAAGGGCCGCCACCAGTGGAACATCGGTGTTGCCGGCGTCGATGACGGTGCGACCAGAGGCGCGCACCATCTCGGTGGCCAAGGTCGTGACGGTGGTCTTGCCGTCGGTTCCGGTGATCGCCACCATCGGGCGCGGGCCGCCGGGACGGCGCTGCTCCCATTCGAAGGCCAGGTCCAGCTCGGTGCGCAGCGGCACGCCGGCCGCTTGCGCCGCGGCGATGACCCGATGGCGATCGGGCACGCCGGGGGCGGGCACCACGTAGTCGGCCTCCGCCACCAGCCCGGCCAGATCCGGTCCGGCCGGAGCGACCTGGACTTGGGTGCCGAGCTCGTCGGCCAGAGCCCGAGCCCGCTCGCTCGGTTCGTCGTCGGCCAGCACCGCCTCGATGCCGCGCTGGTGCAGCGCGCGCGCCACGGCCTCACCGGCAACACCCAGGCCGTAGACCAGCGCCCTCAATCCAACGCTCCCGTGGATACCCAGTCGGCGTAGTAGATACCGAGCGCCAGGGCGGTGCACATGCCAGCCAGGATCCAGAACCGAATGATGACCGTGGTCTCGGGCCAACCCTTGAGCTCGAAATGGTGGTGGATCGGCGCCATCTTGAAGATGCGCCGTTTTCCGAAGTACCGGTAGCTGGTGATCTGCATGATCACTGAGGTGGTCTCGGCCACGTACAGGCCGCCGATGATCGGCAGCAGCAACACGGTGTTGGTCGTCAGCGCCAGCGCCGCCATGGCCGTTCCGATCGCCAAGGATCCGGTGTCACCCATGAAGATCCGGGCCGGCGCGGCGTTCCACCACAGGAACCCGGCGCAGCCTCCGAGCAGCGACACCGAGATCACCGCCAGATCGAAGCCGTAGTTGAACTGGTAGATGTCGTAATGGCGAAACCCCCAATAGGCGATCACCACGAAGGCGGCGAACCCCATGGCGGCGGAGCCCGCGGCCAAGCCGTCGAGACCATCGGTGATGTTCACTGCGTTGGACGAGCCCTGGATCACCAACACGGTCAGGATGGCCCAGCCCCACTTGGACAGCTCGAGGCCGGGCGCGTCGAAGCGGGTGAACGACAGCGTGGTGTGCGGATTCGAGATGGTGATCATCAACAACGCAAAGCCCGACCCGACCGCCAACATGCCGAGCGACTTGGCCCGCTTGGTGAGCCCGAGGTTGCGGGCATTGCGAACCTTGATGAGGTCGTCGGCCAGTCCCACCCCACCGGCGGCACAGATGGCGCCCAACACGATCATCCCCGCGTCGGTGAAGTACACCTTCGACCGAAGGTGTGCGGCCAGATAGCCCATCACCGCCGCGGTCACAATGGCCAGCCCCCCCATCGAGGGCGTTCCGGTCTTGTGCTGATGCTGCGGGGCGTTCACGCCTTCGTTGGCCAGGATCGGTTGATGGGCGCTGCGCTCGCTGAGAAAACGGATGAGGAAGGCCGTACCGAACAGCGACACCAGCATCGACACGCTGCCGGCCAGCAACAGCGCGATCACGACGACCCCATCCAACCCAGCCGGGCCAGTTCCTCGGCGGCCACCACCCGGTCGTCAAACGGGAGGACCTCGCTGCCGATCGTTTGGGTGGTCTCGTGCCCTTTCCCGGCGATCACCACCACGTCTCCCGACCCCGCCTGGCCCAGAGCCAGGGCAATGGCGGCCCGGCGATCCGGCTCCACCAGCACCGTGGAGCCATGGTGAGAAACCGTTCCCGCTTGCACGGCGGCGATGATGGCATCGGGAGACTCGCTGCGCGGGTTGTCGGAGGTGATCACCGCCACATCGGCCAGCCGGGAAGCGATCTCGCCCATGGCCGGTCGCTTGGTGGCATCTCGATCTCCCCCGCACCCGAACACCACCGACACCTTGACCCCCGGCACGGCCTGGCGCACGGACTTGAGGACCTCCTCCAGCCCGTCGGGCGTGTGGGCATAGTCGACCAGCACCACGAACGGTTGGCCCTGCACGACCGGCTCGAAGCGGCCCGGGATCGACGGCACCGTGTTCAGCCCGGCCACGATCTGCTCGACCGCCACGCCGACCTGGGATGCTGCGGTGGCCGCCGCCAGGGCATTGGACACATTGAACCGGCCGCCGAGGGGCAGGTCCACGCGCTGGCCTCGCCAAGTGAACGAGGAGTGCAACGGACCGACCTCGAGCCCGTCGATGTCCGCCAGCGAGTACCCGATGGTCGGTATTTGAGCGGCGTCGCTGAGCAGTTGGCCGTAGCGGTCATCGAGGTTCACCACGGCCCGTTGCGCTCGCGACGGCTCGAACAGCATCGCCTTGGCGTCGAAGTAGCGCTCCATGGTGCCGTGGTAGTCGAGATGGTCGCGCGACAGGTTGGTGAACACCGCCACGTCGACGTCGACCGAGTCCATCCGATGCTGCATCAGCCCGATGGACGTGGCCTCCACCACCACCGCGCCCGCGCCCCCATCGCGCAGACCGGCCAACTGGCGTTGCAGGTCGCATGACTCGGGCGTGGTGCGCGCCCCCGAGAGCGTCCCGATCACCCCGGCCGGCACGCCCGCGGCCCGCCAGATCGAGGCCAGCAGATGAGCCACGGTGGTCTTGCCGTTGGTTCCCGTGACGGCCACAACGGTGATCGATCGCGAGGGATGGCCGAACAAGGCCGATGCCAGCGGGGCCATGGCGATTCGAGCCGACGGCACCACCACCTGAGGAATAGCGCGGGCCGCGGCCGGCTCGAGGGGTCGTTCCACCACCAATGCCGCCGCGCCGTTCTCCACTGCCTGATCGACGTAGTCGTGACCGTCGACCCGACTTCCGGGCATGGCACAGAACAGCCATCCGGGCTGCACCACGCGCGAGTCGAGGGTGATGTCGAGCACATCAACGGAGGCGTCGCCCCGCAATGCCTCGAGCGCTATCCCTGCCTCGGTCAGGAGCCGATCGAGTCGCACGCCGATGACCCGTCTCTACTACCGGGCCACGTCGGGAACCGACGTCGGCGCGGCCGTGGCATTGGGGACGGCTTCCTTGGTCGGCGGCGCGACGGAGGTGGGTGGGATACGAAGTTCTGTCAGCACCAGTTGGCCGACCGTCTGGAACAAGGGCGCGGCCACGTCGCCGGCGTAGAACAGATCGCCGACCGGATCATCGATCATCACCAGCACCGCCACCTTCGGGGTATCGGCCGGCATGAACCCGACGAACGACGACACGTAATGGGTCACGCCCTGGTCGTCACGGTATTGCCCGTTCGGTTGCGGTTTTTGGGCGGTGCCCGTCTTGCCCGCCACCAGGTAGCCGGGGATCCCGGCCTTGGTGCCCGTGCCTTCGGTGATCACGTCGCGCAGCATCAAGTTGAGCTGCTGCGCGGTGGCCGCCGAGATCACTCGTTGACCCTCGGGCACCGGCTGCTCGTGGCGGGTTCCGTCGGCGTCAACGGTGGCGCTCACGAGGCGGGGGGCGAGGTAGCGGCCGCCGTTGGCGATGGTGGCGTACACCGACAGCATCTGCACCGCCGTAACGGCGACGCCCTGACCGATCGCCATGGTGGGCAGCGACGTGCCGCTCCAGTTCTTCAACGGGCGATACAGGCCCTTCGACTCTCCGGGAAAGTTGAGGCCGGTACGCGACCCGAGCCCGAAGCTCCGGAAGGCGGCGTCGAGTCGTTCGGGCCCCAACATCTCGGCGATCTTGATCGTGCCGATATTGGACGACTGCGCCAGGATCTGTTGCACGGTGAGCATCTCGTCGCCGTGGGGATGCGAATCGTGGAAGCGCTTCTCGTACTTGCCTCCTCGGTCGTACACATACTCACCCGGCACCTCGATCCTGGTTTCGGGCGTCACCAGACCGGCTTCCATCGCCGCCGCGATGGCGATCACCTTGTTCACCGAACCGGGCTCGAATGGATCGGTGACGGCGAGGTTGGCCGAGGTAGTGGAAACGTCGCCCGTCTTGGGGTCCCGTTTCACATTGGCCATGGCCACGATGTCGCCGTTGGTGAGATCCATGGCCAACGCCATGCCGCCCTTGGCGTTCACGGCCTTTACCTGTTCCACCGCCTTCTGTTCCACGGAGTACTGCAAGCCCCGATCGAGAGTGGTCACCACCGTCTCGCCGGGCGTCGCCGGCACGTACTCGGAGCGACCGCTCGGAATGGTGCGGTTCTGCTGGTCGACCTCCCGCCGCAGCTCACCCTGCTTACCGGTGAGCAGAGCGTCGACCTGCTTTTCCAGCCCTCCGGTCGCGGTGCCATCCCACGCCACCTGACCGAGCACGGACGACGCCACGGAGCCCGCGGGGTAGAAGCGGGCCGGTTCGGCCACCACGTCGATACCGGTGAGGGCCCCTTGGGTGGCGGGATTGGCCTTCATCTGGCGTAGCGCGTCCACCGTTCGATCGTTCGCCTGATGCAGTAGGTAGGCAAACCGCCCGGGCTTGGCCATCGCCTTGGCGATATCACCCGCGCTTTCCCCGAGCAAGGGGGCGAGCAGCGACGCGGCCTTGGCCTTGTCGGGCACCAACGACGGGTCGGCGAAGATGGCGCTCTGCTGGAGCGACTCGGCCAACGGATTGCCGTCTCGATCCAACAGCTCGCCGCGATCGGCCGGAAGCCGCTCGGACGTCATCCGTTGGGCGACGCCTTCGGCGCTGTAGTGGGCCGACTCGGTGATCTGCAGCTGACCCACCCGCACCACCACCGCCAGGAACGCCAGCACCGCCACCACCGCGATGGCGATGAGGCGGCGTTGCGGGGCGCCGGCCTTCCACTGCCGGTGGGGCGGAGGCCGACGACGAGGCGGCGGCGCATTCCGGGAAGTCGGCGGCCGGCGGACCGGTGGCCGGCGCGCCGGCGTGCGGGGGCGAGGCGTCGGCCGGTCGAGGAGACCCGTAGGGCCCGGGCGACGCTGACTCACGGCGCCCCGGAGACCGCTTGTTGTTGGGCGTCGAGGGCGTCGCGCACCGCTTCAGGCGAGGGGGTGAGGTAGATGGGTTGCGTCGGGCGCACCATGCCGCGTTTGAGCGCCTCGGCCTCGATCGACTGCGGGGCCTCCAGCTGATCCACCCGAAGCTGAGCGCGCTGGTGATACTCCTGCTCGGTGGCCAACTGCTTGTCGAGCTTGTCGATCTGGGCCTGATTGCGCATGAGGGTGGTCTGGGCCACCACCAGTGACAGCAACAAACCGAACACCACGATGCCGGCCAACCAGGCGGCGGCAAACGTGCGACGTCGCCGCTGGCGCGGCGGTACCGCCCGCAGTGACGGGCGCGGTGGGCGCGCTGCGGGAACCGGAGCACGCCAGGGCGCCTCCGACCCCCGCAGACGCGAGCTGTCGCTCATCTCGCTACGCCACTCACCGGACTCAGGCCCCCAGGCGGCGAGGTTCGGGCAGCTTTTCGACCACCCGCAGGTGAGCACTCTCGGCGCGCCGATTGTCCTCCATCTCCGACGCCGATGGGCTCTTGGCGACGCGGACCAACCGCACGGTCTGCACTGCGTCACAGACACACGGCAGTCCCAAGGGACAGGTGCATCCACCGGTCACCGCGTTGCGGAACCGGTCCTTCACGATGCGGTCCTCGCCCGAGTGATACGACAGCACAGCCACTCGACCGCCGGGGGCCGTGGCGGTGATCGCGTCGTCGATGGCCCCGGGCAAGATGGCCAACTCCCGGTTCACCTCGATGCGGATCGACTGGAACGTGCGCTTGGCCGGATGGCCACCTCTACGGCGGGTGGCGGCCGGGATGGCGTCGCGCACGATGGCCGCCAACTCGGCGGTGGACTCGATGGGCCGAGCGGCCACGATGGCGGCGGCGATGCGAGCGGCGAATTTCTCGTCGCTCCCCGAACGAATCACTCTGGTCAGCTCGGCCTGGCTGTAACCATTCACCACATCGGCGGCCGTGCGCTGGTTGTCGGGATCCATCCTCATGTCGAGGGGACCCTCACCGCGGTAGCTGAAGCCTCGCTCCGCTTCGTCGAGTTGGGGAGACGAGACGCCGAGGTCGAACAGGACGCCGCTGGCCGCGGTGATTTTGAGATCGGTCATGACGACACTGAGCTGATCGAACCGGGCGTGGTGAAGTTTGACCCGATCCCCGAACGGTGCGAGCCGGAGCTCACAGGCGCGCAGGGCGAGCGGATCGGCGTCGATCCCGAGCAGCGAGCAATCCGGACGCTCCCGGAGGAGTCGTTCGGCGTGTCCTCCGCCTCCGACCGTGGCGTCCACCAGCCATCCGGCCGGCACCGTGCGGAACACCTCGGCGATCTGGTCCACCATCACCGGTAGGTGATGAAAGTTGGCTTCGTTCATCGCATCTCGCTCATCTGCAGTCCTCCGGCCAGACGTTGCCGTCGGGATGTCTCCCCGATCGATCAGACGGAGGCGGGCGGAGTAGGGCGTCCATCTTGCCGACCGGAAGACTGCAGATGGGCGAGCCGGCAATGACCGGACCTCACCTTGTTCGAGTGTGCTCGTCTCCTTTCGATGTATTGGGTCGGATTTGCGCCCGACATGAGGCGTTACGTGCTAGGCGGCTTCCATTGACCGGAACGTGTCGGCGTCCCAGATCTCGATGCGGTCGAGCGCACCCACTACTGAGACCGAGGCCCGCTCGGCCAACCGGGCGAAATCCCGGAGGTTGGCTGGAATGGCGATGCGGCCTTGGAGATCGAGCTTCAACTCGGAAGCGCTGGAGCCGAACCGGGTGACCTCATCGCGACTGATCTCTCCCTGGCGGGCCTTGTCGAGCATGCGGTTTCCCTCCTCCTGGAACACTTCACGGGTGAACACACACAGACATTGGCGACCATCGCGAGCGATGTAGCCACCATCGGCGAGGTAGGCGCGAAAGGCCGACGGGAGGACAACGCGTCCCTTGTCATCGAGCTGGTGCTCGAAGTTCCCGACGAACATTCCGGTTCCACCTTGCCTGCTGCCTCGAGCCGGAACTTCGCAGTGGGACTTTCCACCACGACGCCCCACTTGGCGCCACTTTAAGCCCCTACGCCCCCCAGCGTCAACCACTCTCCCGGGCGTTCCCGCGCGCATTACGCCGGGTTTTCCCGGCCTAACCCGCGTCAGTTCGAGGAGGTGAGGGTGGTCAGCAAGGCGGTGGCCAGGGCGCCGAGGGCCACGCCGGGGCCGGTTGCCGCGGTGTCGAGGGTGCCGCGGGGACGGGAACGCCACACAGGAGACAACAACTCGAGATGACGGTCCACGTCCCACCGCACCATCACCGCGCACTGGAAACGAGCGCCCGAGCTGGTGCGACGCTGGCTGATGCCCACCACCTTGCGGCCCGCCACGGTCACCTCGCCGGGTCCGAGGCCGGCAAAGCACAGCACCGACGACCACTCGGTACGAACCAGCGGACCGTCGTGAACCACCGCCCCGGACACGCCGCAAGCCTTCAGGGCATTGGCCCACCGCTCCCCCAGCCACCCGAAGGACCGACCGACGTCGTCGTCCCAGAGCGGGTCGCCGGCCGGCAGGACCACGTCCACCCACAACGCCCCACCGGGCATCAGCAGCACCGCCGCTCCTCCCGAGCGGCGGCGCACCACCTCCACCCCCCGGCTCGCGCAGGCCTCGGCGTCGATCGAGTCGAGTGACTGGGTGCTCCCGATCACCAAGGTCGGCTCTGAGACCTCGTGAACCCACACCACCCGTTCCACCGGGTCCGGAAGGTCCCGGTGATGGAAGGCCGACGCCGAGCCGCGGCTGTGCTCGATACGAAAGCTCACGCGGCGCGCAAGGTGAGGTACGGCCTCCAGGCATCGGGCACGCGGCCGACCGCCATCCACACCCAACCCAGCTCCCGAGGCGCCATCGGACGGCGGGCCAACCGCATCCCGGTGTCTTCGAGATAGCGATCCCGCTTACGGGTGTTGCACGGCCGGCAGGCCGCCACCACATTTTCCCAGCAGTGCTCGCCGCCCCGGCTGCGGGGCACCACATGGTCGATCGAGTCGGCATTGGCGCCGCAGTACTGACACCGATGATCGTCGCGGGCGAACACCGCCCGGCGGCTCAACGCCGTGCGACGGTTGTAGGGAACCTTCACCACGTAGCCCAGCCGGATCACCGACGGCGACACCATCGACAGTCGCTCCGAGTGGATCACGTTGCCGTCCTCGTGGATCACCTCGGCCTTGCCGGCCAACACCAGACAGATGGCGCGGCGACCCGGCACAACACAGAGCGGCTCATACGTCGCATTCAGTACGAGGGCCCTGGTCATAGTCAGCGAACCTACCGAGGCTCCGTAATGACCCCGGGGGGATTCGCGCTCCGGCGAACCTGGGCGCCATGCGGGAGCGAAAGCCGTTCCTGCCGGCACCACTCCAACCAAGTGATCAGGTCATCGGGCGAAGGAGTTCGGGACGCATCTCCGTACTGGGTGAGGGCCCGGAACCGCAGATACCGAGCATCGGGCACAGGCAGGTGTGGTGATGTTCGCCACCACCGCGCCGGCGCGAGGTTGGCGCCTTGGCGAAATGCCGTGGGCCACAACCGGGGCCGGCTGGCCAGCGGGGCCATCGCCCGCAGCCATGAGCGGGCCTTCAACCGCATGTCGTTCGCGCTGCGGGGTGCGATGAGGACCATTCGAGCACGGGCAGAGGTTATCTGCCCGAGGTAGGTGCAGACCGTGGTGGCCGTTTTGGCCCCTATCCTCGCTACCTATGGCCCTTGCCGATGAGCCGACCGAATTTCCGGTGGGGGGCACACCCCGACGCCACGCCCGTTTCTCGGAGTTGTTCGAGTTGATCACCGACAATGTGGCCGAGGTGATCCAGGGCAAGCGAGACGTGATCGAGTTGTGCCTCATCGGAATGTTGGCCGAGGGCCACATCCTCATCGAAGACGTGCCGGGCGTCGGCAAAACGAGCTTGGCGCGGGCGTTGGCCGCGTCGATCGACGGCGTGGCGGGTCGGGTGCAATTCACCCCCGATCTTCTGCCGAGCGATGTGATCGGGGTGACGATCTGGAATCGCGGCACCGGTGCGTTCGAGTTTCGCAAAGGTCCCGTGTTCGCCAACCTGCTGCTGGGCGACGAGATCAATCGCGCATCACCCAAAACCCAATCCGCACTCCTCGAAGCGATGGAAGAGCGACAGGTCACGGTCGACGGGATCACGCATCAGCTGGCTCGCCCGTTCATGGTGTTGGCCACCGAGAATCCGCACGACCACGAGGGCACGTATCCATTGCCCGAGAGTCAGCTGGATCGGTTCCTGTTGCGTTTGTCGCTCGGTTATCCCGATCGCGAGGCCGAGCTCACGATGTTGGAGGTCCACGGCGAGGTCGACCGGCTCGCCAGTTTGAGTCCGGTGGTAACCGGCGCGGAGGTGGCGGCGATGATCGACGCCGTGCGCCACGTGCACGTGGCCGCCGCCGTGCGCGATTACCTGGTGAACCTGGCGCATGCCAGCCGCAAGCACCGAGGGATCGAAGTGGGCATGTCGCCACGCGCCACGCTGGCGTTGCAGCGGGCGTCTCGGGCCCGCGCCGCGATGTTGGGTCGAAACTACGTCATTCCCGACGACGTGAAGGCCATGGCGTCGGCGGTGTTGAGTCATCGCTTGCAGCTGTCGGTGGAAGCACAGTTGCAGGCGTTGGATCAGCCCGCCGTGGTAGCCGAGCTGCTGCAGTCCGTTCCCGTCCCGTCGGCTCGTAGCGCCGGGTAGCGCGCCAGCGTGGTCACGGTTCGGGGCGCGGTCACCGCCGCGTTGGGTATCGCCACCATCGTCGCCGGCCGGGTGCTGGGAATGGTGGAGCTCTACGTGTTCGGCGCGTCAATGGTGGGCCTGGTGGTCGTGGCGGTGGTCAGCATGCGGGCCCGACGTCCCCGGGTGCAGGTGGTTCGGCTCGTGAGCCCGCCCCGGGTCCACGCCGGCCAACCGACTCGGGTCGAGGTGCGGGCCGTCAACGCGGGCAAGCGCAAGGCCCCCGTCTTGATGCTGCGCGACCCCGTGGGCGGAACCAGAGGGGCCACGCTGCACATCGCCCCGCTGACCGTTGGCGAGTCGGCCCACGCCACCTACCGCTTGCCCACCAACCGCCGGGGCATCGTGTCGATCGGGCCTCTCACGGTGGAGGTGTCCGATCCATTGCGACTGGCCCGGGCGGTGACCGTCGCCGCGCCGGAGACGGATCTCACGGTGCTCCCCGTGGTGGAGCCCCTCCCCGAGGCCCGCATGGGCGACGCCTCGCGCCGGCGCGAGTTGGGCGCCCGCTCCGTTGGCCATCAGCGAGGGGACGAGTTCGCGTCGCTGCGGCCCTACGTGCAAGGCGATGATCTGCGACAGGTGCATTGGTTGGCGTCCGCACGCCACGACGACCTGGTGGTGCGGGAAGACGAGCCGCTGCGCGACGCGCACCTGCAACTCGTGCTCGACACTCGCGCCGGCACCTATAACGAGGAGTCTTTCGAGACGGCGGTGTCGATCGCCGCCAGCGTGATCGTGGCCGCCGGCCGTCGCAACGAGCCGTTGCAGTTGCTCGACGGCGACGGGGAGGTGTTCAGCGCGGTGACCTCTACCCAACGCCAGGCGCTGCTCGAGCACCTGGCGACGGTGGCCACGTCACCCGCCGCCTCGCTGCATCGCGCGCTGCAAACCATCGGGCGGGGAACCGATCGCCATTCGTTGGTGGTGGTGGGCGGATCGTTTTCCGCCGCCGATCTGGACGCGATCGTGGGACTGCGCCGCTCGGTGACCGAACTCACGGTGGCCACGACGCAGCCGGTTGATTCGACCCGTACTCTGGCCGGGATCAATGTGGTGATCGCCCCTCCCGGTGCTTCGATTGCCGAAGCATGGGGCCGCTCGTTGCTGGCCGGAGCGGGGCGGCCGTGAGCGAACGAGCCTCCCTCGGCAACGATTCCCTGGCCGCAGTGGAAGCGGGTCTGGTGGCCATGACCGCGGCCACCGCGCTCGGACTGGTTCGGGTGTTCATCGGCTGGGATTTCCTGTGGACCTTGGGACTGGCGGTGGTCGGCTCGCACGGCATCGCCATCTTCTGTCGCCGGCAACGACTGCCACTGGTGCTGGCCTGGTTCCTCTCCCTGGCCTGCATGGCCGAGATCGCCGGCCTGCGGTTCAGCCGGCACTCGATGGCGGGCGGTTGGCTACCGGGCCCTGGCACCGTGCGGTCTCTGGCCGACGAGGTGCGGTTGTCGTGGAGCGACATGAGCGCGGTGAAGGCTCCCGTGTTCGCGGCCGGAGGCTTCCTGGTGGTCGCCTTCGTCGCCATCTGGATGGTGGGGCTGCTGTCGGACACCTTCGCTCTGCGGGCGTCGGCCAGCCTCGAGGCAGTGGTACCGAGCGCCATCGTGTACGTGAGCATGGCGGCGGTAGCCGCCGACCGTTTCCGCGTCGCCACGGCCGCGATCTACGTGATCACCGTGGTGATCTACCTCATCGCCCACCGAAGTTGGAAGCGGGCCGCCACCCCGGGCTGGCTTAACACCCAAGGCGCCCGCCGGGGCGGTGCCACCTTTAGCGGTGCGGGGTGGGCCATCGGCGCCGTGGTGGCGGTCGCGGTGATCGTGCCGGCCCTGCCAGGTGCCAACAAGGGGTCACTCATCGACTACCGCCATCTCGGCACCGACCGGGTGTCGCTGTCGCCGTTGGTCGACACGCGGGGCCGCCTGACCACGAATTCGAATATCGAAGCGTTCCGCGTGCAGACCACCTCGCCGTCCTACTGGCGGCTTACCTCGCTCGACCAGTTCGACGGTCGCACCTGGAAGGCCTCGGTGCCGGTGGACGAGTTCATCGACCGGCTGCCCACCACCAACCAGTTGGGTCGGTTTGCCCCTCGTCCCGGCGTTGCCCAGATCACCATCTCCGGGCTCGACTCCGCCTTCCTCCCGGTGGCCTACCCGCCGCTGCGGGTTCAGGGAACTGCGGTCGTGTACAACGCGGCGTCCTCCACCGTGGCGCCCCTGACCGGCGATACCCGCTCGGGCTTGGTGTATCGGGTCTTCTCCCTGCAAGACACCCCGACCCCCGCCGAGTTGGCGGCGGCCCCGCCGGTGCCGGCCGGCACCATGGACCAGTACCTGCAACTCCCCGAGCGGTTCTCACCCAAGGTGGCCGAAGCGGCCCGGCTCATCGCCGCCGGCTCGGCCAACACCTATGAAAAGGCGTTGCGGCTGCAGAACTACTTCCGCCAGTTCACCTACGACCTCACGGTCCGGGCCCCCGGGGGCCAGGACCCCGTGCTGTGGTTCCTGCAGAACCGCCGGGGCTATTGCGAACAGTTCAGCGGCGCCTTCGCGGCGATGGCCCGGTCGCTCGGGATGCCCGCCCGGGTGGCGGTGGGGTTCACCCCCGGCCAGCAAGACGACGACGGCACCTACATCGTGAAGGGCGAGCACGCCCACGCCTGGCCCGAGGTGTACTTCAGCGGCGTGGGCTGGGTGGCGTTCGAGCCGACACCGGGCCGGGGCATCCCGGGGGCGGCCGAGTCGTACACCCAGGTGCCGGCCCAGCAGGCCGGCGACCCCACCACCGACACTGCGGTGGCCGAGACCACCGTGGCCGGCTCGCCCACCACGGTGGCCACCGGCACCACGGTTCC
>Ga0268264_10002645_pt1 | contig 15649 bp, 12 predicted proteins | sample KBSSwiS32_FD_190357 | JGI IMG/M metagenome (GOLD analysis project Ga0268264, IMG submission 190357) | Switchgrass rhizosphere microbial communities from Kellogg Biological Station, Michigan, USA - KBS Switchgrass S3-2 (SPAdes) (version 2) | ecosystem: Host-associated > Plants > Roots >...
CTGCAGCTGATCGAGAACAACAGCTCGGCGTTCGAGCGTACCTACAACGGCTTGCAGGCGCAGTTCCAGTGGCGCGTGGTCAAGAAACTCGACCTCGGCGGCAACTGGACGATCTCGCGACTCGAAGGCAATTTCGACGGTGAGACCCGCGCAAGCGGTCCGGTCACCGGCGACCTCACCTACCCCGAGTACAAGGATGCGAGCTGGAACCGTCCGAAAGGCGACCTCTCCTCCGATCAGCGGCATAAGGCGGCCCTCTACGGCGTCTACCACCTGATCGACGCGGGCCACCAGCAGCTGAACCTCAGCCTGTTCCAGAGCTTCCAGACCGGCCTGCCGTACGGTGCATCGCAGAACATCGTGATCAACAGCACGATCAAAGCGAACCCGGGATACAAGACCCCGCCGACCCGCGTAGGCTACTTCTTCACCGCGCGCGACGCGTTCCGGACCGACAACATCCTGCGCACCGACATCTCGCTGAACTACAGTTTCCGGATCGGCAAAGCCGAGCTGTTCGTTTCCCCCGAGGTCACCAACCTGTTCAACGCCGAGAACATCGACACCAACGACACGCTCGGAATCGATCAGACGGTGTTCACGGCGGCCAACACGGGCGCCACCTCCTGCAGCCAGGCCGGTGCGGGCGGTACTCCGGGACGGTGCCAGACGTTCAACCCCTACACCTCGACTCCGGTCGAAGGCGTCCACTGGCAGAAGGGACCGAACTTCGGCAAGGCGATCGCTCCTCTGGGCTTCCAGAACCGGCGCACCTTCCGCGTTTCGGTGGGCTTCCGCTTCTAGGGCCTACCCTAGATTCGACGCCGCAACCCAAGGCGCCCGGGCTCCAAGGCCCGGGCGCTTTTTTTCTTGGGGAAGCCCGCGCAGCGCTCCCCTGTTGTAGGGTCCGTCTCGCACCGGTCTGTGCGTCAACGTCCGAGAGGATCTAAATCTTCATGAGCGACCTCGAATCCCGCGTTTGGGACGCACTCAAGCGCGTCAAGTTCCCCGGCATGAGCCGGGACATCGTCTCCTTCGGCTTCGTCCAGAACGTCAAGGCAACATCCGGCCAGGTGACGATCGACCTCCAGATGGCGACCCAGAAGCCCGAGGCGGCGGAAGGGGTCCGGGCCGACGTCGAGCGCGAGGTCCGCACCTTGCCCGAAGTCGAGCAGGTCGAAGTGCATCTCCACTTCCAACGCGCCCCGAGCCGCGAGGAATCGGCCCAGCGGGCCGTGGCGCAAGACCCGGGGTTGATCCCCGGCGTGCGGCATGTCGTCGCCGTCGCGAGCGGCAAAGGCGGGGTTGGCAAATCGACCGTCGCGGCAAACCTTGCCGTGGCGCTCGGCCAGCTCGGGCACCGGGTCGGCCTGCTCGACGTCGACATCTACGGCCCTTCGGTGCCGATGATGTTCGGGATCGACGAGCGACCGCGCCTGGACGGCAATCGCATTCTGCCGTTCGAAAAGCACGGCATCCGCGTCATGTCGCTCGGATTCCTGCTCGACATCGACACGCCCGTCATCTGGCGCGGTCCGATGGTCATGCGGGCGATCGAGCAGATGCTCGGCGACGTCGAGTGGGGCGATCTCGACGTGATGATCCTCGACATGCCGCCGGGAACCGGCGACGCCCAGCTCACGGTGACCCAGAAGGTGCCGCTTTCGGGCGCGGTGATCGTCACGACGCCGCAGGACGTGGCGCTGATCGACGCCCGGAAAGGGCTCGCGATGTTCCGCAAGGTGAACGTGCCAGTGATCGGGATCGTCGAGAACATGTCGGTCTTCGTCTGCCCGCATTGCGGCGAGTCGACCCACATCTTCAGGAAGGACGGCGGCAAGCGCACGGCCGAGCTGCTCGGCGTCGAGCTGCTCGGTTCGATCCCGCTCGACCCGGCGATCGTAGAAGGGGGCGACGCGGGAATTCCAATCTCGGTCGCCGCGCCCGACGGGCCGCATGCCCAGGCGTTCCGCCAGGTCGCCGAGGCCGTCTACGCCGAGGCCGAGCGTCAGGTCGCGGCAAGGCCGAAGCTGTCGATCGTCTGATGGCGCCACGAGCCGCCTCGGGCGAACGCGTCGCGGTCATCGCGGACTCTCATCTCGGGGGTCCCGGCGGACCGATCGAGCCGATGCTCGATCAGCTCGCCCAACTCCCCGCCGAGGGGGTCGAGCGCCTGATCCTGCTCGGCGACATCTTCCAGGCCTGGGTAGGGCTGCCGCGCTTCGAGACGCCCGAGATCGCGCGGTTCGTAGCGGCCCTGCGCGAGCTTCGGCGTCAGGGGTTGCGGATCGACTACATCGAAGGGAATCGGGACTTCTTCCTGAGCAAGAGCCCCTACCGCGACGCGTTCGACTCGATCGGCCTCGAAACCTCGTTCGAAGCCGGGGGAGTCCGCTATCTCGCGGTCCACGGCGACGGCCTGAACGATAGCGACTGGCAGTACCGGACCTGGCGGCGGCTGTCCAAGAGCCTGCCCGTCGAGCTGGCGCTGCGCACCCTCCCCCGCCGCCTCGCCCACCGCATGGTCACCTCCACCGACCGCCGGCTCGCGAACACCAACTTCAAACACCGAGCCGCCCTCCCCGAAGCCGCCATCCGCGCCTTCGCCCAGCGCCGCCTCGCCGAAGGGCACGACGTCCTCCTCCTCGGCCACTTCCACGAGGAAAAAACCTGGCCCTTAGAGAACGGCGAGGTCCGCCTGCTCGAAGCCTGGTTCAAGAGCCGGCGGGTGGAGCGGTTCGGGTGAGGGTAGGGCTCCTTCTTGCGACAGTGGTAACCTAAGCCTTGGAGAACCGGCCATGAAGACCGCGACCGCGCTGAGATTCGAAGGAGAAGTCACAGAGGACGGACAGCTTCACGTCGAGTTGCCGTCGAATGTGCTGCGCGGCCCCGTCATTGTGACTTTGGAGCCGCTACCCGAGGAACCCCTTGAGTTGACTGAGGAAGACCTTCGCGGCGCAGGCCTGACCGCAGCCGAGATCGCCGCCTCGCCGGAGATCGGGGCCTGGGCTGAGGATCGCGAGATTCCGAGCGGCGCCGAATACGTCGAGCACCTTCGCGCGGCCTCTCCGCGTTACTCCTGGTGAGCGACGCGGTTCTCGACACCTCCGTCCTGATCGACCTGCTTCGTGGCTTCCAACCGGCCAGGGAGTGGTTCGAGAGGCAAGGGCGCCGCCGAATCGCGATCACTCCCGTGGTTTGGATGGAGACGGTTCAGGGAGCGCGCGACGGAGCCCGACGCGCCCAAGCGATCCGACTCCTTCGACAGTTTCACGTCGAGCACCCTACCGAAGACGACAACCGCTGGGCCATGCGCCAAACCGCGCGGTTTCACCTGAGTCATGGCGTCCAACTCCAGGACGCCATGATCGCCTCGGTCGCCGTCCGTCTGGCTGTCCCCCTGTACACCACGAACCTCAAGCACTTCCTGCCGCTTCCTTCGCTGAACACCCAGAAGCCTTACTAGTAGCCTGCCCTACCGTCCCCCCAAAGCCGCCGTCGCCTTGTCGATTTGCGCGGCGTAGCCGCGCAACGTTTCCGCCACTTTCTCGACTTCGCGGGCGGCTTCGTCCCAGCGGCGGGCTTCGATCGCTTCTCGTACTCCCGGTAGGGTTTTGACGCCGTAGCCGGTGTAGAAGCCGGGGGCGTAGATCTGGTGGACGTACCAGGGGCGGCCGGGCAGCCCTTCCGGTCGGGTGAGGGCGCGTTCGCTGCCGATCAGCAACTGGCCGAGGTTTTGAAGCTCGGCCGCTTCGTAGGGGCGGCCGGACCGGGCGCGATCCGCGGCGGCGGTGGAAAAGGCTTTGGCGCTTTTTTGCACCGCGGCGACCGCGTTCTGGAGCGGCGCGAAGTTGAGGAAGGGCACCGGGTCTTTGGCCTTGGGCAGCACGTAGGTATGGCGCGGATCGAACGCCTGGGCGTAGCTGCCGTCGGCGATCAAGCGGCTCTGATCTTCCGTTTCGGTGCGCAGGTTGTCGGCCAGCTCGCGCACCTGGTCGGCGTAGCGCGAGACGTTGTCGGCAAAGCCGGTGAACTCGAACGGCAGCACGTCCGCCTGGGCGAGCCGCAGGATGATTCGTCCTCCCGTCTGGGCGAGCGTCACGCCGTAGGCACCGTCGGGATCGACGAAGCGGACGAAGTGGTCGAAGCTGTCGTAGGCCGTGTGGTACTGGCCGTACTCCTCCTCGCCGCCGTAGCCCACGTCGACCGACGCGACGCCCAAGTGCTGTAGGAACGGGGTGAAATCCGAGCCGGAGCCGAGGGCGTTGATCCGCAGGTTCGCCCGGTCGCGCGCCTCGCGCTTTTCGTCCGCCGAACCGGTCACGCGCTGGTTGGCGCGGGTCCGCTCAAGGACGCTCACCCCTTTTTCCGGATCGACCACGTCGCGGGCGACGTCGTTCAGGAACGCTTCCAGCGAATGCGAGCCGCCGAGGCCGAGGAAGCCGCGCGCGTTGCTGTCGCTGTTGATGTAGGCCACCGCCTTGGCGCGCAGCTCGTCGGCGTGGGTCTCGGCCCACTCGGTCGAACCGAGCAGCCCCGGCTCTTCGCCGTCCCAGGAGGCGTAGACGATCGTCCGCCGTGGTTTCCAGCCGGTTTTGGCGAGCGCGCCGATCGCTTTCGCTTCGGCCAGCATCGCGACCTGGCCCGAGAGCGGATCGCTCGCGCCGTGAACCCAGGCGTCGTGGTGGTTGCCGCGGATCACCCACTGGTCGGGCAGCTCGGCGCCGCGGAGCGTCGCGATCACGTCGTACGCCGTGGCCATGTCCCAGTTGAAGGCGAGCGCCAGGTGGACCTTCGCCGGCCCGGGGCCCAGGTGATAGGTGATCGGCAGGCCGCCTCGATACGACTCGGGAGCGACCGGCCCGCCGATCGCGCGGAGCAGCGGCAGCGCATCGGCATAGGAGATCGGCAGAACGGGGATCTTGGTGAGCGTCACCGCGTCCTTGATGGCGATCCTCGGCGCGTCGGCCGTGGCGCCGATTCCGGGGGTGAGCGGATCGCCGGAACGCAAGGGAGCGTCGGCCACCGAGCCGCGCTGGACCGCGTGGTCGCTGCGCCAGCCGCCCTTGGGGTAGACATCACCCTGGGCGTAGCCGTCGTCCGCAGGATCGGAGTAGAGAATGCAGGCGAGCGCGCCGTGCTCCGCCGCGACCTTCGGCTTGATGCCGCGCCAGGAGTGGCCGTAGCGGGCGATCACGATCTTGCCTTTGACGTCGATGCCGCGCCGCTCCAACTCGTCGTAGTCCGAGGGGATGCCGTAATTGACGTAGACCAGCTCAGCCGTGGCGTCGCCGTCGATCGAGTAGACGTTGTAGGGCGGCAGCATCTCGGCCGTCTGGCCGGAGGTCGAATCGCCCGGAATCGCGGGCTCGGCGAGCGAGGCGGTAAAAGAAGTGGGCGCCACCAGCTCCAACTTCCGCAGCTTCGGAGTCGGGAAGAGGACGCGGAACTCCTCGATCCGGGTGTCGAAACCGAACGAGCGGTAGAGCTCGGCGATGAATTCGGCGTTCTGCTTGCCGTAGGGCGAGCCGAGATGGTGCGGATGGGCGGAAAGCCGCTTCATCCAGGCGCGCTGGTCCTCGGCGTGGAGTCCCTGGTCCAACTGCTGCTCGATGGCCCGCTCGGCGGTCGAGCGCTCGGTCGAGAATCCGAGCAGGGTCGCCGGCTGGGGCGCGTCGGCGTGAGCGAAACGAGCGGCGAAGAGCAAAACGAGACCGAGCCGGACCGATCGGCGCATGAAAGACCTCCGAAACGAGGGGAGTGGGGTGACGCAAAACCGGGGCGACCCTAGCACCGGCTCCGCGGCCTGTAAACGCAATTCGCCCCCTTCAGCGGACCGCCGAAAAACATAAGATGGAGAAATCTCCGGGAGCCTCCGATGCGCATCGAAACCCTCGCCATTCACGCCGGACGCCGGATCGAGCCCGCCTCGGGCGGGGTCTCCGCGTCGCTCCATCTCGCCACGACGTTCGAGCGGGCGGAGGACGGCAGCTATCCCAAGGGTCACATTTATTCGCGCGAGAGCCAGCCGAACCGCAGCGACCTCGAGCACTGCCTGGCCGCTTTGGAAGGGGGCACTACGGCGGCGGCGTTCGCGACCGGCTCGGCGGCCACCGCGACGCTGCTCCAGGCGCTCGCGCCGGGCGATCACGTGCTCGCCCCGGACGACGTGTTCTATGGCACGCGCACGTTGTTGACCGAGACCTTCGGCGCCTGGGGCCTAGAATCGAGTTTCGTCGACATGGCGGATCTCGGCGCGGTCGAGCGGGCGATCCGGCCGACGACGCGCCTGGTCTGGCTCGAAACCCCGTCGAATCCGTTGCTCGGGATCGCCGACATTTCCGGGATCTCGGAACGGGCGAAGCCGCACGGCGCGCTGACCCTGGTCGACAACACCTGGGCGACGCCGGTGCTCCAACGGCCGCTCACCCTCGGTGCGGATCTCGTCCTCCACTCGACGACCAAGTATCTCGGGGGACACTGCGACGTCCTCGGCGGCGCGCTCGTCGCCCGCGAGGAGAGCCCGCTGTTCGCCAAAGTGCGGCGGCTCCAGGCAAGCGCCGGGGCGGGCGCTTCGGCGTTCGACAGTTGGCTGGTGCTGCGCGGCGTGCGCACCCTGCCGGCGCGGATGCGGGTCCATGGCGAAAACGCGACCCTCCTCGCGGCGTTCCTCGCGGAACACCCGGCCGTGGAACGGGTGTTTTTCCCCGGCCTGGCCGACCATCCCGGCCACGAGATCGCCAAGCGCCAGATGTCCGGCTGGGGCGGCATGCTGTCGTTCGTCGTGCCCGGCGGGCGTACGCGCGCCTTCGAGGTCGCCTCGAAGGTGAAGGTCTTCACCCGTGCCACCAGCCTCGGCGGAGTGGAAAGTCTGGTCGAGCATCGCGCTTCGGTCGAGGGGCCGAACACCCGCGCGCCCGAGGGGCTGCTGCGGGTCTCGGTCGGCCTGGAGCATTCCGAAGACCTGATCGAGGATCTCGCGCAGGCCTTGCGGTAGGGCGACGGAAACAAAGTTCGCGTCGGGTTCGTAGGGGCTTCTCAGGGAAGTATTTGCCGGTTCTTGACCCTGAGGAGGGCCGCCCGTGGACAGTTGGCTGCGCGAAATCCGTTACGCCCTCCGCATGCTGGGCAAGAGCCCGGCCACGACGATTGCCGCGATCGCCTGCATCGGCATCGGGATCGGTACCACGACGACCATTTTCAGCGTGGTCAACGCGATCCTGCTCCGGCCGTTTCCGTTCGCCGATCCGGACCGCATCCTCGCCATCCATACCAGCCAGCCGCTGAACGACATCGAGCACGGCTCGCTCTCCTATCCCGCCTACCGCGAGCTCGCCGACCGGGCCGGCAAGAACGGCGCCTTTTCCGAGGTCGCGGCCTTCACCATGCGCAGCCTGACGCTCACCGGCAAGGAAGAGCCCGAGCGGGTGGTCGGCCTCGAAATGTCGGCCAACCTGTTTTCCCTCCTCGGAGTGAAACCCGCTCTCGGCCGGCTGTTCCGGCCCGAGGAAGACCGCCCAGGGGCGCCCGGAACCATCCTGCTCTCGCACGAGCTCTGGCTGCGCCGCTTCGGCGGCGATCCCAAAGTCGTGGGCACCTCGATCCTGGTCAACAACCGCGCCTCGACGATCGTCGGGGTGATGCCGCCCCGCTTCCAGTTCCCGGAAAACAACCTGGCTTGGGTACCGCTGGCGCTCGACCATCATGACGATCCGCGATCCGAGCGCACCCTCGGGATCTTCGCCCGCCTCGCCCCGCAGGCGACCGAAACCCAAGCTCAAGCCGAGATCGAGACCTTTGCCGCGAAGCTCGCCGCCGATTTTCCCGAAGAGAAGGGCTGGAGGGCCGAGGTTCGCACCCTCCGTCGCGAGTTGGTCGGCGACGGCATGAACCGGATGGTGCTCACGATGATGGGCATGGTCCTGTTCGTGCTGGCGATCGCCTGCCTCAACGTGGCGAACCTGTTCCTGTCCCGGGTTACCGCCCGAGGCCGGGAGCTCGCGGTGCGGGCGGCGATCGGCGCCGGCCGCAAGCGCCTGGTGCGCGAGGTGTTGATCGAAAGCGTCTTGGTGGGCCTCGGCGGCGGGCTGCTCGGAGTGGCTCTGGCGCATTTCGGCGTGATCTGGATGATGTCCTCGATCCCGGCGGACAACCAACCGCCGTTCTGGATTCAGATCGTGATCGACGGACCGGTCCTCGCGTTTACCGCGGCCGTCGCGATCGCCACGGGCATCCTGTTCGGCTTGATCCCGGCGCTCAAGGCGACGAGCCAGGATCTTCAGGGGATGCTCAAATCGGGAGGGCGTTCGGAGGCCGGCGAGCGTTCCCGACTGCGTGGCGCTCTGGTGGTCGGCGAGCTCGCTCTCGCGCTCGTCCTCCTGGTCGGCGCGGCTCTGATGATGCGCAGTTTCCTCGCGGTCCAGAGCGCGGACCCGGGGTTCGATCTCGAAAAAGTCATGACGCTGCGCATCTACCTGCCGGGCGAGAACTACGCCGATCCTGCCGCCAAGGCCCGCCGCGTCGAGGACATCGTGGGCCGGCTGGAGACTCTCCCGGGGGTCGAAGCGGTAGCAGCCTCGAACCTGATTCCGCTCGGCGGCGGAGGAGGCGGCGGCGCGATCGAGATTGCCGGCCATCCGGAGGAGCCGGGCAAGGAACCCCGGACGTTCTGGGCCGGCGTGACCGCTCATTTCTTCGACGCGGTGGGGGTCAAACTGGTCTCCGGGCGCACGTTCACCGACACGGAGGGGGCAGCCAAGGCGCCGCTCGCGGTGATCAACCAGGCCTTCGCCAAAAAGCGCTGGCCCGGCAAAGACCCCCTCGGCCAACGTTTCAAGCTGCTCGAAGAGGAAGGCCAGCCGTGGGTCACGGTGGTGGGCCTGGTCCCGGATTTCAACTATGACGGCTTCGACACGGAAGACGAAGGGGTCAGGCCCGCGGCGTTCCTGCCGTACGTCTGGAACGCCACGCCGAACACCGGCTTTTCGATCCACACCAGCAGGCTCCCCGAGTCGGTGGCGCTCGCGGCGCGCCGCGAGATTCGCGCGAGCGACCCGGGCCTGCCCGTATTCGACGTCCAGAGCCTGCCCACCCTGTTCCGTTCGGAGATCTGGGAGCAGCGCTTCTTCGGCGGCATGTTCTCGGTTTTCGCGGGCATCGCGCTCCTCCTCGCGGCGATCGGCGTGTACGGCGTGCTCTCGTATCTGGTCGGCCAGCGCCGCAAGGAGATCGGAGTCCGCGTGGCGCTCGGCGCCCACCGCAATCAGGTGCTCCGGCTCGTGGTCGGCCAGGGCGCGAAGCTCGCGATGCTCGGCCTCGCGATCGGCATTCCCTTGGCCCTTTTTCTGTCGCGCGTCCTCTCGAAGATGCTCTATGGCATCGAGCCGTACGACCCGGTCTCTTTCGCGACCATCTCGCTTCTCCTGGCGGGAGTCGCGATCCTCGCGAGCTACCTGCCCGCGACCCGCGCCACCCAGGTCAGTCCGGTGGAGGCGCTGCGAAACGAGTGAATCGAGAGATTTGAAGTCGCCCGAAGCGTTGTGCTATAAAACGCGCCGCGGGTTGTACGGCGCATTCGTCTAGGGGTCTAGGACGTCGCCCTCTCACGGCGGGAACACGGGTTCGAATCCCGTATGCGCTACCAAAATCTAGAGTTTCCCAGCGCCCGAGCCTCTCGGGCGCTTTGCTTTTGCGCCTTGGCGCTCTCGGGGCTCAGCCTCGGCTGCGGCGAGCCGGAACCGCCTCCGGTCGTCGTCCGGCCGCCCCGGCCGCGCCCCAAGCCTCCCGAGACCGCCGCTCGGCCGGCGAACCACCCGAGCTCATACAAGCTGGCGCTCGCGTCCTTGGCCATGGGGCGACCGCAAGAAGGGCGCTGCGGTCCGTATGCGCTCACGACCGACAGCTCGGATTCTCGCCTGCTCTTCGCCTGCGAGAAGATCGGCGCTACGCTCGACGCCGTCTATTCCGAGCGGTTCGGAGTGACTCCCATCGGAACTCCCGCCGAAGGAATCGTCCTGTTCGGTGAGCTTGCAACCTATCGCCACTACGTCGAGGAGGACGGCCGCCTCGCGGCGGGCTACGCGGGTTTCGCGAGCGACATAGACGGCCTGGTGGTCCTCCATGCCGGGAGCGGCCGGAAGAGCGCGATCACCACCCTGGCGCACGAGCTGACCCACCTGGTCCATCGCCGCGCGCTGGGCACGAACCTCCCCCCGTGGCTGGCGGAAGGGCTGGCCGACGCGATCGGTTACAGCGCCACGGAAGAGGGGATCGGGCCGCTCCGCGGTGTCGTAGGCATAGAGGCGCTCGCCGAGCGACTGCGCGGCGCGCTCGATAGAGGGTGGGCCCGACCTCTCGAAGAATTGGTCGGGCTGCCGCGCAGCGGATTCGATCACGGAGCGCGCTCGTTCGACTACGAGCAGAGCGCGCTCCTGGTGCGCTACCTGTTGCTCGATCGGGAGCTTGCGCCTCGCTTCAAGGGGTACCTGCAGGCGATCGCCCGGGGAGAGCGATACGGCCCGGAACGTCTTCGCGCGGCGCTCGGACTTTCGTGGAACGACCTGGAGAGGGGATTTTCCGGCTGGTTGCGATCGTAGGGGCGCTGCTTGCTGCGCCCCGGGAACGCGTCGGACTGCCAACAGGGCGCAGCAAGCAGCGCCCCTACGCGTTTTTGGTACATCAGTCCGCCGCATCCTCCGCTGCCGTCAACGCGCGCAGGAAGTTCTCCCCCAGGATCAGCCGCACGCCGCTTTTGTCCACCCCTCGCGCGAGCAGCGCGTCCGTCAAATCGGGAAACCTCGCGGGGGATTCGAAGCCGCGCAGCGTTTCCTGGATTCCGTCGAAATCGCTGCCGATTCCTACGTGCTCTTCGCCGCCCAGCTCGATCAGATGGACTACATGGTCGACGAACTGGTGGAGCGTCGCCTCTGGCAGAGGATGATCCGCGTAGAGCCGCGCGAGCTCGCGGGCGACCGGGCCGGGATCTTCGAAATACCGGGCGGAAACCTCGCGGCGCTCTTCGGTCACGCTCGCCTCGCGTTCGGGCAGCGCTTCGGCGGCGGCGGGGTCGACGAATGCGGGAAAGCTGTTCGCCATCACCACCCCGCCGCGCCGGGCGATCTCGCGAACCAGGTTGTCGGGGAGGTTGCGCGGATGGTCGCAGAGCGCCCGCGCCGAGCTGTGGCTGGCGATCGGCGGAACTTTCGAGACGTCGAGCACCTGTTCGACCGCGGCGTCCGAGACGTGCGAAACATCCGGCAGAATGCCCGCCCGGTTGAGCCGGCGCACGAGATCGCGCCCCTCCGCCGAGAGCCCCCCGTGGCGCGCCTCGTCGGTCGAGGCATCGCACCACTCGTGGCTGCCGAAATGGGTGAGCGTGACGTAGCGGACGCCCCAACGGGCGCACTCGTCGATCATCCCCGGGAGCGGCAACGGCCGGCCGTTTTCGAGCCCGAACAGGACCGAGACGATGCCGCGCGCGGCATTCCTCCGAACGTCTTCCGCGCTGCGCGCCCCTTCGAGCTCGCCCGGCACGAGATGTTCGAGCGAAACCTCGAACAGGCGCCGCGCATGCTCGCGCCCCGCTTCCGGGTCGAGGCTCGCCGGCAGGAACAGCGCCCAGACCAGGGCGTCGACGCCCCCTTCCTTCAACCGCGGGAGATCGACTTGGCGATCGCGTTGCCGCTTGCGCAGGTCGACCGGCTCTTCCCAAAGCCGCGTCGGCACGTCGGTGTGGCCGTCGACCACGAGGCATTCGTCATGAAATCGCATCGCCGGGAGTGTACCGTGCCGAGGCGAGGGCCGCCGTCGGGTAGAATTCGCCTCTTACGCCCAGGACGGGAACGCCGTCCGCAGTGCGCGACCAGAGGAGCGAACGATGAATTCAACGAAACCGCGGGGCGAGGTCTCGCTTCGAAAAATACGGAGAGCAACCCTGCCCTGGATCGGAGTCCTCGGCGCGGCGCTCTGCCTTGGACTCTGGGCCTGCGGAGGCTCGACCACCGGCCACGAGGAGACGGCTGCGAGCCAGGCTCCGGCGGCGCCGGCCGAAACGGCCTCGCCCCCGGCCGAAGCCCCGTCCGAAGCCCCATCTACGGTACCGGCCTCGACGGAGACACCGGCTTCGTCTCCGAAAGACCACAAGGAAAGGGGGACGAGCCGCGAGGGGCATCTCGTCATCACGGGGGACTACAAGTACGACGAGGACGCCGTCGTCACCTGCGCATACTTCGAGAACGGGACCTTGCAGGTCTCCCTGGGCCTGCACGATTCTCCGATCATCGTGCTGGTGCTCGACAAGTTGCACGGCACCGGCGACTACGACGCCCTGACGCAGCTGCGCGCGACCTATACCGGAGAAGGAATCCGCAGTTCGCGCGGTCCGGCGAAGGCGAAGCTCGTGATTACGCCCCCCACGGCCGGTGAGCCCAGAAGCGGAATCGCGGGCACGTTCGAGGGGAAGGTTGCCGGCGAGGCAGGCACGGCAACGGTTACCGGCACGTTCGAGAACTGCTTTTACGAGCTCCCCAAGACCAAAGGTTAGCCGTTAGAAGCGGCGGGGTCACCCGCCGCTTGGCTAGCGCAACGAAAAACGCGACCGCCCCTTCCGAGGCGGTCGCGCTGTCTTTCAGTGCAGCTTTTCGAGCAGCCGACTCAGACGGTGATCTCCTGGCCGTTGAACTTGGTGAAGGTGTAGCCCTTGAAGAAGCCGCGCCGGTTCTCGTTGTAGGAGGGGCGCTGATCTTCCAGGATCGCGATCGCGATCTTCTCGCCCAGCAAGATCGACTGAACCGAGTCGCTGCGCCAGTGGACGCCCGCGATGTTGCGGCCGGTGCCGACGTTGGAGGCCAGCTTGTTGAGCTCGCCTTCGACGGTCAGCTCGGGACCGGTGTAAGGTTCGGTCGAGAGCCCGTCGGCGGAGACCACCACGGGATTCGGAATCACGGTGTTCTTCGCGTCGAAAAGCGCCTTCAGAATGGTCACGCAGGCGCCCGCCACCGTGGCATGGCCCGCGGTGTAGGCCGGAAACACCGGCGAACCCTCGGGGAACGCCATCGGCTGGAGGTAGGTGCCGTACTTATCGAACACCGCATCCATGGCGGACGAATTGAGGATGTCGTCGTGAAGAACGCCCGGGTAGCGGTCAGCCGTCTTCTGCAAGTGGACCAGCCCGCCAAACGCTTCGGGCCGGAGCCGGCGATGCAACTGCCACTTTTGGAACCAGGTGGCCTTCATGCCGCGCGTGCAGACCTCGGCGAGCAGCGCCTTGAAGTACGGCGGTCCGAACGTGACGAATCCGAACTGGTTGTCTGAGTTGCGGTAGGGATTGCCCGGGTTGACCGGGCAGCCGATGCCGCCGCTGTGCTCGTCGAACGAGTTCGGCGGCGTGCCGAGGATCAGGCAGGCGTTGAAGTAGGCCTGGTACAGCACGTCGTTCTGCACCCAGGCAGCCACGTCGCGCCCGTTGCGCAGGTAGCGGCGCTGCGGGTCGAAACTCGAGGACTCGTTGACGCCACCGTTTTGCACCGTCAACCAATTGTCGAAGGATGTCATGTGATCGGAGCCTTCGGCGAACACCCGCGCGCGCCGATCGACGAACTCGGCGCCGAAAGGCGTCGGAAGGACGAAGAACTGGGAGATGTAAGGACCGACGGTGCAGCCGGGGAAAGGATCGCGGAACAGGGTCTGGGCCGTGACGTGTCCGCCCTGTTTCGGACCCTTGAAGACGCTCACGCCGTTCAAGTCGTCGATCGCGGCGGCTGCGTCGGCACTGGACTCGTAGTCGTTGAAGTTGACGTCGCGCAGAAGCGCCTGCCAGTAGAGCTCGACCGCCTCGCCTGCCTCTTCGGCGCTCGCGATCGTCGGCGGCGGAGGTGCGGTGACCGCGTGGCAGTCGAGGCCTTCGGTGTCGAAGGCGAGCCCGGACTGCGGGTTGCCGAGCTTGCGGGCGCCACCGAGCGGAACTGCGGCGAAGTCCGTAGGCGATCCCGTTTCCAACCCCTTCTGCAGCTTGCCGTACGCGGCGAGATCCACTTCGCCGAAGTCGTTGTGGGGCAGAGCCTTGTGGAAGCTACCGATGCGGTTGGGATAGCGGGCTTCGTCGCCGTTGTTCTTGTGTGCGGGGTGCGGCGCGTCGCGCCGCTTCTGGGCAATGCCCACTCGGAAGTTAAACGAGGCCAGCGTGCGGCCGGCGTTGCCTTCCCCGGTGATGATGGTATCGCCCTGGACTTCCGCGGCCGTTGCGGCCGCTTCGCCCTTCGGCGCGAAAGCGAGCGCTCCGGCGCTCACGCCGACCACTGCAGCGCCCGCACCGCCCAGGAACTGCCGACGATTGACGTTGGGGAGTTCGGCGCTTTCCGGCGCCAGTTTGTCGTCCTGCTCGGTGCTCATTCGGTTTAACTCCTCTGGTTGTGGGTTGCACCCGTAAAGTTACAATTCTTAGCGAGCGCGGACCGGCTTAAGAGAACGTCCTGAGATCCAAAGCTGTGGCGCTCGCGTATAGACAATAGTCAGGGTGTCGTTTTCTGCCCAAAGTGTGACACACGGGACCGGTTCGTGTGCCCCGGTCGTTTTGTCGCCCCCTGTCTTCGCACCAACTCTCGGCAATTTTCCGGCGCGAATCGAAGTTATTGCGGGCAGTGCCCGGCTTCGGGTATCCTTCCGGGCTCTTGCGGCGTCCCCGGCCCTCCGCCGACCGACGCCGTCCCAAAGCGCCAAAGCAGAGAGGGGACGTTCCAGTGAAAGAAAATCTCCACCCCCAGCTGAATCTCGTGACCGCGGTCTGCGCCTGCGGCAACACGTTCGAGACCCATTCGACGAAGAAGGACCTGCGGCTCGAGATCTGCAGCGTCTGCCACCCGTTCTTCTCCGGCAAGCAGAAGCTGATCGACACCGCCGGCCGCGTCGAGCGCTTCAAAAAGCGCTACAACAAAGCGGCTTAGCTTCGCTCGCGTACGAACCCTTACGCCGCGGCCAGCAGGTGCCGCGGCGTCGCCATTTCTGGGGACAATGGGGATCGTCAGGGGTCGCGAAAGACCCAACGGAGCCGAGGTAGCCCATGTTCGAACGCCTGGCCGAAATCGAAAGAACCTACGAAGACTTAAACGCCAAGCTCGCCGATCCGACGATTCTGGGCGACCACAAGGCGTATTCCGACACCAATCGGCACATCGTGGAGATCCGCCCTCTGGTCGATCTCTATCGCAACCACGCGAGCATCGCCCGGCAGATCCGCGAAGCCAAGGAAGTGCTCGCGAGCACCCCGAAGGACGACGAGATGTACGCCTTCGCGGAAGAGGAGCTCGCCTCCTTGGAGCCGCAACTGGCGGCGGCGGAAGAGGCGTTGCGCGTCGAGCTGACGCCCAAGGACCCGAACGACGCGAGGAATGTCGTGCTCGAAATCCGGGCCGGCACCGGCGGCGATGAGGCTTCTCTTTTCGCGGCGGAGCTGTTCCGGATGTACAGCCGCTACGCCGAGCGCCAGAACTGGCGGGTCGAGGTGATCGACCTGTCGGAATCCGGCGTCCGGGGCATCAAAGAGGTCTCGGCGATCGTCGAGGGCCGCGGCGCCTACAGCAAGCTCAAGTACGAGGGCGGGGCGCACCGTGTGCAGCGGGTCCCCGAGACCGAGGCCTCGGGGCGCATCCACACC
>Ga0268264_10002648_pt1 | contig 15644 bp, 8 predicted proteins | sample KBSSwiS32_FD_190357 | JGI IMG/M metagenome (GOLD analysis project Ga0268264, IMG submission 190357) | Switchgrass rhizosphere microbial communities from Kellogg Biological Station, Michigan, USA - KBS Switchgrass S3-2 (SPAdes) (version 2) | ecosystem: Host-associated > Plants > Roots >...
TTAGTGTCGGCAATTACAGGATTGTGAAAACGCTCGGCCACGGAGGTACCGGCCAGGTGTTGCTCGCCGAAGACTTGAAGCTTCCCCGAAAGGTCGCCATCAAGATTCTGCGCCCCCCTTACGCCAAGAACAGGGAGCTGCTAAGACGCTTCTCGCGAGAGGCTCAGACGGTATCCGCGCTGAATCATCCGCACATCATCAGCATCATCGATATCGGCGAAGACAAAATCGGCAAGTACATCGTGATGGAGTACGTTGACGGAGCGACCCTGCGGCAACGTGTGACAGGCGTCGGATTCGCGCAGATGCTCGAATGGGCAGTGCAGATCGCGCGCGCCCTTCATGCAGCACACGTCGCCGGTATCGTGCACCGCGATATCAAGCCCGAAAACATTCTCATCCGAGATGACGGGTACGTGAAAGTCGTGGATTTCGGGCTGGCGCGGCGCAGCTGGCCCCAGGCCAACTCTCCGACTCCCCCGCCGACGCAACAGGATACAGAGCTGCAAACCACGGTGGACGGATTGCTTGGTACGATCAAATACATGTCGCCGGAGCAGGCTCTGCGACGGCGAACCATCACGACGTCGACGGACATCTTTTCGTTCGGCATCGTTCTCTATGAAATGTTCACGGGAATCCACCCGTTCGCGGGACAAACAATAGCAGCAACTCTGCACGCGATCATTTCTCAAGAGCCGATTCGGCCACAGCAATTCAAGCCGAGTCTGGATCCGTGGCTGGACACCCTCATTGTGAACATGCTCGCCAAAGATCCTACCGTGCGGCCCAGCGCGAACGAGGTGGTGAAGCAACTCGCGTCGGACACACACGATTCGCTGGAAATCCGAATTCCGGCAAGTCCCGTGCGTCCATTCGTCGGACGCAAGGCCGAGCAGGCTGCACTGCGCGACGCGATCAAAGCGATTGAGCGCCAGGGAGGGCTCTTGCTGTGCTTCGCGGGGGAGCCCGGGATCGGCAAGACGACGCTCGTTGAAGAGTTCTTGCAGGAACTGGAGCTAAGCGGCAAAAGCCACCTTGTCGGACGAGGGCGTTGTTCTGAGCGTCTGGCGGAGTCGGAAGCCTACCTCCCGTTTCTGGAAGCGTTGGACGACCTGCTTCGAACCGATGGCGACGGTAAAGTCAAGCGTACTCTGAAGTCCCTGGCGCTCACCTGGTACCAGGGAATCTCACACTCGATCGCCGAAACGGGTGAACGCGCCATATCTCAGGAACGGATGAAGCGGGAACTGATTGCCTTCCTGCAAGAACTCACACGTCATCATTCTCTGGTCCTGTTTTTCGACGATCTTCATTGGGCGGACGACTCGACCATCGACATGCTCGCTTACATTTCGCGGCACCTGCAATCGATCCGGATGCTCATTATCGCCACCTACCGCCCCACGGAGATGCACCTGTCGCAGCACCCGTTCCTTGCCTTGAAGCTTGATCTGATGGGACGAAACTTGTGCAAGGAGCTGCAGGTTGAATACCTGACCGTGGCCGACATCGACCGCTACGCCGGCATGGTGTTTTCCGCTCACGCCTTCCCGGAGGATTTTGCGCGAGTCATTCATGAGCGCACCGAGGGCAATGCGCTATTCATGTCGGATCTGCTTCATTACTTGAAGAGCCGGGAAGTCATTCGCAAGGAGGGGGAGAGTTGGGTTATCACCAAACCGTTGAGCGAAGTTGAACGCAATCTCCCGGAGTCCGTGCGTAGCATCGTCCAGCGCAAAATTGGGCAGCTCGAAGAAGAGGATCGAAGACTGTTAACTGCAGCAAGTATTCAGGGATTCGACTTTGACTCGGCTTCCGTTGCGCGCGTTGTCCAGATCGATCCCGCCGACGTTGAAGAGCGGCTGGATCGCCTCGAGCGCATCCATTCGGTCGTTAGAATGGTTGAAGAGAAACAATTTCCTGACGGCACCTTAACACTGCACTATCAGTTCGTCCACGTCCTCTACCAGAACGCGCTTTACGCCTCGATTTTGCCGACGCGAAAAAGACAGCTGAGCCGCAAAATGGCGGAAGCTCTGGAAGGCTTTTACCGGGATCGGTCCTCCGATATTGCGTCCAATCTGGCGTTCCTGTTCGAAATTTCCCACGATTTCGGGCAGGCTGCGAGTTACTTGATTCTTGCGGTCAGAAACGCCCTCAACGTTTTCGCATACAAGCAAGCGGCCGCGCTCTCACAACATGCTTTGAAATTGCTCCAGATGTTACCGCCCTCAGACGAGCGGACGCGCAAGGAATTTCAGGCGCACATGTTTCTTGGTTCGGCACTGGTCACGTTGACGGGAGGTTCTTCCACGCCTGAAGTCGAAGAGGCGTACAGCCGCGCTCTTGAGCTCGCCGAGAGTCTTCATGACGACGACTGTGTGTTTACGGGCCTATACGGTCTTTGGATGGTCTACATCTTGCGCGCCGACTATGACCGGACGCTTGAAGTCGCAAAGCGGCTGTTCCCGCTTGCAGAGCGAGCTCAGGACCCCTCATTGCTTGTCATCGCGTATAGCGCGCTTGGCTATGTGAAACCATTGGTTGGCGATTTCGCGGGCGCGGTGAAAGACCTTGAAGAGGTGTTTCGCCGGCAAACACCCGGCATGCAGGCAACGGGTTTTGCGCGCTTTAATGTGGAACCGAAAACGGGGAGTACGGCGTCTGCCGCGGTGGCCTATTGGGCACTGGGATTTCCAGACAAGGCACAGCGCTTAATGCGGGAGGCGCGCGAAGCAACGAAGCAAGTAAAACATCCGGTCACCGTCGCGGGCGTCATGACATGGAGCGCGGGATTGGCTCTCGACATTGAAGACTATCCGGCGGCAAAGCAGCTCGCCGAGGAAGCGCTCGCCTATGCGAAGAGTCACGGTATCGTCCAGAGTATCGGTCATAGCCGGCTTTGCTACGGTGCTGCCCTCGCAGCGCTCGGCGACATTAAAAACGGCGTGGCAGAAATTCGCAGTGCCATCCAGATACACGACTCGATTGGCTGCGCGCTGGGTCGTAGTCTGATGCTTCTGACTATCGCCGAAGCTCTCGGCGCTACAGGAGACTTGCCTCAAGCAACGGCCACGCTGGGACAAGCACGCGCGTTCGCAAAACAAACGAATGAGCTGTACCGTGCTCCGGAATTCGATCGTATTCAAGCGAATCTGCTTCTTCTGTCGCTGGGGCGGCTCGAGTTGCTCCACACCACGGATGAGGAGAAGCGCATCATTGAAGCCAGTGAATCTCACTTCAGAGCGTCACTGGAGATAGCCCGAGCACATCAGGCTCGATCGTTTGAGTTGAAGACTGCGTTGGATTTCTCGCGTCTCCTTCAAATGCAGGGGAAGGTCGCACAGGGACGCGAGGTTGTCGATTCAGTCTTGAGCGGCTTCACGGAAGGTTTCGACACACCGATGCTTGCACGCGCGCATCGCGCTCTTTCGACTCTCCAGAATTCTTAGCCGTTTCTGTCTCGAAACGGGGACTGTAGGCGCGGTCTGTGACCGCGCCAGTTGACCTGGGGCTACTGTTTCAGTTCTACCCACCAGTTCATCACAACAGTAATCGGGTTATCCGGGAGCGTTGCAGAAGGTGTGACGATCAGGAAGCCGTGACCATCGGGCTGGATGTCGTAGCCGGTGATGCCTCCGGCGACGCGAAACAGTTGATGCGGCACTCCGGCGCTGATCGTCGACCCCCGAGTGACGTCGGCTGCCATAACAGAGGAATCCGGGCCCAGGAAATAGAGTTCCTTGCCGTCGCGGCGCCAATGGGGAGTGCGGCCGCCGTTGACGGAAACGCGCGTTCGACCTTTGAGTGGGGGCAAGGGCTGGATGTAAATCTCCCTTCTACCAGACTCGATGGAATCGACCGCAATGAACTTTCCATCCGGAGAAAGCCGCGCGTCGGAGACCGGCCCGGGCGCCACGAGTTCAGGCATTTTCCGGCTGCCGGGTTGAGGCAGGAGAAAAACTGCACCGCCGCCATCGGTGAAGAGGATCCCGTCCGCTGACCATGAACGGGGTGAAGCGGATCGGTCCCACACCGTTTCCTCTCCTGTTCCATCAACGTTGGCGATAGAGATGCCCGGATTTCGAAGACCGCGAAACGCTACCTTCGTTCCGTCGGGAGACCAAACGATAGTGTTGACGGTATCGTCGGTCAAACTGGTCGTGGAACCGCGTGCAATATCGAGGATCCAAAGTCTGCCGTCCTCCCCACGGTAAGCGAGAAACGATTCATTCGGAGAGAGCCGAAAATTCCCGGTGTTAACTTTCGTGGAGATCGCGCCCTTCCGCTGTCCCGTCCGGTCGAACCAGGTGAATTCTTCCGATCCGACAAGACCTGTTTGATAGGCAAGAACCCCGGCCTTACCGGAAACGCCCACGGCTGGCTTCACCGCGGGGTTGGCGACCCTGCCTATCCCTGGGATCAGAACAGAGGGCTCACCCCGAATCGATCCCGATGCGGGATCTAGTTCCTGGCTCACCAGATCGGATTCTCTAATATAGAGGAGGTACGTCTTGCCCCCGGGTGTCGCCGCCACCAGCGGGGCGCTATCGACTTTTTCTACCACGACCTGCGTGTCCTTTGAATTCATCGTTGCCATCCGGATTGACATGGCACCGTCGGTTGTTTGGGACCGAAAAAAGAAGCGCTGGTCGTCCAAAAAGGCGGGGTGCCCCGCCTGAATGTCAGGGTTGCGGGCGATGACGAGAGTCGCTGCGGCTGCTCCCTGATCGGACAAACGAACGATGCCGTTCAGCATCTGCCCAAGAATATCGCCCTTGGAATTCCAGTCACCGTGCCAGGGTCCGGTGATCCGATCAGCCACAACTCTCACCATCCCACTATCGATATCGAAGCGCTTCATGATGTTGTCGGACACAAACGCAAGAGACCGTCCATCCGGAGACCAGAAGGGATGCACGGCGCCTTCGGTACCGGCCAGGATTTGCGGTTCGCTGCGATCAAGCCGCCGAAGATAGAGGCGCTGAACACCAATGCTGTCGATCACGACATAAGCCAGGGAGCGGCCATCCGGCGATGGCGCGGGCGTGCCCAATCCGATGCGGCTACCCGCCGGTGCAGCGATCTGAAAGCGGATCACCTCTGGAAGCGGTTTCGGGCGTAGCACAATCGCCGCCATTACGACGGTGGCGAGCAACGCCGCGACGGCGATGACGGGCCACACGACGCGGCGAGAAGTTGGAGAAGGCGCTACCGGGGTTTCATCGAGCAGATCCCAGACGTCGCCAATGTCCTGAAGACGCTTTGCCGGATCCCTCTCGAGGCAACGTTTCAGAAGCCGGCGAACCCGCGGTGGAGTCGGGGTCCAGTCCGGGTCCGTTTTCAGGACACCCGCGATCGTATCGGAGACGCTCTCTCCCTCGAACAGCGATCGTCCCGTCAAGAGTTCATAGAGCACCACTCCGAAGGCCCAGATGTCCGCGCGCCGGTCGGCAGTCTTGCCGCGCGCCTGCTCGGGGGACATATAAGAGGCTGTGCCGAGAATGATCCCGGCCTGCGTGGCCGCGGCACTCATCAGCGTGGGCGAATTGTGCGCTGAATCCGTCGAGGAATCCTGAGAAGCGTTACCCATCCGGGCCAGACCGAAATCGAGCACCTTCACCTTGCCCTCCGGCGTGATTCGCAGGTTGTCAGGCTTCAGGTCACGGTGAATGATGCCTTTTTCGTGAGCGGCCTTGAGAGCATCGGCAATCTGGCGCCCGATATCCAGTGCCTGCGCCAGGGGCATCGGCCCTTTCGGCGCCTCGCCCTCGACCAGTTCCATCACCAGATAATCCGGACCGACGTCGTAGAGCGTGCAAATATTGGGATGGTTCAGAGCCGCAATCGCGCGAGCTTCGCGTTCGAAGCGCTCGGAAAACTTCTCCGCGGAGAACTTGATCGCGACGTCGCGGCCGAGACGCGTATCGGTCGCGCGATACACGGCTCCCATTCCCCCTTCACCCAGCTTGCTCGAGATTTTGTAGCTACCGACAGTCTTGCCGATCATTACTATCCGAAGAAACTATCCGACATTCCCGCGATCATACCTTACCGGCACACGCACGGGGAGAGACTGGCGCTTCGAAATTGCTCCCTGAATCGTGTGCGCTACTTCGTGGCGTTTTGGGCTTCGGTGTTTGAGGTGTAGCCCTTCGCGAGCCAACCTTTCCATCGCTCGATGGCTGCGGCGCTACCGTCGCAACCGCCGTCGGCGGGATTGATGAACGTGCCGTCAGGGAGCCTCGCCCATCCCAAACCGCCGCCCGGACGGCCGTCTTTCAACGGACAATAGAGGACTGTGATTGTTTTACCCGGCTCGAACGTCGTGCCGGTAATACCGCGCTGGAGGAGCGCGGTGGGAGCAGAACCTTCAAAGCTCCAGAGCGTTTCGCTCCCGTCCTTGTCTTTGACATTCATGTAGAGCCACGAATGCGGATTATTGTAGGTCCAGCGCACCACGGTGCCCGTGGCCACCTTTTCAATGGTTCGATCGAACATGGCGAATGAATGATGCGCGCTGAAAACCGCAGCCGTCAGGAGCAATGCGGTAAGGGCAGCAGGCAGCAAGCTCAGGATCCTCTTCATCTCCTACTCCTTCTCCTTCTTTGTCGGCAGCGTGGTGTTGTAAATCGGGTCGCGAGACTGGCCAGGCAATTCCGGGAACATCGTCGTGCCCCGTGGGTCTTTGAACCCTTCTTCCCCGGGCAGTCTCGAACTCGTCGTGCCGTTGAGCAGAAAGTCGTTGCTGCTTCCCTCGCATTCCCAGTGCTGGACGCGATGGCCCGCCGCTTCGAGTTCCTTCGCCCGTCGAAAGGCATAGACAGCGTTGACGGGTTTCGTGAACGCGTTCTTGTCATAGAATGTAACCTGGACCTCGAGCCGCTCAACTCCGCCCGCATATTGCTTCAACTCCCATCGTTCGACCGACTCGAATTGATTGCTCGTCATCGGTGACCATCGCGTGAAGTCGGCCGGCAGAAGATACTTCGTGTGCGTGACGAGCTTGTTGCCGTCCCAGAACCCGATCGTGTCACCGTACCAGGAATGCGTGCCGTAGACGTTCTTATGCTCCTGTCCGATGTAGATGCGTCGTATCCCTGGCCCGTAATCGTTGATCATGTACGTTTGCTGCGGCAGGTTGACGAACTCATGCGAGTAAGGCTCGAGCAGCCACCGTGGATAGCCTGGCGGTTCGCAGTGAGTGAGGCGATCGTATTGAACCTCACCAAGTTCCTGCTGCTGCCGCCACCTCTCCTTGTATGCCGCTTCGTATGGCGGGGTCAGGACGCCCTCCCGAACCTTGCCCTTGAAGCCAGACCCGGCCGGATCGATGAACATGTCCATGTGGGTGTTGCCCGCCGTCACCCACAAACCGTCCCAACGCGGCACGGAAGTGATCGTTTGCTTCGTACCTCCCTTTGCTTGAGCGAGGAGATACGCGTAGTGCTCGTCCGACGTCGCGAATACCTTCGGCGGAGGTACGACAGTGAGCGGCGGACCATACCCGCCGCCGAACGATCCAGGCTGCGCTAACGCAATCGACGGTACGCCGACGAGCACGAGTATCAGAATGGCCAACCAACGCAGGCTTTTGTTGAAATTCATTGGGCCCCCAAGATGCGGCTGTTGATCGTTTATGTAAAGGGGATTGCGATGCGTGTCAAGCGAAACAGCGAAAGGAGCGAAAGGGATTGACTCCCTATCTCTTCGGATATCGATTTGGCGGGCCGCTACTCCTAATAAACACTCGAAAATTGAGGATCAACGGCCGAATGCCAACTCTTTCAATCACTTGTTTCAAGTTCCAGGCCGCTGCTGACCGATTCTGATGAACGGCAAGGCCCTTGCAGAGCAGACGGAGGGAGGGCGATATGCTGATTATCGGAACACACTTTTTCTCCTGGCAGGTGGGCCTTACTCAGGCAGCATGGCGTTGTGGGAACTGCGGTACAGGGACTCCTTTCGCCCTGAAGAAGGGGATGCGCTTTCTGACTCTCTTCTTCGTCATTCCGGTTGTGCCTCTTAGCCGAGTCAAGCCCTTCATCGAATGCCCGAATTGCAGCTCGCGTTACGAGGCGAAACCGGATTTGGCCCTGGCGTGAAGAGAAGGGCAGGGTGATGCCTGAGAATCCCTCACCCACCCCTTCGGGGCTCCCTCTCCCGGGGGGAGAGGGACAACCCCGCAGGCTATCCTTCTGCCTCCGGGAGAAGGTGGCCCGCAGGATGAAGGATCTTCAAGTACACGTGTCCCCGATTTTCTTGCTCCCCGATTCCCTGATAGCCTGTTTTGGTGAGTAAACGCAAAGCCGTCGAATTGCTCCAGATCGCCGGACGCGACGTTCAGATCTCTCATCCCGAGAAACTCTACTTTTCGAAGAAGACGCAAATTTCCAAGCTGGCGCTCGTTCAGTACTACCTGTCCGTCGCTGAAGGAGCGCTGGCCGGAATTAAGGATCGGCCGGTTGTCCTTAAACGCTATGTCAACGGTGCAGAGCAGGAGGCTTTTTATCAGAAGCGTGCACCGTCAAACAGACCTTCGTGGCTGCGGACCGTAACATTGTCGTTTCCCTCGGGTCGCACCGCGGAGGAAGTCGTTGTCGACGATGCCGCGGGCCTTGCATGGATCGTGAACCTCGGCTGCATTGAGCTGCACCCCCATCCTGTACGTTCCGGCGATCTGGAACATCCCGACGAGTTGCGCGTGGACCTCGATCCCGGGCCCGGCGTTTCCTGGCCCGATGTGCGACACGTCGCGCTTGAAGTCCGATCTCTGCTCGATGACGTCGATCTTAAAGGCTGGCCCAAGACGAGTGGTTCGCGTGGCATGCACGTCAATGTTCGCATTCATCCCCGATGGACATTCACTGAAGTTCGCCGTGCGGCGCTCGCATTATCGCGAGCCGCGGAACGGCGCATGCCGGAGCTTGCGACTTCGAAATGGTGGAAAGAAGAGCGGCACGGCGTTTTCCTCGACTACAACCAGAATGCGAAGGATCGCACAACGTGTTCGGCGTATTCGGTGCGCCCGCTGGAAGATGCCCGCGTATCCACGCCTCTTCATTGGGAAGAAGTTCCCGACTGCGATCCGGCCGACTTCACCATCTTTACCGTTCCCGGAAGGTTTGCGAAGCTTGGCGATCCGCATGCAGCCATGGACGCTGTGCCGGGATCGCTCGAAAAGCTGCTCGACCTCGCCGCGCGTGATGAAGCTGAAGGTCTCGGCGATGCGCCCTGGCCTCCTCACTACCGGAAGATGGAAGGTGAAGGTCCGCGAGTCGCGCCTTCGCGCGCGAGAGCGTCTTCTCTTAAAAGGCCGCGTACCCGGATGCCTCTGTTGGTCGTCGCGCAGTCGCCCAACAAGGAAGCGGCACTGGCAGGTCTGGATCGATGGAAGAAGAGACACCCGCACGTCGCCGAGCTTCTCGCAGTGGATGACATCCTCGTGGACACGATGCGGGGGCGGTCTTCGACGTGGACTCGCATCCGGATCAATTTGCGCCATGTTCCAGAGCCGCTGCGCCCACGTCCGGAGGCTCCCGATCCGGACGACGATCCCACGAGGGAATGGCGCGAGCGACGACGGGAGCGCGAAGCCTGAAGATGCGCGGCTCGGTGATTAACCTTTCCCCCCAAAAATCGCTTCCAACTCGTGGGGTGCGACCACTTCGAGCTGGGCATACGTGCAGTCGCGCGGTTTTTTGTCCACGCGCCATCTCCGAAATTGCGCTGTGTGGCGGAATCGGTTTCCCTGCATGTGATCGTATGCCACTTCAACGACGAGCTCCGGGCGCAGCGGTTCCCACGACAAGTCTTTTCCATGGCTCCAGCGGCTCAGGCCACCTGGCATACGCGCGGTGCTATTCCCGGCATCGGCGCCTGCCCAGTTTTTCCATGGATGGTCGCTTAGCGCGTCGTGCCTGTAGGTGTTCAAGTACTCCACCAACTCGCGACGTTTCGCTGCGGTGAAGCTGGCGCAGACTCCGACATGCTGAAGACGTCCGCTTTCGTCGAAGAGGCCAAGCAGAAGGGAACCGATCGATTTCCCTTCTCCGTTCTTATGCCATCGGAAGCCGGCGACGACGCAATCGCAGTCCCGTTCGTGTTTTACTTTCAGCATGACTCGCTTACCCGGCTCATAGATCCCGGAAGCGAGTTTGGCCATCACACCATCCAGTCCAGCGCCTTCGAAACGGCGGAACCAGTCCTCCGCGATTTTCCGATCCGTTGTTGCAGGCGTTTGATGGATCGGCGGCGATGCCGACGACATCAACACTTCGAGGCGTTGCCGTCGTTCGTGAAACGGTGCATTACGCAGGTCGCGGCGACCCTCGCAAAGAATGTCGAAGAAAACGATCGATGCCGGGATCTGCACAGATAACAGCTTCACCCTCGATTCAGCCGGATGAATGCGGAGTTGAAGCGCATCGAAATCGAGCCCATTGTTCTGGACGACGACGATTTCGCCGTCAAGAGAGCATTGCTCGGGCAACGTCGTTTTCAAACAACCGAGAAGCTCGGGGAAATAGCGGTTCAACGGCCGTTCATCACGGCTTTGGAGCAATACCTCGTCGCCGTCGCGAAAGACAATTGCGCGAAAGCCGTCCCACTTCGGTTCGAAGATCCAGTCCTCGCCAGGCGGGAGAACTTCCACGCGTTTCGCTAGCATCGGCGGAATCGGTGGCTTAACAGACAAGTTCACGTGTCTTATGGTAGTCGAAGTTCAACAGATTTTCGTGGAGGGCAACGTATGAAAGACCCCGTTCGTGAACAAGTCATCAAACTGCTTCGTGGAGGTCAGGCTCACCTGACTCTCGATGATGTCCTCAAGGACTTTCCTGCAAAGCTTCGGGCAGTGAAGCCAAAAGGCGCGCCTCACAGCGCATGGCAGCTCGTCGAGCACATGCGGCTCGCCCTGTGGGACATTCTGGAATTCAGCCGCGATGCAAAACATGTCTCACCGCCGTGGCCCGAAGGTTATTGGCCGAAGGATGAAAGGCCGCCGACCGACGCGGCCTGGAAGAAGAGCATCGCGGCAATCCAGCGAGACATAGCAGCGATGGAAAAGCTCGTGGAGAACCCGAAGACAGATCTGTATACGAAGATCCCGCACGGAACGGGCCAGAACATTCTTCGCGAGGCGTTACTGGTCGCAGACCATAACGCGTATCACGTCGGTCAACTGATGTTTTTGCGCCGGATGCTCGAGGCGATGTAGGTTTGGCCTTACTTACTCGCGATGATATTGAAAAACGCGCCTCTGTGGTCGTACCCGAGGTCTGTCAGGTCATCCGAGAAGTCGGTGAAGTTGTAGCCGACGCCGATCTTCAGGTTCTTGCCGATGTAACGATAGACGGCCGCCAACGCGCCACTGCGACGTTGACGTACATCCGGCAAACTGAGCATTCGCCCTTCGACCATACTCTCCCAGCCCTTGCGGAACCGCCAGTCCCCACGCAACACCACGAGCCGAGCGGTATTGTCGAAAAACTGCTGCTGGGTGCGGTCAAGGCTCATTTCTCCCAGACGATAGGCCACCTTGCCGCCAGCTGACCACTTGGCCGTGAGGTCATAGGTAAGATCGAGCGCAGCAATGTGGCTCTTCTGAATGAACTCGGCGGCAGTGTTCTGCAATGACAGTTGATCGGTAGTCGGGACGTTATAGAAGTACGTATATTTGACCAGTGCGTTTAGCCGGTCATTATGCACAGGGCGATACGCGTAGCCGACCACGGCCTCGGTGTAACCCCCGTTATAGAACTCGCCCAGCGAGCTATCGCTGATCAAGTAGTTCAGCTTGCCAAGTACGCGCCAATCCGGCGTGAGGGTGAACTTGAAACTATTGCGGAACAGCCACGCGTTTCTGGTGGTGTGCGTCGTGTCGAGTTGTTCCGCATCATCCAGTCGATATTCGATCGCACTCGACAACTGCATTGCGTCGCCCCCGTAACCGATGCGGACTCCTGCTGCCTTGCGATCAGTTTTGGCATTGCTCAAGGAATCCCGCAACGTCCCAACCTCTGAGGTGGCGCCGAAATTCCAGCGTTCTGCTGCGACAAACTGAATTCCGGTGGCGTGCGTCAGACCTGTCAGAGACCCGCGGTCCTGGTAACGCTCCTCGAGGTACACGCTTGAACTGTCGGAGAGCCTTGTCTTCGCGCCCGAGACCATGTTGCCGCGACGGACTTGCCGGCCATTGTCGGAGCGCTCGTTCTCCAGCGCGTAATTCATGTAGAGACTTGTTCGTTCAGAGAAGAGAAAACTGGTGCCGAGTTTGCCACCGAACCCGAGGTCCCCGTCAGAAACTTCCGCGTCGATTTTGAAGCGTTCCGTCGGGATAATGTAGCCGCCGACGCCAATGCGGCCGTTGTCCTCACGATCGCCGGTTGACGCGACCGTCTCCTGGACGAAGCCATAAGCTCGCCATGAGGGGCGGGGATGAAACGTCATCTGCGCGACGGCATCCGTGCGCTGTCCCTGCTCCTGGGTCAACGGAACAAGCACCGAACGGTCCGTGCGCAGGTCGTTACGCAAGCCGGTGCTGACGCTCCACTTTTCGTTCAGCTTATAACCAAGATCCATTTCGATGGCCCGGGTCTCCAGGCCCCTGTCTTCGGTCCTCTGATCCCCTTTCGCCACCAGACTCAGCTGACTCGTCACGGCCATTCTGAACGTACCGCCGTAATTCGCAGTGTCCTTAAGAGTCGCCTGCCCGGGCGCCGAATAGCCGGCCTCGAGATTCTGCACGTAGAAAGTGAAGTGGCCATCGCGGCCGTTCAAGAAGTCGCCAAGTCCGACGCTGACGTCGGCGCGGTACGCCATGGCATTCGCATCGGTGAATGACATGTCGTCATAGCCACGGAAACCGAATCCACCATCATCAGACCGCATCGGGCTGGAAAGCATTCCTTTGCTGCGGGCCGTCTGCACTTTGAACCAGGAATCGCGGCTCATCCGGAAGGTCAGGTCGCCGGCGCCAAGACTGCTGTCGGTATTTCCGTCGTTGGAGTTTGCTGTGAGGCCGAGCCGTATGTGGTCGTTGAACCAGTAATTGCCGGCGCCGCCCACGGCGACGTCGTCGAGTTTTTCGAAACCGGGCGTGTACTCATAACGCACCACCAGGTAAGCCTCATCACCGCTCAGTCCACTGCTGCGAACGAGTAGTTTGTCGTCAACTGTAGACGACAGCGGCTCAGTAAGCAGAAGCCGGCCCTGCAAGTAGTCGACGTCGTAATCCATGGGATACCGCAGGTTGACAACTCCGGTGACAATGCCCGAGGCCTTATCGCGGATTTCGACGCGTACGCGCTCCGACCCTGTCTGAATGTCCTGATGGCGGAGGAAGTAGAGAGATCCGCCCGTTCCGCGGAATTCTTCATAACTCGGCATCGTTCCGGGCGCGCCGGCGAATCCGTCGATTGCTATCCGACGCTCGCCAAAACTCGTTGTGGCCTGGGAGCCGTAGTGTGCATTGGCGCCATACAGCCCGCGGTCGACGTGGGCCAACTCGTTGCCCATGTAGCCGACTTTAAAATTTCCCCACATTCCGTAGTTCTCGCCACGGCTCGCTTTGAAGTAGAACTTGCCGAGAGTCGGCGCCATTTCTTCCACGGCACTGTCGTCGCCGAATGTCGGATAGTAGTAGTCGGGATCGATTCGTCGGAACAACGAATCGGGCGACTTGTTCAGGAAATTGGTGAACAGATCTTTCACCGGACCTTCGCGCGTATCCGCGCTGGCCGTTAATTTCCAGCGCTGGCTAACCTTGCCCCTCGCGTAGAAAGCCATCCGGCCATCCAGCCATGAATCGTAGGGCTGACGGGGGTTTTCAGCCTGCAGCAAATCTATCGGCCCGTTTGCGCGGTTCTGAGACAAGGTGAGGTCAGCAACGCCCATGTAGAAGAAATCTTTGCGCTTGAACTCCAGGTCGCGAAGATACAGCGAGCCGTTTCCCGCTTCGTCGAGTACCGCGACTTCCACCGTGTGCGTGCCATTCGGAAGAATCTCCTCCGCGATGAACTTACCCTGCGGGTCGACCGGAACCTGGCGGCCTGCCAACCATACCGTGTGGTTCGCCGGAATACCGTCGCCCTGGACCTTCACGGTGCCGCTGCTGAGCGGAATTTGATGACGCGCAAGATCGTTTTCGCCATACGCGGCGAGCAATTCCGGCGGCAACGGCGGATCCGCTGCGGCATTCGCTACGGGTGTCGGCGCATCGGATGTTTCGACCAACCACAGGGGCTGCGCATGCGTTTCGTCGAAGTTATCCTTCGAGTCATAGACACGGAGCACGTACTTCAGTTCGCGTGCTGAACCCCGAAGAATTTTTGCGCCCGGCTGCCATTCCGCAAGACCCTTCTCGTCCAGCGCGATGACTTCGAGCGGAGCAGCCTCCAGGGATTGCTGCTGCTCGAATATCCGGATTTCCCCACGCTCCATGAAGCTCGAGTAGTTGTTGTACATCCGGAAACGCACGACGGATGCGGAGGGTTCCCCTCCCGCGTCGCTCACCGCGATCGCCACGGGATGCGCCGCAACGCTGAGGCGTGGACGCGACTCAAGATTGTCGAAGCGGAACTGGATGCTGGCGTTGTCGAGCGCCACGTCGGTGCAGCGCTGGATGTCGGAAGAACTGCGCTTCGGGTCGTCGATCGGCTTACCGTCCACGGTGATGCGCATCACATTCAGCTCGTACGGGCTTTTGGGGCGAAGCTCCTGGGTGAGACGAGTAATGTCCACGCCCTCGTAATCGCCGAGCGGTAGCGGTTCGTCATACACGACCTGCACGCGGACAAACGACTCCTGGCCCTGGGTGAAGCCCGCGTTGACGACGTCGTCGGACTGAACAAAGCCACGGCCCTCGTGCTCTGCATGCGCTCCCGACAATTCCGAGTCCTGCATGAGGACGTCCATGGCACGTCGCGCTCGCGAAGCGGAAAGGCCGACGTCGTCGCCGTAGACGGACGCGGTGCGGCGGTCGAGCCCTGCGTTCTTTGTGTAGCCGATGAATCGCAATCGTGGGTTTTTCCGATCGGCGATGTCCATCAGTGCGCGACGCAGGTTCGCTGCATAGCCAGGCGGAATGACCGGCTGGCCATTTACAAGCTCGAGCGTTTGAATGTTGCCCCAGACGGGGTAGTACACCCGGGTCACCACTTCTTCGGCGTCCGTGGGGCAGAGTTGAGGCTCCTCCGGCAATGCCTGGAGCGGATCGTCGTACCAGAATTCCACCTCAACGCGACGATTCAACGTTCGTCCCTGCACGGTTCCGTTGGAGGCAAGCGGATAGGTTGCGCCTCGACCGTCGCTTTCAATCGCCGATGCCGGCAAACTCAAGGCCTCTTGCATGGCCAGCGCCACGCGCTGTGCTCTTGCCTTCGATAGCGCGAGGTGGTTGCCGTAAATGCTCTCGTCGCTGCCGGTCAATGGCGCATCATCGGTATATCCGATGAATCGGACCGTTACACCCTGCTTGTCCGCCAGGTCGTCAATCGCCTGCCGGATCTGCTTGGTGAAGTTGTCGGAAATTGGCGTGGCGTCATTTTCATAGCGCAGTGGCGCGACGAGATTTTTAACGCGGGTCCGCGGCGTCTGGCCGTCCCGGAATCGCATTTTGCAAACGGTCTCCACGCGGCAAA
>Ga0268264_10002653_pt1 | contig 15634 bp, 10 predicted proteins | sample KBSSwiS32_FD_190357 | JGI IMG/M metagenome (GOLD analysis project Ga0268264, IMG submission 190357) | Switchgrass rhizosphere microbial communities from Kellogg Biological Station, Michigan, USA - KBS Switchgrass S3-2 (SPAdes) (version 2) | ecosystem: Host-associated > Plants > Roots >...
TCCTGCTCTGCACCGGTTTCCTGATGATGATTTCCGCGCGCATCGCCGAGCGCTCGCGGCCGGACACGACGCTGCTGACCGACGCCGACGTCAACGCCCTGCGCAAGAGCGTGCGGGATGCGCGCACTGCACGCGAGGCCGCCGCGCGCGCGGCGGCCGCACGCGCCGGACAAACCGACCGCAGCGCCTGATACCGGGACAAAAAAAGAGCCGACGGCTTGCCGCCGCCGGCCCTTCTCGCAGGGTACTGTCGCGCGGTCAATGCACGGAGATGTCGACGCCTTTGGTGTCGCGCAGGAACAGCGTGCCGACCACAAGCGTCATGACGGCGACGACCACCGGATACCACAGGCCCTGGTAGATGTTTCCGGACGCGGCGACCATTGCCGTCGCCAGCAGCGGCAGCATGCCGCCGAACCAGCCGTTGCCGATGTGATACGGCAGTGACATCGAGGTATAGCGGATCTGGGTCGGGAACAGTTCGACCAGGAAGGCCGCGATAGGTCCGTACACCATCGTCACGTACAGCACCAGTATGAACAGTATCAACAACGTCATTGGGTAGTTGATCGCACCCTTGTCCGCCTCCTTCGGATAACCGGTGGAGGCGAGTGCTTCAACGTAGCGCGGATCCGGCTTGCTCTTGTCTTCCGGCGGCGGCGTCCAGCCGCTGATCGTGGTGTTGCCGATCTTGGTCACGACGGTGGCGTCACCGACGGCAGGCAGGGATTCGAACGACAGTCCCGATTTCGTCAAATAGTCCTTGGCCTTGTCGCATTCGGTGAAGCGCGTGCCGGGGAGGATGAAGATGTGGAAGCTGCAATCCGTTGCGGCGACCGAGATCGGCGTGTTCGTGCTGTAGGTCTCGAGCGCCGGATTGACGTAGTGGGTGAGCCCATGGAACAACGGAAAATAGGTCAGCGCCGCCAACAGGCAACCGGCGAGGATGATCTTCAGACGGCCGATGCGGTCGGACAGCCAGCCAAAGATCAGGAAGAACGGCGTACCGAGCAGCAGCGACAGCCCGATCAACGTGTAAGCCGTCAGATAGTCCACTTTCAAGGTAATAGTCAGGAAGAACAGGGCGTAGAACTGGCCCGTGTACCACACCACGCCCTGTCCGGCGGTCGCGCCGAGCAGCGCGAGCAGGACGAACTTGTTGTTCGGATAGCGTAAGAAGCTGTCCTTCAATGGCGCCTTCGAACCCTTGCCCTCGGCTTTCATCTGCTGGAACACCGGCGACTCGTTGAGCTTGAGCCGGATATAGATCGAGAACACGAGCAAGGCAAACGACACCAGGAACGGCACGCGCCAACCCCAGGACGCGAACGCTTCCTTGTCGAGGCCGACGCGGCACAGGCCGATCACCAGCAAGGACAGGAAGAAGCCGAGCGTAGCGGTCGTCTGAATCCAGCTCGTCGAATAGCCGCGCCATTCGTTGCGCGAATGTTCGGCGACGAACGTGGCGGCACCGCCGTATTCGCCGCCGAGTGCGAGTCCCTGCAGAAGGCGCAGCAGCAAGAGCAGCAGCGGAGCGCCGAAGCCGATCGTTGCGTATGTGGGCAGCAGGCCGACGGCGACCGTCGAGCCACCCATCACGACGATGGTCACCAGGAACGTGTACTTTCGTCCCACCAGGTCGCCGATGCGGCCGAAGACCAGCGCGCCGAACGGTCGTACCAGGAATCCGGCCGCGTAGGTCGCAAACGCCGACAGCAGGGCCGCGGTGTCATTGCCCTTCGGAAAGAACAGCGCGGCGAAGAACGGTGCGAGCGTCGCGTACAGGTAGAAGTCGTACCACTCGAACACCGTACCGAGCGAAGAGGCGAAGATGACTCGCCGTTGCTCGGATGTCATCCCCGTACGCGGCGCGGTAGCTACGCTTGCCATGATGGAACCTCCCCTCAGAATGAGTACTTCGCCATGAATTGCAACCGATCCAGCTCCCCGCTTGCGCTGGTGCTCAACGAACGCTTGCCGTGCATGTACTCGACGCCGAGATCGAGCTTCGGCAACGGCGTGTAGAAGACGTTCGCGTGCCAGCTCTGGGTCGAGCGCGTGGCCAGCGCATACAGCGAATCGTTGCTGAAATGGTTGCCGGCATACATCAGGTTGAAGCGCCAGTTGCTGTCGAGCACGTGGCGCCAGGCCACATAGCCGGCATAGCCGCTGCGCGTATCGATTTCGTTGGCCGGATCGACTTCGGCATCGGCGGCGACGCCGAGACCGATGTAGCGCGCGACGAGGTTGCCCGCGGTGACCGCGTAGCGCAGATCGTCGTGGCCGCCGATGTTCCACTTGCCCATCACGCTGACGCCGCCACCGGTGTCGCTGGTCTTCGCCGGTCCGTTCTCGAAACGCGCCTGGCGCAGGATGCCGGCGAGACCGAGAAAGCCCCAGTCGCCCTTCCAGGTGTAGCGCGCCGTGAAGTCGGGCATCGTGCTGCGACCCAGCGCGGTGACCACACCCTTGTTGTCGACGAACGTGTTCTCGGGATTTTCCACGGCAAGGCTCAGGCCGCCGGTGGTATAGCGGACCTGCGCCTGGCGCACGAACACGGTACCGTCGGTAACGCCGATGAACTCGGCGGACTCCGGCAGCGCCGCCGGGTCCATGAAGTTGGTCCAGGTCTGGCCGGCCAGCCAGTTGTTCCAGTAGACATAGGCCTGGCGCAGAGTCGTGCCCTGCAGGTTGGTCGTGACCTGGCTGCCGAGCGCATTGCCTTCGAAATCGATTTCGAAGAACGCGCCGATCTTGTCGCCCTTGTCGGTCTTCGAATCGATACCGATGTTGAAGCGCGAGAACTTCGCATGCGCGTCGTAGAACGTCGACGACGCCTTGCCGCCGATCGGAATCGCCGCCGGCTGGTAAAGGTCGCGCGATACCGCGCCGTCGGCGAGATTGCCGCCGTCGGTTCGCGTCGCCAGCAGGTCGGTCATGATGAAGCCGCCGAACTTCACGGTCGTGTTGTCGTAGGCGGAACCTGGGGTCAAGGTGTTGTCCTGGATCGGCTTGACGCCCTTCGCCAGCTGATGCGGCGCCGGCGCCGGGGGCGCTGCTTTGCTCTGTTCGACCAGCTGATTGACGATCTTTTCGAGTTCCGCAACGCGCGCCTCCAGCGCTCGCTCGCGCGCCTCGTCGGCCATCGCGAACTGCGGGCCCAATACGCCGACGATCAACGCCGCCAGCACGGTCTTGCGCAAGGTCAATATCGGTGCAGCAGTCATTTCTTATCCTCCCTCTGTGACAGATGGGTGACGCAACAATGACAGCGTGCCCGCTGGCCGATGAGGGAGCCATTCGCCTTTGGTCGTAAGCTTGCCAATCCTCGACTAAAGTCGTATTGGTCCAGCCCCCCCGGGCGTTACTGTGGTGCCATGTGGCGGGCTGCTGAGCGCGGCCGCCGGAGAAATGGAGAAGGTCATGTCCAAACTGCATCCGGTGCCGGCGGAATTCGCCGCCAAATCACGCTTTCGCGCCGACGACTACGCGCGCCTGTACGCCGAGTCCGTGCGCGATCCTGAGGGTTTCTGGCGGCGGGTCGCCCAGCGTCTGGACTGGATGCGCCCGTTCTCGAAGGTCAAGGACGTTTCGTTCGCCGCCGACGACCTGCATATCCGCTGGTTCGAAGACGGCCAGCTCAACCTGGCGGCGAACTGCCTCGACCGGCACCTCGCCGCACGCGGCGACAAGACCGCGATCCTGTGGGAGGGCGACGATCCGAACGAATCGCGCGCGATCAGTTATCGCGAGCTGCACGCACAGGTGTGCCGCGCTGCGAACCTGCTCAAGCATCTCGGCGTCAAGAAAGGCGACCGCATCACGATCTACCTGCCGATGATTCCGGAGGCGGCAGTGGCCATGCTCGCCTGCGCGCGGATCGGCGCGATTCACTCGGTCGTGTTCGGCGGTTTCTCGCCCGATGCGCTGGCCGGACGCATCGCCGACTGCACTTCCAAGCTGGTCATCACGGCCGACGAGGGCCTGCGTGGCGGCAAGAAGGTTCCGCTCAAGGTCAACGTCGACGAGGCGTTGACCAAGCCGGGCACGACCAGCGTCGAGACCGTGCTCGTGGTCCGGCGCACCGGCAGCCCGGTGCCGATGCAGGCGCCGCGCGACCGCTGGTGGGATACGCTGGTGGCCGAACAGAGCACGGACTGCCCGCCGGAAGCGATCGATGCGGAGGATCCACTTTTTATTTTGTATACTTCCGGCTCGACCGGCAAGCCGAAGGGCGTGCTGCACTCGACCGGCGGCTACGGCGTCTTCGCCAGCTACACGCATGAATGCGTGTTCGACGTTCGCGAAGACGACGTCTACTGGTGCACGGCCGATGTCGGCTGGGTCACCGGCCACAGCTATATCGTCTACGGTCCATTGGCGAACGGCGCCACGTCGCTGATGTTCGAGGGCGTGCCGAACTATCCGGATTCCGGCCGCTTCTGGCAGGTCGTCGACAAGCACAAGGTCACGTTGTTCTATACCGCGCCGACCGCGATCCGCGCACTGATGCGCGAAGGCGAAGGGCCGGTCAAGAAGGCCAGCCGCGCCAGCCTGCGCCTGCTCGGTTCGGTCGGCGAGCCGATCAATCCGGAGGCTTGGGAGTGGTACTGGCGGGTGGTCGGCGATGGCCGCTGTCCGATCGTCGATACCTGGTGGCAGACCGAGACGGGCGGGATCTTGATAACCCCGTTGCCCGGCGCGATCGACCAGAAACCCGGATCGGCAACCAAGCCGTTCTTCGGCGTCAGTCCGGCGATCGTCGACGCCGCCGGTGCGGTGCTCGACGGCGAGGCCGAGGGCAACCTGGTCCTGACCGACGCGTGGCCCGGCATGATGCGTACGGTCTACGGCGATCATCAGCGCTTCATCGACACCTACTTCAAGACCTACCCCGGAACCTATTTCACCGGTGACGGCGCGCGCCGCGACGCCGACGGCTACTACTGGATCACCGGCCGCGTCGACGACGTCATCAACGTCTCCGGCCACCGTCTCGGCACGGCCGAGGTCGAGAGCGCGCTGGTCGCCCACGCCAAGGTCGCCGAAGCTGCCGTGGTCGGTTGTCCGCACGACATCAAGGGCCAGGGCATTTATGCCTACGTGACCCTGAAGTCCGGCGAGCAGCCGAGCGATGCGCTGCGCAAGGAGCTCATCAATTGGGTGCGCAAGGAAATCGGCCCGATCGCGACGCCCGACTACCTGCAGTGGGCGCCGGGCCTGCCGAAGACCCGGTCCGGCAAGATCATGCGCCGCATTCTGCGCAAGATCGCCGAGAACCAGCCCGACCAGCTCGGTGACATCTCGACGCTGGCCGACCCGTCGGTCGTGCAGAATCTGGTCGGCGAAAGGTTGATCAAATGAGAAGCAGATCGAGCGCCGAGCGAGCACCGTCCATGGCGACTTGGCCGATCGACGATCCTGTCCCACCCTCGAACGGCGCACGCGCTGCGATAACTCGTGCCCATGGCGCTCTTCTTCGGGTCAGCTGCGCTGTTCGCGCCGGCAGAACTGCCGGCGCGGTCGACGCATCGCGTAAGCGCGCCGTACTCGACCTCAGCCCTCTGCCCTGCTCATGCGCGAAATCCTCGTAGCCGACGATCATCCGCTGTTTCGCGACGCGCTCACGCGCGCGCTGACCCAGGCGGTACCGGATGCGGTCATGCTCGAAGCCGACGGCGTCGCTGCGCTGCAGGCGCTGGTCGAGGAGCATGCCGATGCCGAACTGCTGCTGCTCGATCTGCAAATGCCGGGGGCGAATGGTTTCTCGACGCTCGCCTACATGCGTGGACAGTACCCAGGGCTGCCGGTCGTCGTCGTATCGGCCCAGGAAGATCCGGCCGTCATCCGTCGCGCCGTCGCGCATGGCGCGTCGGGCTACATCCCGAAATCGGCTTCGGTCGACACGATCGTCGCCGCCGTGCGGCGCATTCTCGACGGCGACGTCTGGCTGCCGCCGTTCATGAGCCACAGCAGCAATAGTGCGCTGCAGGCCGAGGAGGCGAGCGCCGCCTCGCGCATCGCCGAATTGACGCCGCAACAGTTCCGCGTGCTCGGCATGATCGCGGCGGGCCTGCTGAACAAGCAGATCGCGTTCGAGCTCAACGTGTCGGAAGCGACGATCAAGGCGCACATGACCGCGATCATGCGCAAGTTGCACGTATCCAATCGCACCCAGGTCGCATTGTGCGCCAATCACCTTGCGCTCGAGCAGTCCGCCGCGCCGCCGCAGCCGTTCGAGGCTGCGAGCTGATAACGAGACGATGGGGCCGGCTCAGGCGGCCGGTTGGGCGTCGCGCTCGCGTTCGCTGTCTCGACCGAGCTGCGCGATCAGCGCACGCAATGCGGCCGGTTTCACCGGCTTGCGCAGCAACGCGTAGCCGAGCGAACGGGCGCGCAGTTTCAATTCCGGACTGGCGTCGGCCGTGATCAACGCGCCGGGCGGCGGCAGCGCCGCACTCCGACGCAGGCGCTGCATGACTTCGAGGCCGTCCGGCGGCTCGTCGAGATGGAAATCAGCGAGGATCAAGTCCGGCCGCCGGCGCGCACAAGCCGCCTCGGCGTCGGCGAGCGTACGTGCGGTGTCGCAACTGACGCCCCAGCGCGTCAGCAGGGCCAGCATGCCGTCGAGGATCGTGCTGTCGTTGTCGATGCACAGCACGTGCAGCGATCCGGGCAGTCCGACCGGCGACGCGCGGCGCAGGGCGCGCGCCGGACCGGCCGCCGCGGCGACGCGCGGCATGCGGATCGCGAAGCGGCTGCCGTGGCCCGGGCGCGAGTCGGCACTGAGTCGGTGGTCGAGAATACGCGCGATGCGATCGCAGATGGCCAACCCCAGGCCGAGGCCCTTCTCGCCCCACGGCGACGGATGCTCGAGGCGGCGGAACTCGTCGAAGATCATCTTCAGGTGTTCCGCGGCAATGCCCGGTCCGGTGTCGCAGACCTCGATGCTGACTTCGCCGCCGTGCCTGCGCACGCCGAGCAGCACGCCGCCGCGATGGGTGTAGCGCAGTGCGTTCGAGACGAAGTTCTGCACGATGCGCCGCAGCAGATGCGGATCGCTGCGCACGTGGACGCGGGTCGGCACGACAAGCAGCTTGAGGGATCGGCTGTCGGCGAGCACCGAGAACTGGTGGCGGATCGATTCGAAGATGTCGTTCAACGCGAATGTGGTGATCTCCGGCCGGTGCCGGCCGGCATCGAGACGCGAGGCTTCGAGCAAGGCTTCGAGCAGGTCTTCGGCGGCCTTGAACGACGCATCGATGCGTTCGGCGAGCTGCGCCGAATCGGCGTCGAGCTGCGGTTGGTGGCGCAGCGCCGACGTGAACAGGCGCGCCGCGTTCAGCGGCTGCAGCAGGTCGTGCGACGCGGCGGCGAGAAACCGGGTCTTGCTCGCATTCGCGGTTTCGGCCTGGCGCTTGGCCTGTTCCTGCGAAGCAAGCGCGCGGCGCAGTTCGCGCGTGCGCTGCGCGACGCGTTGTTCGAGCGTTTCGTTTGCGTCGCGCAACGCAAGTTCCGCGCGCTTGTAGTCGGTGATATCGCTGAACGTGGTCAGGTAGCCGCCGCCCGGCAACGGTTCGCCGCGGGTCTCGATGATCCGGCCGTCGGAGCGCTCCCGCACGTAGACGTGCGGCGTGCCGCGGCGCAGGTAGTCCAGGCGCCGGCGGACCTGCCCTTCGACATTGTCGCTGCCGAGCAGGCCGCGCTCGGCGTTATAACGGATCAGATCGGCGACCGGACGGCCGACGTAGATGAAACCTTCCGGATAATCGAACAGGTCCGAATAGCGCCGGTTCCAGGCGACGATGCGCAGTTCGCTGTCGACCACGCTGATGCCCTGGGTCATGTTCTGGAACGTCACGTCGATCAGCTCGCGGGAAAAGCGCAGTTCCTGCGAGGTCTCGTCGAGCAGCGTGACCGCCTCGGACAGGTCCAGGCCGGTTCCGCGCAGGGCGCTGGTCAGCATGCGTCGGGCCGATGCCGCGCCGATCGCGCCGGCGAGCAGACGCTCGGTGAACGGCAACAACGCGCGATCGGCCACACCCTGCGCGACCAGCGGCCGCTGGGTCATGTTCGCGTATTCGGCAAATGCGCGGCGCGCTTTCGTTTCGCCGACGATGCGTTCGGCCAGCGCAGTCAGGTCGCTGACCAGGACGCGGCCGCGCCAGTCGCCGACCGCACCGCTGCGATCCGAGTCGAAATTCAGGAATGCCGCGGCGCGCAGGCGCTCGTCGACACCGGGGCGGAAGCGCAGCGACAACGTCACGACGCAGACGACATTGGCGAACAGCGACCAGAACGTGCCGTGGGTCACGCTGTCCCAGCCGCCGGCGTAAAGCAGCGCATGCGGCTTCAGCGCGGCGATGCCGAACGGCCCGGCCTGCACCCACCGCGCCGGCAGCCAGCCCGATTCGGCCATGCCGGGCAGCAGCAGCGTGTAGGTCCAGAGGGCGAATCCGGCGACCAGGCCGGCGGTTACGCCGACCCGGCTCACGCCACGCCAGTACAAGCCGCTGATGATCGCCGGTGCGAACTGCGCCAGCGCGACGAATGCGAGCAGGCCGATCGAGGCGAGGCGCACGTCGTGTGCGGTTGCGCGGTAGTAGGCGTAGGCAAGCGCGGCGAGCACGACGATCGCGATGCGGCGCACGGCCAGCACGATCGCGGAAATGTCGGTGCGCTGCTCGAGACCGAGGCGGCGCACGCGCAGCAACGCCGGCACGACCAGATCGTTGCTGATCATCGTCGACAGGGCCACCGATTCGACGATGACCATGCCGGTCGCGGCGGAAAAGCCGCCGAGGTAGGTGAACAGCGCGAGCCAGTCGTGGCCGCCGGACAGCGGCAGCCACAGCACGTAAGCGTCCGGAGCAATGCCATGGCTTGCGGCCGCCGGCGCTCCGGCCGCGACGATCGGCAGCACGAAGATGCAGATCAGCACGAGGTACAGCGGAAACAGGCGCCGGGCCTTGTCGACGTCGGCAGGGTTCTCGCACTCGACGACGCCGACCTGGAACTGGCGCGGCAGGCAGAACATCGCGACGAACGCGAGCAGACACTGCGAGACGAATCCGGGCGGCAGGCCGCGCTCGGCGAATTCGCGCACCGGCAGCGAGAACGACGGTCCGATGCCGCCGATCGACAACGCATACAGCCCGATCGCCACGAACGCGACGAGCTTGATCAGCGATTCCGCGGCGATCGCCAGCATCATGCCGTGGTGGTGCTCGGTGGCATCGATGCGCCGCGTGCCGAACAGGATCGCGAAGATCGCCAGCAGTGCGGCGATGTATGCGGCGCTGTCGTGCAGCAGTGGCGTGCTGCGCGCCGATGCACCGCCGAGCACGTCGATGCTCATCGCCACGGCCTTGAACTGCAGGGCGAGATACGGAATTGCCGCGGTGACGGCAATGACCGTCACCAGCGCCGCCAGCGCGTGCGACTTGCCGAAGCGCGATGCGATGAAGTCGGCGATCGAAGTGATGTTGCGCTGCTTCGCAACCAGGGTCAGGCGCCGGAACATGCCGCTGCCGAACGTGAACAGCAGGATCGGACCGAGATAGATCGGCAGGTACGACAGGCTCGATCCGGCCGAACTGCCGACCGCGCCGTAGAACGTCCAGGACGAGCAGTAAACGGCGAGGGCCAGGCTGTAGACCAGCGGCCGCAGCCAGGCGCGGTTCGGATACAGCGGCCGGCGGTCACCCCAGTAGGCGAGCGCGAACAGCCCGGCCACATAGCCGAACGATACCAGCAGCAGCAACCAGCCGGCGATCACGATGCCTCCCCGCGCGGTGAGCCAAGCGTTGCGTCACGCCGGCCGCAATGCGCTGCCGGCGCCACGGCGAGGACATTAGCTACTTGACCGTCGCCACGCCAGAGCCAAGCATGCACGGATGCTGTGCCTGACTGCATCCGATTTCGTCCCGGCCCGTCCGCCGGTCGACCTGCTGCCGGGTGAAATCCAGCTGTGGTTTGCGGCCCCGGCTCCGGCGGGCGCCCGCGACTGGTTGCTCGGGCTGCTGGCCGGTTACCTCCATTGCGCACCGGCGCAGGTCCGCCTCGAACGGGGCGAGCACGGCAAGCCGTTTCTGCCGGAGCGACCCGGACTTCAGTTCAACCTGTCGCACAGCGGCGGCGCACTGCTGCTCGGCATCGGCCATGCGCAGCCGCTCGGGGTCGATATCGAAACGGCCGCACGGCGCCGGCCGGTGCTCGAGCTGGCGCGACGATATTTCTCCGCGGCCGAAACCGCGGCCCTGGGCCGGCTCGATGCCGCGCGCCAGCAGGAAGCGTTCCTGAATCTGTGGAGCTGCAAAGAGGCGGTCGTGAAGGCCCTGGGCCGCGGCATCGGATTCGGTCTCGCCCGGGTCGCTTTCGACCTGGACGAAGACGGCGAACCGACTGCCATGAACGTGATCGATTCCTCGGCCGGTGTTGCCGATGAATGGCAGATTGTCCGCCTGCGGCCCGCGCCCGCGCATTCCGGGGCGCTGGCATGGCGGGGACCGGCGCGTCCGCTACGGGCGTTCTCGTCAATGGCGTCGCAGCCCGCCGACGCGTTCAAGGTCGTTGCCGGGCCCCGCTATTCCGGTTAAGTTTCATCATTCGTTGTCTCGAAACGATCGCATGTGGAAGCTGCTGCGTAATCTGGTCATCATCGCGGTGCTGTTCGTGGCCGTGCTGAAGCTTCTGCTGTGGTACGAAACCCAGCAGGGCGCGGCACGTCTGGCCGAGCGCCTGGCGCCATTCGCACAGATCCACTACGACAGCGTCAGCTCCGGCCTCGATGGCGACGTGGTCTTCCGTATGGTTTCGGCCGTGGTCGGCCAGGGTGCAGCGCGCGAAACCTGGCGCGCTTCGCAGGTCGAGATGGAAACGCCCGGTGCACTCTGGCTGATCCGCCGGGTCCTGCTCGACGACACCGCATTGCCCGAGCGCCTCGGTATCACCGTGCGCGGCCTGCAGGTGCCAACGACGGCGCTCGGACCGGCACAGGAATCGGCCTGGCTCAGCCCGCTCAGCCTGGTGCCGTTCGAAACGCGCGGGTGCGGCATCGTTTCGCGTTTCAGTGTCGCCGACTACCAGCGCATGGGTCTCAACCCCGGCGCGCAGCAGCATCACCTCGAATACCGCTACGACGCCGCGAACGCCGCCGTCATCTTCGTCGCACAACTCGACTCGCCGCCGTTCTCTTCGATCTCGCTGCACGGCGACCTGCAAAAGTTCGATCCGCAAATGCTCGCCGGCCGCGTCAGCTGGCAGAACCTGCACGTCGCCGAACTGGCGCTGGGCTACGTCGATGCCGGTTATCTGGCCAAGCGCAACCGGTTCTGCGCCCAGCAGGCGGGCACCAATCCGCCGCAGTTCGTCGAGCAGCACGTCAACGCGGTCCAGGCGTTCCTGGCCGAGCGCGGCATCCAACCGGGCGATCAGGTCACTGCGCTCTATCGCAGCCTGGTTGCCGAGGGCGGCCGGATCAACGTGCTCAGTCTGCCGTCCGCCGGCTCGACGATCGGCCAACTGCTTGCCGAAACACCCGACGCGATGACGCGCCGGTTGAACCTGACTGCGCGCCGCAACGAGGCGCCGCCGGTGATGGTCCGGCTCGGTTTTCGCGCTCCTGAGACGGTCGTCGTCACCGCGGCAGGCGCTGACGCCGGGAATGCGGTTGCAGCCGCTTCATCGCCCGCGGCGACCACCACCACTGCTGCGGTGCCGACGCCGGCCACGACTACGACGGCAAGTCCCGCGGTGGCAAAGCCGCCGACGCCCGCAATTCCCGCGGTCACGGCGCACCCTGCACCACCCGCAGCTCCGCCACCGGCGCCCGCCCGGCCCGCGTCGGCACCTCCCGCTGTCGCAGCAACCGTGCCGACACTGAAGCCACCGCCGGCAGGCGCAGCAGCCAAACCACCCGCCGCAGGCGGTACCGATCCTTCGGCCGCGCTGCCGAGCGGCCCGGCGCCGCCGCCTGATTCGACCCTGGCGCTGGTCTGGAAGCCGACCGTGGACCGCCTCGAGCAGCAGGCGCCGCCGGCAAAGGATTACGATGTCGTCGAAGTTGCAGCGCTCGGCGGTTATGTCGGCCGCTATGTCCGGCTGATCACGACGACGCAGAAACAGGTTGAAGGACGCGTGATCGGCGTCGATGCGGCGGCGGTTGCGCTGCGCATCCAGCAACCGGGCGGCACGGCGGAACTGCACGTGCCGCGCAATGTGATCGTCGAGGTCCAATTGCCGCACCGGCGCCGCGACGACGGCAACGGCTAGCGCCACGCTGCGACGATCCGGCGCGCCGGCATCGTCTAGGGAAGCCTAGGAAGTCTAGTTCGGAACTTTCCGAGGACCATGACCAACACCGGAGATCCCGCGAGCGGATTTGCCCAGCGCGTGGATGCGGCGATCCTGGCCCGGGCGCAGAGTGGCGACATGCAGGCGTTTGCGACGCTGTATTCGACCTTCGGCCGGCCGTGTTTCAACCTGGCGTTGCGCATCCTCGGCAATCGCGCCCTGGCAGAAGATCTGGTGCAGGAGGTTTTCTTGAAGATGTTCAGCTCGATTCGCAGCTACCGCGGCGACGCGCCGTTCGGCAGCTGGCTCAAGCGCATGACCGTCAACGCGACGATCGACCAGCTGCGCAGCCAGCGCCATGAGCCGGACACCGACAGCGATGCGCTGCTTCAGCAGCAGCCGATGGCCGATGCGGCGCCGGCCGCGGCGCTCGATGCGTGGTCGCTGTTGCAGCGCCTGCCGGCGCGCTCGCGCGCGGTTCTCGTGCTGCACGAATACGAAGGCTATACCCATGCCGAGCTCGCCGAACTGTTCGGGCAGAGCGAGAGTTACTCCAAGTCGATACTGGCGCGCGCGCTCAAGCGCCTGCATGACCTGATCGCACCGACACCGGGAACCGCACCATGTCATCCAGCGAATTGAACGACGAGGCGCTGCCGCGCCTGCCGCTCGGCCGCCTGCCGGTCGTCGAGCCGGCGCCCGACCTGTGGCTGCGCATCGCTGCCGCACAGCAGCAGCGCCTGCGGCGCATCCGGACGCGGCGCCGCTTCGGATTCGCCGGCGGCGCTGCGCTGGCTGCCGCGCTGCTGATCGCGATCGGGCTCGGCTCGGGTGTCGATCGGTCCGTTCCGCGCGACGCGATCGACTGGCAGGCGCGCGCGCAGGCGCTCGAGCTGCAGTTGCGGGCGCTGGCATCGAACCGGCCGGGCGGTACTGCAGCTGCGCTCGTCGGCGCGACGCAGCACGAACTCTTGCTGGTCGATGCGGCCCTGCAGGCCGCGTATGACAACGGCAGTGAACGCGGACGAATCGACGCATTGTGGAAGCGCCGCAGCGAGCTGCTCGGCGCATTGCTTCAGGCACGCACCAACGACGTTGAAATCAGCAGGATATGACCATGACCGATTGCTTCCGTTTCACCCCGCGTCTGCGCCTGCTGAGCGCATTGTTGCTCGCCGGCGTCGCCGGCGCGGCTCACGGCGGCGACGCCGCGCCGGCGTCCGGCGCCACGCCGGCCGGCGCAGCTGCGGCCGACGCCGGCTCCGAACAACGCATGCGCCAGGATCTGCAGGCCGCCCTGTCGCACATGGCCGAGTCCGGCGCACTCGGGCCGCATCCGGAACAGGTTTCGCTGCGCGTCGACGAGCCGGCGCGACGCATCGTCAGCCTGGGCGCACTGGTCGATTCGACCAGCGCGCAGAGCGCCCGCGACGGGCTGCACGTACTCGGCGCGACGCCGGGCAGCACGGCCGATCGCCTCGGCCTGCAGGCCGGCGATGTGATCACCGCGGTCAACGGCACGTCACTGCGCGGACTCGGTGCCGACAACCGCGGCCGCGCGCTCGCCGCCACGACGCTGCGCTCGGTCGTCGACGCGCTGCCGGATTCTTCGACGGTCAGCGTCGACGTGACGCGTCGCGACCGCACGCTGACGCTCGATGCGCCGATGCAGGCAGTGTACGTTCCGGCCATGCACGTCGCGCTCGGCGATGCGGCGGCAGGAAACGGTGGTGGCGGTGCGGGGACCGATAGCGGCGACGGCTGCGGCCGGATCAGCGCATTCGATGTCGCCCCGCGCGGCGAGCGCCTGTACGCCGCCCGCATCCTGCTGCTCGATGGCAGCACGCCGGGACCGACCGGTACGCCGTCATTTCGCGTTGCGGCGGGCGAACACCGCTTGCTGATTGCCGAAAACATTCCGACCCAGGCGCTCGGCGTCGGGGAGATCGCGACGCGGCGCCGGCAGACCAGCAAGGCGCTGACGGTCATGGTGCATCCGGGACAGACCGCACTGGTCGCCGCGCAATTGCATCTGGACAGGACGACGGACCTCAATCACGGCTCCTACTGGGATCCGGTCGTGTGGAAGGAAATCGCCGAACCCTGTCGCTGACGCGTGGCGGGGAACTCGCAGGACCGCTGCGCGTTCCAAGCATTACCCTCCTCCACAGGGACACAGCCACACGGACGTGGCTTTCTGTGGTGCGCGGTCCGGGGCCGGCCGCGCTATGCTTTCGCCGGTGAGCATGCCGCATGAGCCGAGCGCCGGTCGCGCGCTATTCCTGATCCTGAGCTGTCTCGTCCCGGTGTTTGCCGCGGCGGCGAAGCCGGCGATGCCGGACGACTATCGCCACGCCTTCGAGGCCGGCGGCGCGAACGGTGCCTGGGGCGGCTTGGCGGTCGGCTTGATCGACGGCGGCGAACAGGGCGAATGGTTCTTCGGCAAAGGCCAAGGCAGCGCACCGCCGGACCGCGACAGCGGGTTCGAGATAGGCGCAGCGACCGACGTGTTGACGGGTTTGCTCACTGCGCAAGCCGTGCTCGAGCACAAGTTGCGGCTGAGCTGGGCGATCCGCGACCTGCTGCCCGCCGATGCCCGCGGACGCGATCCGTTCGTCGCTGCGACCACGATCGCCGATCTGGTCACCCAGCAAAGTCTGCTGCCTTCCGGACCGTCCAATCTGTTTCCGGTGCGCGCCGACGACCCGTACGCCGACTACCGCGATGACGATCTGCTCGCCTGGCAGGCCAATGTGCAACTGCCCGCATCGGCCGGAGGCGCCGGCTATTCGATACTCAATGGCGGCATGCTCGGTCTGCTGCTCGCCCGTGCCTACGGCAGCAGCTACCCGGAATTGATGACCTCGCGCATTCTCGTGCCGCTCGGCATGGACCATACGGGTTTTGACGATAGCGCTGCTTTGCTGTCCGGGCACGCTTTCGGCAAGCCGGCGGCGCACTGGCATTTCCAGGCGCTCGCCGGTGCCGCCGGCCTGCGCTCGACCCTTGGGGATCTGCTCGCCTTCATTCGCGCCAATCTTCGCCCGGACGGCTCGTCGCTGCGGGCCGCGCTGCTGCTGGCGCGCCAGGCGCGTGCTGCAGGCGGCGGCGGAAGTCTCGGTTTCGGCTGGAACGTCGTCGACGTGGCCGTCGATCAGCAGACCTGGCCGCTGGTCTGGCGGGCCAGCGTGACCGGCGGCTTTTCCACGTTCATCGGTTTCCGCACGGATCGTCAGCAAGGGCTCGTGCTGCTGGCCAGCTCGGCGACCGAATTGGCGCCGATCGGCCTTGCCTGGTTGTCCGGCGAATCCGCACCCGGCACGCCGGCCGCGCCCTACTT
>Ga0268264_10002668_pt1 | contig 15583 bp, 9 predicted proteins | sample KBSSwiS32_FD_190357 | JGI IMG/M metagenome (GOLD analysis project Ga0268264, IMG submission 190357) | Switchgrass rhizosphere microbial communities from Kellogg Biological Station, Michigan, USA - KBS Switchgrass S3-2 (SPAdes) (version 2) | ecosystem: Host-associated > Plants > Roots >...
CCTGTCGGTCGAGTCCGACAAGATGTTCGACGTGGAGACGATCGACGGCGTGCACCACTTCGGCTCGCTCGCGCCCTCGGACCCTCCGGGGAAGCTGACTCTCATCCTGGGTCCGCAGACGCTGACTGTCTCCTTCTTCGAGGTCTTCGCCCTCGCCTTCGTGGGCCAGAAGTTCTGGTCGCGCTGGGAGGGCTCGCTCGACCTCGGGTTCAACTACACTCAGTCCTCGAACCTGGTGCAGTTCAATCTCAACGCCGATGCGATCTATCGCATGCGGAACTACCAGATCCAGACGCAGCTCTCGTCCTTCTTCAGCCGCCAGAACGGCGCGACCTCGGCGGACCGCGGAGCGTACGTGCTGCGCTACGACCGATACCTCTGGAATCGCTGGATCGCCGAGGCGGGCATCGGCTTCGACCGGAACATCCAGCTGGGGCTGAAGCTGCGCTCGGCGTTCGGCCTCGGCGCCGGCTATTTCGTGATCCAGCAGAACCAGAAGCAGCTCGTGGCCCTCCTGGGCATCCTGGGCAACCACGAGCAGCCGGTACAGGGTCAAGGGAAGAACAATTCCGAGGCCCTGGCGGGTGCGCGGTACAGCTACTTCATGTACGACTTTCCCAAGCTCACGCTCACGGCCTCGCTGCAGGTCTACCCCAGCCTCACCGAGAGCGGCCGCGTGCGCCTGGAGGCGGCGGCCTCGGCGAAGCGGGAGATTGTCAGCGACTTCTACCTTTCGCTTTCGATCTACGACAGCTTCGACAGCGAGGATCCCAGCACCGGTCAGCACAAGAACGACTGGGGCCCCACGCTGTCTATCGGCTGGCAGTTCTGAAGGAACTCTTAAGGACGAGGCGGGCAGAGTGCGGGCGCATCTGCCTGGCGGATTGAGGGTTCGTCCGCCGCATCGCGGCTGGCCATTAGGGCAGGGCGGCGGATCGGTTTTCGTGCTCTGATTTCAGGGATTTCGTGAACAGCGTACGGGCGTGCTTCGCCGTGCGGGCCTTGGCCGCACTTCTCCTCGTCGCGGCGGGCTGCGCCGTCGCGACCGCCCAGCCGTCTCCGTCTCCCTGGCGGGTCCTCACGCTGCAGGGTCCCGACGCGATGCTCCCGGCGTCCGTCGCCGTCGAGCAGGCGATGCGTTCCGAGATCCAGGCGGACGCCTCCCGCGAGGTCCTCTTCTACTCGGAGACGGTGGACCTGTCACGATTCCCGCTCGCCGACCTCGAGTCGAACCTGGTGGCGCTCCTGCAGAAGAAGTACCGGAGCCGGCCGGTGGACGTCGTGGTCGCCTTCGGCGTGATCGCCTTCGACTTCGGCGACCGCCACCGCGCGGAGATCTGGCCCGGCGCGCCGTTCGTCTTCGTCAGCGCCGGAGATCGCGGCGTCCGTCCGGAGCGGCCCGCGGGAACGACGGGGATCCCGATTCGGTTCGACGTCGCGGGAACGCTGGGTCTCGCCCGGGGACTCCAGCCGAACGCGCGCCGCGTCGTCGTCGTGGCCGGGACCGCGGAGTACGACGGCTTCGTCGCCGACGCGGTCATCGAGGCTCTCCAGAAGCTGCCGGAGAAGCTCGAGGTGCGGTTCCTCGGCGATGCCCCCCTCTCGGAGATCCTGGACGATCTTCGCAAGATTCCTCCGGACTCCATCGTCGTTTACGGATCGCTCGTGCGCGACGGGGCCGGGCGGACGCACCTGCCGTCGGACCTCGTCAGGCCGATCAGCGAGGCGTCGGCGGCGCCCGTGTACGGATTCTTCGAGACGTATCTCGGACAGGGCATCGTGGGCGGCTCGATCGACAGCCTCGCCGGGCAGGGCCGCGCGGCGGGGAAGCTCACGTTGCGGGTTCTCCGGGGCGAGAGCGCGGACGCGATCCCGATCGAGCCCGCCCCGTCGCTCGCGACGCGCGTGGACTACCGGCAGCTCCAACACTGGCGGCTGCGGGAGGAGCGGCTGCCTCCCGGCACCATCGTGGAGCACCGCCCGCCCACGCTCTGGCAGGGGCATCGCCGGCTGATCGTGTCGGTCATCGCGCTTCTCGCGCTTCTCACGGGAGCCGTCCTCGCCCTGCTGATCCATCGCTCCGAGCGCCGCCGCTACATCCGCGAGCTCTCCGAGCAACTGCGGTTCGAGCGCCTCGTCTCGGAGATCTCCGCGACCCTCATCGACGTCGACTCCGACCGCGTCAACGGCGCCGTCGAACGCGCGCTCCACAAGGTCCGCGAGGCGATGGGGCTCGACCGGTGCGCGCTCTTCGTCTGCCTGCCGGAGCAGAACGCGATCCGCACGACACACGAGGCGCACGCTTCGGGGACGTCGCGGCCGGGGAACGGCAGCCTCTCCGTCGACATCCCCAACGTCTTCGAGCGGCTGTGCGAGGGCGAGACCGTGACGGCCGATCCGGGCGCTGCGGATCGCCCCGCGGAGGAGCCGGGGAAGTCCACGCTGCTCATCCCCGTCGCGGTCTCGGGGCGGCGGGTCCAGGGGATCGCCTTCCAGGCGACGCCGACCGTGTCGGCATTGCCGCTCGGGCTGATCGCGCGCCTGCGCCTGGTGGGGGAGATCCTCATCTCGGCGGTGACCGGCAAGCGCGCGGAGGACGCGCTGCGCGCGAGCGAGGAGCGCTACCGCGAGGTCCTCGACAGCCAGACGGACCTCATCTGCCGCTACCTGCCCGACACGACGCTCACCTACGTGAACGAGGCCTACTGCCGCTACTTCGGCAAGACGCGCGAGGAGCTCATCGGCCGGAAGTTCCTGGACCTGATTCCGGAAGCCGCGCGCGAGATCGCCCGCCGGCACGTCGAGTCGCTGCTCGACAATCCCCGAATCGAGCCGGACGAGCACGAGGTCATGCGGCCGGACGGGACCCTCGGCTGGCACCAGTGGGTGGACCACGCCGTGCGGGGCCGGGACGGCCGGATCATCGAGTTCCAGGGGATCGGCCGCGACATCACCGACCGCAAGCGCGCCGAGGACGCGGACCGGAGGCTGGCGCAGGCCGGCCGGCTCGCTTTGCTGGGCGAGCTGACGGCTTCGATCGCCCACGAGATCAACCAGCCCCTGGGCGCGATTCTGTCGAACGCCGACGCGCTCGAGCTCCTCCTCGAGAGCGGCCGGTCGGATCCCGACCAGATCCGCGCGATCCTCTCGGACATCCGGCGCGAGGACCTGCGGGCGAGCGAGGTCATCCGCCACGTGCGCTCGCTCGTGCGGCGCCGGGCGATGGACATGAACCCGCTCGACATCAACCAGGTCGTCCGGGAGGCCCTGCTGCTCGCCGACCCGGAGTGCCGGCGGCGGATGGTCGCGCTCCAGACCGACCTCACGCCCGGCCTCCCGGCCGTCTTCGGCGACCGGATCTCGCTCCAGCAGTTGCTCCTGAACCTGATCGTCAACGGCATGGACGCGATGGGGGACGTCGCCATCCGCGAGCGGCGGCTCGTCCTGCGGACGGCCCGCGCCGAAGACTCGAGGGTCGAGGTCGCGGTCGTGGACGCCGGCCATGGGATTCCGGAGGAGGTCTTCCCGCGCCTCTTCGAATCGTTCGTGACGACGCGCGAGCACGGGATGGGCCTCGGGCTGTCGATCTCGCGCTCGATCGTCGAGGCGCACGGCGGGAAGATCCGGGCCGAGAACAACCCGGACCGCGGAGCGACCGTCCGGTTCGCGCTGCCGGTGCGCGACGGCGAGCCAGCCGCGCCCGCCTCGTAACCTCCCCGCGAGCAGGGGGTTGGGGTCGGGCCGGGTCGCGAGGAAACCCGCGATCCTGTCCCCGGGACCAACTTGCGTTCTCGGGTCCCGGCGATAGGATCGGGTTCTAACGCCTTGGGGGGACATCGATGAACGTCCCGGGTCCCGTCATTCGGGTCGTCGACGACGACGACGCGTTCCGGACCGCCGTGACGCGGCTTCTCCACGCCGCGGGATACGAGGTTCGCGCGTACGCGTCCTCGGGAGACTTCCTCATGGCGGAAGAGGATCCGGTCCCCGGCTGTGTGCTCCTCGACCTGCGGATGCCCGGTCCCGACGGCCTCGAGCTCCAGGCCGCGCTCGCGCGGCGCGGCGGACCGCTTCCCATCATCTTCCTGACCGCGCACGGAGACGTCGCGGCGAGCGTCCGCGCCATGAAGGGCGGCGCGGAGGACTTCCTGACGAAGCCGGTCAAGCGCGAGGCGCTCCTCTCCGCGATCCGCGACGCGATCCAGCGAGACGATCTCCGCCGCGAGGGCCGCGAGCAACTCCAGGTCATCCGCCGGCGCTACGAGGCGCTCTCCCCGCGCGAGCGCTCCGTCCTCGACCACGTCGTGGCCGGCCGGCTCAACAAGCAGATCGCCTCGGCCATCGGCGCCTCCGAGCGCACCGTCAAGGCGCACCGCGCCCGCGTCATGAGCAAGATGGGCGCCTCGTCCGTCGCCGAGCTGGTCCGCGCGATCGACCGGCTCGGTCTCGCTCTCCCGTTCCCGGAAGCCCAGCCCGCCACGACCTGACCTCCGGATTTTCCGGATCGGGGAGTCTCTGCCCGAAGGGGCAGCGCCGCGCTCCCGAAGGTCCGCCTAGCCGCGTCTCCCCATCGCGGCGAGGATTCGCTGAGAGAATTCCGTGAGGGAAGTCGTCGTCGTCGAGGACGATCCCGGCATGCGCGGCGCGCTCCAGCGCGTCCTGAGCGCGGGCGGATTCCGTGTCGCGACGTTTGCGTCCGCGGAGGAACTGCTCGCGGCGGGCCTGCCGCCCGAGACCGCTTGCTGCGTCTTCGACGTCCGGCTTCCGAAGGCCTCCGGGCTCGAGCTTCAGCGCACGCTGGCCGGCCGGGGCGCCGCGGTGCCCGTCATCTTCATGACGGCCTTCGACGACCCGTCCGTGCGCGAGGAGGCGCGCCGGCTGGGCGCGGCCGGTTACCTGATCAAGCCCTTCGGCGGCCGCGAGCTCGTCGAGGCTGTCATCGCGGTGGTGGGAGTGAACGCGGCGCCGACTCCGTGAAGATCGAGACGGTGAGCTTCGAGCCGGAGTGAGGAGTCTGGCCGGCTTCAGCCGCCCCAGCGCCAGCTCCGGATCTCCGGCATGTCCTCCCCGCGCTGGCGGATGTAGGCGCGGTGCTCGGCGAGCTTCGCGTCGAGCTCGGCGACGATCGCCGGCCCGTCTCTCGGGGGCTTCGGGAGCCGCCGGATCACGTCCTGGGCCAGGTGGAAGCGGTCGAGGTCGTTCAGCACGGTCATGTCGAAGGGCGTCGTGATCGTGCCCTCCTCCTTGTAGCCGCGCACGTGCAGGTTGGCGTGGTTGGCCCTCCGGTAGGTCAGCCGGTGGATGAGCCAGGGGTAGCCGTGGTACGCGAAGACGATCGGCCTGTCCGCCGTGAAGAGGGCGTCGAAGTCGGAGTCGATCAGGCCGTGCGGATGCTCGCTCGAGGGCTGGAGCTTCATGAGATCCACGACGTTGACCATGCGGATCTTCAGCTCGGGCAGGCGCTCTCGCAGGATCGAGATCGCCGCCAGGATCTCGAGCGTCGGCACGTCGCCCGCCGCGGCCATGACGACGTCCGGTTCCCCGCCTCCGTCGTTGCTCGCCCAGTCCCAGACGCCGATGCCGGCGGCGCAGTGCCGCATCGCCGCGTCCATCGAGAGCCACTGCGGCGCCGGCTGCTTTCCGGCGACCACGATGTTCACGTAGTGGAGGCTGCGCAGGCAATGGTCCATGACCGACAGCAGGCAGTTGGCGTCGGGCGGCAAGTAGACCCGCACCACCTCCGCCTTCTTGTTGCACGCGACGTCGATGAAGCCCGGGTCCTGGTGCGTGAAGCCGTTGTGGTCCTGGCGCCAGACGTGCGAGGAGAGCAGGTAGTTCAGCGACGCGATCCGCCCCCGCCACGGTAGCCCGCGCGAGACCTTCAGCCACTTCGCGTGCTGGTTGAACATCGAGTCGACGATGTGGATGAACGCCTCGTAGCTGTTGAAGAGGCCGTGGCGCCCCGTGAGGAGGTAGCCCTCGAGGAATCCCTCGCACTGGTGCTCGCTCAGGACCTCGATGACGCGGCCCTCGCGCGCGAGGAACTCGTCGTCGGGCGAGCGCTCCGCCTCCCACTGGCGGTTCGTCGCCTCGAAGACGGCGTTCAGGCGGTTCGACAGCGTCTCGTCCGGGCCGAAGAGCCGGAAGTTGTCGCCGTTCTCCTTCACGACGTCGCGCAGGAAGCGCCCGAAGACGCGCGTGTCCTCGGCGTCGGAGGCGCCCGGCGATTCGACCGCGACGGCGTAGGCGCGAAAGTCGGGCATGCGCAGGTCCTTGCGGAGCAGGCCGCCGTTCGCGTGAGGGTTCGCGCCCATGCGCCGGGCGCCGACGGGAGCGAGCTCCTGGAGCTCCGGGATCAGGCGTCCCCCCGCGTCGAAGAGCTCCTGGGGGCGGTAGCTGCGGAGCCACGCCTCGAGCTGCGCGAGGTGCTCCGGGTTCTTCGCGGGATCGGAGAGCGGGACCTGGTGCGCGCGGAACGTGCCCTCGACACGCAGCCCGTCGACCACCTTCGGCCCGGTCCAGCCCTTCGGCGTCTCGAAGACGATGGCGGGCCACGTCGGGCGGCCGTCGCGGGCCGCGCCGGAGCGGGCGGACGCCTGGGCCTCGCGGATCCGCGCGAGCGCCGCGTCGAGCGCGGCGGCGAGCTGGCGGTGGACGTCGGCCGGGTCGTCGCCCGCGACCAGGAACGGCTCCCAGCCGCAGCCGCGCAGCATGGCGACGCGCTCCTCGCGGGGGATGCGAGCGAGGATGGTGGGGTTCGCGATCTTCCAGCCGTTCAGGTGGAGGATCGGCAGCACCGCGCCGTCGTGCGCCGGATCGAGGAACTTGTTGGAGTGCCACGCGGTCGCGAGGGGTCCGGTCTCGGCCTCCCCGTCGCCGATCACGCAGGCCACGACGAGGCCGGGGTTGTCGAACGTCGCTCCGAACGCGTGCGACAGCGAGTAGCCGAGCTCGCCGCCCTCGTGGATCGACCCCGGAGTCTCCGGGGCGACGTGGCTCGGGATCCCGCCCGGGAACGAGAACTGCTTGAAGAGCTTCCGGAGGCCGGCCTCGTCCCGCGTGATGTCCGGGTAGATCTCGGTGTACGTCCCCTCGAGGTAGACGTTCGCGACGAGCGCCGGTCCGCCGTGCCCGGGACCGGCGATGTAGATCATGTCGAGGTCGTTTTCGCGGATCAGCCGGTTCAGGTGCACGTAGAGAAAATTCTGGCCGGGAGTCGTGCCCCAGTGTCCGAGCAGGCGCGGCTTGATGTGCTCGGGGCGGAGCGGCTCCCGCAGCAGAGGGTTGTCGAGAAGATAGATCTGGCCGACCGAGAGGTAGTTCGCGGCTCTCCAGTAGGCGTCCATCCCGGCGAGCGGCTCCGTCGGAGCGGAAGTGGCTGCCTCTTCGTGTTCGTTCATCGGCCTTCCTTTCGGAGCTCTCGCACGATTCGGGCCATCACGAGCTCCTCGTCCGTCGGGATGACGCGTACGGCGACCCGGCTCGACGCTCCGGAGATCACCGCGGCGTGAGCCTCATTCGAGGCCTCGTCGAGCGCGACGCCCAGGAACGCGAGCCGCGCGCAGATCTCGCTGCGGACGTGCGCCGACCGCTCGCCGATTCCGCCGCTGAAGACGAGGGTCTCGAGGCCCCCGAGGACCGAGGCGAAGGCGCCGATTCCCTTGGCGGCCTGATAGCCGAAGAGCGCGATCGCCTCGGCGGCCCGCGGATCGGAGTCCTTCCGCCGCTCGAGCTCCTTCATGTCCGAAGTGGTGTCGGAGACGCCCTTCAACCCGCACCGTTCGTTGACGAAGGCGTCGAGATCCTCCGCGGACATCCTCTCGGTCCGAACGAGATGGACGAGGAGTCCCGGATCGAGGTCCCCGGGACGCGTGCTCATGACGAGCCCGGCGCACGGCGTGAACGCCATCGTCGTGTCGAGGGGCCTGCCTCCCCGCAGCGCCGCGAGGCTCGCGCCCGAGCCGAGGTGGGCCAGGATCACCCGGCCGTCCGCCGCCGCCTCGCCCGCCGCGTTCCGCAGCGCCGCGGCGAGGTACATGTACGACAGCCCGTGGAATCCGAGCCGCCGGATTCCGCGGTCGAAATAGGCGCGCGGGATCGGAAGGAGACGGGCGAGGCGCGGCAGGTCGCGGAAGAAGGCCGAATCGAAGCATGCGAATTGCGGCGCCTCGGGAGCCCTCCGGGAGATCTCCTCGATCAGGGCGATCTCGAAGGGGAGGTGGGTCGGGTCGAGAGGGCGGGCCTCGCGCAGTCCGCGCATCACCGCGGGCGTGAGGCGCCGGTGCTCGGCCGCGTCGGCGCCCCCGTGGACGATCCGGTGCCCGATTCCCTCGAGGGCTTGCAGCGGGACGGGGATTCCTTCCGCGAGCCGTTCGACGGCGTCCTCCGCGAACCCGCCGCGGTCCGCCCCGGCGATTCCTTCGATTCGGCCGGACGACTCGCGGCGCAGCGTCTCGGAGTCGAAGATCGCGAATTTGACGCTCGAGGAGCCGCCGTTCACCACCAGGATCGACGCCACCCGGCGATTGAATCACGCCCGTGCCGCGGCAGGCCGGGCCGGGTCTTCCGTCGCCTCGCGCTCTCGACGCGTGGAGAGGATGTCGCCGCTAGGCTCCGAGGACCGCCCGGCGCCGGCCCGCGAGCGCCAGGCCGAGCGCGACGAGGACCGTCAGCGCCGAGATCACGACGCCGGCGCGGAAGCCGGGCGGGCTGTAGCGCAGCGCGACGCGGTGTGCCCCGGCCGGGAGCCGCAGGGCGAGGAACGGTCCGTTGGCGCGATGCAGCTCGAGCGGGCGGCGCGGCCCGGCTTCGCGGGGCCCGGAGCCGCTCAGGTCCGAGGAGTCCGCCGACCAGCCCCCGTCCTGCACGATCGAGAGCACGATCCACGCCTCGCCGCTCGCGACGTCGGCCGTGAAGGACGCCGCGTTGGTCTCCTGGCCGTAGCTCGAGATCCGCGCCTCGCCGCCCGAGGAGTCCGCGCGGCCGGGGTCGAGGATCCAGGCCGTCTTCTTCCAGTCGGCGTTGCGGACGATCTCGCGGAACGATCGGCCGAAGAGGGCGTCGGCGTCGGCGGCGGGCAGCCATCCGTCGGGCGGGGCGGCGACGAAGCGGACGCGCTCCGGCACGAACGCCCGCGGCAGGACGTTTCCGTTCTCGAAGACGCGGCCGTCGCCGCCGTCGTAGACGAGGCTCCAGCGCGCGCCGGGAGCGTCCTCGCCCGGCAGCGTCAATGCATAGCGAACGTTCAGGAAATCCATCGCGGACGCGTCGACGTTGCGGATCTTCTTGAAGTATTCGTAGGGATACCCGCACGTGAGATTGAGGAACGCGAGGTAATCGCCGCGCTCGACCGCATCGTGCGTGCGGATGTCCTCCATGCCCGCGAAGACGTTCGTGCTCGGAAAGAGGACCGGGCCCTTTCCCACGACGCGGAACGGCCCGGGCCGGGAGCGCAGGAACTCGACGAGCGGTGTCGAGGGGAACAGGTCCGCGGGCGAGGAGAGCTGGAAGATTCCCCGCCACTGGAAGAGCAGCTCCGCCGCCGCGACGACCATGAGCGCGGGCACGGCGGCCGAGAGCCCGCGTCCCAACGCCGCGAAGAGGAGGGCCACGGCGGCGAGGACCACGAGCGTCAGGATCAGCCGCCGCTCGTGGTATCCCGAGGCGCCCGCGATGGCGTGCTCCGCGCGGAAGGCGAGAAAGGCCGCGAGGGCGAGCCCGGCGAGCACGAGGGGCGCGATCAGGGCGCCGAGCCAGGCCCTTGGGCGGTGCGAGCCGGAGCCGCGAGCGTCAGGCGAGCGGCGCGCAGCGCAGGAGTCGCGCGCGAGGCGGTCGAGCTCGAGCGCGGCCAGCGCGGGACCCGCCAGCGCCTCCCAGGAATGGAAGCGCAGCGGGAAGAGATACCGGATCCACGGCGTGTGGCTGACGATCTCCGCGAGCGGCCACGCGCCCACGGCGCCGGCCCATCCGACGAGGAGCAGCGCCGCGAGGACCCACTCGACCGGCCGGCGCCTGGAGCCGGGCCGGAGAAGGAGAAGCGCGCCGGCCCAGCCGACCAGCCCGAAGTACCCGAGCGTGATCTCCGGAAAGGGTCCGCCCACGAACGGCAGCATCGGCGAGGCCATTCCGTTTCCGACCGATTGCGGAAACAGAGAGGTCGGGAGCTGACGCAGAAGCGGCGCGTGGGGAGCCGCGGAGAGGAGCGGCTGCCAGTACGGGCGCTCCGCGGCGACCAGGCGGCCGGAGCCGTTCACCGCGAAGAGCGAGGGGATCAGCAGAAACGCGGTCAGTCCGACCGCCACCGCGGCGGCTCCGAGGAGCACGCGGAATACCGCCGGCGCCTCCGGCAGTCCTCCCGACAGCCACCGGATGACCAGCCAGAGCCCCATGAACACGAAGCCGACGACGGCGCTCTCCGAGTGGCCGGCCAGCATGGTCGCCGCGAAGACGAGCGTGAGCGCGGCGCCCACGCGCCGGCGGCCCGCGCGGTCGCGCGCGCGCTCGAGGAGGAAGAGCGTCCACGGCCACAGGCAGAAGACGGCGGACTGCGGAAAGATCAGGAAGGGCGGCGTGAACGAGAACGAGAGCGCGAAGGCGACGCCCGCGAGCTCCGCGCTGCGCGCCGACGCACCGAGCTCGCGCGCCCAGAGCGCCATGCCGGCGGCGGCCAGCAGCAGCTTCAGCGAGGACGTCAGCGTGTAGGCGTGCGCGAGCGGGAAGAGGAGCCCGACGAAGGTCCACGGCGAGAACGCGGCGGACACCCCGTTCGCGGCGAGCGGCATGCCGCAGCCGTTCCAGCGATTGAACAGGGGAAGGTCGCCCTCCTTCCACGCGAGGCGGGTCTCCTTCGCCCACGGCACGATCTGCGTCACGCAGTCGTTCAGGTACGGGTTGAAGGCCGGCCGGAACGTCTCCGGGAACATCCAGGGCGCGACGTTGCGCGCGTGGTCGAGGGGAAGGATCGAGAGCCCGGACGTGTAGGCGCGCGGGAAGGGAAGCACCGAGACCAGCAGGAAGAGGCCGAGCGAGACGTTCGGCAGCGGGCGGCCGAGACTCCGCGCCGCGGCGGCCACGCCGAGCGCGGCCGCGGCGAGAAGGAGGAGCATCACGAAGCCGAGAATCACGGTGACGATCTTGCCGCCGGCGTTTGCGGCGAGTCTCGTGCCGGCGTTTGCGCCGGTAAGTCCGGCGGTCTCCACCCGACGAACCGGCCTCCGACGACCTCCACGACCCGGTAGTTCGCGTAGACGTAGTCCGCGACGAGAGGGGTCCGCAGGCGATTCGCGATGCCGTCGAAGTTGTCCGTCCACTCTCCGTGGGGGAGGACGACCATCGGCGGGCGCTCCCGCTCGAGCGCCGCGATGACCTCGTGCTGGAAGGCCTCGGGCTCGTAGAACGGCGCAGCCACGAAACGGATCGGGTTGCGGCGGTCCGCGTAGAAGTAGAGCGCCGCCTGGTTGGAGAAGTCGAAGAAGGTCTCGTCCGGGCGAAGGTGCGCGTCGAGGTGCCGGCGGAACGCCGCGATCTCGTCCGCCTCGGCGCAGGAGACCAGCGCCCCGCCTCCCCGCACCGGCGAGCGCCAGCAGCCCTCGTTCGAGGCGGTCTCGAGCCCCGGCCCGCGGATTCCGAGCCACCACGTCTTGAGCATCCAGCGCGGATCGAACCGCATCCAGAGGGCGAGCGCCAGGGCGAGGGCCAGCTCGAGGCCCGCGACGCGATGCTCCGGCGAGTGGGTCGCGCGATAGAGGAGCCACGCGATGGGGAGGCCGGCGAAGACGCCGTAGAGCGCGAGGTGTCCCCCGTCGACGCGGCCGAGGATCCCGCGAACGGAGACGACGGCGACCGCGGTCGCGGCGAGGGCGCCGCGATCGATCGCGTCCAGGCGGCGAGCCGTGGAGGACGTCGCGCGGAACAGCAGGATCGTCACGGCGCAACCGAGGAGCAGGACCGGGGCCAGCCAGCGCAGCGGCCTGGCCGGGTTCGGGGAGAGGAGCGCCGCGAAGATCTCGCGCGCCGAACCGTCTCGCAGGAGAGTCGTCGTGGAGCCCGCGGGGAGTCCCCAGATGTCCTCGATCGAGCGCGGCAGCTGGTCGAACGACACGCGCAGAAACGGGACGAGCGCGTGCTCCGCCGCCAGCATCGCGAGGAAGGGGAGCGCGCCGGCGAGCGCGCCGGTCGCGAAGAGACCGAGGGACGTCAGCGCCTCGCGCGGCCGGCGCTCGAGGAGGCCCAGCGCGGAGGCGGCGAGGACCGCCGCCGTCAGGACGAAGACGCCGAAGTCGAGCGCGAAGAAGAGGGTCAGCGCGCCCAGCGCCCCGGCCAGGAACCAGAGCGCGCCCCGGCGCGAGCGGGCCGCGGCGACGAGCGCGGCGAGCGTCAGGAACGCCGGGAGCTGACGCTCCGAGAGGAACGGACACAGGGCGAGCGCCAGGACAAACGCTGCGCCCGTCCAGAGCCAGCGCGGGCGGAAGAGGGCCCAGCAGGCGGCGGCGAGGGCGGCGACCGACAGGGCCGAGAGCATCGTCCGCGTGGACCAGTAGACGAGAAGGGTGGGTGCGGCGAAGCGGAAGACAATCGCGTCGAGGCCGCCATCCGAGCCCCAGCCGTGCACCGGATAGGTGTCGACGTAGGGCCGTCCTCCGGCGAGGTAGGTCTGTGCGTTCGACAGCATGTGGCCGTCCTCGAAATACTCGAGGTGCCCGCGGTGATGGCGGTACATCCGCCAGGCGCACCAGGCGATCAGCGCGAGGACGAGAGTCGGGGCGATCCGGCCCGTCCCATGGCGGGCGTCGGAGGGCTCGATCGGAACCGTTTCGGGTCGCGGCTCGGAAGGCGCGATCGCGTGCCGCCGGCGAACGAGCGCGGGGATTCCGGCGGCGATGGCGAGAGCGACCGCCGCCGCGAGTGCCAGCTTCGGCCGCAGGCCGAGGCGCCAGCCGACGAAGCCGGTCGCGAACAGGATCCCGGGAAGAGATCCGGCGCCCATCCGAGGCAGTGTCCGTCCGAAGAACGCCGCGGCCAGGGGGACGACCAGCAGGAACACGGCGGCCTCGGCATAGGTCGCGGACTTGAAGTCGTAGTCCGCGAGCTCGCGGCCCATCAGCCGCGGCGGTCCGCTGACGGTCATCGCGAGCGTCCGGACGATCGGGATCAGAGGCAGCGCCCCCAGCGCCCCGCCCAGCGCGGCGACGGCACGGAGCGGAGCCGAGCTCATCGCGCGCATTCTACGTTGTGGATACGGGCCGGATGGCCGACTCGTCCAGGCAGACCGCGACGCAACGAGCGGCGGTCACGCAGGCCGCGACGCAGGAGCGGCGGGCACCGCAGACCGCGACGCAGGAGCGACGGGCACCGCAGACCGCGACGCAAGGAGCGGCGGTCACGCAGGCCGCGACGCAGGAGCGGCGGGCACCGCAGACCGCGACGACAAGGAGCGGCGGTCACGCAGGCCGCGACGCAGGAGCGGCGGGCACCGCAGGCCGCGACGCAGGAGCGGCGGGCACCGCAGGCCGCGACGCAGGAGCGGCGGGCACCGCAGATCGTTGAGAGAATGGTCGCCGTGCGCGACGTCCCGTTCACCCGCTCGCTCGCCTCCCGGCTGCTGCGGCGCAAGTCCAGCATGCGGGAGGACTGGGACCTGCGCGCCCGCGAGGACGCACGCTTCTACATCTGCACCGAGGCTCCTTCGGACGACGGCTTCGCGAATTCGGGGGAGATCGATCTGGAGGAGAAGATCCTCGATGGCCTGCGCCTCTCGCCGCACTGGCGGGTCCTCGAGATCGGCTGCGGGATGGGACGGCTCCTGCGTCCGCTGTCGCAGCGCGTGGCCTTCGCGGTGGGGGTCGACGTCTCCCAGGAGATGCTCGCGCGCGCCCTCGAATACTGCGCGGGGCGGCCGAACGTCGAGCTCCGCCGAACCGACGGCAGCGGCTCGCTCGAGTCTCTCGCGGACGCGAGCTTCGACTTCGTCTTCTCCCACATCGTCTTCCAGCACGTGCCCCGCAAGTCCTACGTCCAGCGCTACCTGCGGGAGGCGGCCCGGGTGCTGAAGCCGGGCGGCATCCTCCGCGTCCAGGTCGACGGGCGCTCGCGCCAGTTCTTTCGCCGGTGGATCGCGGACTCCTGGTCCGGCGTGGTCTTCTCTTCGCGCGAGCTCGCGCGGCGCGTCGAGCGCGAGGGCTTCACGGTGGCGGCGATCGACGGCGAGGGGACGCAGTACCTGCGGGTGACCGCGGGAAGATCCGCCTAGCGCGCCTCGAGTCCCTCCCGCAGCTCGCGCAGCGGCTCCTCCGGCAGCGGGACGGGCGCCGCGCGGCCCGAGCCCTCCACGATCAGCACGTGCGGCAGCTCCGGCGTGTCGTCCGACTTCTCGTGGCGCTCGAGCCCGGTGAGCTCCGGGACCTCGCTCTCGCCGTAGGCGCGGAACTCGGCGCGCGCGAAGCCCGCCGCGCGCAGGGCCGCGGCGAGCGTCGGCGCGTTGTAGAGAAACTGGTGGCCCCAGGCGTGGAACGCGCGGTTGAGCCGCACGCAGTCGGACAACCGGTTCTCCGGGGTGACCTCGTGCCAGCGGTAGTGCGTCGTCAGGACCCACTCGAGGCTGGGCGTCGAGAGCCGCAGCGTGCCGTCGTCCGCCAACACCCGCCGGCACTCGCTGAGGAAGGCGAGGCCGTCGTCGAGCGAGAGGTGCTCGAGGAAGTGTTCCGCATAGATGGCGGCGACGCCCCGGAACGGAAGGCCGTGGCGGACGTCGAGCACCTGGTCGACCCCGGGGAGACCCTGGTTGTCGATGTTGATCCAGCCCGGGATCGACTGCTGTCCGCAGCCGATGTGGAGCCGCTGGGGCCGCCCGTCGGCGTGGTTCGCGCCGCGCGCTCGTTTGAAGAGGCCCATCGCCGATGGGATTTACCACATCCGATTTCGACGCGTGAAGAGCGTGTTAGGATCCGAGGAAATTCCGGAGGAGGTTCGTATGCGTGGGGTTCTTCGCGGCACGTGTCTCGTGCTCTCCTTCCTGGCAGCAACCGTCTGCCTCGCCCAGACCACCGGTGACATCGTCGGGAGGGTCACGGACGAGCAGGGGGGCGCGCTCCCGGGCGCGACCGTGGAGGCCCGAAGCCCCGCGTTCCAGGGCGTGCGGACCAACGTCACGGACGCGACCGGGACCTTCCGGCTGATCCTGCTGCCGCCCGGCCTCTACAAGGTCACGGCGTCGCTCCCCGGATTCACCCGGGTCGAGCAGAACGTCACGGTCGCGCTCGGGAAGACCGCCGCGTCCGACCTGACGCTGCGCGCCGCCGTCAAGGAGGAGGTCCTCGTCTCCGCGCAGGCCCCGGTCGTGGACCAGAGCTCGAGCGGCCTCGCGACCAACATCGACAACACGAAGATCCAGTCGCTCCCGACGGGACGCAACTACACCTCGATCGTCCAGATCGCGCCGGGCGTCTCGACGCAGGCGACGGCGACGGCGGCGTTCTCGAACGCGATCACGGTCTACGGCTCTACCGGCCTCGAGAATTCGTTCGTCATCGATGGCGTCCTGACCAACGGCGTCGAGTACGGCGCGCAGGGCAAGCAGCTCAACTAC
>Ga0268264_10002669_pt1 | contig 15582 bp, 8 predicted proteins | sample KBSSwiS32_FD_190357 | JGI IMG/M metagenome (GOLD analysis project Ga0268264, IMG submission 190357) | Switchgrass rhizosphere microbial communities from Kellogg Biological Station, Michigan, USA - KBS Switchgrass S3-2 (SPAdes) (version 2) | ecosystem: Host-associated > Plants > Roots >...
AATATTGCACGGTTTAAACAGCGGGGATACGGTTGTTACCAGCAACCTGTTAAGACTGGTGCCGGGTTCGGCCGTGCAGTTTGTAACCTTGAAATAAGAAACCGGTTGAATAGTTGATTGGTTGAAAGGTCAGGGGAATGGTCAAAGAACAATCAACAGGTAGTACCAGTCGGCTATTCAACTTTTTTTGCAAATCACTGAGCATACTATCATGAGACGCGGTGTGTCAACCGCGGGTGGATTGTATTAATCACCCAATTACTAATGGCTAAAAGCTTATGGCTGATAGCTCAAAATTCAAACACAATGAGTGCTATTTCACAAGTAAGTATATCCCGTCCTGTACTGGCAGGCGTAATGTCGGTGCTGCTGGTACTGTTTGGCATAGTTGGATATACCTTTCTGGGAACAAGAGAATATCCCGTAACAGATTCACCAATTGTTACCATTACTACGGTTTATCCGGGCGCCAGTGCAGACATTATTGCTTCGCAGGTTACCAAACCGCTGGAAGAAGCTGTGGCCGAAGCCAATGGTATCCGCGCCATGTCATCGCAATCGCGTGAACAGGTAAGTATTATTACCGTTGAATTTAACCTGAATGCCGACCTGGAAGCTGCGGCTAATGATGTACGTGATAAGGTATCTAAATCGCGCCAGCAACTGCCGGCCGATATTGAGCCAACCATCGTTGAAAAATCAGGCCCGCCCGATTTCCTGGTGTTCCTGACTGTGCAGAGTGATACCAAAAGCCTGGAAGATGTGACAGATTTTGTAAACATCAATATTAAAGAGCGTTTGCAATCTATACCCGGCGTGCGGTTGGTAGATTCTTATGCCGGCCGGAAAAGATCCATGCGCCTGCGGATGGATCCTGTAAAACTGGCGGCCTACCAGCTAACCCCTTCAGATGTACAGGCTGCATTGCAGCGGGAGAATGTTGATTTACCAAGCGGGCGCATTGAAGGACAAAATACAGAAGTAACATTGCGCACACAGGGAAGACTGGTTACAGAAGATGATTTCAATAACATGATACTGCGTGAGCAGGGCGGCGCCATTGTTCGGTTTAAAGATATTGGTACAGCTATTATGTCTTCGCAAAATGAAAGAACGGCCATGATTGTGAGTGAAGGCAATACGGCACGCTACGGTGTTGGTACCGGCGTGCAGCCACAACGCGGCGCCAATTCACTGGCCATTGTAGATGAATTCAGAAAACGTTTTGATGATATTGTAAAAACGGCACCCAAGGATTATATTATTTCTCTTGGAAAAGATTTCACCGTTCCGGTACGTAACTCTTTATCGGAAGTAGGAGAAACACTGGTGCTCGCATTTGGCCTGGTGGCTATCATCATATTTGTCTTTCTCCGCGACTGGAGAAGTACCATTATTCCGCTGGTGGCGATACCGGTTTCCATTGTTTCTGCTTTTTTCATCATGTATATTGGTAATTTTTCCATCAACGTATTAACCCTGCTTGGGCTGGTACTGGCTATTGGTTTGGTGGTAGACGATGCCATTGTAGTGCTTGAAAATATTTACAGCAAAATAGAACAGGGTATGACGCCGCTGGAAGCGGCACGCAAAGGCGCCAATGAAATTTACTTTGCGGTAATATCTACTACGGTTACACTGGCCGCCGTGTTCTTACCTATTTTATTTTTGGGTGGCATTACCGGAAAATTATTCAGGGAATTTGCAGTGGTGGTATCCGGTTCTGTATTGATATCGGCATTTGTGGCGCTCACCCTGTCGCCCATGATGAGTGCTTATTTATTGAAGGCCGGCTCATCTCATAACTGGCTGTATAAAAAAACCGAGCCCTGGTTTATTGCACTCAACAATGGCTATGAAAAAACATTGCGTGCATTCTTCAGGTACAGGTGGCTGGGTTTTGTGTTGCTGCTGTTATCTTTTGGTGTGGCATATTTGCTGGCCCCCAAATTGCCTTCTGAACTGGCGCCACTGGAAGACCGTTCAATGGTAGGACTGGCAGTGATTGCGCCGGAAGGTACTTCCTATGAAAGCATGGAAGAAACCATGAAAGCCATCAGCAATTATGTGTCTGATTCCATTCCTGATTTGAATGGCAACAGAACCTATGCCGGTATTGCCGCATCCATAGGTACCCTGGTGCAACCGGTTAACGGTGGTTTTCAATGGATTTTTCTGAAAGATCCCAAAGACCGGAAAAGCGGTTTAACGCAAACACAGGTATACCAGAAGCTGGTTGTGGCATCGCAAAAATTCAGGAACGTAATATGTATACCCATCCAGATCCCAACCATCGGGGGCTTCTCCAGTGATCAGCCGCTGGAATATGTAGTGCAGGCGCCGGATTTGCAAAGCCTGGTAGACGTTATGCCAAAATTGATGGGCGAAGTTTTCCAGAGTAAAAAACTGGTTTTTCAAAACCCTGATTTTAAAGTAGACCGTCCTGAAATAGGCATTACCATCGACCGGCAACGGGCGGCACAATCTGGTATCAGCACCCAGGAAATAGGCCGCACTTTACAACTGGCCCTCAGCGGCAGACGGTACGGATATTTTATTCACAATGATCGTCAGTACGAAGTAATTGGACAAATGGACAGGCAGGAACGTGCGGCACCCGCTGATTTGCGTTCATTGTTTCTGAAATCTTCTACCGGCGAAATGATTTCCCTGGATAACCTCGTAAGCATGAAAGAAGGCGTTAGTCCACCCGCCTTGTACCGTTACAACCAGTCTTACAGCGCTACCATTTCTGCAACGCCTGCACCCGGTGTTAGTTTGGGCGAAGCCATAAAAGAAATGGATGGAATAACTGCCAGGGTATTGCCAAAAGGATTTCGTACAGCATTGGCAGGACAAAGCCGTGATTTTGCTGAAAGCAGTTCCAGTTTAATTTTCGCTTTCATATTTGCGATACTGCTTATCTACCTGGTACTGGCGGCACAGTTTGAAAGCCTTATCGATCCTTTCATCATTCTTTTAACCGTACCAATGGCAGTAACAGGTGCATTGCTTAGCCTGTGGATTACGCACCAGTCTATTAATGTATTCAGCGAGATTGGTATCATTATGCTTATCGGGTTGATTACCAAAAATGGTATCCTGATTGTAGAATTTGCCAACCAGCGCAAAGCGGAAGGAATGAGTGTGCGTGATGCGGTGCTGGCTGCTGCCGTTTCAAGATTCAGGCCCATACTTATGACAACGCTGGCCATGATATTTGGTACGCTGCCTATTGCATTGTCATTGGGTACTTCATCGGGCAGCAGAACTTCACTGGGTATTGTAGTAGTGGGAGGTTTAATTTTTGCGGGTATACTTACGTTGTTTGTCATACCCGCCGTGTATTCTTATTTCTCACGCCCTTATAGAAAAAAAGCGGAAAACAATACGGTTATTAACACATTGCAGGTGGAAACCATTCCTGCTTAGTTATAACAAACCGGCCATGCCGGAGTGAATTTTAATTTTTGATTTTTGAATTTATTTTTTATGACACACAAACAAGCATATATCTATACGTTTATGGTATTTGCGCTTATCTGTCTTTTTTCTTACCTGGCAACGGGGCAGAGCCGCAAACTATCATTACAGGAGGCGCTTTCTTTAAGCCTGGCCAATAACAGGGAAATAAAAGTTACTTCATTTGATGTTGACCGATCGCAACAACAGGTAATAGTTGCCAGAAGCCAGCAGCAACCCGTTGTTGGCCTGGGGGGGCAACTGCTGCATTATTTTCAATCTCCGGTATTTTTTGGTTTTGGAAACAGTACCGGCAGCAATGACAAAATACCCTATGGCAGGTTTGGTGGCAAAGACCAGGTAGCAGCTACTTTGTTTGTAACACAGCCGGTGTACAATGCGGGTATACAACCCGGTATTCAGCAGGCTAAGTTGCAGGAACGTAAAAACCGTTTGCAGGTAACCAATAAGGAAATCAATATAGCCGCTGCTGTAAAACAAACCTATATACAGTTGCTGGTTTTGCACGAACGCATCAGGCTGCAGAATGAAAGCCTGGCCCGGAATGAGAAAGCATTAAAAGATGCAAAATCATTACTGGCGCAGGGAAGGGCCTTACGGGTAGACACATTGAGGGCCTATACATCAGTAGAGAATCTTAAACCGGATATATTAAAGCTAACCTATGCCATTGGTGTGGGCAAACAACAACTGAAAACATTGATTGGAATAGACTCGCTGCAGGAAATTGAATTGAGTGATTCATTGCGGTTACCCGCCGCAGGCGGTCCCTTGTTGACAGAAGAAGAAGTGTACAATGAAGCCAAACAGCACAGGTCCGATTTGAAAGCATTGGATATGGAGCAACAGATAGCCGAGCAACAAATCAGACTGGCGGCGGCAAACATGAAACCGGTGGTTTCTTTAAATGCACAATACCTGTTGCAAACGCAGACCAGCAATTTTAATTATTTCAATGCCAATTATCCGTCTACTCCGTTTGTGGGTGCACAGGTAACGGTACCTATTTTTAATGGCAATAGTAACAAGGCCAAAGTAAAACAGGCAAAAATTGAAAAGGAGCAATCCGTGGTGCGTTCAAAAAATGCCTATGAAGAATTAAAGGCAGAAATAAAACAAGTGGTGGCAGATGTAAGTGAAACTGCCGCGCGTATACAAACCAGTGCCAATGTAAAAGAAACTGCCTTGCTGAGTTACGATATTACACAATACCGGTACGCCAAAGGTGTAGCGTCCAGGCTTGAGCTGACAGATGCCGAACTGGCATTGACCACAGCGCAGTCCAATTACCTGGAAGCGGTATATGATTATCTCTCAGCAAGGATTGCATTGGAGCGGAGTATGGGTATAACAGGACAATAGCATATTGTTATTAGAATCAAAAAAGGAGACAGGCTCAAAAAGCTTGTCTCTTTTTTTATGTGGTTTAAAACGCCTCTCCCAGACCAATATAAATGGCTTTGTATCCTTTGCTGAACCCGAAATCAATGCCGATATTGGTGCCTGAATTTTTATTGAATTTAATTCGCAATCCTGCTCCTGCTGCCGGGTGTAGATAAGCGAACTTGCGCCTGTCCTGCGGCTCCGTTACCGTATTCAGGTTGGCAAATACCACAAAGCCAAACAATCCGTTTTCCGTAAGTTGTCTGCGGTATTCCGATTCCAGGTACCAGAGTGTTTTGCCGGAATAACGACGGTTATAAAAACCGCGTGCCGAACGCTGGTTGGCATCCCATCCGGTAGCGGGCAAATCAAGATAGGGCGAATGACTGCCAAGTGTTGTCCACAAATAGGACCAGATGGCCAGCACATTTTGTTCCTCCCTGCTAAAGGGTATGTATTTGCGTACATCTGCATAAAGGGAATGCCAAAAATCATCGCTTCCAAGAAATTTAGGATTTATCCTGTAAATGATATTGTAATAAAAACCGGGCAATGGGTTGATGGTATTAACCCTTGCATCGTACAGGAAATTAAGCGTCAGTCCCGAAGAGAATGAATTGGAATGATTGGATGTACCATATTTATATCCTGTAAACTGTTGCAGGTCTGCGGTGTCATTATCCGGATGAATGGCAATATGATAGTCCATGTTATAACCAACGCCCGCAAAAAGATAAGGCTTAATCCTTTTTAAAGCGCTGAAGTAAAAGCGTACATAAGAATAATTGATAAGTAATTTATGTGTTTCCGGCTGGCGCCCACCTAATCCCCATGTATACTGGGGAAAATAGGAATAACGCATATCGCCTTCAAAATTCCACTTGTTGCCGGGCGACCATATATTGGAACTAAAAGGAAAGTTAAATGCTCCTTTAAAATTGGTACTGGGAGAAAATGTTACGGTCGATAAATAGGTGGTCTGCCTGTCGTCTAAATAGAAACCAGCCTGTGTGGCGGTTACCAAAGCGGTTCCACCACCAGGTACCGTGGTACCAATCGGCAGCAATGAATAATATATTTTTTTCCCCTTTACCCGCAGCGGCTTTTTAAAATGGATATGGGTCAACTTCGCAAGCACACCCACCAGGTCTTTCTGACCAGCGGTATCCAGTGCATGGCTTTTTTGCGGGGTAATCATGCCTGCCGGGTTTTGCGACAGCAGGCAGCACGGTAAAAGGCAGAGGGTTACAACATACCAATTCTTCAACATGACCTATATAAAACCAATATTTATGCTACAATTCAGGGGGAGGTTTTTCCCCAAATGAATGAATGAATAAATTAATAAGGTTTTAATTTGTCGTAGCTGTATAACGCAGGAAATCGCGAACATAAAGTTTTTTATGCAATAAAATCTTAATAGATTGTGGCATCCTTCCTTTGTAATTCCTGCCTTGGTTTGAGACCTGATTTTATAGCATAACCTCTTTTTAAATCCTAAACTTTGTTTATGAAACATGCTATTACTGCTATTGTACTCTGTATTTCCATGGGCATACAGGCCCAAAATGTAGGCATCGGTACTTCTTCTCCAAACGCCAATGCAAAATTGGATATAACGGCAACGGACAAGGGACTATTGATACCACGCATGGACTCCGTTCACCGCAAAGCCATCCCCAATACGGTAGGTCTGTTGGTGTATGACAGCACCACCAAATCTTTCTGGTATAACAATGGAAGCGCCTGGCAGAATATGGTGAATGCAGGCTGGTCATTAACTGGTAACAGCGGCACAACTGATAATAATTTTCTGGGCACTAAAGACAACAGGCCTTTAAGTTTTATTACCGCCAATATCCCCAGCGGAAAAGTAGACAGGGATGTAACTTCTTTGGGACAGGGTGCTTATTCCATCTCTTCGGGTGTTTCTCCGGGAACTGTAAGGGGCACTGTGGCAATTGGAGACAAAGCCCTGGCAAATGCAGACGTCAATTCGGTTTTCAATACGGCTGTTGGGAGTGCGGCTTTATCAGCCAATACTACCGGCACCTATAATACGGCGGTAGGTGCTAAGACGCTTACAAGTGCAACTACTGCAGATTACAACACCGCCATTGGCGAAGCTGCATTGGGGGCTACCACTACCGGCGCTTCAAATACGGCTGTAGGCTTTTCGGCGATGGTATTGAATACAACAGGCGGTGCTAATACGTCATTGGGGTTTAATACTTTGGGAACGAACTCAACCGGTTCCGGCAATACGGCTGTAGGCCATAATTCACTGTCAGCAAATACCGTAGACTATAATTCAGCCTTTGGTTACAGGGCCTTGGCGCTCAACTCAACAGGTATACAGAATACTGCACACGGTGCTGAAGCACTTTCCGCAAACACAGCCGGCATTGCCAATACAGCAGTTGGCCGGTCAGCGCTTTTGACCAATACAACAGGCGCCTATAATACCGCGGTAGGCGCCGCTGCCCTTAAGAGCGCAACTACTGCAGATTACAACACCGCCATTGGTGAAGCTGCAATGGGGGCCACCACTACCGGCGCTTCAAATACAGCAGTTGGCTTTTCGGCGATGATACTGAATAACACAGGAAGTGCAAATACGGTATTGGGATTTAATACTTTGGGAAACAACACCACAGGATCCGGCAATACGGCTGTAGGCCACAATGCATTGCAGGCAAATACAGTAGACTATAATGCTGCTTTTGGTTATAGGGCACTTGCGCTTAATTCAACCGGTGTGCTAAATACAGCGCACGGTTCTGAAGCACTTGCCGCAAATACAACTGGCTTTTCCAATACAGCAGTTGGCCGGTCAGCCCTTTTGACTAATACGACGGGCAACAGTAATACCGCAGTTGGTGCTCTGGCACTTGTAGCCGCAACCACTGCAAATGACAATACTGCTGTCGGTACGGCTACGCTGGGGGCAGCCACTACCGGCGCTTCAAATACGGCGGTTGGTGCCTGGAGCCTGGTACTAAACAACACGGGTGCTGCTAATACGGCATTGGGGGCTAATGCTTTGAGAAACAACTCCACGGGATCCGGCAATACGGCTGTAGGCGGTAGTTCACTGTTATCAAACACCAACGGAACCAATAATACTACCATTGGTTTTTTTGCTGATGCAGGCGCATCGCTTACCAATGCCACCGCCATCGGCGCCAATGCAAAGGTGGATGCCAGTAATAAAATAAGACTGGGCGATAATAATGTAACCGTCGTAGAAAGCAACGGTGTATTCAATACGGTTTCTGACGGAAGGTTTAAATACAATATAAAAGAAGATGTAAAAGGCATTGATTTTATTATGCAACTGCGCCCGGTAACCTACCAGTTTGATGCAAAAAAACAGGAAGATTTTACCAAAGGCATTATAAGCCCAACAGAATTAAACAGCCATGCAATACCTGCCGCCTACAATGAAAGCAACAACATCAAAAGAACCGGTTTCATAGCACAGGAGGTAGAAAAAGCAGCACAAAAAACAGGCTATGATTTTGATGGTGTTAAGACACCCGCCACCGATAAACAATACTACAGCCTCAGTTATGCCAGCTTTGTAGTACCGCTGGTAAAAGCAGTGCAGGAACAGCAACAGACAATAGAGACGCTGAAAAAGCAGAACGAATTATTGCAGCAACAAAATGAATTGATCATCAAACGGCTGGAAGCGCTGGAGAAAAAATAGCGCGCTTTCACGCATTAATGACATTGATATTTTCATCATTAAACAGTTTGTATGAAAAAAAATATTTTTTTACTGCCGCTCCTTTTTTTGGGTGTAACTGCCTATACCCAGGAAGTGCTGAAAGTACAAAACGGGGCTTCTATTACACTGGAAGCAGGTGCTGAAATGACGGTTGCCGGGGGGGTAACACTTGATAACGAAAGCACACTTGCCAATAACGGCATATTTACCATTAAGCAAAACGGCGCTTCAGGTACCGGCGATTTTTTTGATAATACCAGTACCGGGTATAATTATGGTACCGGTAAATTTGTTTTTAACAGCACAGGCAAACAAACGCTGTACAGCAACAATAATTTTGGGCGCATCGATGTCAGCAACAGCGGACTACTGCTGAACAGCAATGTAAGTGCAGTTAAATGGTGGCTTGCAAAAGGCGGTGTTAATACAGGTAATTACAAAGCCGTTGTATTGGGTACAGCCAGTAACGATCTGGAAGCTGGTCCTTCCAATACAAATTTTGTAAATGGCTGGGTAAATGGAAGCCTGCGCAGGTATATCAACCCCGCAACAGTTAATAAATACCAGTTTGCTATTGGAGATACCTCTACCCGGCATTTTGCCGATTTAGATAACCTGCAGACCAACCCATTGACTGGTACTCAGTATGTGGATGCGGTTTTTGGACCCAAACAGGGTAGTGATGCAGGTTTATCCGTTAGCGAAAATGGTATGCCCTACATAGCTGTTCACAGTGCCGGGGTATGGCATATTGTGCCGGACGCAACCCCCACCAGTGGTAAATATGATTTGAAATTGTATGACAGCACATTCAATGGTCTTTCCGATAATAATTTTGCGATACTGCAACGGCCCAATCAATCAGCCAATGCTGCAGAATGGGTAGTATCTGCGGGTAGCAGCATCAACCCGGCGGGCGGTGCAGGCAGACTGGTGGCCGATGGATATGCCTTACGTAAAAGCATAAGCGATTTTGGTCAGTTTGGAATTGCATCTGCAGTACCATTGGGCGGACAGGGCACGGGTTTACAAGGTGTTTATTACTCCGGCAAATACCTTTCGGGCAATCCGCTCCTCACCAGGGTTGATTCGACCATTAATTTTGAACTGACTTATTCAAAACAACCACTGGTATTATCGCCCGCACCGGGCATTGTGCCGGAAGATGAATATTCTGTACGCTGGACCGGCCAGGTGCAACCATTGTATTCTGAAACCTATACTTTCTATACGGTTAGCGACGATGGCATAAGGCTATGGGTAAACGGTGTTTTGCTGGTGGACAACTGGACAAACCAGGGCGCTACTGAAAAGAGCGGAATGATTACACTGGTTGCGGGACAGAAATATGATATTGTAATTGAATATTACGAAAACGCAGGTGAAGCAGTTACAAAACTATATTGGTCAAGTGCCAGCACGCCGAAAGCCATCGTACCAAAATCACAACTATTCCCTCCCGTTATACCTTCCGGAGGTACCGGTTTGAAAGGTACTTATTACAATGGAACGGCTTTGTCCGGCACACCATTGCTCACCAGGATTGATACGACCATTAATTTTGAACTGACTTATTCAAAACAACCACTGGTATTATCACCCGCACCGGGCATTGTTCCGGAAGATAAATATTCTGTACGCTGGACCGGCCGGGTACAACCATTGTATGCTGAAACCTATACTTTCTATACGGTTAGCGATGATGGTATAAGGCTATGGGTAAATGGTGTTTTGCTGGTGGATAACTGGACAGACCAGGGCGCTACTGAAAAGAGCGGAACGATTACACTGGTTGCGGGTCAGAAATATGATATTGTAATTGAATACTACGAGAACGCGGGTGAAGCTGTCACAAAACTATATTGGTCCAGTGCCAGTACACCCAAAACCATCGTACCAAAATCACAGCTATTTCCACCTGTTGAAACACCGCTTGCAGGTACAGGCACCGGTTTGCGTGGTTTTTACTATAGTGGCATTAACGTGGGCAACCAGGGAGAACCGCTGTTGCTGACAAGAATTGATACCACTGTTAATTTTGAACTTACCTATTCAAAACAACCGCTGGTATTATCACCCGCACCGGGCATTGTTCCGGAAGATATGTATTCTGTGCGCTGGGCAGGACAGGTGCAAGCCCAGTATTCGGAGACCTATACTTTCTATACAGTAGCTGATGATGGTGTAAGGTTATGGGTAAATGGCTCCTGGCTGATCAATGACTGGATGAACCAGAGCGCAACGGAAACGAGCAATACTATTAACCTGGTGGCCGGACAGAAGTATGATATCTTTATGCATTACTATGAAAATACGGGCGAGGCAGTTACCAAACTATACTGGTCAAGTCCCAGTACGCCAAAACAAATCGTGCCCAAATCACAGCTCTATCCTTCTGCTGCCAGCAGTGCCAGGATGATGGATAACAACACAACCCTGCAGGCAACTTCAGTGAAAACAGATTCTGTATTTGCCTCCATTACTGCCAGCATAAGTCCTAATCCTGTTAAACGTGGCCAGCCGGCAAGACTGCACATTAACAGCAACAAAACGGGTGCTGCTGTAATCACGGTAATGGGCAGCAATGGTTATCATACCAGTAACCAGACAGTAAACCTGGTTCGGGGCATCAATACAACCAATATCAATACAACCTCACTTGCGCAGGGATTGTATCTTGTCAGCATTACAGGTGGTAACAAGCCACTTACTATTAAATTAGTAGTTAACTAAGTAAGCACATCTCATACATTAAAAGCCGCCTCAATTATGGGGCGGCTTTTTTATACCGGGAGCTGGAATGCTTTAATACCGGGGAAGTATTTCCTCACCCGGATACCTATTCAGTACTACCTGGCTTTGGCATGTTTTTATCAACTATAGTAGTATAAATGATACATTTTATGGGAAAGACACATTCATCTTCAAAAAGCAGTACATCCACAAAGAAAGGCTATAATGAAAAAAATCCCGGCCAGCCAGAAGGCGCTTTTCCACCCGCTGCTGCCAATCACAAACCGGATAAAAAAGAAATAAAATCAAATACTGCCGATAAAAAGGCAAAAGAAGATAATTAGTACTCCACCGGACTCTAATGATGTGTATACGTTATTGCACAGGCATTAAAGTTCATACAATCCCAATAAACAGCATGGTATTAAAAAAAAACAATATCTCCTTCAGCAGATCTTTTATAATTGTTATTTCAGTAATTATTTTGCTGGTACTGGCTGGTATTATTGGCTGGAATTTATTTAAGTACAAATTCATAAAGGGCAAAGTAAAAACGGCCGTTTATGAAAAGAGCCATGGTCTGTATACCATTCATTACGATAAAATGGATTTGGACGAAGCAGGCGGCTATTTAGATGTAACCAATTTAAAAATTGTGCCGGATACTGCCAGATTTAAACAACTGGTGACAGACAAAAAGAACCCGCCTTTACTGTTGTCTTTATTTATTCCTGAAATAAAAATAACAGGTGTTAAAACACCACAGGCAATGCTGGGGAAAAAGATTAGCGGAAGAAGGCTGGAAATAAATAATGCGGTAGTAGTATTTTATTATGCCAAAGGACATCCGGATACCAGCCAAAACGCGGTGAAGGAAGAAATGTACCAGCAATTGCTGGGCGACCTGAAAGAAATTCAGGCAGATACGGTAGAAGTTACCCATGTATCTCTTTCATTTATTAATATACTCAATAATAAGACAACAATAGAGGCCTCAGATATCTCGGTTCACCTGAAAGATGTGCTGATTGACAGCCTGCACAGCAATGACACTACACGTTTCTTTTTTTCTAAACAGGTCAGGATAAATGGCGGAGATGCTATCGTTAAAAATAAGCCCAGTACCTATTTTTACAAATTCGGGGATTTTGATTTCAACAGCGACGGCGGCGTATTTGATATTAAGTCGGTGCAGATACAACCACAGTTGAGCGAGGAGAAATATGCCGCCTTTGCGCGGTGGCAGACGGATCGGTTTAATATTAATTTTACAGGCATTGCCCTGAAAAACATCAACCTGCGCCGGTTAATGCTCACAGATGTAGTGGCAGACAGCCTCATCATACGGGAAGGGGATTTCAAAATTTTCCGGGATCGTTCCTACCCGCGCGATAAACTAAGCCGGGTAGGTAAATTTCCACAGCAGCTGTTAATGAAGATGCCGCTGACTGTTTCCGTAAAAAAAGTAATTGTAAAAGACGCCTCTATTGAATACAAGGAGAAAAACCCAAAATCTGATTATAGCGGCAAAGTAGCATTTACCCATGCCAATGCAGTTATTAGCAATGTAACAAACGAGGCCACCCTCATAAAGAACAATAATAACTGTGTGGTTAATTTTAATGCGCGTTTTCTTGATTTGTCATTTGTTCATGTTCGTCTCAATTTGGTTTTAAAAGATCCCGGGGGAAGGTTTTTGTTCAGCGGCTCAATGGGGCGATTTGAAGCGACAGGGCTGAATAAATTGATAGTGCCACTGGGATTGGCCAAAGTTGAAAAGGGGTACGTCAATAAACTCGATTTTAATTTTGCTGCAGACAGTTACCAAAGTAACGGAAAAGTTATTCTTTTATACGATGACCTGAAACTCTCACTATTAAAAAAGGACAGCGTTGAAGAGAAATTAAAAAAGAAAAAACTGGCAAGTTTGGTAGCCAATATAATAATAAAAAATGCCAACCCGCTGCGGAAACAAGACGTAAGGGTATCGGATGTACATTATACGCACAACACCAATTTTTCTTTTTTTAATCTTATGTGGAAATCATTGTTTACAGGCGTGAAACAAACCGCCGGAATGTAACCGGTCATTCAAAATATAGCAGGTAGTAAACCATCTGGCGATAAATGCTTAGAACGGGTAGCCAATTGCTATATTAAGCACCAGGTTGTTTTTTCGCCAGGTGCCGCTGGCAAAATCTATCTGGTCTATCACCCATCGTTGGCCATCGGGTAACCAGGGTTTTCGCAACGGAAAAGCAACATCGAGGCGCAACACCAGGAATGACACATCTACGCGCAAACCCACGCCGGCGCCTACCGCCAGCTGGCTCATAAATTTATTGGTGAATTCTGCGCCGGGTTTCAGGGTGTCTTTATTATACAACCAGATATTGCCGGCATCTACAAAAACGGCACCGTTAACAACACTCACCAGCTTCATGCGGTATTCTGTATTTATTTCCAGTTTTATATCGCCGGATTGATCGGGAAAGAATTTGGTAATGGTATCTTTTGCTGCGAGATAAGTGCCGGGTCCCAGCGAACGGCTGCGGAATGCACGGATACTGTTATTGCCACCGATAAAAAATTGTTTAATAAAAGGCAGCGAAGAGGAGTTGCCATAGGGGTAACCAAGCCCCACAATTAACCGGTTTGCCCAGACACTGTTTGGGCCACTTTTTAAATAGTAACGCAGATCCACATCTCCCCTCAGGTATTGCGAAAACGCAGCGTTGAATATAGTAACCTCTTTGCCATTTTTGATACTGGCGCCCGATAGCAGGCCGGCGATGTTGCCGGACACATCAATATTGCCATTAAAATATAAACCGGTCTGTGGTCCGTTGCCCGTTAATGGATTGTAAGTATAACTATAGGTAGAGCCAAGAATAAATTGTTTGTCGATGGCTTTTTGCAGTGTAGGGTTGGTATCAATGGCGGCCCTGTAAATAGCTGTTACATTCACCGGCTGCACATAGTTAATGCTTACCGGGTTGAACTGGTGTTCTTTCTGTACGTTTTCTTTCCAGCTATAGCCATAGGTGGCACGGAAAGAATTGAGCGTATACAGTTTTTGCTTGGTCAATAAATCATACCCCAGCATGATATTTGTTTTGGGAACAAATCCGCCGCGCGTATTAAAATTAAAAAAGGGAACCACAAACCTGGGAATGGCCAGGCTGGCCTCCAGTCCGCCACGATAGGTATTAAAGCCTGCATACTGGCCGCTGTATTGTACTTCAAATCCGCCCAATGCTGTAATACTCAGCAGCTCACCAGCCTTAAATGTATTGCGGTTACGCCAGCTTACACTTATTTGCGATCCGGTCAGGTTGTTCGATTTGGTGCTGCCATTTAATTCTGACCTTAGCGATTTTTTTGGCATCGGCGTAAGATAGTAATAGGTATTCAGTTTTGGCGTATCCTGCTGCGGTGCCATTTCAAACCTGTTTTTTACAAATTTGAAGAGGCCCAGCGTAATTAAACGGTTCAGCGTAAGATTATGGCTGGATCTTTTGTAGGTATCGCCCGGCCTGAACAACATCATACGGTCGAACATTTGCGGTTTGTACAAATGCTGTTTATCGATTATCTGGTAACCTTTATAAGCGACTGCTTGTCTTTTTAGTGTATCGGTGGCGGCTGACGTTAACCGGTAGTTAGAGAAAATAAATATGTCGTTGATGGTGTAAGTATTTTTTGCCTGGATGGGTATAATGGGTTTGGTGTTCACCGCAAGGTTTACCTCATGATTGCCGATGCTTGAATCGACGCTTATGTACAGAAAATCGGGGTTAAAATAATAAAACCCCTTTTCTTTCAGGAACCCATCAATACGATCCCTTTCTGCTCTGATTACATCCAGGTTATAAGGTTTGCCGGGTGTAAGAAATGAGGTTGCCGATGACTGAACAATCGTTTTCGAAAGCAGGCTGCTGTCTTTCTCGAAAGATACATTTTTGATTTTGTATTGCATACCGGCTTCAGCAGTGTAGATGGCGGTGGCCTTCCTGTTTTTTACAACCGTATCTCCGGTTACTGCGGCCTGCAGAAAGCCCCGGTTTTGCAGGTTGCTGGCGAGTACTTTAATATTGTGGTCAAGGTTTACATCACTAAGCAACACGGGCGGTTCCCCGGTTTTATATTTCAGTTTGCCAAACAGAGATGTTTCCTTCTTTGGATGGCCGGCAATATTGTATATCCATAATCTTACACGAAGGCCAAGGATTTTTTTATTTGGTTTTGGG
>Ga0268264_10002674_pt1 | contig 15561 bp, 9 predicted proteins | sample KBSSwiS32_FD_190357 | JGI IMG/M metagenome (GOLD analysis project Ga0268264, IMG submission 190357) | Switchgrass rhizosphere microbial communities from Kellogg Biological Station, Michigan, USA - KBS Switchgrass S3-2 (SPAdes) (version 2) | ecosystem: Host-associated > Plants > Roots >...
GGAATATTCATGCAGTTCACTTTCCCTGTCGCCCCAAAGGGTAACCAGGTTTCTTGCATTCAGCTCATACAGATCTTTTTCTTTATCGTCTGCTCCATTGCTTCTTGCATCTGCTATCCAGCTACCCAGCAAAAAATCTTTTCTTGTGCTTAATAGGGCATCCATATCGTCCATCAATTCAATAAACTGGCTGGTATATGTGTGAAAAGAAGCGGTATCGTGCTGCAGATAGGCAAGTACCCATTTTTGCTGCAGGGGTGTTGCATAGTTGGCCAGTACCTGCCGGCTGATATCGACAATATCATATTGAAACCCGTCGCTGTTTTGCAGTTCACCGGCGGCATTAATAAAGAGTTTCCAGGCTTTTACAAGATCTTTCGGGTTATAATCCAGTTTTGTCCGCACCCTGTCTGCCCATGCATTGATGGTTGGTCTTGACACGATGATTGATTCGGGCCCGAATTCTCCAAGACCGCCGTTGTACACCGTCTGTTCCAGGATTTTCCATGCCTCGTTTACATCGCTGTTATATTTTCCATAGCGTTGTAAAGCATATTGCTGCAGCCATTCATTTACATTAATAGCGCTGTCGCGCCATACATTCTCCAGCATCAGTTGATACAGCGCAGGGTTTTGCCCAATACCTTCGGGTGTTAATCCAATGCCTGTCATTTTACCGGCTGTGCTATTGTGCAAAGCAGCTGACGGGTCGCTGGCTGCATGACTCATTCTTCCCCATAGACTAATATTGCCGCCAAAATTGTGAAGCATATTCCAGATCCAGGGTTTGCCGTAATAAGCAGCTGTTCTGTTCCATACGGGATGACTTTCGCTGTACAGGTCAAGCAGGATCATGTGATCGTCTGGTATCGCATTTAGCAGTGCTTTTATTTGTGTTGGTTTCCAATAATCTGCCTGGTAATGAAACATCCATCCCTGCATTACCCATATAGCTTTTGGATCTGCTGAAGCCATAGATGCAAATACTTTCCTGCTTATATCATTAAGATAAGCAGAGTCATTGGAGGGTGGCAGGTTTTCATTGAATGTATCTGCAGAATACAGGTGGTCGGTTCCATATTCTTTTGTCTGTGTTTCTATAAAAATTTTACCAATGGTTTCAAACAGTGTGTCTGCGGGATCCAGAATGTACACATCATCAAAACCTGCGCCCCAGTTTGTTTTTCTAACCTTTGCATTGGGAAATTTATCTTTAAACGATGCCGGCACATGTCCTGTGAAGGCCGGTAATACCGGTGTCATACCAAACGATCTTTCGGCAACAAGTATTTTTTTTTGAAGGTCTTTGTGCGTCTCCATCCAGTGTTGTGGTAAAGGGCCGCCCCAGGCGTCTATATTACCCATCCAGAACCAGGAAAAATAAGCAGGCCCGCTGAAAAATTTATCCAGCGCTGCATTGGTAAAACCCATGGTCTTATATACCTGCTGCCAGATGGCTTCTTCACCCGTAATGGCCAATGGCATATTGATACCGTTTAATGCCATCCAGTCAATTTCTTTTTGCCAGCGGTCCCAGTTCCACCAGCTCATAGAATAATTAAACGTGCAATAATTGAGATAATAACGATACTTATACGGTGTTGCCTGATGAATTTTTGCAGGCACCACCGGCAACACAGCCGGCATGTTCATGTTTACCCCGTTCCAGGTAATAATACAATGACAGTAATTTTTTAAATAGTAATTCAGTGCTGCTGCAACACTTAAACCGTTATTGCCCCGGAGTATAATTTTCCCTTTTTTACTTTCCAGTTCAAAAACATCTTTTCCCTGTTGCAGTTTAATTTCCTGTACTTCAAAGGAAGCCGCATGATGTTGTACGATGCGTTGTATAAATGCAGCAACTGCCGCTTTGTTAACCTGTGCAAAAACAGTATTACAAAACAGGATTAAGCTGGTGGCAATTACGGTATTTGTTAGTTTCATAGCTGCAATTTTAAAAAAGAAACCTGTAAGGAAAAATACCCTACAGGTTTCGTATATCAAAACAAACGCCCTGATATTGCTTTCATCAGCAATTAATAATTTGAGTTTTGTTTAATTACACCCTTGCTTTCATCAATAATCTGCTGTGGCAGGGGCATATAATAATCTTTGGGTCGTACAAATGTCCTGGCCGGAATGATTACGGCTCCATTATAGGGTGGCAACGGCGAGGCAGCTTTTGGCTTGCTTACAATGGTGTCCAGGTTGATGATCTTATCTTTATCCCAGCGAAGCAAATCCTGCCAGCGGATATTTTCTCCCGCCAGTTCTACCCTTCTCTCATGAATTAACTGGCTCATACCTGCATTTGATACAGGCAGTAATCCTGCCCGTGCACGCACGGCATTTATTTCCGCATCTCCTTTGCCAACGCCATTTTTCCTGATTTTTGCTTCGGCCACCAGCAGGTAAACATCAGCTGTGCGAAGCAATGGTTGTTTCAGATCATAGTTTACGCCACCATCGCCATTTTGCATAAATGTGCTGTATTTGCGGATGGCATAACCGGTAGGCGACATACTGGGTAAAAAACGCCCGGTAGATTGTCCTTCCAATCCGGAAAACATCTGGTAAGCATCGGCCGACCCGATGGTATTCATATTTGTCTGGTAGGGTATTGTATCGCCCACAGCAATCAACGTGGCCCGCTTCCGTATGCTATCGGCAGTTTCATATTCGTTTGCAAAGTTTTGTGTGGGGTTGTGAAAGCCCCAGCCCTGCCATGCACGGGGCGTGAAATAGGTGCTGATAGCAGACGCCGGCACATTTGGTATTTCCTGGTTCTTGTTCCATACCGCGAAGAGAATTTCAGAATTGCTTTCCTGGTTGCCGACAGTAAAATTATCGGTGTAGTGCGGGGCAAGCGCGTAGTTCGCATTGGTAATCACACTGCTTCCGTATTGAATAGCCAGGTCAAATTTATCTTCAAACATATACAGTTTGCAAAGCATTCCCCAGGCAGCACCCTTGCTTACACGTCCCCTGTCGGCATCGCCATAGGTTTCGGGCAGCATGCTGGCGGCTTTCAGCAAATCAGATTCAACCAATGCGCGTACAGAATCTACTGATGATTTGGGAATATTATAATTTCCATTCAACACATTGCTTTCCTGTATCAGGGGCACTTCGCCATAAATCTGGCTGAGTACAAAATAGGCATGTGCGCGCAAAAAATAAGCTTCACCCAATGAGCGCTTCCTGATTGCTTCATCCATCACGGGAACTTTCGGAATATAAATAATGGCATTGTTTGCTCTTCCGATTTGTTCATAGGCAAAGGGCCATGTAATGTATATCAGTTGAAGTGTGGGGTCAATATTAAACCGTTCAACCGCCTTAAAATCAGGATGGTCGCCACCCACAGAAATATCATCGCTCTGGTCATCGTACGCATAGAGGTCGTGCCCCACCCAGTCTTCTGTGAACAGGATATTGTAAATGCCGTTGATACCTGCAATTACATCGTTTTGGTTGCGCCAGTAATTAGCAGTTGTATAAGAGCCTGTTGGACTTTGCTCCAAAGGTTTTTTAATGCAGCTTAGTACAGTAATGGTAATGACTGCTCCAATAAAAAAAAGTATATAATAATTTCTTGTTTTCATGTTTGTTTTTTTTGGCTGGTGTTAGGTTAGCGCTGTTAAAACGGATGCAGATTGTTTAAAAACTTCTCCACCCCAAAGCAAACGCTGATTTTTCCGCAATGACGACAACGGCGTTTTATTCTTAACATAACACTAGAAATTAATGGTTGCGCCGATTGTCAAATTTCTGTTTTGCGGGTATTGTGCAACATCCACACCTCTCTGCAGGTTGCCATTTGTATAACCCAGTTCAGGCGTGTAGCCTTTATATCCTGTAATAAAAAACAAATTATAGGAACTCACATAAATACGGATCTCAGGCAGGTGCAAATTGTAAATAGTTTTTCTGGATAGTGTGTAGCCAAGTGATACACTTTTCAGGGAAACATAAGAGCCATTTTGCACCCACAAATCAGATGAACGATAGTTGGCGTTCAGGTTGTCGATAGACAAACGCGGCACGCTGTTGCTTGTTCCCTGTCCATGCCACCTGTTCAATTGCTCCGCATACCAGTTGAAAACCTGTGTGCCATCAAGACCTGCAAGGCGGTCTGCATTGTATAATTTAAACCCTGCAGCACCTGAAACATTAAACCTGAAATCGAACCCTTTATATTCAACAGAACCGTGAAATCCGAACACAAATTTTGGATTGGGGTCGCCAAGATAAGTGCGGTCTTTATCATCAATCACGCCATCGCTTTTGCCGGAAGGCCCGCTGATGTCAAGAAAGCGTACATCGCCTGGTTTAATATTGCCCTTGTTGGGATCGCTTGCTATGTTGGGATCATTATCGATTTCAGTTTGCGACTGGTACAAACCGGCTGTTTTGAAACCAAAAAATGATGCAATGGGCTGGCCTTCATAGGTGCGTGAAATATCTGTATTCTCCCGGCCATAGGGAGTGGAAGCCAGGTAGGTCTTATCGCCATACAGCTTTGTTACTTTGTTTCGCATGAATGCGCCATTTGCGCCGATTGAATAATTGATTTTGCCAATGCTGTTTTCATAGTTCAAATCAATTTCAATACCATGGTTGTTCAGTTTGCCAATATTTTGGTCCGGTAATGTAATATTGCCCGGATCATCGGGAAGGTTTCGCTGGGCGCCAAAAGTTTCAACCAGTTGGTAAGGCACCAGCATGTCAGAAGTGTTCTTGTTATAGTAGGTAAAAATAGCGTTCAGGTGATTCTTGAACAAACCCAGTTCAAGACTGATATTTGTCATTACAGCCCTTTCCCAGGTAATATTTGGATTGGCAAGACTTAGTACATAAGCCCCGTTTTGGTTAACAGTACCTGTACCAAGATTGTAAGAATATCCGCCGCCGCCTGTTCCACCGCCCGCGCCGTAACCAATAATGCCCAGGTATTGAAAATCTCCCACATTCTGGTTACCGAGCTGCCCCCAGCCACCGGTAATTTTTAGAATGTTGATCGCTTTTACATTATCCTTAAAAAACTTTTCATCGGAAACGCGCCAACCGGCGGAAAATGCAGGGAAATAACCCCAGCGTTTACCGGGGGCAAATTTGCTGGATCCGTCTGCACGCATGGTTGCAGTTAATAAATATTTGCCACTGAAAGCATAATTGGCCCGCACGAAATAAGATTGCAGACCTGAATTGGCGTAGTTGGCGCCATAGTTTCCTACAGAAGAACTGTTGCCGAGGTTAAGCACACGCTGATCGAAACTGGTATCTGCAAAACCATTTCTTGAGGCACCAAAAAAATTGCCGTCGTATTTCTGTGCAGAATAGCCTGCAGTAACGGTTACATCGTGTTCAGCAAATTTTTTATTGTAGTTGATATAATATTCTTCCAGAAATGATTTGCTTTTGTAAAAAGACTGGTTCAGTGATGCAACAGAGGGGCCGCGGGTCTGGTTAGGCATTGCATTATCAAATTCATAAGAATCGTTGATGCTATGGTCAAATCCATAATTGGCGCGAAGCTTTAAACCTTTGATGATTTCAAGTTCTGCATAGGCGTTTGCAAGAATCCTGTCTGTTTTATAATATTTCTGTATTTCATTGGCAGTAGCAACCGGGTTATTAATATCCCCCAACTGGTTATCTGCCTGCGAAGTACCCCAGCTGCCGTCGGGGTTAACAACAGGAATGGCTGGATTGAAGCGGAGATCGCTCCATACCAAACCCGCCTGTGTAGATTTTGTATCGGGTGAAGCGCTGTTTGTATTTGAATAAGCAATGTTCTCTCCGATGCGTAACCGGCTGCCAATCTTATGCTCTGAGTTAATGCGGAAGCAATATCTCCTGAAAAATGAATTGGTAATGATTCCATTTTCATCATAGTAATTGCCGGAGAGATAATAGGCAGAGTTTGCGCTGCCGCCATGCAGGGCTACATCTGCATTTTGTGCGTGACCGGTATTGCCCATTAAAGCTTTCTGCCAGTCCGTACGCTGGGTAGCATAATACGGATCGCTCCATACAGTAGGTACACCAAGTCCGTCATTGGTATATGCTTCCTGCTTCAGTTTCACCAGGTCAGGTGCAGTAAGCATTTTCAGGTATTTCATAGAGCTGTTGGAGCCGGTATAAAGGTTTACAGTTGCTTTAAGCGGTTCATTGAAACTCCCTTTTTTGGTAGTGAAAAGCACTACGCCGTTTGCAGCACGCGAGCCATAAATAGCAGATGCAGAAGCATCCTTTAATATTTCAATGGAGGCGATATCATTTGAATTGAAATCATTCAGACCACCCAGCGGCACGCCGTCTACCACAATCAGCGGATCGGAATTATTAATGGTTCCGGTGCCTCTTATCCGGATGGTGTATGCAGCGCCCGGAGCACCGTCATCACGAACGATATCAACGCCGGAAGCCCTGCCCTGCAGTGCCTGCGCGGCATTGCTTACAGGAAGGTTTTTAATATCATCGCCTTTCACGCGGCTAATGGTTCCTGTTATATCCCTTTTTTTCTGAGTGCCGTACCCTACCACCACCACATCGGTAAGACCTGTACTCACAATCTGCAGCGTAATGCTTATATCTGCGGGCGGCTCGCTGCCAATTTTGATGGTTTTTTGTACTGTTCCGTAACCCACAAAAGAAATTTCCATTTCATAAGTGCCTTCAGGAATGGTCAATTCAAATTTTCCCTCACTATTGGTGGTAGTACCCGTACTTATTTTTTTGATGGATACCGCAGCACCTTCTATCGGTTTATTGTTCCCGTCCCTGACGATTCCCCTGACCCGCTGGGGCGGAACGGCAGGAATATCTGCCACTTCAGCAATTCTTTTTTCCTTTTTTTGCTCTTTTTCTTTTACAATAATTGTCTTGTCGCGGATAACATAGGTTAATGGCTGATTGCTGAAACAAATCACCAGCACATTCTCTACCGTTGCATCCTGCACATCAATATCAATTTTCTTTGCCTTTGCCAGCATATGGCTGTTGATAATAAAATTATAGCCACCCTGCTTTTGCAGTACCTCAAACATTTCCTCCAGTGAAGCGTTCTTTTTTGAAATGGTAATTGTTTGCGAGAACCCGGCTGCGGAAACATGCAGGGCGGCGGATAATAAAAAAATAGCAGTTAGTTTCATAACCAGTAACATTTTGGCTGTAATAAACCTGTTTAATGGTTTGGCTTTGCCATGTACAAGCAGTTTCATACTTTTGTCAAGTTTGGTTTAACAATTCAGTGTAATGTTTCAAGTGTTGCCCTGTTTTTGAAAATCAGGCCAGAAAACCGGGAGCACCCCCATGCTCCCGATTTTTTTTGCCTGTTTCGGTCTGTTTATTTTATATAGTCTTTGGTTTTATTGTTATAAAATATGGTGAATGCCCTGCTGTTGGTTAAAACACCAACAGCGGCTAAACTCGTCTCTCATCTTGCTGTTTCCGCCGTTGCCGGTGTTTTCACCGGCAACTTTTCGTACTATGCGAAATCCAATAAATTATGTTAGACAGTTTCTTCAATGGTTTTATGGCAATACAATAATCTTCCCGTTGTGGCCGTCATTGTGATCTTCTACAACCTGAAAATGCACCGTACCGGTAAGCTCAAGCGTTTGCAATAAGGCAGAGATGTTTTTGGTGCGCGGTACAATGCCTGTAAAGTCCAGTCCATCGTTATCGGTTCTGTATTCCACTTCCACATTATACCATCTTTCTGCCTGCCGCATCAGGTCGCGGATATTTGTTTCCCTGAAATGAAAAAAACCATTTTTCCAGCCAACCGATGTTTCAGTATTGGCACCTGTTACAAGTATCTCCGGTGTTTTATTGTCTGCAATTGCTTCCTGACCGGGCAAAAGAATTTTGGTAATTCCGTGCCTGGTTACCTTCACTTTTCCCTCCAGTAAGGTAGTCTCAATATGTTGCTCATTGGCATAGGCCATAATGTTGAAATGTGTTCCCAGCACTTCCACATCCTGGTCATTTGCTTTTACATGAAAGGGTATTCTTTTACCGGTATGTTTTGAAACGGCATGGGCTGCTTCAAAATACGCTTCCCCTTTTAGCTCCACTGTCCTTTCTTTATTGCCGAATATGGCGGGGAAATGCAAGGAAGAAGCCGCGTTCAGCCATACTTTGCTTCCATCCGATAATAGTATTTCATATTTACCGCCGGCCGGTGTGGTAATAGTATTATACAATACTTTACCGTTATTTTCATTGCCTGTTTTGTATGCCAGTAATCCCCTGCCCAGCTTTGTTATTACAGCATTTCCCTGTTGTATTGTAACACCATTCTGCAGGCTGTCAAGATTAATGGCTGTTCCGTTGGCCAGCTTCAACAACGCTTTATCAGTACCGGGTGGAATATCAAGCCAGGGGTGGCTGGGTTGGGCAACAGCAGAAACAGGAGCGTTTCCTTTTTTATCGCGGCTGAAATAATGAAAAACAATACCGGCGCCGGCTATAAAAATGATGAATGACGCGGCCATTTTTAAGAATGAATCTGAAAAAAGCTGTTTCTTTTTGCGCCGGGCGGTAGCAGACATTATAGCGGGCCATAGCTGGTCCAGGCGCTTGCCGGGAACAGTTACATTCTTTTCAGGCATATGCCGCTCGTCAAAAATCAGGTCCTTCAGTGCGCCGTCAGATTCCGCGGATTTCAGTAACGCCAGCATTTCTTCCACTTCTTCTGCGGAAGCCTTATTATCAGCATATTGCATCAATAAGTGCCGGATCCTTTCTTTGCTCATAGTAAAAATATAAAATCAGGGATATACACAATCAGGGGTGCCCCGATCTATAGAGTCGGGCCGGGAAAAAAAGGATGACGTAAATAAAAAAAATCAGGAAAATAATTTCAACAGCAAAAATGCAAGCAGCAGGCTGTTCTCTTTAATGTAAAGCCGGATGGATTTTACGGCATTTAACAGGTGGCTTTTTATAGTGTGTGGCGAAACTTTCATGGTTTCAGCAATCTGCTGATTGCTTCTGCCTTCCAGCCGGCTTAGTTTGTAAATCTTTTTTTTATGCTGTGGAAGTTGCTCAACGGCGTTGTAGATTATCTTTTCAGTTTCGTTTGCACGAAGGGTTTCTTCGGTTTCGTCGGAAAAGTCCTTTTTATTGCAGAGGTATGCTTCCAGTATCCGGCTTTTATTGGTTTCCTTTTTTAAATACCTGCCCACCTTATTGTAAATAGCAGTATACACATAAGCCTGCGGATCTTTTACGAGGGGAAGTTTTGAACGGCTTACCCAGATGCTGATGAATACATCCTGTGTAATTTCTTCAGCGGCAAAATCAGATTTTGTCCATTTAAAAGCGATTGAATATACCTGGTTTTTATAGTGATCAAACAATGTCCTGAAGGCGGTTTCGTCCTCCCGGGCAATGGCTTCAAAAAGTGCTGTACAAATACTATTTGATAACAAAACAGACATAGCAGTTTAAACTTAAAAGCCACCGCCCCAATGGTGGTAACCGGGGCCGTTACTTTCTTTTCATTTCCTTACCTGTTCAAATACCCTGAGCGGGCCGTTGTTTACCGCAGCAACAATAAACAAACGGTTTTTACCTTTCAATGAGATGAGGTTACGTGTATCACCCGGTAAATATAAATTTGTTTCTGCATAATCCAATGAACTGAACCCGCATTTGCCATTCCCTTTCAATACCAACCCTGCGCCGGCGTCCAATGGCCCTATCTGCACGCGGAAAGGATAAAAATTCCCGGCAATGATAATATCTTTTTTACCATCGCCGTCAATATCGGCCGGAATAATTCCGTTAACAGCGCTTATCTGTGCAGGCTGAGGCAGGGGTATCACCGTAAATTTTTTAGCGCCGTCATTGCGGAGCACAACAGATTGCAGCATTTTTATTTTAACTGTGTGGGACGCAGCTAACTGTGCTTCACTAAACATGTCTTTTAACCCGGCATCTGCAAAATCCTTATAATGCAGAAACTTTTTTTGCAGCGAAGGTACCTGGTCTGCTATTTCATCTTTTGAGTAAAAAGGATAGCTTTTGCCGCCGTTATAATAGCATAAAATTGGATCAATAGTGCCATTACCATAAAAATCGCCGTAGGTAATACTAAGGGGCGCCGCTGCCGATGCCTTGAATTGTGTGTTAAGGCCCAGGTTACCAATGACGAGATCCGTGTCGCCATCATTATCCATATCCTCTGCAAGTATACGGCACCACCAACCGTTTGTTTCCGACAGCCCATATTCTTTGGTGGCATCCTTTAGTATACCGGCGTGGTTTTCAAAAATAGTAACTGGCATAAATTCTCCCACCACTACCAAATCTTGCCATCCATCTTTGTTCAGGTCCATCCATACTGCGTCGGTAACCATTCCTGGTTTTTTAAGCACCGTATCGGTTTGTTGCATGTCTTTTTCAAAAAGGATATGTCCGGGTGTACTTCTATTTTTTAAAATAAAATTCTCCGGTGCTTCCGGGTAAAAGCCAGGATTTAATTTTCCACCTACAAACAAATCTGTTAAACCATCTCTGTTTATATCGGCAGCACGCACACAACTGCCACTCAGGGTTTCCGCGGGCAGGGCATTATCCAGTTTTTTGTAATTTCCCTTCCCAGCATTTTCAAAAAACCGATCCTGGTAATTGGGGTTGTTGATGTTAAAATCGGCACCGCCACTTACCACGTAAAGATCTGCATCTCCGTCATTGTCTGCATCAAAGAACAAAGCGTCTGCAACGGTTACATGCTGTCCCTCATTCCATGGCTGGCTGGCACTCTGCACAAACCGGCCATCCTGGGTTTGAAGATAAAGCACACTGTTCTCTGCTGATGATGCGCCAATAAACAGGTCCTCCAACCCATCTCCGTTTACATCGGCTTTGGCAATAACAGGCCCAATCCTGGACACCTGGTAAGGCAGCAGCGGCGATATTTTAAAATCTACAAAAGCGGCCGAATGGTGCGTATAGTCAATACCGGTATGTTGCGTTATCTCCCTGAATGCAATTTGCTGCTGTTCATTTTTTTCAGGGAGAACGCTGTCACCTGCTTTTTTCTCCTCTATCAGCAGCAGGGTGTCTGCCTTAATGTTTTTTAAAACAGCAGTTTTTCCTCCGGGCCATATTACTTTAAGCGTATTAATGATGCTGTCTTTCCCCAGGCCGATATGCATGACCGGGTCAACCGACGATTGGAACCCCCTGCTGGTATATTCTTCCTGTAACTGGTTGGTATGGGCGGTGGTTACAAATACTTTTGCCCCTATACCAAAACTGTTTTTATCGTTTCCTCTCAACCTTATTTTTATAAAATGGGCATGCGTGGTTTCGGTTGTATTATTTTTATAAATACCGGGCGCTGCATCCAGGCGATTAATGATTAGATCCAGGTCGCCGTCATTATCAAGATCGGCATAGGCGCTTCCATTGCTTACCCCATTTGCAGTAAAACCCCATTCTTTTGTAAGGTTGGAGAAGGTAAGATCATGATTGTTCCTGAAAAGGTAATTATTCAATTTGGTAGAGGGCATCTGCTGGATGAGCTTCCACATCTCTTCTTTGTTTCCTTCGGGTGTTATATAATTTGCCGAGTATCCCGAAGTGTATTTTACAAAATCAAGATTGGTAATATCTTTAAATATACCGTTCGAAATAAAAAGGTCTTTCCAACCATCGTTATCAAAATCTGCGAACAAAGGGGCCCAGCTCCAGTCGGTATTTGACACGCCTGCCAGTTGACCTGCTTCACTGAATAAAGGTATACCGCTGCTGTCGTTGCCATTGTTCAATTGCAGCGTATTGCGCATTTGCTGTTTGTGAAAACCTGCATTGGTGCGCATGGTATATTTATCATAGGCATCCGCACCTTTCAGTAATTTCTGGCGATGGTTATCTTCCGGCAACATGTCCAGTACCATCACATCGGGCCGGTTGTCGTTGTTGAAATCCGCAATATCACTGCCCATGGCAAACTCTGAAATATGACCAGTAGCTTTTGTAAGCACTTCACGAAAACTACCATCGTGATTGTTCAGGTACAAAAAATCCCTTTCATCATAGTCATTGGTCACATAGATATCGGCCCATCCATCGTTATTGATATCACTTATGGAAACGCTGAGGCCAAAATTCAAACCACTTCCATCAATATGTGCCTGCTCACTGATATCGGTAAAATGACCATTGTCATTCCTGTACAGGCGGTTACCAAATTTCGGATGCCTGGTGGCACGCAATTTATCTGAATTATAAAAGGGGTTAAAAAACATATCGGCATGGTTTACCATAAACATGTCCAGGTCGCCATCATTGTCCATATCAAAAAAAGATACAGTGGTGGTATAGGTACCCGGTGCATCCAGTCCGTATTGTTTTGCTGATTCGGTAAAGGAAGGAAGGCCGTTATGCATGCCGTTATTGATAAACAGTTCATTGGCCCTTTCTGCATCGGTACCCGGGCCGGAATAACAGACATATATGTCCAGCAAACCGTCTCCGTTTATATCGGCCATTACCGCACCGGTTTTCCATTTAGCACGATCTTTAATACCAGATTGTGCCGTAATATCTTCAAATACAAAATTCCCTTTATTGAGATACAATTTATTGGGCACCATATTGCCGGTTAAGAATATATCCGGAAGCCCGTCATTGTTAACATCACCGGTAGCTACGCCGCCCCCATTGTATAAATATTCATAGGTAAGGATATTATAATTTTCATCTTCTTTTATATCGTTACTAAAATGAATATTGCTAAGTGAGGATGGTATTTCTGTAAACAGTGGCGGGGGCCCTGCCTGGTGAAGGCAGGAAGAGAGAAATACAATCGACAGCAATGTAAAAAAGGAGTACCTGCCTGGTTTCATAAGTAATTGTTATAAAGCTATACGGCCCGTTTTACTGTGAAAGGTATTAAATAAAATATTTTTATATCAATAAGTTTCACTTTGCCATTACTTATTGCCCCTTCCCTCAATCAATCCTGCATTTCCTGTCATTTAAAAGACGGACTGGTAAATAAAGCTTGCGGGGGGATGAATAGGCGACCTTTATGCGAGTGGAAATCCCTCTGTTCTGACTTGTTATCAGTAAAGGGCCAGGTATTAATCTCCGGTTTGTAAGCCATGGGTATATTTCATACCGGATATATTGCTCCATTGAACCAGGAACTGAAATTCACGGGGCAATCACGTTCTTTTTCAACATATCAGCGATGATATTTTTTGCATATCGTTCAGCTATTTCCGGCGTTGGATTCCTGCTAAAAGCTGTTGACTGGCCAGACCATAACAGTGTACCTGTTTTTATATTGTATAAATTACTTTCCAATAATACTTTTACATCCGTTGCCAGATAACCGGCGTTTGGCACCCATCCATAGGTGTTATAATACCTGTAAAATCCGAGGTAAACATTTTCCGGGTAATAATATTCCCCGGCAGCGCGTACCCAGCGTTTATCCTCTTCCACACTTATTACCCGCACCGTTAACACTCCGTCAAATCCTTTATTCAATAGTTCACTGCTGATTTTTGCTGAATCAAATGCTTTTGAAAAATCAGGAGAAAAAAAATCAAGCCCGGCCTCCGCATTAAACCCATTTTTTTGCAACCCGGATTTAATTTTATCTTCTCCAAGCTTTCTTTTCTCCAGGCTTTTACCAATAGACAATACCAGTATTTTTTCAAATCTTGCCGTTGGCACATGGACATCATGCCAGGATGCCGTAAGGTTTACGGCAGGCGTACAGGAAACAAGCATTGTTATTAATGCAATTAAAATAAGCAGGGGTTTGCCGGTTAACAATTGTCTTCTTTTTTCCATAAAAATATTTACTTCTTTAGTGTCAACAGCATTTCAATTGTGTGAAACGAATCCGGGAAGTCGGAAAACTGTCAGATTTTATACCCGTATTATTTAAGTTTACTGTAGTTGAACTGCTGGTATTATTATGCACTAACCCACCCGCCATCTACCGGCATTGCGATGCCTGTAACAAAAGAAGCGGCATCTGAGCATAACCATACAACGGCTTCTGCTACTTCTGCAGGATCACCAAACCTCCCTACCGGCTCCATATCTGCAAATTGCTTTTCAACAGTTTTATCTTTTCCCGTTATCCTGTCAACCATCGCCGTTCTTATTACGCCCGGACATACTGCATTAATGCGCACACCCAGCTTTGCGTTTTCCAGCGCAGCAGTTTTGGTAAGCCCCACCACTGCATGCTTGCTGGCAACATAAGCCGGAAGACCGGGAAACCCAATAAGACCTGCAACAGAAGCGCAATTTACAATAGCGCCTTTGCCCTGTTTAAGCATGTGCGGCAGTTCGTGTTTCATACACAACCATATTCCGGTAAGGTTTACAGCAAGTGTTTTTTCCCAGTTAGCCTGCGTACACTCCTGTGTAATGGCTGAAACGCCTTCAATACCGGCATTGTTAAAAGCAAAGTCCAGCCTGCCATACGTTGAAAATGTCTTATCAATCATGTTTGTTATATCTGCCGGATTTGCAACATCGCATTGAATAAATACCGCTTCACCGCCCACTGCCTGCACTTCCTTTATAGTTGCCCGTTCTTTATCTTCAACGCAGTCAGCAAATACAACGCGTGCACCCCTTTTGGCAAATGCAACCGCTGTCGCCCGCCCAATGCCATAGCTTCCCCCGGTTACAAGGGCTATCTTATCTTCCAATTCTTTCATAAAAAATATTTATCCGTGTAAATTAGATAAACCATTTGCAGATTATACTGATGGGTATTATAGTTTGTCATGATTAAAGTCAACAGGAAAAATAAGTCAGCAACTGTATATTCCATGCACTTAGCGCGGCCACTCTTCTTTTTATTGAGCCGGAATTTCCGGGGCAGTTAATTTTGAAATATTTTCTTCATTTGATGCAAACAATGAAACAGACCTTACCAAACCGGCGATCTGGTATTTTGCAACTGCATCCACGCCGTTGCGCATGACATTTTTTTTAAGCGGATCTTTTTCCAGTGTTGCTCCCAACCTGAGTTTCCATTTATCTGTCCAGGACAGTTTTTTTATATCCAGTCTTCCGGGCATAAAATATACATCGCATTGGCTGCTAAGGATTGCAGGCAAATTTGTATTTATTATTGCCTCTTGCTGTTGTTTGTCAGTTGCCCCGCCGCCGCACACTACAAACAGAAAGAGCTTCTTATTTTTTAGAATGGCTATGTTTTTGCGCAGCCATTTTTTTATCAGCAACCTGCCAATATAAACAGAGCTTCCGATAAGTACGTAGTCAGCACCCTGTAATTCCTGCGGATCAACTTTTTCAGTGGAGTAAACCGGCAGTCCAAGGTCTGCGCCCAACCAGTCTGCATACTGGGTAGTAGCACCATATTTGCTTTTATAAATAATCAAACCTTTCATATACGTTGTTTTAATTTTTACAAATACTTTTTCTGCCAAATACAGTTGGTACCGGTTAAAACCTGGTTTTCCGGAAAATTTATGTCCAGGTGTTTCCTGCAATAAATGCCAGATCATTCGCTTTTTATTGCAGCATTGCTTTTTTGTT
>Ga0268264_10002675_pt1 | contig 15556 bp, 8 predicted proteins | sample KBSSwiS32_FD_190357 | JGI IMG/M metagenome (GOLD analysis project Ga0268264, IMG submission 190357) | Switchgrass rhizosphere microbial communities from Kellogg Biological Station, Michigan, USA - KBS Switchgrass S3-2 (SPAdes) (version 2) | ecosystem: Host-associated > Plants > Roots >...
GAAGCCCTCCACCTCTCCGACCTCTACCTGGCCTGCGCCTGCGCGGAGGGGGCTCCGGGCGCGGCCGACGCGCTCGAGCGCGACTACCTCTCCAGGGTCCCCGGCGTCCTCAGGCACCACCGGCACACCCCGGAATCGATAGATGATATCAGCCAGAAATTGCGCGAAAAGCTCGTCTTGAAGGCCCACATCTCCACCTATACCGGTGAGGGAGAGCTGTGGAGCTGGATCAAGGTCATCGCCAAGCGCACGGCGAACCGGGAGACCCGCTCCGACGCGAGCGAGCCGTCCGGGCTGTCCGGGTTGATCGAGCAGGCCCCCGCCTCCGGCGACCTGGAGAAGGACGTCCTCAAGAAGGACCTCCTGGCCGAGCTGCAAGCGGCGCTGAACGCGGCCGGCGCCACCCTCTCCCCGGAGCAGCGCGACCTGCTCATGTATCACTATCGCAACAAGCTGCCGGAGGCGGAGATCGCCAGGATCTACGGGACCAGCCAGCCCACCATCTCCCGCCGGCTCAAGGGCATCCGGGAGACCATCCTCGCCCAGACCAAGCGCCTGCTCCGGGAGCGCCTCGACCTCGCGGAGAGCGACTTCGACAGCCTCATCGCCGACGTGCAGAGCCGGTGGCTGGACCTGACCCTGAGCCAGCTCCTCGGCGCCTCGAAGAAGTCCGAGCCGTCGTCGCGTTAGCATCGATCGACTGGTGTCCGCGGGCCGGCGATCTATTCAGCACGCGCGAATCGCCGGAGCGGGGCGTCCCTGCCCACGGCGATGAAAGGAGCCCAGTAGTAGGGGTGCGGGTGCTGGGCGCGGAGGGAGAGCATGGCCAGGCGGAGGGCTTCGGCCCGCCCGCGTCCTTCGAGGAGGTTGCGGTAGTAGCTCTCCATGATGGCGTGGGTCGTCTGGTCGTCCACCTTCCACAGGCTCACCACCAGCGTCTCCACTCCGGCGACGACGAACGCCCGGCGGAGGCCGTACACACCCTGGCCGAGCCTCACGTCGCCCCGGCCGGTGTCGCAGGCGGAGAGCACCACCAGCTCCGTGCCCCACAGGTTGAGGCCGGACAGCTCCAGCGCGGTCACCAGCGAGTTGCTCAGGTCCGAGGGAGAGCTGGCGCCGGCGAGCGCCAGGCCCGAGCGGAGCAGCGGATCCGGCGGGCGGGGGATGGCCTTCCCTTCGAGCGGGGCGGAGGTGCCGAGCGAGCGGGTGCCTGAAGGCGCCGGGGCGTCCTCCAGGAAGAAGCCGTGGGAGGCGATGTGGAGGATGTCGGGGGTGGCCAGGTGGAGGAGCCGGTCCTTGGAGGCGTCGGCGCCCAGGAAGAGCTGGGCTTCGGGGAGGAGGCGCCGGATGGCTTCGGCTTCCTGGCGAGTGCCCGGCAGCGGCGCCCAGCGCTGTCCGGCGAGCCCGGCCCTCTCCCCGGAGAAGAAGCGCTCGAGGGGGGCGGAGCGCTCGGACGCCGCGGCCACCGGGGAGACGCCGTAGTCCGGGTTGGCGAGGACGACGACCGAGGCCGGGACGGGAGCGTCACCGGGACCGGGCAGCAGGTCCCTGCCGCTGGTGAGGTAGGTGAAGTCGAAGGTGTCGGCCAGGAAGCGGCGGCCGTCGTGGAGGGCGGCGAACGGGACGACGGAGAGCTGTCCATCCGGCGCGAGGAACACCTTCCGGGCATTGCCGAGGGCGCGCTGCAACGGCTTGAAGGCGAGCTGGTGGAGCTTCCGGGCGGTGGCCTGGAACCCGTCATCTCGCCTGGACAGCGCGTCGCGCAGCTGGGTGGCGACCCGGTCGATGGCGTCGGCGGGGCCGAGGTCGACGGCCGCGGTGTGGCCGTCGGGAGAGAGGACCAGCGCCAGGTAACGCTGCTGGCCGGGCTTGTCCAGGTACTCGACCAGCTCCACCAGGACGCCGTCCCTGGGGAGCGCGGACGCGACGCGCTCGGGGATGGTGGCGGCCGAGGGAAGCTCGGTCAGCGCTCGAAGGGGCGCCGAGCGCTTGGCGATCTCCGTCTCCAGGGCGTCGCCCTCCTCCTCGAGGCGCGCGAGGCGCTCCCGGTACTGGGCGGGGGCGAGCGGACCCGGGCCGTCCAGCGAGAGCTGGGCCAGCTGGGTCCGGAGCGCGCGCAGATGCTGGAAGGCCTCCCGGTCCTGGGGGCCCAGGCCGCGGAGGATGGCGCGGGAGGTCTCGGCGGCCTGCGCGACGGAGCGGCCCCTGAAGAGGAGCGCCGAGGTGAGCGCCAGCCGCCGCACGTCCGCGTCGTCCGGGTGGGCGCGGGCGAGGGAGTCCAGGCGCTGCTCGTCCTTGCCCAGGAGCTGAAGGAAGCCGGCCAGGCGCGACTCGGAGAATCCGAGCGCCTCCTGGCGCAACCGGCCCTCGGAGATGCCCAGCGCGCGGGCGAAGAGGGGCACCGCCTCGCCGAGGCGCCGCTGCCCCAGGCGAAGCTGGGCGAGGGCGACGAGCGATTGGATGACGGCTGGATGCGTCCTTCCCATGGCCTCCTCACGAATGGCGAGCGCGCGCTCCAGGAGCGGCTCCGCCCGGTCGTACGACCCCCGCGCCACGTAGACGTCGCCCAGGCGCTGGAGCGGGCCGGCAAGGTCTGGATGCGACTGGCCGAGGGCCGCCTCCAGGATGGCGATCGCCCGCTTCAGGAGCGGCTCCGCCCGGTCGTACGACTCCTGGTCAACGTAGATGCTGGCGAGGTTGAAGAGCGCGTTGGCGACGTCGGGATGGTCCTTGCCCAGGACCGCCTCCCACGTGGTGAGCGAACGCGCGAAGAATGGCTCCGCTCGGCCGGACAGTCCCTGCGCCTGGTAGAGGCCGCCGAGGTTGTTGAGCATGCCACCGACGTCGGGATGCGACTGGCCGAGGGCCGCCTCGTCGATCGCGAGCGCTCGCTGGAGAAGAGGCTCCGCCCGGTCGTAGAGGCCCTGTTGACAGTAGAGGGTGGCGAGGTTGGACAGCATCTTGGCGACGTCGGGATGGTTCGAACCCGCGATCGCCTCGTGGATGGAGAGCGCTCGCAGGTAGAGCGGCTCCGCCTGGCCGTACAAGCCCTGATCGGAATAGATGACGGCCAGGTTGTTGAGCGAAGCGGCGATGCTGGGATGGTTCTTGTCCAGGGCCGCCTCCCGGATGGCGAGCGATCGCAGGTAGAGCGGCTCCGCCCGGCGATACAGTCCCTGCATCTGGTAGAGGTTGCCGAGCCTGTTGAGCGAGAGCGCGACGTCGAGATGGCTCTTGCCCAGGACCTCCTCCCGGAGGGCCAGCGCGCGCTCCGCCTTCGGGATCGCGTCGGCGTACCTGCCTGCCTTCGCCAGCTCGCCGGATTCCTGGTAGGCCTTCTGCGCTTCGACCAGCCGCGCGTCCACCCCGGCATCCATCGCCGCGCCGCCCAGGACGGCCACCACAGCCAACAGGAACATCGCTCGCACATCGCCCTCCTCGGGAAATGTTCCAAGTGCCTGGCGTGAGCCGAATTATACGGGCCGGTGAATAAATCGCGCCGCCGGAGGCACTGGTTGAGGGGAGGCGCATCCTCGTGCCTCCCGAAACCAAGAACAATACAGGGGGAACATCACCATGAACGCAATGCGTATCTTGAAGCTCGCCGTCATCCTCGGCGCGATCGGCGCCATCACTCCGGCCTTCGCCGTCACCTCGACCAACCACGCCGCCGCCTTCCACGCCTTTGACTTCGGCCAGGCCGCGGACATCGACTACACGCCCAACGCCGTGCGCAACATGGCCGGCAGCACGCGCTACGTGATCGCGCCGCTCGTCCGCGTGCCGACGACCGACGGGAGCCTCAAGGTCAACGTCGCCGGGACCCATAGCGGCACCCAGACGACCTCCTGCACGCTGTACAGCGTCAGCAGCACCGGCAGCCTCCTGGGTTCGAAGGGGCTCACCATGACCACGAGTGGAGCCTGGACGGCCACCATGACCATCGCCGCGGGCCTGGCCCCCGAGACCGCCTCCGCCGCGCTCGTCTGCAGCCTCGGCCCGGGCACCGTGACCGCGCTGTTCGGCGTGAACGTCGTCCCGTAGCCGGGCGTCATCCCCGGAGGGAGGGCTGCGCCCGCGGCCCTCCCTCCTTCGTCAGGTCAGGAGAAATCTCGATGATGGCTACACGACGCAGTGTCTACATCGCGGCCGCGCTCGCCGCCGTGATGGGCGCGGCCGCGGGAGCCGGGCTGTCCAGCCGCCAGGAAGCTCCAGCCGCCGCGCCGCCGGAGGCGGTCCGTCTCCAGGGCCCAGCTGGTGATCCGGAGCGCAGCGCTCGGCAGGTGGCCCTGCTGGGTCAGGAGCTGGCGTCGATGCGCGCCGAGCTGGCCGCGGTGCGAAGCCAGGTGGCCCAGGCGCGCGCGCCGGCGGCGCCGGCGCCCCCGGAGGAGGTCGAAGACGGCGAGGCCATGTACCAGGCGCGAATCGCGGCGGTCGATGCCGCGTTCCGCGGCGAGCCGGGCAACCCTCGCTGGGCCGACAGCGCTGGCGCGAGCATCCGGGACGCGCTGGCCGCGGCCCGGATCGACGCCTCGCTGCTTCGCAACCTGGAGTGCCGTACGCGGACGTGCCGGATCGAGCTCACCGGGGTCGAGGCGAGCAACTTCCAGAAGTCGTTCCCGATGTTCGCCCTCCAACTCGCCCCGACGCTCCCCGAGATCACGGCCAACCGCGTCGATGAGCGGACCACCGTCCTCTACCTGTCCGCCAATCCCTAGCGCGCCGGGTCCTTCACCGCCGCCAGCACGTACTTCGGGAGGTTCTCGCGGACCATGGTCCACCCCGCGCGGTCCGCGTAGTTGCCGCCCCAGGTGGCGACCACCATGTCCAGCTCGCGGATCACGACCACCGTCTGCCCGCCGTTGCCGCTGGCGAAGAAGCCCTCCACGGTCCGGCCGCGGTACGGCAGCGTGATGGTCCACCACAGGTAACCGTAGTGCGTGTCCGGCTTCATCCCCCGGAGCGTGGTGTGGACCGTGCCGACCTGCTTGGCGAACTCGGCGGAGAGGACGCGCCGGCCGTTCCACACGCCGCCGTCGAGCTCCATCTGGCCCAGCTTCATGAAGTCGCGCGGGAGGAACTTCACGCTGCCGCCCAGGAACGGCGCGCCGATCCGCTGGATCCCGATGTGGTAGCGCCGCAGCCCCAACGGCTCGGCGACGAGGTCCTGGAAGAGATCCAGCACCGGCCGGCCCGACGCCTTCGCCAGCACCGCGCCCAGCAGGTGCGGGTTGATCGAGCAGTACGCGGCGAAGCTCCCCGGCGCCCCCTCCAGCGGGAGCGCGAGCGTGAACTTGTACCAGTCCAGGTCCGGCGGCATCTCGTTGAGGAGCCGCTCCTCCGAGCCGGGCCGCAGCGGCTCGACCCAGTCGTTGCAGTCGTAGCCGGGGGACATGGTGAGCAGGTGCTCGACGGTCATCGCTTTCTTCCGGTCGTCCCCGCCGGTGTCCGCCTGGAGCAGGTCGTAGATCCGGGTGTCCAGCGAGAGCTTCACCCCCGACTGCATCGCCGCGCCGACCAGGACCGCGGTGGCGGCCTTCGCGGCCGAGCGCGTGTCGTGCGGGAGGTCGCGGCCGTAGCCGTGCAGGTACTCCTCGAAGACGAGCTTCCCGTGGCGAGCGATCAACAGCCCGTGCACGTCCAGGTCGTGCACCGAGGACTGCGGCTCGGAGAGCTTCTGCACCAGCTCTTTCAGCGGCTCCACCGAGAGGCCGACCTCCTCCAGCCGGCCCACCTTCCACCCGTCGTCCTCCGCCGGCGGCGGGCGGTACGTCCACGGCTCGGGTGAGCGCGCGACGTAGCCCTCGGGCGCGGGGAGGAAGTCATAGGCGCCGCCGCGGTTCGGCAGGTCCAGCGTGAGGCGCGGCTCGTCCGGGTGGAACGTCCCCTCGGCGATCGCGCGGCCTCCCTTCCCGAGGAGCCGCACGCTCGCGCCGGCGACCTCGACCCGCTCGAGGTCCGCCCACTGGAGCCCGAGGTTGCGGTCCGGGTTGCGCAGCCACGCGGTGAGCGTCCCGTCCGGCTTCCTGGAGATGAACAGGTACAGCGTGAAGTCGTCGTCGTACGGGACGACCTCCCCGCGCCAGCGGTCCTTCCCGCGCGGCTCCAGGGCCACCGGCGAGGCGTACTCGCTGCCGTCGGTGCGGCCCACCGGCTGGAACCAGTGGCCGCGGATCCGGGACCCGAGGCGCCCGTCGAAGCGGCCCTGGTGCTGGGGGAGCGCGAAGGAGATCCGGCCGTCCTTCGCCGCCGCGGCGACGTCGAACCCGGCGATCTGCGCGCGCCACGCGCCTTCGGGGCCGCGGGCGACCTCCAGCGGGCCGCGGACGTCGGGGCCGAAGTGGCGGACGGCGCGCCAGGTGCCCTCCAGCGGCGCGCCGGCCAGGGCGGTGGAGATCAGGATCAGCGCCAGCATCAAAGCCCCCAATCGAGGTCCAGGTCATTCGTACGCGCCGCCGCCGCGTCCATTGCCGCCCGTGCCGGGACGGGGCCTATCATCGGGCGGCCCATGTGCCCGTCCGAGGACGAGATCGCCGGCGTGGTGGAGCGCCGGCTCCCGCCGGATCAGGTGGAGCGCATCCACCGGCACGCCGCCGGCTGCTCGCCCTGCCGGCTGCTCCTGGCGCTGCTGGCGCAGGACGCCGCGCCGCCGACCGACGTCAGCGACACCTTCGCGGACAAGGGCGAGAACAAGGACGACGCGGGCGCTCGCGAGGCGCCGGAGGTCGCCCCGTCGGCGTGCATCGGGCGCTACCGCGTGCTGGAGCACCTGGGCGAAGGCGGGATGGGCACCGTGCTGGCCGCCTACGACCCGGAGCTGGACCGCCGGATCGCGCTGAAGGTGTTGCGCGCCCGGCCCGGCGACGCGCGCGACCGCGAGGACCTCCAGCGGAGGCTGCAGCGCGAGGCGCAGGCGATGGCGAAGCTGGCCCACCCCAACGTGGTGGCGGTGCACGACGTGGGCACCTACGCCGGGCGCGTCTTCGTGGCCATGGAGTACGTGGACGGCTCCAACCTCCGCCAGTGGCTGAGGGCCGCGCCGCGCGGCTGGATGGAGATCCGCGACGTCTTCGTGCAGGCGGCGCGCGGGCTTCAGGCGGCGCACGAGGTGGGGCTGGTGCACCGCGACTTCAAGCCGGACAACGTCCTCATCGGCAAGGACGGCCGGGTGCGCGTGGCCGACTTCGGGCTGGCCCGCGCCGGCACCTCCGGCCCTCCCGAGCCCGCCCCCGAGCCCGCGGACGCGACCGATCCGGACCCGGCGGGCGCCTCGATCTCGCCGCTGTCGGCGCCCCTGACGCGCGCCGGCGTCGTGATGGGGACGCCGCGCTACATGGCGCCGGAGCAGATCCTGGGGGCCGTCTCGGACGCGCGCGCGGACGAGTTCTCCTTCGCGGTGGCGCTCTACGAGGCGCTGTTCAAGAGGGCGCCGTTCCTCTCCGACAGCTTCGACGACCGCCTCCACTCCATCCGCCAGGGCCCGCCGGAGCCCCCGGCCTCCGCGGCGCCCGTCCCGGACTGGCTGCGGCAGGGGCTGCGCCGCGCCATGCGCTTCGAGCCGGAGGAGCGGTTCCCCTCCATGCGGGAGCTGGCGGACGCCCTCCAGGTCGACCTCCGCCGCCGCCACGTCAGCGCGCGCATGGTGGCGTCCGTGGTCGCGGTGGCGCTGCTCCTGGCCGGTGGCGTCGCGTTCGGGCTGGAGCGGTCGCTGCTCCGCTGCCGGGGCTCGGAGCGGCGCCTGGCCGGAACCTGGGACGACGCCAAGCGCGCGCAGGTCCGGCAGGCGTTCCTCGCGGCCGCCCCGGCGGAGCTGGGAGAGGCGGGCGCGCAGGCGCAGCTGGAGCGGACGGGCGCCGCGCTGGACGCCTACGCCCGCGACTGGGCGGCGATGCACCGCGAGGCGTGCGCCGCGGCCCGCATCAGCGGCGAGCAGACGGAGGCGGTGCTCTCGCTGCGGATGGCGTGCCTCGACCGCCGCCTGCGCGAGCTTGGCCAGCTCACCGCGCTCCTGGCCGCGGCGGACGCGCCGCTGGTGGACAAGGGCGTGGACGCGGCGCTCGGGCTGTCCAGCCTGAGGACGTGCGCGGACGTGGCCTCGCTCACCGGCCGCGCGCCGCCGCCGGAGTCGCCCGCCGCCCGCGCCGAGGTGGACCGCCTGGAGCTGGAGCTGTCGGAGGCGAACGCCGTCCGCCTCGCCGGGCGGTTCGCCCCCGCGCTGGACCGGGCCGGTTCGGCGCTGGAGGCGGCGCGCGCGCTGGGCTACCGGCCGCTGCAGGCGGAGGCGCTGTACCTGTCCGGCGTGCTCCAGGAGAAGCTGGGCCGGGCCGAGGAGGCGGAGCGGTCGCTGGCCGAGGCCACCTACGCCGCCGACGCCGGGCGGGACGACGCCACCAAGGCGCGCGCCGCCAGCCGCCTGGTGTACCTCTCCAGCCTGCGCTCCACCTTCGACCGCGGCCACCACTGGAAGGAGGTGGCGTCCGCGGCGCTGGAGCGCGCCGGGCCCGACCCGGAGCTGGAGGGCGAGCTGCTCAACAACGCCGGCTCGCTGGCGCTGGCGGAGGGCCGCCCGGACGACGCGCGCGCCGCCTACGAGCGCGCGGCCAAGCTGCTGGAGGCCGCGCTGGGGCGAGAGCACCCCAAGACGCTCAACGCGATCACCAACCTGGCCAGCGCGTACGGGGCGCTCGGGCGGCCGGAGGACGCGGTGCGCTCGCTGGACGCCGCCATCCCCGCCATCGAGCGCCTCCGGGGCGCCGACCACCCGGCGCTGATCTCGCCGCTGTGGACGCTGGCGCAGGCGCAGGTGCAGCGGAACCGGCTGGAGGAGGCGAAGGCGGCGGCGGACCGGGCGCTCCGGATCGCCCGCCAGCGGCTGGGGCCCAGGCACGCGCGCGTGGCCGCGAGCCTGGAGCTGCAGGCCACGGTGCTGCAGGCGGGGCGGCAGTTCCAGCGCGCGCTGGAGACGTACCGGGAGGCGCAGGCGATCCTGGCCGGAGCGGTGCCGGCGTCCGACCCGGAGCTGTTCTTTCCCGAGGACGGCATCGGCGAGTCGCTGCTGGGCCTGGGCCGCGCCAAGGAGGCCGTCCCCCACCTGGAGGCGGCGCTGAAGCTCCGGCCGTCGCCGTCCCCCGAGCGCGCCGACGCGCAGCTGGCCCTCTCCCGCGCGCTGTTGGCATCCGGAGGAGACCGGCGGAGGGCGCAGTCGCTGGCGCGAGAGGCGCGCGACGCGTACGCCGCCGCCCACCGGGAGGAGAAGGCGCGCGAAGCGGACGACTGGCTGGGGGCCCACTTCCCGGCGGGCTCCGGCGGCGCGCCCGCCGTGCGATGATGCCCACCGTGGCTTCCGCCCAGCCGCTGGCGGGTGCGTTCCTGGCCGCGTGGCGCGGGGAGCGGGCCCTCGTGGATCTCCCCAAGCTGGAGGAGGCGCTCGCCTCCGCGGTGGAGTCGGCGGGCCGGCAGCACCCGGACCTCGCGGTGGCGCCGGAGCGGTTCGCCGCGTTCCTCGGCGCCCGCGCGGAGGCCGGCGGCGACGCGGCGGCGGCGCTCGCGTCACTCCACGGCCCGGACCTCTTCCTGGCGTGCGCCGCGCTGGACGGCGACCCTCACGCGCTCTCGCACCTGGACCGGCACGTGCTGGCCCGCGCGGCGGTGGCCACGGCGCGCGTGGATCCGTCGCCGCAGTTCGTGGAGGACGTGAGGCAACGGCTGCGCGAGCGCCTGCTGATCGGCCCCGCCGGCTCCGGGCCCAAGCTGGCCGAGTACGGCGGCAAGGGAGCGCTGCTGTCCTGGGTGAAGGTGATGGCCGGGCGGGTGGCGCTCAACGCCCTCCCCGCGCGCGAGCCGGAGCTCTCCCTGCGCGAGGAGCTGCTCCGGGCCGGCGGCGACGGGCGGTCGCTGGAGGCGGAGGTCCTCAACCGGCTCCAGTCCGAGCAGCTGGAGGAGGCGATGAAGCAGGCCTTCTCCGCGCTGGACGACGCGCAGCGGGTGCTGCTGCGCTACCACTTCGCGGACGGCCTGGACTTCGAGCAGATCGCCGCGCTGTTCAACACGCACAGGTCCACCGTCTCCAGGCGCGTGGCGGCGGCGCGGGAGGCGCTGCTCTTTGGCACCCAGGCGGTGCTGCGGGAGCGCCACGGGATGTCGCCGGACGAGATCTCCTCCCTGGTCCGCGCCGCGCAGTCGCAGGTGGAGATGAGCATCCACAGCCTCTTTCGCAGCAGGTCGCGCTGAGGCCTGGGCGCGCGCGGCGTCACCTCATGTCGTCGCTGCCCTGGGTGCCGTGCGGGCTGCCGCCACCGGGGTCGGCCCAGGCGGCGTTCTGCATCCACTCCGGCGGCATGGTGAGGTTCGACTGGAACACCAGCCCGTCCAGGCCGTCCAGGAACTGCTGGATGGGGACCTGCATTGCCCCCTTTCCATTCTGCGCCATCGCCTCCACCTGGATGTCGGGGCCGTTGAGGGGCCCGAGGTAGGTGACCCGCACCCAGTGGCCGTCGTAGTTGGCGAACAGCGGCTGCCCCTTCTTGAGCTGCTCGTCCATGATGGTGGCGGCCATCTTCTGGGCTTCCTGTCGGGGCGCGGCGCTCCGCTCCTCGGTGGCATCCGGCGTGTACATGGCGGCCCACGACCCGCCGTACACGCTCTGCAGGGCGGCCTTCACCTGCTCCCCCGTGACGCCCGCGCTCATGTCCGACTGCATGGGGATGCTCATGGCCGCGTCGATGAGCTGGTTGGTCATGCTCTTGTTCGACTGGGGGTCGAACGGGGCCGCCTGCAGCTGACCGGATTGGCCGCTGGGCAACGTGACCTGGTCTCCATTGGCCAGGTCGATCATCATCCCCGCGTACGCGGCCGGATTCCGGTTCAACGAGGCGGCGATGGCCAGGGCGCCGCAGTCCTGCGCGCCCGCGGCCTGGGACATGCCCGTCCAGGAGAGGTCGGTGATGATGTTGGCGGCCAGCTGGGAGCGGTCGTAGCCCAGGGCGGTCGCACCGCCGCCGTTCAGCGCCGACAGCTCCTGGAGCAGGGTCTTGCCGGTGGCGGGATCGGCCTTGGTCAGCATGGCTCCGCCGTTCCGCCCCAGCACATTCACCAGGTCCTGCTGCGCTCTCTGCCCGCCTGACTTCTGGTCGGACGCGATCGCCCCGCGGGCCAGGTTGGCGATCGTCGCACCCTGCCCGGAGAGGATGGCGTCCCGGATCGGCCCCATCCCATCGCCTTCGTCAAAGAACGCGCGGCCCCCGGCGCGCCACAGCGGTTGCGCCCACGTCTGGGTGAAGTCCTTGAGCGTCTGCTGGTCGGCCGTCGAGAGCTGGGCGAACGCCTGGCTCTGCGCGGGAGTCATGGCGGCGGTGAGCTTGTTCACCGGCGCGGGTGTGGTGAGCGCGACGGGCGCGGAGACCGCCGGCTGGAACTGGTCGGCCGTGTCGAAGCCGGTCTGCGCGGTGGTGGTGGTCGCGGCGGGTTTCGGAGCGGGGGCCGGCGCGGGTGCGGGCGCAGGGGTGGTCTTCTGTTGGATGCGGCCGGCTCCCATGGGACCTCCAGGGGGGATGGAGATGATCAGGTTCTCGTCCGATGCTGCCGGAGAGTTTCCTGAGACTTTTCGAGAGCTTCCGGCGGTGCGGAAGACCCAGCCCTATTGGACAGTCGCGCCCGGATTTCGCGTGCATTCCCGGTGGTGGGAGCTTGCTCACCAGCGGAAGTGTGCGTGCTAGTGAGGCCCGATGCTGAGGAAGATGTTCGGGGCCAGGGCTTCCCAGGGGGCTTGCCCGGGGTTGGACGGCTCGACCACCTGCAGGATGACGAGGTGGTCGTCGCGGTAGGTGCTCCACTCGCGGACGCGGTTCAACCCCGAGGCCGCCTGGTCCACCACCACCGTGCGGCCGCCCAGCTCCTTCACCTCGATGCGGCCCAGCCGTGGAATCCCGGCCAGCGCCTGCTTCGCCAGCTCCGCCTTCAGCGCGTCCATCTCGGCCGCGTCCGCGACGACTCCCTTGGCCGGGATCAGCAGCACCCGGTACACCGCGCCGTCGGTCGAGAGGTCGCCGAAGGTCGTCGAGATCACGCCGTTGTCGGAGCGCTCTTCGAGCCGGGCCCTGACCGCGGGCATCGTGGCCACGAAGCCTTCCGCCAGCTCCACCCGCGTCAGCTCCGGCTCGGCGAAGTCCCACGGCCGGCCCCAGGCGATCGCGGCGGCGAGCGACGCGACCAGCGCGATCGCCGAGAGCGCCCCGCCCGCGGTGAGCGCCCTCGACGGCGGGGGCGGCGCCTCTTCGGCGACCGGCCGCACGCCGCGGGTGAGGAGCCCGGAGGCGGCGAGCGCCAGTCCCACCAACCCACCGCCGAGGTGCGCCGCGAGCGAGATCCCCGGCAACAGCGAGATGCCGACGTTGATCGCCAGCAGGCGTGGGGCGGCCGACTTGAGCTGCTTGGCGACTATCTCCGGGAAGAGGCCGCCCGGCCGGAACGCCAGGAAGAACTCGAACGCCATCAACCCCCAGATCGCCCCCGAGGCGCCCACCACGTACTTCTCGGGCGTCGCGACCAGGATCGCCGCCGAGCTGCCGAGGCCGCAGGCCGCGAAGAGGAGCAGGAAGCGGCGCCAGCCCAGGAGGCGCTCCAGGAGAGATCCCAGGCTGAACAGCGCCACCATGTTGAGCAGCACGTGCCAGGGGCCCATGTGCAGGAACGAGGGCGCGAGCAGCCGCCACCACTGGCCGCGGAGCAGCAGCTCACCCTGCATCGCCCCCATGCGGATCAAGACCTGCGGGGTGGAGGGCGCATGGAAGAGCGCCAACTCGGCGCCGAACACCGCGAAGCAGGCGATCACCAGCGCCGTGGTGGCCGCCACCTTCCGCCCGCGGAGCGTCTGCTGGAACGCGACCACGTCCTGGGTGGCGCGCGCGTCGGCGGCCTGGACCGCCTGGAGGCGCTCGCGGACCTCGAGGGACGCGCCGTCCAGCATGCGGGCGCGGTCGAAGCCGGCCTGGAGCGGGGGCAGCTTGGCGCCCACGACCGTCCGGACCTTTCCGGCGGCGTCGCTGACGTGCAACGAGAAGATGCGCTTGAGCTGCCAGAAGGGGGCGTGGCGTTTCCAGAGCTGTTGGACCTCCTTGCGGTCGGCGCCCAGCACGAGGACGTGCAGGACCCCCTCCTTCCAGCCGGCGATGGTCTCCGCCAATGCGGCCTCCAGACCGACGCCGCCGGAGAGGATGGAGGCATGGTGCCCGCCCGGCTTGTAGAACCGGAGCCGCGCGTGCGCGGGCTCGGCCGAGACGATCGCCGCCACCGGGTCGGCGCCGGGCGCGGCCGGGGTGGCCAACGCGAGCGCCACGCACTGGACGAGGTTGAGGGGCTCCGGCGGTGGGGGAGAAAGAGGCTGGGCGGTCGTCATCATGTCTCCGAGGCCCTCGATGAACGCGGCCCGCGGAATTCATTACCCAAGGTCGCGTATACCGTGTCTCATGAAGCGCCCTTCCCTTGCCATCTTCGCCGTCGCGTCGCTCCTGACCGCCTGCCCACCTCCAGATGGAGGGCAGGATGCGGGTCGGGATGCAGGTCAGGATGGAGGCCCGGACGCCGGCCCACCGGTGCTCGATCCAGCCGCCTCGACGGTCGTGGCTTCGCCCGGCAGCGCGGTGGCCAACGGCCGCGAGCAGATCGCGATCACCGTCACGCTCCGGGACACCTCGGGCGCCCCGCTCGCCGGGCTCGCCGTCCGCCTGGAGGCCACCGGGACCGGCAACTCGCTCTCGCAGCCGGCGTCGGTGACGGATGCCAGCGGCGTCGCCACCGGCGCGCTCGCGTCCACCGAGGCCGAGGCGAAGACCGTCACCGCATTCACCGGCTCGCCGGAGGTGGCGCTGCCCGGGCGTCCCGCGGTCAGCTTCGCGCCGGCGCCCCCGGCCCGGCTGACCTTCCGCGCCCAGCCGTCCACCAGCCCGGCCGGCGCACCCATCTCGCCCGCGGTAGAGGTCCAGGTCGAGGACGAGCTCGGCCGGGTGGTCGCCTCGGCCACGAACGCCGTCTCGCTGGCGCGCTCCGCCGGCCCCTCGGGCGCATCGTTGAGCGGGACCACCACCGTCAACGCCGCGGCCGGCGTGGCGTCCTTCCCCGACCTCCGCCTCGATGTCCCCGGGACCGGGTACGCGCTCCAGGCGACCGCGAACGGTCTGGCCACCGCGACCAGCTCGACGTTCGCGGTGACCGCGGTCGCCACCCGACTGGTCTTCCTGGCGCAGCCCACCGCCCAGGCGGCGGGCGGCACGATCAGCCCGGCGGTCCAGGTGGCGCTGGCGGACGGGGCCGGGAACCTCGCCACGGGCCCGGACCAGACCGTCGCGCTGTCCTTCGCTCCCGGCTCCTCCGCCGGCACGCTCCTGGGGACCGGCAGCGCCGGCACCGTGAACGGCGTCGCCACCTTCACCAGCTTGTCGATCCGGGAGGCGGGCTCCTACGCGTTGCGCGCGAGCGCCTCGGGGCTGGCGGACGGGACCAGCGATACCTTCGCCATCCGCCCGGGCCCGGCGGCGACGCTGGCCTTCGTCGCGCAGCCCTCGGACACCACGGCCGGACAGCCCATGTCCCCGCCGCCCAGCGTGGAGGTGCTGGACGCGTACTCGAACCGCGTCCCCAGCTCCACGCTCACCGTGGGCGCCTACGCCACGTCCGGATCGACCGGCGGGAACACGTACGCCCCCGCCCAGAACGGCGTGGCCACCTTCACCGACCTGCGGCCCCTGAGGTCGGGCCTCAACTCGCTCGGCACCGTCGCGCCGGGGTTGAGCACGGCGTACAGCCGCGCCTTCCAGGTGGCTCCCGGTCCGGCCAGCGCGCTCCTGCTGCGGGCCAGCCCCGCGGATGGGACCAGCCTCGCCGCGCTCAGCCCGCCCGCGGTCTTCGAGGTCGACGACGCGTTCGGGAACCGCGCCGCCACCGACGTGCCCGTCTCCATCTCGCTCACTCCCAAGTCCGCGCCCGGGACGCTCGCGGGGACGACGAGCGCCACCTCGTCAGGTGGGCAGGTGACGTTCGACGCCCTGCAGATCGACTCCGGATTGGGAGGCGGCCGCTACGCGCTCCGCGCCTCCAGCCCGGGCTTGGGAGCGGCGACCACCTACCCGTTCGTCGCCGCCCGGTCCGATGCCGGCACCCCCGACGCCGGCACCCAGCCGCTGGGGGGCTCCTGCGCGCCGCCGTGCGATCGCAACGACCAGTGCGCGCCCTACGACGGCGCGAGCTGTGACTACTACGATCACTACTGCACGCTGTATTGCGGCACCGTCAACGACTGCCCGGTCGGCTGGGCCTGCATCGGCTTCTCCGGGAACACGCGCTGCGTGCCTCCCTCCGGCGTCTGCCAGCCGGAGTGCCCGCGCGCGGACGGCGGCGTGGCGGCCAGCAAGCTCTTCACTCCATTCTCCGGCTGGACGCAGGACCTCGCCGTCAACGCCACGCACGTCTACTTCGCCACCGGCAGCGGGCTGGAGCGGGTCCAGAAGGACGGCACCTACCTGTACGACTGGGTCGTGTACATGGGGAACAGCGTCGCGCCCAC